>PJEL010002364.1_pt1 | contig 17498 bp, 14 predicted proteins | sample 1853271 | NCBI WGS metagenome assembly PJEL01 (sample SAMN08108733, study PRJNA415343) | Invertebrate metagenome, whole genome shotgun sequencing project. | host: Globobulimina | place: Sweden: Gullmar Fjord | collected 2015-08
GCGATCGGTGTTGGCCTGGTGTCCCTCGGCCTTCTCTGGAACAGGCCGCCCGCCCAACTCCCGGAGGCGCCTCCCTCCCCGCTCCAGTACCCCGCTCCCGTCGCCACACCCGCGCCTGAACCCCTCATCGTCACGGTGCAGCCGACCCCTGTCGAACCGCCTCCTCCACAGGCCCGCATAGAACCGGTGCGCGTCTGGGTGAGAACGCGCCCCTATGGCACCGTCACGATCCGAGGTAAAACGTGGCACACAGAGGATCGGGAGATGATGCTGCGGCCGGGATCGCACACCCTGGAGCTCGAGAGCCATGACGGCCTGAAGCACAGCTGGAAGGTCGAGGTGTCGGTCGACGGAAACAACAGCTTCTGCTGGGACTTTGGCACGGGGCGTTCTTGCTGATCACAGCGCTGGCCCTCACGGCTCACGGCGCTACCCTGGTCCTCCACGATGGGGACGCCGACGCCGCAGCAAGAGACATCTCCGAGCTCGTAGGGATCCCGCTCCCCGACCTCGAACCCCGTGGATTCGACACCTTGAAGGGCATGAGCGGCGGCTCGCTCGACCACTGCGAGGCCGACGCGCTGGAGATGGACGACCTGCGCTCCCGGCTCGCGACCGCGACCAGTGAGTACGACGCTGGCAACTTCGAAGAGGGCAGGAGTGCGGTGGACAAGGCGCTGTCCGCCACCGTCTGCTTGCGCGAGTGGCTCGACCCATCCTGGGCCTGGCAAGCGCATTTCCTGCGCGGCGTGCTCGCCTGGGGAGACGGCGACAAGGCCGCGGCAAAGACCTCGTGGACCCACGCTCGCCGCTTCGACCCCACACGTTCGTGGGACGCCGACTTCGCGCCGATCGGCCAGGCGATGGAGGTGTTCGCTACCGCCATACCAGAGGGCGTCACCACAAAGCTGACTGTCGTGGGCGCGACGGAAATTCGCGTCGATGGCCGAGAATCACACGGGATAACGGTCACTCTCGGCTCGGAGAGACAGCTGCTCCAGTGGACCGATCCCTTCACGACAGCCACCGTCTCGGCGGACGGCGCGGCATCGCTGGTGCTCGAACCCGTTACGCCTCTGCTCGATGACCTCTCCCGTCACCAGGATCTAGTTGCACTTCTGGCCGCGGCCCTTCCCGGGGAGCGCGCGGCCTACGCGGTTGTTGGGGGAAAGACCTGGCGGATCGCTATCGAGGATGGGTACGTCGAAGAACTCGTGTACGCACCCGCCCCGGTTGTCACATCCAGACCCGTTCGCTGGAGTCACGTATCCGTCGCGACAGGGAGCATCGGAGTCGTCGTCGGCGCGATTGTCGGAGGGCTGGCCTACTCCACTGGTGTTGGCGCGTCCAAGGACGGAAGAACGGCCTCTCGAAAGCGAGATCCGATTGCGTGGGATGCCGCCAGAGAAGACTATGAAAATGCCCGAGGCCAGCTCAGTGTCGGGTGGTGGATAGGCGGGATTGGCGGCGGGATAGCCGCGGTCGGGGTCACCGACCTGCTCGTGACTCAGAAGGTTCCAGCCGGCATCACGTACACCGCACCGGCCTCGACCGTGCCAACGTTGCCCGCCTTCCAGGCACCGACCACCAGCTTGTCCCCGGACACGGCGAGCTCCGCTCCGGCTCGATCCCCGGGGAGGACACCGGAGAGCACTGTGAACTCCGACGACGGCGCCTCGTAGAACCCGCCGCTCAGATCCGCCAGGATCTGGACACCACCAGCGCTTTCCCAGCAGCCGCCGACCACCAGATCGACGCCTTCCCCTCCGACGAATTTGCCGGTCGCCGCCCCGTGACACGAGAAGTGGTTGTCCAGTTGGTCGTGTTTCACCCGAGTCCAGGCGTCGGCGAGGGACATGCTATGTCCGACGGCGGAGACGAGCTGATCGCCACTGACGACGTACCACGCCACTCGACCCTCCTTCTGACTGACACATTCGGGGGCATTGCTTCGATCGAAGCCGCAGCTGTGCGCGCCCACCAGGACGTCGCCTCGGCCATCACCGTCGACATCTCCAGCCGCCGCAACGAGAACACCAGCGTGATCTTCAGGATTCTCGCCCGTCAAGGCGAAGTCGGCCCCCGAGCCAAGGAAGTGCGAGGAGCCTTCGTCCACGACATACACAGTGCCGGCGTTGCCGTTCGCGCCGCATGCCCCGACCGCGACCTCGGACTTGCCATCGCCATCGACATCTCCGACACCAGCGACATCGCAGCCCGCCCACTCATTCGCTCCCTCACCCCAATAGGCGACGCCTTCGAGCTGTAGTGAGCGAATGCCCGGATCCGCCGGGCCCCGTTCGAATGGTCCGAAGAGAACGTAGGCAATGCCTTGGTGTTCTGTGGGAGAGCCCTCCCAGGCATACAGCGCGCTGGCGATGACATCGGGGTGGTCGTCGTTGTCGAGGTCCCCGGCGGAGCCCACCGCAAAACCCGCTCGGGCGCCGGCGCTGGGCCCGAGGAAGGTCACAACATTGGGGTCCTCGGCTGCGATCCGCGCATCGAGATCGATTTGCTCCTGCCCCCCACTGGCAAACGAACCCGTCACCACGTACACCGCACCCAAGCCAATGGGATCACCGCCCTCGACCATCGGAGCGCCGAAGACATAGGCGTGATGGGAGCCGTCGTCCTCCACCAGTCCGGTGGCACTGAAGCCGAGCTGCCCGTTGTCGAAGGCGCCCGTCGAGAAGGTCACGCTCGCGGTGGCCAGCCCACGAGAAACTCCGGCGCTGTGATCCGTCACAGCGTAGGCAGCACCAGCGAAGCTGTCGGCACCCTTCGCTCCGATCAGGATGTCTGGCACTCCATCGCCGTCGATATCCCCCAGAGGCGCAAGAACGTCTCCTGCCCAGTCCCTCTCGGCGACGCCTTCCCAGATCGCGTGGGCATCGGCGAGGCTACTGGTGCAGATGGCATCCTCACCGTCGCAGTCCTCGTCGATCCTGTTTCCGCACACCTCGTAGCCAACCTGGACGCACTCCACGGCCGTGTCGGTATCGGAGGGCCGCACTGCGTCGAAAGGAGGAAGACAGCCAAGAAGCGACAGAATCAGGGGCAAGCCGAGCAGGCCTCGTCGTTGCACGTGAAGCAGGCGTCTGCGCCGTACTGCACATGGCGGGACAGGGTCCAGGGGTACACATCGGGTGGCGTGTTGTCGTCCGCGCCAACCCCGAGGTCCGCGCCGTCCACCGTCAGCAGCCCAGTCGGACCGATCACCGCGCCACCCCCGAGGTCTGCGCTCGACGTGTTCCGCCAGATCCGGCGTCCACTGAATACAGCACTCCCGTTGGCGACGTACAAGCCGCCCCCCTGCCGCGCTGTGTTGTCGAGTAGGTCGGGAAGGACCTCGGCCGGGATGGGGGGTGGAGCGTTGACATAGACGCCACCCCCATTTTCACCGGCAACATTGAACTCGACAATCCCGGGGCCGAGCGCGGTCTCGTCGGCCATGAACGCCCCACCCCCATCTGCAAAGGCCGTGTTTCCAGACACGTGCAACTCGCCCCCGGTGAGAGCGGAGTCTGGATCCAGATAGACGCCGCCGCCATCCGTACCCGCGACGTTGTCTTCGACCCTCATCATTGGGATGGCATCGATCGTCGATGACGACAAAAACACACCACCACCGCCGTTTTGAGCCTCGTTCCTCTCGACGTTCCATGCCCCTCCGGAAATCGGCGACAATGACGCATAGACGCCGCCTCCGTAGAGGGCCACATTGTCGACCAGGGTCACACCCAAGGCGCCGACCGTGACGGTGCTGCTCGCCAGGAGCAGGCCCCCCCCGACGTCGAGGGCCACGTTGGACTCTGCAGTCAGATCGTCGAAAGACACGTTGCAGTCATCGATGCGCAGCCCACCACCGTCTCCGTTGGCCCTGTTGGCTACCGCGCGAACGTCCACCAGGGTGGCGTTCACACATCGGTCGATGTGAAGTCCGCCTCCCGAGGCCTGGGCGAAGTTGTCCAGGAGCTGCACACCCATGAGCGACACGTCGTCGGTGTTCTGCAGGAACATACCGCCGTTACCCGCGTTTCGGACGATCACCGAGTCGGAGATCTGGAGGCTGCTGGCAGAGGAGGACTCGATGCCGCGCTCACCGTGATGGTGGATCAGGCTGTGCCGGATGCTGAGGTCCGATCCGCCCAGCGCTAGTACGCCAGTGGTCTCGAAGAGCGCACCCGGAAGACCACTGCCGCCTGGCGTCCCCGTCCCACCCGAGCCACCAGCACTGCCTGACCCACCGCCCCCCACAGGCACGACCCCGCCCCCAATATCGAGGCCTACGAGGGTGACCTGGCGGCCTGGCGCCACAGTGATGATGACGTCGGACAGGTTGTTTGCACGCAGACGAGGGCGACTACCGGTGTCCGCAGCGTAGATTTGGATGTCCTGAGCAAGCGTGACGTTCTGCCAATACTCGCCGGGGCAGAGGAACACAGACGCAGATGGTTCTGAGGCTGCGACACCAGCGGTCAGGTCCGAGAACAACAGGATCTCGCCGTTGGGCTGCCGCACGATGACCGCACCATCCTCGGGCTGACCGTCGCAGTTGGTATCGCAGGTCCGCGGATCGATCACGCAGTCGGCGGTGTCCCGGGTCCAAGGCTCGCCCGGCATCGTGTCGGTGTCGCCGGCTGGGGTATCGGTTTCCTTGTCGGTTTCTGTCTCGACCGACTCGAAGTCGCCGCTGTCCCCGGTTGGACCTGGGTCTCCCGCGCAGCCGCAGCCAAAGAGGAGGAGGGGAATGGCGAAATATTGCCGCATCCGGGGCATTCTAGCTCACCCCGGAATGCCTCGCGGAAGAAGATGACCGCGGGGCGCGCAGCTGTTGGGGCAGTTGGGCGCACCCCACGATCATCGTAGGTGGAGTCAATCAAATTGACGCATCCACTCAATGCACGAGTCGTGCCGCCCCAAAGTCTCCCTTCCTCCGTTCGCCCACCCAGATCCTGTCCGGATTCGGACAGCGTTGTACGCGATCTGTCCGGATCCATACGGTCGCTGGCAAGACGATGATGGGTTGGCATCTACGCGTGGCCCGCAGTCCTCGAGGATACTGTGGAGCCGCGTTTGCTGCATCTCAACCTCCCCGCTACCTGCCTTTGAAGCGCAGATCTCCTTGCTCGGCAACGCCTCTGTCGCCTCCAGATCGGTTACAGCATACGAAGTCGTGGAGACCGAAAAGATGTCACCAAATGTCATGGACCGAATGAAATGTTTGGCGGAGCGTCGATCGTCTTCTCAGGCAAAGGGGAGCCGAGGATGAGCAAGCTGCGCCTAGTCTTGATGGCGATGGTTGGAGCCCTACTGCTCGTGGGTGCTGCCCCGGCAGAAGCCGCGAAGAAAAAGGGCAAGAAGCAGCAGACTCAGGTCCAGACGATCGGGGTCAGCTCAATGGACAATGTGTTCCGAAAGGGCCGCAAGCTCGACTCGCGGATCACGACCGCCGAGCGCAGTCGGCGAACCGGCAAGGCCAACTTCCGGACCTCACTGGGTCTCACAAAGAAGGGCTCGCTGCAGCAGGCCATCACGGTCTTCAGGGAGCGCGCAGCGGGCGAGGCAAAGATCGCTCTCACCGGCGGCAAGCCGAAGCTGAACCTCACCAAGGGCTTCCCTCAGGATCTCCAGCTCTCCGCAGACGCCCTCGACACCGCCCTCAAGAGCTACACCCAGTCGCTGGACGCCACGATCAGAGCCCCGGTCGAGGCCGCTCGGTTGGTGAGAAAAGCCAAAGCCTTCCCGACCGAGATCAAGTCCGAGCTGATCAGCAACCCGCTTCAAGCGGTGAAGATCCTCAAGAACCTGAAGACGACCAAGAACAACATCGCCATCATGGGCTCCCTGCCAAAACGGGCGACGAGCGTCACCCGGGGACTGACCCAGGACATCAACATCGTGGTTCAAGCCCTAAAATAGGGCACTATCACCCGCGCTCCAACACTCGCTAGGGCCGGTTGATGACCGTGCCGTCGAAGTGGTCCATGCGCGGTACGCCAATATCGTAGGAAATCACGCCATTACCGCCATAGGGCTTGGGCTGGTAGATCGTGAAGTCGTCCCAGACATCGACGCCATTGCCCCACTCCATCCCGTGGCCATACTTGTTCAGGGGCGGGTCGACCAGCGTCTGGACCTGGTCCCCGTTCGGGTGCACGCGATAGGTCGCCGAAGTGCTGTAGTCAGACACATAGAGGTAGCCACAGACGTCCACGCCGAGGGTGTCGTGGTAGGAGCCGCTGCCGACGTTGTTGGCAAAGACGTTGGCGCCGCTGATAGGGTCGAGGGTGACCGGATCGATATCGAGGGCGTAGATCTGACCGTTGCCGAAGAGCGTACCGATGTACAGCTTGGTCTTGTCCGGGTTCCAGTTGATCACCCGAGCGTCCCAGTTGCCGGGAGAGTTGAAGAGCACCTGCTTCGCCCCCGTGACGTGGTCGATCCGCGAGATATCGCCGTGGGCTGCGTACAGATACTCGTCGTGACCCAGGATCAGGCCGTAGCCGGGGCCGGACAGCGAGGCGATGTTGGACACACCCCCGTTCGCCGCAATGCGAACCACGTTGCTCTGTTGGTCCGAATACGCGGCTAGGGCATCGGGTGCGCCGTCACCGTCGTCGTCTGGGAGCCAGGCCATCTGCTGAATCATGCCAATGTTCGGCACAAAGACCTGAACGTTGTTGTTGCCGTCGACCTTGATGATGGTCTGGTTTCCATTGTCGGAGCCGATGATGAAGCCGTCGTGGGAGAACGCCAGATCGTGATAGCCGCGGGCCTGGCCGAGGTTGTCGTTGTTCGACAGTGGCCACGCCGGAATCAGCTCGCAGTCGTAGATCGGCCCGGTGTCCGTGTCCGTGTCCGTGTCGGTGCCGGTGTCGGTGTCCTGATCGGTGTCCGTGTCGGTGTCCTGGATCGTGTTGGTGTCGTCGTCGTCATCACCGTTCGGAGTCGTCCCTCCGCTGCCGCAGGAGGTGATCACCGCGATGGAGGAGATCGTGATGAATGCAGAGTAAATGCCGCTTTTCGTTGCCATGTTCGAAATCCCTATGTGCCCAGCCTGATACAACATACCAGCCAACCGGGCGAGGTGAACATGATCGTTTCAGAACGGGTCCTCGGGATCTGGTTTGGCAGCTGGTCCGACGACGAGCCGATTCCAGAGGGCGGTCCCCCACAATACGCCTTGTGGTGGCGAAAGAACGACCAGACCGACGACCGCCTCCGCGAAGAGCTTGGCAAGGCCAATGCTGCGGCACGTCGCGGCGAGCTGGACCACTGGACCGAGACCGCAGAAGGCACGATCGCCCTGGTGATCCTGCTCGATCAGATCTCCAGGAACATCCACCGCGGCACCGCCGAGATGTTTAGCGCAGACGCGCAGGCACGACGGATCGTGCACCGCGCTCTCGATACGGGCGTCGATCGAGCCATGCCGCTGATCCATCGCTACTTCCTCTATATGCCGCTGATGCACAGCGAAGACCTCGCCGATCACGCACTCGGCACAGAGCGCTTCACGGACCTGGCAGAAGCTGCAAAGAATACGGCCCGCGCTGGGAACTATGCAGGAGCATCGACCTATATGGACAAGCACCGCGCGATCATCGAGCGATTCGGCAGGTATCCCCACCGCAATGCGCTACTCGGGCGCGAGACCACAACCGAGGAAGAGGCCTTCCTGACCCAGCCAGGCTCGAGTTTCTAACCGGCCGGAAACACCAGTGGATACGAGACAATCGCCATACCGGCGCCCATCCGCGGCGGGAACTTCATACGCATGAAACGGCCAGTCACGCAGTCCTCGACGGCGCTGCTCCCCACGGTGGAGGTCTTCTTGTGGGCGCTCGTGACCTCACCGGTATTCGCGATGACAAATTTCTGTACGATCTTTCCGGAGAGCGTCGGGTTGCTCCTCAGTTCGCGCTGGTAGCAGTACTGGATCTGGTTCATGTGTCTGTTCACGACGGCCACCAGCTCCTCGCGATTCATCGCGCCCAGGATGAGGGGATCGCCGCCGGTTACCTGGCTCATCTGGCGACCGCCTCTCAGATTGGCCACGGCGCGAGCGAGGCCGAGCATCTCGTCGTCACGCTCGGTTCCTCCACGGCGAGCGCCGTCGAGAACCTCGATGATCTGATCCCACTCCACCTCCTCCATTTCCTTTGCACCCCGGAGCTTCTCGGCGAATGATGCCGCCCCCCAGGCCAGGCGAAGGCTGGGGCTCGAGAACCAGAAATGATCTCCCACGGCCGAGGCCGGCAACTTCACTGCCTGCTCCTTCGCCGCAGAGTCCTTTCCGGGCTTCTTGTGGCGAACCTGCACGGTAGCGACGGTTCCCCGTGTGTTGTCGCGCAGAACCAGGTCGTACATTGCGGTGACCGTGTGCCCCGCCCCCACCTCACCGGCATCCACCTTGTCGTTCCGGAAGTCCTCGTCGGCGATCTCTCGGTTCTCGTAGCCGATGAGCTTGTAGGCAATGACATTCTCGGGATCGAAGGCGACCTGGATCTTCACGTCTCTGGCAATGGTGCGAAGGGTGGCGTCGAGATCCTCGCCAAAGACGCGCTTGGCCTCCTGAAAGCTGTCGATGTATTGGTAGTTTCCATCCCCCTTGTTGGCGAGCTGCTCCATCATCGTGTCCCGGTAGTTGCCAGTCCCGAAGCCCACCGTCGACAAGGTGATTCCGTCCCTGGCGTGTCTGGCGAGAGACTCGAGGATCTGCTCGTGAGAGCGGCCACCGATGTTGGCGTCGCCATCGGAGAGCACGATGACGCGGTTCTCGTGTCCCTCCACATACGAACTCTTCGCCATGCCATAGGCCAGGTTCATGCCCGACGCCATCGCCGTTCCTCCACCGTTGGAGAGAGCGTCGATGGCCTTGTGCACACCCCACCCCGGCTGGCTGGGATCCAGAACTGCCCTCGTTGAACCCGAATAAGTCGCCAATGCAACCGTGTCGTCCTTGGAGAGATTGTCGACCAGATGGTGCAGCGCCTGTTTGGCCAGCGGGAGGCGGTCTGGTCCAGACATCGAGCAGCTGGTGTCGACGAGAAAGGTCAGGTGCACAGGCTTGCGCTCGGTGGCCTCGAGACTGGCGCCCTGGATGCCGACCCGCATGATGTGGTGGGTGGGATTCCACGGGTGGGCCGTGGCTTCCATCGTCACCGAAAACGGCAGTCCCCTCTCCGGTTCCGGATATTCATACTGGAGGAAGTTGATGAATTCCTCGGTCCGTACCGACGCCTGGGTGGGGATCTGACCGTTGCGCAGGCTGCGGCGAGCCTGGGTATAGGAGCCGGTGTCTACGTCGATAGAAAAGGTGCTCAGAAAGTCCTTTTCGGTGAGCTCAACGGGGTTGTAACCGTAGTCAACCACGTCCTGAGAGAGCGGCCGCTGATACTGATAGGGAGGGAGCCCGCCGTAGCCGCTCCGACCGCCCCCGATCCCCTTGCTTCCAAGGCCGCCCAAGCCTGCAATCCCGCCACCGCCACCAAGCCCGGATCCCCGCGCGCCCAGGCCTCCAGAACCGATCTGCATGCCCTTGGAGCCGATGAGTCCACCGACGGCGCCGGTCAGATGGGCGTCCGCACTCGAGCTTCCGAACACTCCGTCGAGATCTCCCGCGTCGCGAAGAGCCCCCATTACACCAGCATTCTCGGACACCCTGCGGTCCAGCTCGCCCGAATGCGCGACGAGCATTGGGCGACTCTCGACCTCTGCGCGAAGGGCTTCGCGTTTGCCCACCTTGCCCTCTTCCTTCTTGGCTTTGGCGCCCTCTCCGGCATCCGAGTTGATAGTGGGTCGTTTGATCTCGGGTTCGGAGGCCTTCTCTGCCTCTGTCGTCACCCTCACGAGCCGCTCGGGAATGCCGTCGACGATCATCTCGCCCCGGGGGATGGAGGTCGAGAAGGCGGCAATTCCGAGGGCACCCATCGCGCCGAGACCCATCGCAGAAAACACCGACCAACGGACAAGATGCCGCATACCAACCTCCGGGTGGCGCGGGATTCCGGCCACACCAGGTCGAGACCGCAGGGGCCCGTGACCGGTTCGTCAGCGGATCGTCATTTCTGCTGGATGCCATCGCTGGGACCCCGCGACACCCCTGTCGCAGATCCGGATGAGGACGCCGTGCCTGATCCACCATTCCATCCTTAGGGCCTAGATAATCTGGATTGGCACAGCGGATGCAACGCGGAGAGCATCTCCCTCGAGGTCATCATGAAGCGATCCATTCTGTCCCTCTCCATCCTCACCGCCGTCGCCGCTGCACAGTTCGCCTGCTCACAGCTGACGTACTCCTCTACCGTTGCCACAGACAGTCTGATCGTCGAGCTCGGCGAGCCTCTGACCATCGATGTCTTCGCATCCAGCCAGATGCCCGAAGCAGAACGCCACGCCGCCGAAGGCAACCTGAAGGGCAGTCTCCACTTCTGGCTCTCGACCCGCGAGATGGAGGCTGACTTCGCGGTCGAGGTCTGGGACGGCGACGAGCTCATCGACACCATCGAAGCCACAGAAGGCGAGGACTGGGACGACGACGCCGAGGACCATGTGCCCGATATGTCCATCTCCTACTACGTGCCGAAGCTGTACAAGGGCTGCCACTGGGGAGAGACCTGCTCTCGGGACCTCGAGCTGGTGCTCATCGGCGAAGGAACCGCCGAAGTGGAGCTCGGCGCCCATCTCTCCATGACCGGTGCGGATGCCGAGCATGCCGGTTTCAGCCGGGTCATTCACGAAATCGAGCTCGCCGTAGTCGAGTGATCACCGACCGGAAGAGGGCGGCACGCAGGCCTTTCCCTCGGTCTCGGCATCGGCGTACACGATGTTCGACGAGCAGTTGGACTCAGTGTCCGCCGACCGGTTCAAGTTGCACTCCTCTTTGTCGAAACACTCCAGGAAGCAGTAGTTGTTTCCATCGTCGTGGATGACGCAAGCGCTCCCCTCTGGGCAGTCCTCGTTCACCTCGCAGCCCTCGAGGCCGCAGTACCCGCCGGCGAACTGAGTCAGGCACTCCAGGTCGCCGATATCGGTGTCCGGACTCGGACAGTCGTCGCTGTCTGCACACTCGGCGCCCACACCGACGTCGTCGGCCTCCGATCCGCCTCCGCTCCCGCAGCCAAGACACAGGGCGGTCACCAAGATCCAGGGTCGCATTGCTCTCTCCTACCGAGCGAACGTACCCCAACCTGGCCGGTGACGCGCAAATCCCGAATCAAGACCCGACTACGGCGTGACAATCCTCCCGCCGCTGAGCAGATCCTCGTACCGCTGCTCGCCGGGCGTCCACCACTCGCTCGCCATGGGATCGGCGCCACTTCGCCACAAGGAGAACGCCACCGACAGGGCCGCGATGGTGTCGGCGATCTCCACCTCAGAGAGCGCGCCGCCGTTACCACCGCAAAACAGAGTGCAGCCGCCGTCGGTGGGGCTCTCGAAGCTGCAGTGATCGGCACCTGGAATGCCGAAAACCTGATGGTCAGGGGCCGCAGTGGCCATCGCGAGGCCGTTATTCTGGCTGTTGCAGGCGGAGCCGTCACCGAGGATAGCGCTCGTGGGGATGGCGAGCCCTGCAGCGGCTCCAACACCCAGTCCGTCGGCATCGACTGGATCCAGACCGAGGACGGCAAGCGCGTTGGGATCTGCGGCACTGGCCAAGAACGACGCCAGCCCTCCAGCAGAGTGGCCGATATATAGCGTACCTCCACCGACATCGACCGACGCTGCGAGATTCTGAAGGTCGACACCGTTCTGGACGTGGTCGGTGTCGAAGGCGGTCGCGTGGCACAGCTCGGGCGTGATCACCGTGAGACCCCAACTGGCAAGATGTTGCGCCCAACCGACCATATGATGCTGGCCGCGCATGAAGCCATGGGTGAAGATCACGGTGGTGTCTGACACCTTCACGTCGGGATTGAACCTCGTGTAGGAGAGCGAGCAGCCGCCGGTCATGACCGCACCCTCGACCGTCGTGACGGAGGCTGTGCCCGACGCGGCGTAGTTTGGCGCGATCGCTGTCGAAGGCGTGTCGGTGTCGGTGTCCGTGTCCGTGTCTGAGTCGGAAACCGTTGGAGTGGGGGTGTCGTCGGTGTCGGTCGACGTAAGGGGGTCGGTGTCAGTGACCTGAGAGTGCGGCTCTTCGGCCCCACATGCCGCGACGCCCAGCAGACAGGCAAGCCCGATCCATCTCATCTTCAACCTCCCAGCTCGGCTCAATCTACCGACCGGTCGGTTGATACGCAAGGAAAAACTGTTAGCCTTCCGCATGCCCTCTGCCACGAAGCGACCGTCCGGCCGCCCGAAGAACCCGCTGTCCCGAAACGACATCCTCACCCACGCGACCGCCGCATTCGCCGACCAAGGCTATGCCGGCGCGAGCATGCGTGTCATCGCCGAGCGCCTCGGCATCCGCAAATCCAGCCTGTTCCATCATTTTTCGTCCAAGGATGCCCTGTATGACGCCGTCTTCGAGGTCATCCTCGAGGATCTAGGGGGCATGTTGCTGGGACTCGATGGTCCATGGCTGGACCAGCTGGACCACCTGGGAGATCGCGTCACCGGCTGGCTGGGAAGCCATCCCCACGCCAGCAGGCTCCTCATGAGGGAGATCGTCTCGAGCGGACCGGTCCTCGACGGGGTGGCCTCCAAAGCGATCCACGGAACCCTTGCCGCGACAGCCGCGTTCCTCGCCAGTGGCATGGAACAAGGCGCGATAGTGCGCGCAGATCCCGGTCATCTGGCCTTCTCGATCATCGGGCTCCACCTCACCTGGTTCGCCGCCGCGCCCATCTCCACCGGAGTCATGGGTGCCGATGTGCTCACGCCAGCAGCCATCGAGGAGCGCAAGCGCCAGGTCCGCATTCAGGTGCGGCGTCTCTGTGGCGCCCCTTGATCTGGGCGGTTCTGGGCTTGCTCGCCTGTGCTGGACCCCCTCCCGATCCAGATCCAGTGGTCGCGCAAGAGCCCATTCCCGAGCCGCCGCCGGACCCCTATGGCGACGCCATGAAAGCGCTGGAGGCCGACCGATCGCTCCTGGCCGCCAAGGAACGCACTCCCGAGGTCCGGCAAGAGGCGAGAGCCCGCCTGACCCAGTCCATCCGCGACGACCTCATCCCACATTGGCTCGGTACGCCCTGGACTTTTGAAGGGCAATCCCAGGTTCCAGGCGAGGGCACGATCGCCTGTGGCTACTTCGTCTCTACAGTCTTGGAGGACGCGGCGCTGGAGGTCGAGCGCGTGAAGATGGCCCAGCAGATGTCGGAATACATCGTGCTGACCTTCTCAGAGCCAAGACACGTGAAGCGATTCCGAGGCGGGGACGTCAACGCGGTCGTAGACGCGGTTGAAGGCGATGATCCCGGGGTCTACATCGTCGGTCTCGACTTCCACACCGGCTTCCTGATTCGACAGGCAGAGAGCGTGGAGTTCTGCCACAGCAACTACATCGGGGCCGAGGGGGTGGTCTGCAACGACCCGCGGACCGATCCGGCTTTTGCCTCGAAGTACCACGTCTATGGGCCGGTACTCGAGGACGCCGTCATCGACCGCTGGCTCGCCGGTGAGGCGTTGCCGACCTACACCAAATAGGCGACCGCGCACGCCCGAGGTCGGCGCTCAGGCCCTCCCCCGGACGATAGTCCACCCAATTCGGTACTGGGATCTGGCTGGGCTCCGGCATCAGAGAGAGCATAGCCCTCCGAAGGGGTTCGGCCGCCATCGGAGCCAGCGCGGGATATCCTCGTCACCTACACCGGAGACGAGATGTTCCCCCTACTGTTCGGATTGTCCCTGCTGCAGCCCGCCAGCGCCGGAGACATCGACCAGATCCGATACCTCGCAAACACCAACCAGCACCGCGCAGCAGCAGCAGCAGCAACAACGTTCCTCGATGAAGACTCCACCAGCTTCGAGGTGCATTATCACTCCGTCATGTCACAGAAGAGCATCGCCAACCACGGCGAGATCGTGAGGACGTACCGCGCCTGGCTAAAGAGCGAGCCCGACAACCCGGCGGCGCGCTACGGCCTGGCTCTGTCCCTGTCGGTCACGAACGACACGGCCAGCTGTGACGAGATCCCGGGGTTGCTAGCCGACCTCCCAGGAGAAGGTGCATATTTCTCGGCGGCCCTGCGCTACTCCCAGGCGAACACCTGCGACTTCGACACAGAGGCGATCGCGGCCGAGGTCGAGGAGCTCGCCCCCGACACGGCTCGCGCTCGGGCCTGGCTCGCCAGACTGGCCATTCGCGACGGCATCGACCAAGAGCTGCACGATGAGATCGCCAGCTTGCTCGCCGAGGATCCCAGCTGGGTGCGCCGGCTCTGGGGCGCCTTCGTCAGCCCGGACAGCAAGTGGGCCAAGAAGACCCGTACGATGATTCTCGATATCGCAGAAACACAGTCCAAAAGCGATATTCCTACAGAAGTAGCCGACGCGATCCTCATCTACAGGGCCGCCGAGAAGCCCGACCGATTCGAGCCGCTCGAGCTGCGACTGGCCGAGCTCGATCCCGGCTACAAAGCACAAGAACCCCGCGATCCCTTCGAGACGGAGCTGATGGACGCCATCAACAGGCCAACCCACGAGGCTGTGCTCTCAAACCTGGACGCGCTCCTGAAAAAGGCGGAGGGCAAACAGCTAGCTAAGGTGCAAACGCTGCGTTCATGGCGTCTGAGCGCGATGGGCGAGGACGCGGCCGCCCTCGAGGCCTCCCAGGCCGCCTACCTCTCGGATCCCGAGAACCATCGCTTCGCCAACGCCTTCGCCTTCAGCGCCGCCAGCCACGACGGCGACCTCGAGCTCGCGCTCACCGCCATCGAAGGGGCACTGGAGAGCATGGAGAACCCCGAGTACGACGCAGACGGCTTCATGGGCGTCGAGGACTGGACGAAGCGCAACGCCCGCGGCCAGAGCAACGTCCTCGACACCAAGGGCTGGGTCCTGCACAAGATGGGTCGCCACGACGAGGCCGTACAGGTCCTCACCGAGGCGCTGCTGTTCGCCGAGAGCGGCGTTGTCGCCGCCCATCTCGGGCTCGCTCTACGGGCCGAAGACAAGGAACTCGAGGCGTTCGAACTGATGGCCTACGCCATGTCCCTTGGCATCGACCAGCCGAGCCTCGACCAAGAGGTGCGGGCCACCATGGCTGACCTCTACCCGAAGACGGGACACTGGCAGCCGGGCGGGGCCAGCGAGTTTGCGGAGATCGTCGCCACTCCCGTGGAAGACGACAAGGACGAGGACGATGGCGCCGACCACGCTCTCATGGGCAAAGCCTTCCCCATCACCGAGTTCAAGCCGCTCCTGAAGAGCAAGGTGGCAAGTCTCTCCGACCTGAAGGGCGCCGAGGCCGTCATCGTCGACATGTGGGCGACCTGGTGTGGCCCATGTGTGCAGGCCATGCCGCATCTGCAGGCGGTCACCGAGACCTATCGCGACCGCGGCGTGCGCATCGTCGGCCTGAGTGTCGACGCCAAACCCGACGAGGTCGACAAGTTCTTCCGCGGCGTCGAAGCGCCCGCCTACGACCTGGCATGGATCGGCAAAAAAGGCTTTTCAGAGGCCAAGATCAACGGGATCCCATCTCTGTTCGTCCTCAATGCCGACATGGAGATCGTGGCCTACCTCATCGGCTACAGCAGCGGCGACGACAAGCGTCTCGAAGAAGCCCTGGACGCCATCGTCGGTGAGATCGAGTCGGACGGCTGACGTCCGGCTCCGCATAGCCCGGGCCGTCGCGCAAGAATCGCAACATGGCAGTACCGCCACCGAGCATGTGCTACCGAGGTTTGCACGCCTCCTCCTCAAAATGAGCGGGGTCTGGCCGATAACGCTCCAGGAGCTGGGGTAGCGTAGCAATTCGATCTGCTACGTCCCGGCAGATGACAACCCCGGTAAGACACAATGATGCTGAGTCTTTTGTTGCTAGCAGCCGCACAGGCCGCAGATCCAGGCCCACCAGCGACGGAGCAACCAGCCCCTGTCCCACACGACATTGAAGAGCTCGACCTCGCGGAGTTGCTCGGCATCAAGACCGGTGAGGTGGGCGCCTTCGCACAAGACCTGCGTTCCCGAGGTGTCGACCTCTATGTGCATGGCTACGCAGCGTGGTGGATGCGCAACAACGACATCAACCGCAACCACGACAGCTGGACCTTCAGCGCCCACTACTTCAACCTGATGTTCGGCGTCGATGTCTCCGAGCGCCTGATCCTCGAGATGATGCTGGAGGAGGAGCATGGCGGCCACGAACACGCTCTGCGCTACGCCTTCATCGACACCGTTGTGGTCAAGGACCTGCTCGTGCTGCGGGGCGGGCGTTTCCTCGTGCCCTTCGGCGTGTTCAACGAGTACGTCTACCCCGAGTACCTGAACGAGCTCCCGGATCGCCCCTTGGTGTTGTGGCAGATCGCTCCGGTGAGCTGGGCCGAGGTGGGAGCGCAAGTGCGCGGCCGCGCTGACATCGGCACGGGCAACATCAACTATGCCGTGTACGTAGCAAACGGTCTGCAGCAGTCTGACAGCGACCCCGAAGATGGTGTGATCGACGAGGCCGGGAGCATTCGCGACATGCGAAACAACTTCCGCGACTACGACGACGACGGAAAGTCCTTTGGCGGCCGCCTCGGCGTGCAGGCCTTGGGCGGCGTGGACCTGGGTGTGTCGGGCTACACGGGTCCATATACCGTGGACGGAGAGCTGTCATTGTCGATGGCAAACGCCGATCTCTCCTATCTCCATGGTCGATGGATGTTTCGATCGGAGTTCGTGCGGGCCTGGCAGCAGACCAGCGCGGATCCATTGATCAAGCAGGGTTTCTTCGTGCGCGGCGGCTTCGACATCTCCGACGTTCTGACCCCGGTCCTTCAGTTCGACATGGCGGACCTGGGGGGAAGGCAGAGCCTGGGCAGGACAACCGGTGGACTGGTGATCCATCCCATTCGAAAAGTGGGAGACAACTTCAGCTTCAAGCTAGCCTATGCCAACACCATCAACCTGGGTTCTCGGGCCTCTGAGCCCGAGAATCCCCACGAGGTGGTGGTACAGAGCGCCCTCGGTTTCTGACAGCCGACCACAACGAGCGCCGCCTCACAGCGCCGGTCACCGGAGATGCTCCACCGCAACACACGCCTCTCCGCCCGGGCCGCCCCGCCGGGACGTCGACGCCACGCGAAGCTGGTGGTGGCCGACGGGCGGAAGGGGTGAGCGAAGCGAGGGGAAAGCGCGAGCGCTTCCCCTATGATTGGAGACAGTGGCGTGGAAGTCGACAGGGGCGCTCGGAGATCGACCCTCGGCCGCTCTTGTCGGTCCCGGGGTCCTCGAATCCGATTCCGAGCATGGTCGACCACAACGTACCGTCTAAACGCAGTTTCGACGGTACTTGTGCAGCGAACATGTCGGAATCATTTGGGTGCAGATCACGCTCCGTCATGCTGCACGCTTGACGATAGGGAGGTTTGCAGGCGTGTTCGTTTGGAGTCGAATGCGCCTTC
>PJEL010002365.1_pt1 | contig 17484 bp, 13 predicted proteins | sample 1853271 | NCBI WGS metagenome assembly PJEL01 (sample SAMN08108733, study PRJNA415343) | Invertebrate metagenome, whole genome shotgun sequencing project. | host: Globobulimina | place: Sweden: Gullmar Fjord | collected 2015-08
TATATTATTAATCAGGATTTCATGGTAGTAAAGATCGGAGCATTTACATGGATGTCATTTGTGATCTCTTCCCTACTCTTCGGGAGCGAACACCATTTATGGCTCGCAGGAATTATGGCTGGTGTATTCTACAATCTTCTTCTGTATTGGAGCAGGAGCATCTATGCCTGCATCATAGCCCATGGCGTCACCAACCTACTGCTCGGGATCTATGTTATTAAGACAGGCAGCTGGCAGTTCTGGTAATAGATTATTAGATACCTTTTCAGTCTCCTAAATTTCACCTGAGATATACAAACTTGCATTGTTATAATTTATTAGTGGAGATTAAGTACCCATTATATACTCATTTAGCCATAGAGCACCCAAGTCGTAAAACGCTGATCATAGTCCACAATGACCCTACCACGGCTATTTGCTAGCTTTTCCATGAACTCTCAGATAATATTAATAGTATGGTGATACTCATATGAGACAAAGACGGCCCTTTCGCGTTAAAAAAAAGTCAGCAGCAGATAAGAATGGTACACAATCTGTAGAAGAGATCGTGAATAAGCTAACAAAAGGCAGTTCCCATTCCGTTGACTACCGGAATCAATCACTAAAAATCCACGGCCTCATCTGTGCGAAGTGTGGCCGGGACTTCGATGTTAGTAATCAGCATCTTCTCACCGTCCACCATAAGGACGGCAACCACCGGAATAATCCCCCTAATGGATCAAACTGGGAAAACCTCTGCACATACTGCCATGAAGATGAACACAGCAGAGGCCTCCTGGGAGATTATTTTAGTCCTAACAAATAATTAATTGGTGTGATACAGGTTGTGAAGATGAGTCTTAACATGCGAGTAATCTGAAGAAGTATTGCTTGAAAGGCAGATTTATTGCTAACTCTAACTGCTGAATACCATAATATGACTCAGCAGCTTTTATCGCTAACATCCGTAGGAAATTAATTAATGCGCAAACTACTGATTTTGAATAAGCAGTTTGGAGCCTTCTTTAAAAAGAACTTCAACTTTATTCGTTTTAACAATAGATAAAACTACTCCTGATCCGAACTTCGGATGATCAATAATATCATCTACTCCAAAACTTCCCTGGATATTGTACTTTTTGGCATTTGAGAGATCACCGCCTGAAATTCTCTCGATATGCTCATTGTATTTTGCTTCCGGAGACCTCGAACTCTTCCTCGTGGTCTTTGGTTTTGCACTGCTTTTTTCAGCAGGCTTCATACGATAGTTGTGCTGGCCGGCACACGTATTACATTTGACCTTTTTAGGCATATTATCAACAATGGCTACTATAGTATGAGCTAGCTCTAGCTTACACTTTGTACACCAAGCCTCAACTTCATCACTGACAGAGTAAGAATTCGTCATCGTTTAATCCTTTGATAATCAATATTATATGTTTAACAACAGCAGATAATCTTGTAATGCTACCAGGGTATTCAATATTGCAGTTCTGATCCTGATATACCAATTTTGCAGTATAACCCTACCAGCTTTCGTAATTTCTGTCAAGTAACTCAAATATAGCAATAACACTGCTGGTCAACCGTATGCTACAATTATAAATGTCCGACGAAAACTCAGTCCTTGTTTATTCTACAGAGCAGCCAAAACCCGGAAAAAAAAAGAAACCTAATAACAAGCCACTGCAAAATAATAGTCCTGTTGGAGAACAAAAATTGACGGTCAGACTTGACCGTAAAGGCAGGCGAGGAAAGTCTGTTACGGTTATTGATGGCCTCCTGTTACAACAGAAGAAAAAAGAGGCCCTTTTGAAACAATTAAAAGTTCAGCTGGGAACTGGGGGCGTAGTCAAAGGCAACTCAATAGAGATTCAGGGAGACCATTGCAGCGCTCTAATGGCAGCATTAAAGAAAATGGGACACTCTCCAAAACGCTCTGGTGGCTAAGCTAATTCTCTCCTTGACGAAATAATTGTTAATGTGCTAAAATTCATCTAGATTTTAGAAGTTTTTGCTACGAACCAAGGCCACAAAGACTTTTTGCCTTTGTGGTTTTTTTCTTGAGACCTTCTGAGATTTAATTTTATAGACAAGGAGGAATTAGAAATGGCAGAAGGAACAGTAAAATGGTTTAATGACAGTAAAGGCTTTGGTTTCATTTCAGGCGATAACGGAACTGAAGCATTTGTTCACCATACATCTATTCAGGGAAACGGCTTTAAGAGTCTTGCTGAAGGCGATGCGGTAAGTTTTGATACAGAAGACGGCCCAAAAGGCCCAAAAGCTATCAACGTAGTAAAACTGTAATTACACTTGAATACCCCCTCTCCTAGAGGGGGTATTTTTTTTGGAGGAACATGAATAAAGTTATTAGCAGCAAAAAGCTTGCCGTAAAAAAAGAACGGCAACAACAAAAACTGGATAGCGGATATATTTCCACGCATTACCCAAATGTTGAGGGAATCGTGATCAACATGATGTATAGTCAGACAACGGGTCTAAACAAGTCATTGCCCCGCACCATCAATATCGCTCCGGACAGTTATGCATATTTCAGGGTGGAATGTCTGATCAAAGACTGTATTGAAGGTGGTTTTGACCTGACCCAGCCCATCACTAAGATGATCTCAAAACGTAGCAAAACCTCAAAAGGAGAACTCGTGTGTGAAGGAGAAGGCTCTTCCGAGAGGCACTCATCAATTACCTACGAAGTCGCTATTCAATACTCATAGCAGATCCAACTTCAGTGAAGTGATACAATAATTATCAATTCTATTCTCCTACTTCTCCGACTACTGATATTATTAGATGTGTCCATCTGTTTGGAATTAGTCTTTTATTAAGGATCAATAGTTCTTTAGTACTAATTCGTTATGATATGAGAAAATCGTCACGCCATACTCATAAAATCTCTCCATATATTACTCCAGATGGCCACAAGCGTCTTACTGAAGAACTCACATACCTCTGGAAAAATAAGCGTCCAAAGGTTACACAGGCAGTTTCTGAAGCGGCTGCGATGGGGGACCGATCTGAAAATGCGGAGTACATTTATGGAAAGAAGCAATTAAGGGAAATTGACTCCCGGATGCGTTTTCTTCAAAAGAGGCTAAACGAAATAACCTTAGTCGACAGAATACCGGATGATACATCAAAAGTTTTTTTTGGTGCATGGGTTGAGCTTGAGGATACGGATGGTAATGAGTACAAATATCGGATTGTTGGTCCTGATGAAATCAATCCTGAGAAAAACTATATAAGCATTGATTCACCGATGTCAAAAGCATTATTACGAAAGACAGAAGGGGACGAAGTTGTTGTTCTCAGACCAAACGGCACATCTACTTTTTATATAGTTTCCATCTCGTATCAACGTAGTTAAAAAAGCAAGCACAGCACTCAACCGCTAATATCCAGTCCTCACCACTTTCAACAAGCACAATACGCATCTATTCTGAAATTCGTCTATCAAACCCGGAGCAATAAGAAAGTAAAAAATAAAAATGAGGATGCTGACATGTTTAGGGGACATGGCTGAGTTAAAAGGCAGGCTTTTACATCAGTATCAGCATCCTCGCCAAAAGTATAACAGAATAGCTTTTGAATTTCAAATCAGAGTTACATCAGTGTAAATATACGGCAGGCAACACTTGTATTCCGGTATAATACACCGGACAAGAAATAGATCAATACACATGGATGATGGCAGACCGCCCTACCCAATGTAGTTTAATTCGAGGTGATATGTGACGTTAGTAAATTTGCGGGAGCTGAAGCTGGCCTTCGGCGGCCCGGAGTTACTCAATGGAGTAACCCTACAGATTAAGCGAGGAGAGAGGGTCTGTCTGGTCGGCAGAAACGGGGCTGGAAAATCTACTCTTTTGAAGATCATCAACAATGAGATTACTCCTGACTCCGGTGAGATTATACGATCAAAGGAAGTTAAAATCGCTTCTCTCCCCCAGGAAGTCCCTCATGATCTTTCCGGCACTGTATATGAAGTTGTCTCAGACGGGCTTGGGCACATGGTAAAACTTCTGTCTGATTACCACACAGCAAGCCAAAGCCTAGCCCAGGGAAGTGACAAGCCATCTGTCTCCGAACTAGCTCGAATACAGCATCTTATTGATGCCGGAGACGGCTGGCAGATTCAACAGAGAGTCGAGACAGTTCTTTCTCATCTAAAACTAGACCCTGACATCGCTGTATCTGATCTCTCCGGCGGTTACAAAAGAAGAGTCCTCCTTGCAAGAGCACTCGTTAGCGAACCGGACCTTTTACTCCTTGATGAGCCTACGAACCACCTTGATATTGACTCTATCAGCTGGCTTGAAGAATTTCTCCGCCAATTCCGCGGTTCTCTGTTATTTATCACTCACGACAGGAAGTTTCTCAGAACTCTGGCGACGCGTATAATCGAACTCGACCGCGGCCAAGTGACTGACTGGCCAGGAGATTATGATACATATCTTAAAAAGAGGCAGGCTGAACTCAATGCAGAGTCAACTCATAATGCCCTTTTTGACAAAAAGTTGGCCCAGGAAGAGGTATGGTTAAGGCAGGGCATCAAGGCCCGACGTACCCGCAACGAAGGCAGGGTCAGGGCATTGAAGGAGATGAGAAAGCAATGCCAGGAAAGGCGAGCACATACAGGAAGTGCCGCCATGGTACTAAACTCGGCAGAAAAGTCAGGCAAGCTCGTTCTTGAAGCAAAGAACATAGGATACGCCTATAACAGCAGTCCTCTCATTAACAATTTTTCAACCACTATCCTTCGTGGAGACAAAATAGGAATCATCGGTCCAAACGGTTCAGGCAAGACCACCCTTATTAATATTCTGCTTGGATCAAAGGAACCACTTCAAGGCTCTGTTCGCTTGGGCACAAAAATCGAAGTCGCTTATTTCGATCAGCATCGTGAACAACTGAATGATGATAAATCAGTCATGGAAAATGTCACAGACGGAGAGTTCGTAACAGTCAATGGAATTAATAAGCATATAATAAGCTATCTCGCTGACTTCCTCTTTCCTGCAGAACGTTCTCGCTCCCCAGTCAAGGTTTTATCAGGCGGAGAGCGAAACCGGCTGCTACTCGCAAAGCTCTTCACAAAACCTTCAAATGTATTGGTAATGGATGAGCCCACTAACGATCTTGACACTGATACTCTTGAACTACTTGAGGAGCTGTTGATGGAGTATTCAGGAACTATTCTTCTCGTAAGCCATGACCGTGAGTTCCTCAATAATATAGTAACAAGCACAATCGCATGTGAGGGCAACGGGAAACTCGTCGAATATGTTGGTGGCTACGATGACTGGCTTCGACAGCGTATCGAAGATGTCCCATCACTGCCGGAAAAAACCGTCAAACCTAAAAAGCCCCGACCCCAACAGGAACGTGCGCGTAAATTGACTTTTAAAGAAAACAAAGACCTCGAAGCACTTCCTGTGCTCATCGAATCTATGGAAATAGAGAATGACAAGCTTTATAAGATTATGGCAGATCCTGAATTCTACCGAGAAGACGGGGAGAAAGTTTCAGCAGCAAAGTCGAGAATCGAGGAACTCGAAAAGGAGATTGCTGCTTCGTATGAACGATGGGAACTCCTTGAGTCAATCAGGAAACAATCTGAATAAACCAATTCTGCCCCTCTTCTAGATTTTCGTACGCAAACCCGGAGCCATCTATTGTATAACTGGAATATCCCGCTTCTGTAAATATACTATAGGCTGCACATCAAGCATGATTCTTAGATCTTTAGAAATAGACTCAGACTCTTCCCTGGATGATATATTAGGAATCATAACAATATAATAACCATTTTCAAAAACCATAAATGCAGAAGGGTAATTCATTTTCACTCGTTTATTTACTGACGTGGCATATGCATGGGTCTGCCAGGCAGAAACATGTATGACATAACGACTCTGACCCATAGGAGCGTCTTCAGAATTAATTCCCTGATTCTCTAGAGAAACAACTTCACTAGAGTCAATTTCAGGCGATACTTGCACGGGCAATGCCTCCATGATAGGCTCTTGCTCTGATACCATGAGCGAACCAGCCGTCAACATTTGCGGCTCAACGTCATTAGCAGGTGTATATTCAACTACCTCATCGCTCCCCGATGAATCCGATACATTCATCGGTTCAGCATCTAATTCTTCTAATCGATCTGTAGGAAGCTTTTGATACGTCTCCGACATATTCGCTAACCCGCCATCATCCGTGATGACACTATTACTATCTTCGACTGCAGAGATTGCATCATTATCAGGCCGCGAAGTAATTTCAACATTAGACACTCCCTCTAATGAATGCTTTTCTTCTGTGGAGATCTGGACCTTCCTTTCAGTCGAAATGTAATATACAGTCACTGCACATGCTACAACTAAAGCAAAAGAAAGTATGATTCTATACAACAGCCTGGCAGTATTCACCTGAACAGTTTCTGAGCTGATCATATGCTGATCATCTTCGGCTTCGCAAGTAAGAGAATCATGCTCATGTTCTGCCATAATTAGTCCCGGAGACTCTACCGGAGTGCAATGAGTATTCTCAACACTGACCGGCTCCGCATGGCTGCCAACCTCGCTAACTGCTATAGATGGAGATAATATTTCATCCAAAAGCATCTGATCATCATCTGATAATTGATGAAGAGTTACATCAGCGATAAATCCATATTTATTCTTCTCAAACCTAACCACATTACCCGCAGCAATTACTGACAAATCCTGTCCCGGCTTTTTTAGTTTTAACTCCAGTATATCTCCAAAGTTGAGATCTGGAGCTTCCGACTCAAATTTAAAACCGTCATTCGCAACACGCGAAATCAAACCGGCATAATATTCATCTGCACTCCCAAACTTTCTAAATTCAAGTACTATCATGATTACCTTTTCTTCAATCTTACATTCTTTGATTTATATATATTATGACTGCTAATTGATCCTATGATTATAAATAATATCCATAAGAATCTCATCCCTCTTTTGCTCTTTTAATACGCTCTTCTTTATAATTATTCTATGGAAACAAACTATATCTCGATTATTGGTCTGATTGCAGGTACATGTACAACAGTGTCTTTTTTCCCCCAAGTAATTAAGACCATCAAGTCAAAAGAGACAAAGAATCTTTCATTATCAATGTACATTGTTCTTGCAACAGGTATTTTTTTATGGACGGTCTACGGAATATTAATCGATGATTTACCGATAATTATCGCAAATGGTATTTCATTTACGCTGGCAACTATTGTATTAATCCTCAAGCTTAAATATGGTTAACTCATAATCATGTGCGCACTTTGCCGTGGCACTCTTTATTACATCTGGGAGCTATTTCATCACAGTATTCTTCTTTCTGATCTTTCTTACAGCTAAACCTGAGGTACGGTATTATAACTTCGTTCTTGTTCCCCCCTGTCCCATCATACGTGATCGAGACTATGGGCGTACCAGTTTTGATCTCTATCCGCTTTGCCATGGCTTCAGTAACGAGCGACGGACAGCAAAACGCCGGGCTGGCCTGTACAAATAGGGAGACATCAGGATAGTGCTTCTTAATGTAGTAGATTTTCAGTATATTATCCATTGCCTCACCCGTATTCTCCACCCTGATATTGTATTCTGAGAGTATCTTCTCAGGTGATTCATTGTACTCCAGGTCTGGTTCCTTTAAGACCCGTTCAAAGTATTTGTAATATGTCTTTCCCAGCATGCTTGCAGTGGCAAAGAATGTTTTTGCAGACAACACGTTTAAGTACTGCCCTTCAATAAACCATTTTCTGAAATATTGACTTGAAATCATCTTAAGAAATGAACTAAATGGAGTCGTAATGACTTCACCACCATTGTCTTCAATGAATTCCACAAGGCCCTGGTTAATCACATTATTGTCCCGTGAATATAAGTCACCAAAGATTGCCACCTTCGGCCGTGGTGAGTATCGAACTTCAATCTCTTCAAAATACGATACGACATCCGCAACAGCGGATTCCTTTGAGCGGTTTCCCAGAAACGAATCGGCCAGCAGATCAATACTCTTTTTAATTACTTTATTAGTTGTTCCTTTTTGCACCTCATAAGGCCGTATCCTGCATCCCATCTTCCTGACAAGCCCCCCAAACATATACGCTAAATATGAATTAAAAGGGAGCTTGATTGATAAATCTACAAATGACATGCTTCCGGTATACACCTCGGCATCTGCCATTCCCTTTCCATACGAATGGAATATATTTTTAATGTGATGCGGAAACATCCTGAGGTTACATGCGAGGGTTGAGGACATTATCCACAATACAGTTTTTGCAGGGTCAAGATTATGTTTTTCAATATAATCGATAAATTCCTCAGCAATTATATTGAGCGGAAGACACTGACCGGTATTATGCCTCACACCTCTTTGAATGCTTGTGTGAGTCTCTTCTAATAGCCGTGCGTCGATTCCCTCGCTTTTAAGGTTTGCAACTATCAACGGAAGGGAGAGATCGTCCCAGTTCGGAATAATGAGTGTCTTATCCAAAAGGCTACTATTTCTTTCCGGGATAAGCGACGGTGCGTACAGAACCTCTTTTTTTGACTTATTTGCAGCATTAGATACAAAGTGATTTCTAAAGGACCGGACTGCCGCCTCTATCCTTGTCTCATATCCTACATTTGAAGAGTGCTCATCTAGTTGTAAAATAAGATATGGTTTTTCATGCGACTCCATTAATTTTTTAAAATACTCTACTGCAAAAGAATCAGGTGAACACTTGAATGATGTTACAAATACCGGGTATGCGCCATCAGTCAGAGCCACAACATGTGCAGACTGTAAAATATGAGCGGCATAATGCCAGGGCAGCTCCTTGCAAAGCGGCTCGATGGATTCAACATCCTCCTTTGTGTATGAAAGCATATCCTGATAAAAGGATTTAATGCCCTGTGCCGCAAATATTTCGGGAATCCCGCTGTTCATTGAAGGAGGAAGTATTGAGTAGGGTCTACCGATAAAGACAACATGTATATCTTCCTCTCTGTCAGTTTCTTTTTTATATAGTTCCTTTAATTTCGTCGAACATGAGTTCGTATAATCAAGCGCTTTGTCATAAGCTTTGGAGACATCAAAATAACTGACACTATGATTCACAATCGGCTTCAGCATGTTATAGAGCTGGGCCTTTGTATATATTGGGTTATACAAATAATTAACGAGTGGCATAAGAAACCTGTCTTTAGTGTCATGGGAATCTATATTAGAAACAAGTGACGATGAAAACTGAGTATAATAACAAAACTGCCGCCTTACTCCTTTTTCTTCCGGCCTCTTTTCGAGATAAAAAGGCATAAAAACATAGTCAGCCTTATCCAGAAGATATTTTACATGGCCGTGAAGTGCAGTCATCGGGGCGCAGAATTCAGCACCAGCCATACGCCTCCCCTCCTTGACCGCTTCACTATATGATTCACTCGTAATTGTTTTTATAGACAACTGCTCAAAAAAGTATTTCCACATAGGTACGTCTTCATACAAATGAAGAGCTGCCGGAATACCAATCGTTACATTTTGGCTCGTCGAATGAAATGAAAGTACCTTCTTCCTTTCCTTAAGTAGATTAAAACCGGCCTGTTCATTGTTCATATACTTCTTCGTATCATAATCCCGCCCGCACAGAAACCCGTATGCAACACTTTCCCCATCAACATCGGCAATAGTAATCTTGCAGTGATTGGTACAGATTTCACAGACTTCGGACTTTACCGGTATATCCTTCTTATATAGCTGCAGCCCCCTGAATCTGCTTTCCGTTACATCCATATCCAGAAGTGAGAGAGCAACTCCGAGAGCCCCGGTCAGATGACAGTACCGAGAGACATGAATTGGTTTACCAAGTCTCTGTTCAAATGCAGCAACAAGGGCCTTATTCTTTGCTGTCGCGCCCTGAAAGCATATTGTATTCCCTATGCTGCTCTCTATTGCAACCTTCGTCAAGTAGTTTTCCCTGATGGAGTGAAGAACAGATGCGAGGACTTCATCCACCGAATATCCCTCACTTAAATAATGATTGATGTCCCTCTCCATAAACACTGTGCACCTATCACTTGCAATCGGCGCTGCTTTACCTTCAGCCCTTGAAGAATAGTCCGACAATGAACAATTCAGCTTCTGGGCTTGCTCTTCAACAAAACTCCCTGTACCAGCAGCACATACATTATTCATAGCCGAAAATGTGACCAGCCCATTTCTCAATGTGGTAAATTTTGAATCTTGCCCACCAATCTCGATTATTGTGTCTACTTCAAGATCGAGTTCAAAGCCTGCCCGGGCATGAGCAGTAATCTCATCGAGTATGAGATCAGCCCCGATTATACTGCCCGAGAATTTCCTTCCGGCACCTGTTGTGCCAGCACCGATAATGCGCAGGTCAATATCATGGGTATCAAGAACATCGTCTATGGATGCAAACAATTTCTGGACAGCGTTCACAGGTCTTCCGGCAGTCCTGGTGTAAAATCCTGCAATGACCTCTCGGTCTCTGTCCATCAATACCGCCTTTGTACTGGTGGATCCGATATCAATTCCCAGGTATATCTCATATTCTTTAGCTGCTATAAGTTCTCTGTAAATATCAACCTCTACAGAATACAGATCCTCAGGATCGTATCCCTTATATTCATATTTCTCAATACTGCTGAAATCAGGGTAGTCAGATAGTTTAAGCTTGAGGGGTTCATAGTAGTGTTTTTTTTCAAGAGGCTGATGAATAAAAATATCATCCGAAAATTTAATTTCATTTTTTTCCATAAATGGCAATTCATCGAGAAGGTCGATAGCAGCTCCGATAGCACCATAGAGGTGAGACATTTCATCAGTAATGATGTTCATTCCAATAATTGATTTTAAATGTCGTGCAACCGCCCTATTTCTCGATACCCCTCCGGTGAATATAATGGGGGGAGAGATACGCTCACCTTTCATCAGTGTATCAACTATATTTTTTGCGAGGCCGTGGCAAAGGCCATCACATATCTCCTCTAATGCGTAACCCTCCTGCTGCGCATGAACCAGATCTGTTTTTGCAAATACCGCACATCGTGTCGCTATTTTTGTGGTAACGCCCTTATTATTAAACGCAATATCACTCAGTTCCCCGATCCCGCTAAGATTAAGTCTTTTTGCCTGCTGGTCAAGAAAACTGCCGGTACCTGCTGCACATGAAGTATTTGATTTGAAATTTTTGTAATTGCCGAGTTCATCAAAACTTATCAATCCGAACTTCTCACCGCCAACTATTAATATGGCCCCCACACTCGCATGATAATGACGTGCAGCCGTAATAATTGAAATCCGGTTATCATATTGCTTGTTGACCTTGATACTCGTCGGTGTTGAGGAGGTGGATGCGATTCCGCATATTCCTGATAAATCAAACTCACTCAGGATTTCCTTCAGAGTTTCAACAATATTTCCATAGTGGAATTCATACGCTGTTTTGACAACCTCTTTTTCCGGATTTAACTCCACAACGGAAACAGATACTGACCCAACATCGATTCCGAGAATATTTACACATCTTTGAATTGCCATGTTTATTCCTGATATGCCTTATCTGCCTGTACTGAACAGGCCTTTGATGTAATTATTTAATTACATCATAAATGATTTCATGTCGAAATAGTAGGGAATAACGTATTGCTTATATATTTTTCAAAATGGCTTTTGACGCTTTAACAAAACATACACCTTCAGGCATCTTGCAGTTGCCAGCCTTCTTCTGTCCTATCGCATCTTCAGATACTTGAATAGAAGCAATTTTTTGTTGGGCAGAATCAAGGAGAGCAGCTATTTCTTTTGAAAGCGTACTCCGGTCTTTCAGTTGTTCAGCAACCCCATCTCTCATGCGAGACACCGTATTTGTATACGGCTTGCATTTGCAACATAAAGGATCGGACTGCTGGTTTACAAGAACACCTGCAATATAGTGATAAAACCTTACAACATTAATACGCTCTGACATATTATCTCCTGTTTAGTCTTTTTTAGAGATGTTTTTTGTCAGCAAACACAATAGTACGTGTACGGACAACATCTTTATGGTCTTCAATTTCTTTAATTACATCATCTGTAACCGGCGACTCAAGATCAATTATATTGTAGCCTACAGCACCATTGCTCTCATTTAGATAACTTGAGATATTGATGCCATGCTCTCCGATTTTCTGTGAGGCAAACCCAATCATGCCCGGCACATCGCGGTTAATCATTATAAGACGAGTGTGAACATCATCGGAGGGAATAGACTCTACTGTCGGAAAATTCACGCTATGTGTAATCGTCCCGTACTCAAAATAGTCCTTCAGTTCCTGCACCGCCATGCAGGCACACTGCTCCTCTGACTCCTCAGTGCTCGCACCGAGATGAGGTGAAGTAATGACCTTTGGATGACGAATCATTTCAGCCGTCGGAAAATCAGTAATATAACTCTCCAAACGACCGCTGTCGAGCGCTTCGAGTACATCTACCTCGTTGACTAATGGTCCTCTCGCATAATTGACAAGCACGGCCCCTTCCGGAAGTCGCTTCAGAACATCGCGGTTTATAAAATTGCGCAGCTTTTCTGTGTAAGGCATATGCAGGGTCAGAACATTTGAACTGCCCACTACATCTCTCCAGCTTTTGGCAAGAGATACTTCAGAAGAAAGTTGATGAATATTCTCGATTGCAGGTGAAGGATCAAATCCCATTACGCGCATCTTTCTCCTTATCCCCCCGTTCGCAACCCGCAGCCCGATTTTTCCGAGCCCAATCACTCCTAGAGTCTTCCCTGCTAATTCATGCCCCCGAAAGGCCTTCTTTTTAGACTCAACCTGACTACTGACCTCTTCATCACTCAACCCCTTTAACTCACGACAAAAGTCTATGGCACGATGAATATTACGGGCGCTGATCCCGATCATAATGAAGACCAGTTCCGCCACCGCATTTGCGTTCGCCCCCGGAGTATTGAATACGCATATCCCCTTTTCCGTAGCCTTATCCACCGAAATGTTATTTACTCCGGCACCTGCCCGTGCAACTGCCATAAGGGACCCGTATTCATCAGTCTCAACTTTCGAACTCCGAACAAGAATCCCTATCGGTTCCTGCTCGTCACTACTCATTATATAGTCTGATCCGAATAGGTCGAGACCTTCCGGTGCAATATTATTAATAATTTTAATTCGATACTGTGACATTTATAATCCTCCCGGTTCTGTAATTATACCCGATGATAGTTACCGTAAATATTTAAGATCAGCAACTTAAATAGTATAAACCAAATATATAGATTACCTGAACTGACCATGCATTATCCGCATACGCATAGCTTGAAATACAGTTCTGAATACAGTTGATAAGCCCAAAATAAGTGCGGTCTTGATCTAATGCTACATTTAGTAAATAATTAGATATGACAATTACTGCCAGAGATAAGGATTCTCTTGAGTAAAATCGTATTTATTTCTGTGAAACTGGATGTCATCCAGGTGAAAGTATTAGAAGATTTATCGCATCACTAACCATGTAGAAAGAATTATAATTATTTACAATGAAAGAATGCCCTAAATGCGGAAAAAAGTTCAACTTATGGCAGAGAGCCATAAGTGAGGACAAAGAACATGTCAGGTTTTGCTGCCACTCCAAGAAAAGACCTGATTCTCAATCTCTCGCCGCTACATGTCGAGGATGCCCGGCCGGATGTTTTGAAGGCCTTTATAATGAACAGGGGCAGGAACTTGAGAATGACTCAAAAAAGAAGTAATGCATAACAGAGTACTCAGTTCAATCTCTTGAACCATTCCTAGGACTTTCTACTTAAAGAGCCGTAGCAATCCCGTCCACAAGCTCAACTAAACGCGCGAGTTCAGGCTTGCTGATTTGAGCATCTGCACCGACTGATTTACACTTCGCTGACATTTCATCGTTTATCAGAGATGAAAACACAACGCAGGGAATCTTCTTCATATGCTCATTATTCTTTATGTTATTGATGAGGTGCAGTCCGTCCATCTGAGGCATTTCAATATCGGATATTACAATATTTATATGGTCATCTATTTTACTGAACGTCTCACCATTAATTATTGTTGTCAAATAGTCCCATGCTACTTGGCCGTCTGATGCAGTATGTACCTTGTAACCAGCTCCTTCAAGCTTGCTCACAATAATTTTCAATATATAATTCGAGTCCTCAGCAACAAGAATTGTCATGGATGATCTGTCAAGACCCTTCACCTCGCTGGCTGCACCACCCGACTCAGGATGCATCCCCGAATCAGGGCTTATATCAGCTGTAATCTTCTCAAAATCCAGGAGCAACACCATACGATCCTCAAATTTAATAATAGCGGTGACAACACCTTCCTCAGTTGAGATCATACCCGTTGGAGATTCGATCTGCTTCCATGACAACCGGTGAATTCTAGCGACCGAAGTTACACAAAATCCTACCATTGTCTGATTAAATTCACTAATAATTATATACGATGTAGCCTTGTCTATCTCGTTACAAGCACCAAGGTGTCTTTGAAGATTTATTATTGGAATGATACGGCCACGGATATTGGCAATACCCTCAAATGAAGGATGGGAATCTGGCACGGATACTACTGAGTCCGGATACTTGATTATCTCCCGAACCTTGGCCACATTAATTCCGTATATATTATCTCCGATGGCAAATTCTACGATCTCCAGCTCATTAGTTCCTGATTCGAGAAGAATATTTGTGTCTCCGGCTTTTCCCAATGTTGTCATGTGATGATTTCCTCTTTATTTCTCTAGAGTTGATTAGCTATATATTCTACAGCCGACTAGCGGCATATGATCTACGAAACATCTCCTTTCATAGAAGTATGACTTAGTATTAATACGGATTTTCCAATTAAAAGCTTTAGGGATAAAGATAGGAATGTTTACATATTAAGGGTTATTCCCCTAAGCACTGATAATACAATAATAAACTCTGGTATGAGATGCTAATTTAGGGCATTATGTAGTGTGTAATGTGAGCACTTTACAGATTCAACTCTCAAGTTTCGCCATTAGCTCTTCATATAACTTCTTTACGTAAGCCTTATCCTTCTCAGGGTCAGCTTCTACAAACCTATCAAGCTGCTTGGCCGCATCTTCTGGAATCTCGGCTAAAAACCTCGAGGGGACCGAAGGCTTTTCTTTTCCGTACTTAATTCGGTGCTCAGTGTATGTAATAAAAAGCTCGTTCATGGCGCGGGTAATCCCGACATAGAAGAGTCTCCGCTCCTCTTCAACGCCTTCATCGCTCTCAGCCGATTTCTTATGCGGGAGCATGTCCTCCTCTACTCCAGCGATAAATGTTACAGGAAATTCAAGCCCCTTTGATGAATGAAAAGATATTAAAGTAACACCGCGAACATCTGTTTTCTCTTTCTCATCAATCAGGTCCGCTAGAGACATTGTTTCAAGAAAGCCCTGAAGTGAAGGTGATTTCCCCACTGACTCATAGTGTTTTACTGATTGGGCAAAACCTTTTATATTCTCCATTCGCCTGAAAGCAGCCTCAGGTGTCTTGTAGAGATGGATAATATAATCTCCGTAATTTATCTCATCAATAAGAGCATTCAGAGTTGCATCCATGTCTTTTCCGCTCTTGAACAATATCCCATAACGGGATATTAGCTCATAAAACGATTCAGCCGAGTTAAACGCCCTCTGGCTCAGTCCGGGAATCTCTGATGCTCTGATAAACGAATCCAGAAGGCTTATTGAATTGTTGCGTGCAAAATCAGATAACAAGTTAATGGCTGCAGGCCCGAGACCACGTTTCGGTGCGTTAATGGCTCGCAAAAGGCTCAGTTCATCAGAAGGATTCGCGATTATCTTCAGGTAAGCCGTAAGGTCCTTTATTTCCTTGCGCTCAAAATAACTTGTTCCGCCCACCACTGTGTAGGGGATTCTTTTAGTCCTCAGGGCTTCTTCAAATGGCCTTGAAAATATATTTGCCCTGTAGATAACAGCCATGTCTTCAAAAGGAATGGTCCTTTCGGAATTTATCGCAGCAATTTTTTCAGCAACCCAGTCCGCCTCGTCCTCCGTATCAACCGCCTTAAATACATTTACTTTTGGACCATCACCCCTCTCAGTCCAGAGTGCCTTCTCCATCCTCTGACTGTTATTTTTAATTACTCCATTTGCAGCCTTAAGAATATGCCCAAAGGACCGGTAATTCTGTTCAAGCCGTACCGTCACGGTGCCAGGAAAGTCCTTTTCAAAATCGAGGATATTACTGATATCCGCTCCCCTCCAGCCATATATCGACTGGTCGTCGTCCCCGACAACACAGAGGTTTCCTTTAGTTCCAGTAAGGAGTTTAACCAAATCATACTGCACCCGGTTAGTGTCCTGGTACTCATCTACCATAATATAGCGGTACTTCTCCCTGTACTTTTCAAGGACATCAGGATGCTCCCTGAAAAGCCTGAGTGTTAATGTCAGCAGGTCATCAAAATCAACGGCATTCATAGACTTCAGTGCTTCGCCATAGCGCGGATAAATCAGTGCAGAGGCATCTCCCACCGGGTCATCAGAAACAGCAGTTCCTGTCGAATTAAACTGGTTCTTGATCCTGCTTATCCTCTCCTGAATAGCCTCCACCTTGAAACTCTTATCATAGAATTTAATGTCAGACATGATATTCCTGAGAACCGACATCTGTTCGGATGTACCAAAAATACTGAAGTCCTTTTTGTATCCAAGATGCTCTATATCTTTCCTGAGAATCCGGAGGCAGAGCGAGTGAAAAGTGGAAATAACAGGCACCCCGCTGCCGCGCTTAACCATTGTCCTCACTCGTCCCTTCATTTCCCGTGCAGCTTTATTTGTAAAGGTAACAGCAAGAATAGATTCAGCAGTAACACCGGTGTGTATCAAGTATGCTGTCCTCATTGTAATGACCCTCGTCTTACCTGATCCTGCACCTGCAAGTATAAGGAGCGAACCATCGGAATGCATGACCGCCTCCTTCTGACGGGGGTTTAAACGCTTTAATTCTCTGTAAATATCCACTACTGTTTATGTTCCCTTTCGACACGTACAAGGTACGCAGCTTTTGCACTCTGGTATGAGATTTGTCTATGCCCGACAGGCATTAATACTGCAGATTTTACGAACACTATATACTACTGTTTTTAGCCCAATAAGGCAATAAATGAGGGAAAGGGTAAAGGCGAGAAAAGCGGGAAAGTTCGATATACATTTCTAACCCGGGCGTTGATTAAATTTCACCGGTATTTCACGTATATGTGAGATATCCCCAGTATTCGGAGCATCTTTCAATTCATCTATCAGTTCCATCATCAGGTCTTGCGTGCTTGTTTTGAACACCCTGCATTTCAACTGTTTTACAGCATAGCCCTTTGTGTACCATGGGAAGAATTTCCGGAATCTTATGATGCCAATTTTTTCACCTTTAGAAGCAATACTCAAGGT
>PJEL010002366.1_pt1 | contig 17467 bp, 15 predicted proteins | sample 1853271 | NCBI WGS metagenome assembly PJEL01 (sample SAMN08108733, study PRJNA415343) | Invertebrate metagenome, whole genome shotgun sequencing project. | host: Globobulimina | place: Sweden: Gullmar Fjord | collected 2015-08
AGCTGGGGACTGTGCTGAAGCTAAAGTTACTGATTTTGGATGGTCTACAGGTGCATGATACCAAGTCCCATACTTGGAGACAGTCCCCGGCATCTTATAGGCCAAACCGGGAACTGCTGTAAAATTGGGGTAATTCTCGCTGGTGGGGTGGTGTCTCATGAACTACATCACCTTTAGGCAAGGATTCGTCGTGCGCCGTGTGAACGGGGCGTTGAGCAGTTCGCTATTAGTCTGAGGTGACTGAAATGTCGATAGAAATTAAGGAACACTCATTCAATACGGGTGTTGTTACAATCAATTATGCTGAAGTGTTGGCCTCCGAGCCAGCGCTCGTATTACTTCACAGTGGGTCTGCCCGATGGCAAAGTTTCGAGGCGATTATCCCAGATCTTGCAGCCGACTGGCATCTCTATGCGCCTGATTTTCGTGGACACGGAAAATCGGGGCGTGTATCAGGACGTTATCGGCTACAAGATTATACAGATGATATAGTTGCATTTCTGCGGCAACAACTAGATGAGGCTGTTGTCATTGTCGGTCACTCCCTGGGGGGCATGGTCGGGCTACTTGTGGCGGCCCAATGTCCGGATTGTGTGCGGGCTGTGGTGGTGGGAGATGCGCCATTGACCGCAGATACGTTGGGTACGGTTCTCAACCAGAATAGAGCCAGTTTAATGCTTCTGCGTAATCTAGCTGGTGGCAGGTATCCCTTGGAGGAAGTAGCCGCGACACTTGGTGATGAATGGCTGGCGGTTAATTTATATCAGAACGATCCGGATGTACTCACAGCCTTGCTCGATGACTTTGAGAGAACGGCTGCTGGCTATGACAGGAAGAGTATATTGCCGTCAATTCGTTGTCCGGTTCTCCTATTACAAGCCGATCCTACAGCTGGTGGCCTGATGACTGATGCAGAAGTGGAACGAGCCTTAGTGTTGCTTGCACAAGCGTCTCATGTGCGGCTCAGCAATATAAGTCACGCGCTGCACAGCGAACAGCAAAAGCCAGTGCTGCATGCGATAACTGATTTTCTCATATCGCTCTGAGCTAGTTGAATCATCTGATAGACAAGGAGTTATTAAATGACAAAGACAATGCCCCAAGAAAGCTTTTCCAAAGAGCTTTTGACCATATTGGAAGAGACTTTTGAGACCCATCACGGTGTCTATCTTGACAAGGGCACCTCGCTATTTACGACGTTAAATCAGATTAGTGCTAACCAGGCTTCGATTCCAGTTGGAAATCGTTGTGCGACGATTGCCGCTCAGGTCGAGCACGTGATCTTTTATCTCGAAGTTGTGGAACATTCCATTGCTGGGCAACAAGAAGTGAACAAGCCGGATTGGGACGAAGTCTGGAGCCGTGTCAGTGGTGTGACAACTGGGGAATGGGATGAGTTAAGGGCTAGACTGAAAGCAGCATACAAGCGACTCAGCAAAATGTTGCGCGGTATCGAAAATTGGGAGCACAATGAGGCCATAGGAGATTCAATGGCAATCGTGGTGCATACGGCATACCATCTTGGCGAGATACGGCAAGCACTCTGCACGGTTGGTCAATCCTGAGATTGCTCTGGTCGCCTGATTCTCTTAATACACATTTTCGAGGGGATATGCAAAAATATCCGGATTGAATAACTTACCTATTTATGCTACACTTTGAAAGACCCAAACGTTGGCCAAACGACATCTGACAGACTGGAAAGTCTGTTCCACAAATTTGGATTTGACACCTTTTTCAGTGGAGTCATTCAATTAAGTTTTTGTAGACAAAGGTGATGTTAGAAATCATGAAAACAATCCAAATCCTTTTATTAGCTAACTTGACGATCATCATATTGGCGGCTTGCAACGGGGGTCAAGCGCAGCCCGAAAGCTTTACTATCGGCGTTGTTAATCCCGCCTCTTCAGCGGAACCTGTTCTGGAGGGCTTTAAGGCAGGTCTGGCCGAGTTAGGCTATGTTGAAGGCGAAAATGTGATCTATATCTACGAAGGCGCAACGGGTAGCATTGAAGGTCTTGATCCTGCCATTCAGAATGTGCTGGCAGCGGAGGTCGACTTGATCTTCTCTATCTCTACCCCAAGCACCATAAAAACCAAGAAAGCTGTCGAGGGGACCGATATGCCGGTCGTTTTTGCCCCGGTGACCGATCCGGTGAAATCTGGGATAGTGCAGAGCCTGACCAATCATGACGGTAACCTGACCGGTATCAAGGTCGGTGGTGGTATGCCTAAATTATTGGAATGGTATCTGGCTATTGTTCCCCGTATAAAACATCTCTTTGTATTTTACCACCCCAACAATAACGCATCGGTTCAAAGTTTGGCCGAGTTGCAAGAAGCTGTGGCAAAACAAGATGTCGAACTGATAATTGTCGCGGCCCGTAACTCAGATGAATTAGCTGCTGCATTGGAGAACATCCCGGCAGAGGCAGATGGCATCTTGAGCCTCCCATTTGGCCTTTCAAATGAAGATACCACCCGACTTGTAGAAACGGCCATTGACCGCAAGTTGCCGTTGGCCTCTGTGCAACCGCTACAGCAGGATGGTGTGCCGATGTCCTACTCTCTGGATATGTTTCAGGTAGGTAAACAAGCCGCCAGGCTGGCCGACAAGATTCTCCAAGGTACTGCTCCAGTCAACCTGCCGGTAGAACAGGCTGACTTCTTCCTGGGAGTCAATTTACAGACGGCTAAGGCCATTGGCCTCAATATCCCGGATGATGTTTTGGAACAGGCAGATAACATTGTCCGTTAAACAAGAGACCACCGCTGGCGCAGGGTGTAGGGGATATTCTTCCACTTTCTTTCCCACACCGCTTGTGTGTTATGAAATCAGAGGAGGGTATCATAGGAGTGTGAAAAACCCCCCACTAAAGTTCGGGGGCTTCCTTAACGCTCAATGGGGTTTTTCTTAAAGAAAAGGCAATGCAAAACAGTATTCGTACTCGCTTGATCACAGGTTTTATCGGCTTGGCTCTTGGCCCTTTGTTGTTGGTAGGCCTGATTTTGGCCTGGCAAAGCGCCAGTGCTCAACAAACCCAAGCCCTGGCCCTGCAAGGCGAGATAGCGCAGCGGGCTGCGGTCCAGGCCACCGCTTTCATTACCGAACTCGAGAATGAGTTACGCTTGATCATCCAGGTTCAAGATTTACCGGACCTGGACCCGGACGAGCAGCGGATCGTTATGTCCAGGTTGCAATCTCACAAGCATGTTTTTGAAGAGCTGACCTTACTCGATAGTCAGGGCCAGGAACGTGTGCGGGTCTCGCGAACTTCCTCCTTCACGACAGACAAACTGGACGCGCAATCCCAGGCAGCAGAGTTTTTGATGACCCAAACTAGCGACAAAACTTACTATAGTTCGGTGTCCTTTGACCAAGCAACCGGTGAACCCTTTATAATTATGGCTGTTCCTATTATAGATGTTCGCAGCGGCCGAGTGGATGGCGGGCTGGTGGCCAATATTCGCCTCAAAGAAATTTGGGATTTAATTGCCAATATCCATGTGGGTGAAGCCGGTATCGCTTACATTGTGGACCAGCAGGGCCGGGTTGTGGCCCATTCCGATCCTTCACTGGTTTTAAAGGGGACATATTTTAACCTCCCCCCCGACCAGGAGGGCCCCCACATTGGCCTAAACGGAACCTATGTTATCCTGGCCAGGGCCAAGATTCCTTTAGGCCAACAAACGTTACACATTGTCACAGAAAGATCGATCATTGAAGCATTAGCCCTAACCATCCGCACGCTGCTTATTATTGGTATCCTCTTAGTGATCGCCTTGGGGACAGCCGGCATATTCGGATTTTTGACTGTGCGTCAAATTGTCTGGCCGATTGAATCGCTGGCTGCTGCAGCGGCTCAGATCATCAGCACTGGTAATCTGTCTCAGCAGGTCGAGGTGAGCAGCAGTGATGAGCTGGGCATTCTAGCCAATACATTTAACATAATGGCAACCCAACTTCAACAAACAATCGACTCTCTTGAACAACTCGTGACCGAACGGACCGAAGTAGCCAAAGCTCTGGCAAGTTCCAATGCTGAACTGGAAGAAACGATTCAGTCCTTGCAAGTGAGCGAGGCTCGCAATCAGGCTCTGGTCAACGCGATCCCGGATATAATGTTTCGCCTCAACACTAACGGTTTATTCTTGGATTTCAAGGCCGAACAATCTCAATTGCTAATGCCGGCAGAAGAGATTATTGGCATCGACATTAGCGAGACACCGATGCCTGCCAATGTGGTAGAAGCGATCATGAAATTTGTCCGGCTGGCCACAGAGACAAACGAGGTACAGTATTACGAATACGAATTGCAAATGCCGAACGGTGTGCATACTTATGAAGCACGGATAGTGAAAAGCAGCTCCGATGAAGTTGTTTGTATTGTGCGTGACATCACCGAGCGTAAGCAAGCAGAAGAGCGCATCAAAGCCTCGCTCCAGGAAAAAGAGATATTGCTAAAGGAAATTCACCACCGAGTTAAAAACAACTTGCAAATCATCTCCAGTCTGCTCAAATTCCAGGCCAGATATATTGATGATGAACAGACAATAACCCTGCTCCAGGAAAGCCAGAGCCGGGTCAGATCGATGACTCTCATCCACGAAAAGCTGTATCAATCCCAAGACTTGGCTAGAGTTAACTTTGCCGAGTACATTCGCAGCCTGACCACGCATCTGTTCCATTCATATGCTGCCCATTCAATAGGAATCACCTTAAGGCTGGATGTTGGGGATATTTTGCTGGATGTCGATACAGGCGTACCCTGTGGATTAATCATCAATGAGTTGGTTTCAAATTCCTTGAAATACGCTTTTCCGGCTGGAGGGGCAAAGCAAACCCGCGAAATTTATGTTGATATGCAGATGAATGGTAACCGCCAATTAATACTAACCGTCGCTGACAACGGCATAGGCCTCCCCCCAGATTTCGATTTCCACGATACGGAATCATTAGGGTTACAATTGGTAAATATGCTGGTAGATCAGATCGAGGGCACCATTGTCTTTGATAGCTCTGCTGGGGTCACTGCTAAAATAACATTTCAGGATAACAACCTGACATACCAGCATGAATGGAAAGAGAATATAAGATGACAGCAACCCAAATCTTAATTGTCGAAGATGAAAAGATCATCGCTAATGATATAAAATACAGTTTGCAAAGCCTGGGATATGGCGTATCTGCAATCGTTCCTTCGGGTGAAAAAGCTATTGAAAGCGTGGCCAGAACGCATCCGGATTTGGTACTGATGGACATTCAGTTGAAAGGGCAGCTGGATGGCGTAGCCACCGCCGAACAGATTCGGACACGTTTTGATGTTCCGGTGATCTATCTCACTGCCTATGCCGACGAGAGTACCTTGCAGCGGGCCAAGATCACCGAACCTTTTGGTTATCTGTTGAAACCGTTTGAAGAAAGAGAATTGCACACCACCATTGAGATAGCCCTTTACAAACATCAGGCCGAAAAGGAGTTAAAGCAACACCGTGACCATCTTGAGGAGTTAGTGGCGGAACGGACTGCTAAATTGGTAAGGGCCAATGAACAACTTCAAATGGAAATCGTCGAACGCAAACAGGCCCAAGCCCAACTTCAACAGGCCAATACAAAGCTCACCCAGGCCTACGATGAAACCCTGGTCGGCTGGTCGGGAGCCTTGGAACTACGCGATAAGGAAACAGAGGGGCACTCACAACGAGTGGCTGAAATGACCGTGTGTTTGGCCCGGGCGATGGGCATCGACGAAAATGAACTGAGTCACATCCGATGGGGGGCACTGCTGCATGATATCGGGAAGATGGGCATCCCCGATAGTATTCTGCTCAAAGATGGGTCGCTTAGCGACGAGGAGCAACAGCTTATGCAGCAACATCCTGTTTATGCCTACCAAATGCTGTCGTCCATCACCTACCTGGCTCCGGCTTTAGACATCCCCCACTATCATCATGAAAAATGGAACGGTACGGGCTATCCTCACGGCTTGGAGAGTGAACAAATCCCCCTGTCAGCCCGCATCTTTGCGGTGGTAGATGTATGGGATGCCTTATGCTCTGACCGACCCTATCGCGCTGCTTGGCCAAAGGAGAAAGTGCTGGCTCTCATCCGTGAAGAAGCCGGGTATCACTTTGATCCCCAAGTAGTGGAGGTGTTTATGCAAATGGAGTCGTCTATAGCACGGGGAGTGTGAGTTGCGGTTGATTTTGTCTCGTTCCCAAACCGGAGTTTGGGAATGAGACAAAAATAGGCCCGGTTTCAGGAGAATCAATATATATGCTTATAAAATTAATCACTTACGCTGGCCTGTTTAGCTTAATATTGTTGGCAACAGGCTGCGTCAGCCAAACCCCGTTACCAACAGTTGAGCCATCACCCGAAGTTGAGGTTGAGGTTGACCGCCAGCTTGATGGCGACACTGTAGCTCTGGCCTGGAGCTATCAGGCCGATAACCCTATCAACGACACGCCCATGCGGGTGGGAGATGTGGTCATCGCTGCCCCTGTTGGAGGACCGCTTTTGGCCCTGGATGTGAATACAGGTGAACTTCGTTGGCAGTATGCTCCGCCCGGCAAACTGTGGGAGCGCTCGTATGCCAGCGACGGTCAGCGTGTCTTTGTGGGAACCGAAGGCGGTCAGTTGTTTGCCTTGAATGTTGAAAACGGCGAGGTAGTATGGCACAAAGACTTGGGTATCAACGTGCAGATTGGGCCATACATCGTTGCTGATGTTCTCTATGCTCCAACAACGTATGTGGGGCCGGGTCTAAAGGCCAAACCCGATGGCAAAGCCAGACTCTTTGCCCTCTTGACCACCGATGGTAGTGAAATCTGGTCGTTTGAGACTGATAATTATATTCTGCAAACGCCTTTTTATGATAACAATAGATTATATGTGGCTGGTAGCTATTCCGATCCTTCAATAGAGGTGGATGAAGGCGGCCCGATGCGAATGTATGCCCTCTCTGCACAGGACGGCTCTCCTCAATGGGTTTACGAATCTGAAGATGGATTTGTGAAAGCCGTTTACGCTACTAACAAGGCAATAACATACATTGCTTATCAAGATTTTGTGAGTGGGTTGGATGCCCAGAATGGCAACTTGCTCTGGCGCAAAGATACTGGCAATTGGGTTCCTTCGCTCTCCGGCACGGATGATACGCTTTATTTTGGCTCGGCCAACACGGTTGTTCACGCCCTGGATATGAACACCGGCGAGACCTTGTGGCAATATAACATTGGCGGTGGCAGTTTTAACTATTTGCTCGGTACACCGGTTCGCGAGGCAGACAAGCTGTATTTTTTGACCCAGAAGGGGGGCATTATCGCCCTAAACGCAGCAGATGGCACTTTGCAATGGCAAATAGAAACCGGCATCACTGGCTCACGAGACGGATTGAGCGTATCTGATGGTTGGATATTTATAGGGGATGGCGAAGGGAATGTTTATGGTTTTACCAACATAGACAAATAAGTAGGGGCACACAGTTGCGTACCCCTACTTAAAAGGCATTTATTTGGTTTTGCCGGCCATAATTGTGGGACCGTCACGGTTGGCTTCGGAGGGATCAAATTCTATGCCTGGGGCCATACGATTGTTTCGCAATCGTTCGCGCAATTTGCTGTGTTCCCAGTCATAATCGGTGGCGCCCACTTCGCTCTGTCCAAGGAGGGGCACACCAGGCGGCTCAGAAAGCACGTCGCCGCCGGACATGATGCCCTCGTAAGTGGTCAGGTCCATTTCGTGGTCCGAATTCTCCGAGTTATCAAAGTGGCAGCCTTTACAGGCCTGTCCACCCGTGAACCAGATGTTGTTCAAGGTAAAGAGCAGTAACACATCATCCTCAAAAGTGGCTGGCACACTGCCATACTCAAACTCGTCGCTTTCCGGTGCGCCGGATTCAACCCAGGCCCCCAGCAAACCAACTGCATTTAAATCACAGCCATACTCTTCCGGCTGAAATTCAACGCTGCCGCCCGATACATCAATGCACAATCCGTTGCGGTTGGTTTCGGTAATGTCGAACTCCCAGCCGGGGGGCATACGGTTGTTACGCAAGCGGGCACGCAATTTGCTGTGACCCCAGTCATAATCACTGCCGCCCACATCACTTTGGCCCAGCAGGGGTACGCCGGGCGGTTCAGACAGCACGTCACCGCCGGACATAATGCCTTCGTAAGTACTCAGGTCCATTTCGTGGTAGGAGTTTTCTGAGTTGGCAAAGTGACAGCCGGTACAGGCTTGCGCCCCTTCAAACCACAGGTTGTCTTCCGTAAACAGCAGTAACACATCAGCCTCAAAATCACCTTGGCAAGCGGTACCATCTTCGGCGCTAAAGTCAAAGGCACCATTGGGAGCGCCGGCATCTGTCCATGCGCCCAATAGTTCAACCGCTCTAACACCACACTCACCGCCGCTCTGCGAGGCTTCTGCGGCGGCTGTTGTTGCTGGAGTGCCACTCACATCTAGCGGCTGGCCGTGCAATATCCAGGGGCCATCGCGGTTTTCTTCGGTAATATCAAACTCAACGCCGGGGGCCATGCGGTTGTTTCGCAGACGAGCGCGTAGTTTGCTGTGATCCCAGTCGTAATCGGTGGCTCCCACTTCGCTCTGGCCCAGCAGGGGTACGCCGGGCGGTTCAGACAGCACGTCGCCGCCAGACATAAAACCTTCGTAGCTGCCCAAATCCATTTCGTGGTAGGAGTTTTCGGTGTTGCCAAAGTGGCAGCCGGTGCAAGCTTGCGAACCTTCAAACCACACTCCGTTTTCGGTAAAGAGGGGCAGCACGTTTTCAAAGGTCAAAGATGCATCGCCGTAGTCAAAGGCATCACTTTCGGGCGCGCCAGCTTCTACCCAAGCCCCGATGAGACCCATAGCATCAAGATCACATCCATACTCATACTGGGCAAGCTCAACACTTCCGCCAGAAACTTCAACACACGGTCCGCCACGGTTGGTTTCGGTGATGTCGAACTCCCAGCCGGGGGGCATACGGTTGTTGCGCAGTCGCTCTCGCAGCTTGGAGTGACCCCAATCATAGTCGCTGGCCCCCACTTCGCTCTGCCCAAACAAGGGCACCCCAGGCGGTTCTGATAAAACATCGCCACCAGCCATAATCCCTTCATAAGTGCTTAAGTCCATCTCGTGATAGGAATTTTCTGAATTGGCAAAGTGGCAGCCGGTGCAGGCTTGCTGACCGTCAAACCAAATACCATTTTCGGTAAACAAGGGCAAAATGTCTACCTCAAATGTAGCTTCATAACTGTTGCCGTCCCGGCCTGTATAGGTGAACACGTCGCTTTCCGGTACGCCGGCTTCTGTCCAACTGCCTAACAGGTCTACGGCTTTAATGGCTGCGCCCGTTTTATCTGTTGGGGCTGCTATTTCGATGTCTACTGTGCCTTCACCTGAGCCTGAGGCCATAATAGCCTCGGCTTGAACGCGGGCGGCTTCTGCCATCATCGCCACTTCCGCTTCAGAGGCTTCGGCAATGGCCGTGGCTTCTACACCAGCGGCTTCAGTAATGGCGGTGGCCTCTATACCGGCGGCGGCAACTCTTCCCTCGGCTTCGATTTTTGCGGCTTCTTTCATAGCTTCTGCCTGAGCATTTGCCGCTTCAGCCTGTATCTTGGCTGCCTCCTCTATCGCAAATGGGGCCAGCGTATCATTTCTTGATGGCACAGGCCCACATGCCGCCAAGAACAAACCTGCCAGCACAATGAGCATAATAAGTGTGATGCCTTTTTTCATCAGTGAACCTCCTTTATTTTGTATAAAATTTGAACTTTCTTTCATAATTTATTTGCCTTCTCCCTCAAAAAATAGTTTCAGGTTTTAAGTTTCAAATCTTCGGGTTCAAAAGCCACAACTCTGAACTCGAAACATTCTCACTATCAAACCAATGTGTCCACACAAACCAATAATAACACCAACGTAAGATATATATTTGAGGCCTTAAATAGCGATAAGGCCAGCTTTGGACTGGGTGTGACCAGCAATCTAACATTACGCCCAATTAAATCCACCGTAGCGAGGCCAACAGGAACCAAATAAAAGCAGCCAAGCACGGGGTGCATAACCAATACTAACGCGGCAAAGGCTGTGGCTGCGGTATGCAGCAGTACCCAAAAGGCCGCTTGCCGCAAAGACGTTTGCACCGGCAGCATTGGAGTGTTGCTGCGGGCGTAATCATTGCGGTAAACAATGGCCAGACTCCAAAAGTGGGTAGGAGTCCACAAAAAAACCATCAGGGCCAGTACCACTGCTCCGGGGTTGTTCCAGTCGCCGACTGCCGCACTACCACTCAGCACCGCTGCGCTTCCCGCAGCACCGCCGATAACAATGTTTAGCAGTGTACGCGGTTTGAGCCACATGGTGTAGATGCCGATATAAATAGCTGCACCCAGCAGTAGAAAGAAGGTTAAGGCCGGATTGGAAGGCAACACGGCCAGCGCTGGTACAAAAATCATCAAGGCACCAACATAAGGCACCCAACCGGGCCGTAGGGAACCATCTACCAGGGGTCGCCGCTGGGTACGGGTCATCAATGCATCCGAATTGCGTTCAAGGTACTGGTTAATGGCCGATGCGCCGCAGGCAGCCAAACCACCGCTGATGAGCAGTAAAACCAAAGCGCTTGCCCCGGGCCAGCCGCCCGCCCCTAAAAATGCACCACCCACAGCGGCAAAGAGCAGTAGTACCACCACCCGCAGCTTAAACAAAACAGCCAACATCTTGAGTGATGATAGCGTAACCTGTATGGGCTTAACCAGTGCAATAGAGGGGGTAGCTTTCAGGTCGGTATCTGCAGGGTAAGAATTAGGTCTAATAATACTCATTGGCTCTCCTCTCCTTTAAACTGGGGTCATCAATTACCCCTGAACAACACTGCCCATCAAATAAATAGCCGGATAGAAGAAGACCCAGACTAGGTCTACATAATGCCACCAGATGGCACAGGCTTCCACGCCCCAGTAGCGGTCTGATGAAAACTCGCCTTTGCGGCCTTTATTCCAAACGAGCAAAATAAAGGCAATACCACTTACCACGTGCAGGGCGTGCATACCGGTCATGCCGTAAAGTATCGCCCCAAAGGCACCGTCGGTGGGCCGGATGTGACCGGTCCATTCAAAACCAAGCACGCCAACCAAAAAGGCAATGCCCAAAGCGGCGGTAATGAGCATACTTCTTAGAAATACCGGGCGGTCATCGTGGGCAATGGCTACCTCGGCCCGGTTCATAAAGAAACTACTGACCAACAAGACTGATGTAATGATAAGGCCAAGAGTCTGGTCTAAATCCGGACGGGTATTACCCCACAGATAAAACCTGGCAATGAGTAACCCGCCAAACATAAAAGCTTCGGATACAAAGAACAACCACAATCCCAGCCGATTGTTACGCAGTTGAAACTGATATTCTTCCAAAGATGCGGAAATTACACTCATTAATGTTCCTCCTTGGACCAGAGCGTATATACATGCATAAAGTATTGCAGAATGGCCCAGGCTTTTACCAAAGCGATGATAAACAGGGCCGGTGTAGCCGTGTTGGGCAGAAGTGCCACGTAATATTCAAGCGCCGTTAATACGGCCAGCACAATCAAAACGATGAAACCTCGACGATAGAGTGCCTGCTTTTTTGCTTCCATCAAATTGCTCCTCTTCTATGAAAATAGCATGTTTAGGAGTGCCGAAGTTTAACTTCGGCACTCCTAATTTTCATTCTCGTTGTCGTCCCGCAGGGACTGTCCGACTTCTATGAAAATAGAGATTGGGAGATTAAAGTAAGTTGTGGTTATCCTAATCTCTTTATATTTTGGTGTTACTTACCCCCACTGACAGCTACTCCATCCGGATTTATATTGACGTAAGTGGAACCGGGTAGACCATAGTCGTAAGGTTCACCTACAACCACAAAGGGTTGAGCATAGCTGTGTTCCGGAACCGGCGAGGGGATTTGCCATTCCGGTGAGCGTGAATTCCAGGGATTGGCCTCGGCCACTTCGCCCTTGCGGGCACTGGTAACCAAGTTATACAACATAACCAGCACCGATAGCCCAATTACAAATCCGGCAATGGTAATGAGTAGGTGGCCGGTCTCTATGCCCAACAGTGGGTCATAGTCGGCAATGCGGCGGCGCATACCTTGTAGGCCAACCTGTATCTGAACCAGGCTTTGCACCCAAAATCCAGGGGTCATGAGCCAGAAGTGTACCTTGCCCAGCCTTTCGTTATACTTTCGTCCGGTGACTTTGGGGAACCAGTAATAAAGCGCGGCAAAGAAGGGAAAGACAAACCCGCCAAACATGGTGGCGTGGAAATGGCCTACAATCCAGTAGGTATCGTGCAGAAACAAGTCGGTAGTCACGGTAGCATTGGGTGGGCCGGTCAAACCCCCAATCAAAAATACAGAGATGGCGGCCAGCACAAAGAGCATAGGGGTGGGAAGGGTAATTTTTCCTCGCCACAGGGTGCCGGCCCAACTAAAGAATTTTACGCCGGTCGGTACGGCAACCAGCAGGGTGGCAAACATAAAGGGAACCCGCAGGAAACCTTCCATTCCGGCGGCAAACATATGGTGGGCCCACACCAGAAAGCCAACCAGAGCAATGGCCAGGCTGGACAAAGCAATCCATTTGTAGCCAAACAAAGGTTTGCGGCAAAAGACCGGCAGCAACTCGCTGATAATTCCCAAACCGGGCAGCACAAATACATAAACCGCTGGGTGAGAGTAGAACCAGAACAAGTGTTGAAATAGAATGACATTACCCGGCGGAGAGCCAATCTCTATGGCGTGTGCGGTCAGGTTGGGGTCGAAAAAACCCATCCCAAATAGACGCTGGATAAGCACCATTAGAAATGAAAGGCCGATAAGCTGCGTTGCGGTTAAGCCAATCAGGCTGGTGGCTAGCATGGCCCACACAAAGATGGGCATTCGGAACAGGGTCATACCCGCTGAACGCATTCTGAATGTGGTGACAATCAGGTTGAGCGACCCCACAATGGAGGATAAACCCACAAAGTAAACACCCAGGAAAAAGAGCTGCATGCCTATGGGGGCGCGGGCACTCAAGGGCGGGTATGCGGTCCAGCCGGTGTCCCAGCCGTTCACAAACATGCTGGCCACCACCAGCAAAACGCCGGGTACGTTAACCCAGTAGCCAAATGCATTCAAGCGGGGAAAGGCCATATCCGAAGCCCCAATCAACAAAGGTACCAAATAGTTTGCCATTCCGCCAACACTCAGCAAGATGGCCGCAATCATCACAATACCATGCATGCCCATAATGGTGTTGTAAACGTGGGGACCGAGAAATTGCAACCCAGCCTGAGATAGCTCAACCCGAAAAATCAAGGCCAGGGTACCGGCTACTAACATCAGGATGATGCCTGTAACCGCGTATTGGATGCCAATTACTTTGTGGTTGTAGTCAACACAAAAGTAGCGAGTCCAGGCCGGTTTATCTTGCGGCGGCCCGTGGTGCATTGGGGTTTCTTTACTAACAGACCATTTATACCAATCGGTGACAGGCCCGGAGGCAATTAAGAAAGCAATCGCGCCTGTAGCCGCGCCAGCCACTATAACAGGTTCGGCACCCCAGGCAGGCAGGCCCAACAGCACCCGGATGAGCATGGTTAGCCCCATGCCCAGGGCGGTGCCAATAATTTGGCCGATAATCCCCCGGGTTAATCCTAACGAGAGTATGGTCATAACTTTCCTCCCTTTCCACTCCTTAAATTTATTTCTGGCAATACAACTTTAAATCAGTTCGGCTTTTATTCACTAAAACTCTCAACATATTCAATCAGATCGGCAATTTCTTCTGGGGACAGTTCATCACCAAATCCAGGCGGCATTGTATTGCCATAACCTTCAACAATTTGAGACCCCGGTTCAAGAATTGATTGGCGGAGATATTCATCATCGACCATAACAGTGGAGCCATCCGATAATGTCTCTTCTTGGCCGTATAACCCCAGCCAGGTTGGACCTTTACTCTCGCTGCCGTCAAGGCTATGGCAGTCTTGACAGCCCATCAGTTCGGCTACTCGTTTACCCCGTTCTATAGCCGGGCCGGCTTCTGCTTTGGCTATCTCATCCAACTCATGCCTTATCCATCCCTCAAAGTCATCTGAACTCATAACATTTACAGCGGCATACATAGTAGAGTGATCCAGCCCACACAACTCGGCGCATCTGATTTTGTAGGCACCTATTTTTGTTGGCGAAACCCGCAGTTCTTTAATCATACCGGGTACTGCATCTTGTTTTACTCTAAACTCGGGTACCCAAAAATCGTGAATCACATCCAACGAAGAGAGCTTGAGGAGAACAGTGCGGCCCTGGGGCAAATTTAAGGTGGTTGAACCGATGCCATTTTCACCATACTCGGGATAGTGAAAGCTCCAAGACCATTGCCTGCTAGAGACCTCGACCAGCAACTCATCCCTGCCGGGCGAAGTTATATCGTTTAGGGTGACCAGACCTAAATAACCAAAGTACAACACAATAACCAGAGGCGCTATGGTCCACACAATCTCCAGGGCAGCATTGCCATGTATAAAAGCACCATCCTCGGTATCGCCCTTTTTGCGCCGAAACACGACAATACTATAAAACATAAAAACCATAATCAATGCAAATAAAAAAGCAATGATCTGAATATGCAACCCAAAGAGCCAATCTATGGGAACGCCTTCAGCGCTGGCAAGCGGGGGTAATAAGACAGTGTTGTTTAACCAGGTTGCCAGACCTATGGTGACAATAACAATAAGCACAACTACAGCGACAATGTGTTTCATTTCTGTTCCCTTCCTCAAGACTAAGGTTTGTCGTTTGTATCTGTAATGGCAGAGACCAAATCATTAACGGTGGTCACATCAACCTCGCGGTTGTCGTACACGTTAATGTGGTTATCATCTAAATTAAAGGTGATAATACGCAAGTAGGTGTATGTTTTGAGGAGGGTCATAATAAGTTGGGCATTGGCAGTGGCAATATGATCACTAATGATGATAACGTCAGGCTCAGTTTGTTCAATCTTGGCGCTAATGGCCTGGATGTCAAGGAATACCGCCCCAACAATTTCTAGATGCTCTTGCAAGACCAGCAAAAGCTTTACGGCGTTGGTAAATAGAGAATCTTCCTCAACAATCAATACCCGATATTTTTTCACAGCGCCAACAAATCCCCCCAATTGGCCTCGTATGTGACTGTGAGAAACCCAAGCGTATAATATCGGCGAAATTATGTATCGCAGGCATCTGATTTAGAACCTTAAATCAGCTCAAATGGGTTTCTCCAGGGAGAAGCTGAGAAGCCGCTTCTCCAATAAGCAAAAAGTTAACTTTAATAATAGGGCAGTCAGGCAAAAATGCCTATAGGTCGTAGACCTAAACGGGGGTCTATAAAAGTCCTAAACTTTTTAAAAAAGTACTAGTACTTCAAGAGGGATTAATTTTAGGAAGGAGGAATTAACCCGTGACGGCGGGCGTAGGCCGCGGCTTCGCGCCGATTCTTGAGGTGAAGTTTATTGAGGATATTGCTCATGTGGTTTTTTACAGTGCTTTGTGCAACCACCAACTGGGCGGCAATTTCTTTATTGCTGGCCCCGTTGGTTACCAGCTTAAGCACATCTATTTCACGGGTTGTTAATACAATATCTGAGTCAGAGATATCGCTTGTTACGGTGTTTAATTGGCTTCTCATGCGGGCAAATTCGGTCATAATTCGGCTCGCCATCTGCCGAGAGATGGCCGCTTCGCCCCGTTCAAGGCCGCGCAACAAATCTAAGAGTTCGACGGTACGCATATTTTTCAGCAAATATCCCTGACCGCCGCTTCTAATGGCTTCAAATAGGCGTTCGTCATCTTCATGAACAGTCAGAAAAACTATCCTGGTTTCAGGTTGTTCAGCCAAAATCTGCCGAGCGGCCTCAACACCGCTGCCGTCCGGCAAACTTATATCCATAAGAATAACGTCGGGTTTTAACTCGCGTGCCTTTACAACAGCTTCTTTCACGGAAGCCGATTCGCCCAGAACGATCATATCCGGTTGAGTGTCTAACAGCGAGGCAACACCCTCTCTGAAAAGCACATGGTCGTCAACTAATAGAATTTTCATCTTCACATAACGTCAAGTGGTTACACCTTACACTTTCACATTTTTGCAAAAGTGCCTGACTAATAATTGAATTGGGGAATTGGGCCGTCAATTGAGTTCCTTGACCCGGTATAGACTCTATTTTAAGCAATCCACCAACCTCTTTGGCCCGCTCATGCATAATATCTAAACCATAATGGCCTTCTTTTTGGCTATCGCCAATATAAAAACCTTTTCCGTCATCACTAATGGTTAAAAAGGCATCAGATTGACCACAAACCAGGTTAACTGTAGCTTGATTAGCAGCGGCGTGTTTGGCAATATTGGTGAGCGCTTCTTGAGAAATATCAAAAACTGTTCGTTTTATGATGGGGCACAGTTGCCCAACATTATGCTGACAGTTAACCGAAATGTCAAGATTAGTTTGATTGGCTATAGTTTTGGCCTGATTTTGTAAGGCTTCAGCCAGATCGTCGGGTAGCTCATCAGATTTAAGCCGCAAGGAATCTAATGTACCCCGTACTTGCTCGTAAGCCTGGTCGGCAATTTGGCGCATTTGCTCAAGGTCTGTTCGGATCGACTCGATTTCCGTTAGTGTGGTCTCGCCCGATGAAGCAAGTTGGTCTAGCTTAAAGTGAAGAAAGCCAATGTTTTGGGCCAGCTTATCGTGTAGATCGCGGGCAATTCGCTGCCGTTCAGTGCGAGTGGCTTCAGCCTGAATACGGTCAAGCGGCAAATCTTGACGAAGCGCTCTATCGAGCATAGTCAGGAGTATCCAGATAACAAGGGGGCCAATTAAACCGTAAAAAAAGATTTCATTAAGAAAATGCCGCTCTAAGGCCATCTTCAGCGGCCAATGTTCAATTGTTTCTATCACCATAACAACGGTGACGCAGACAACAAACACAAGCCAGCGCTTTTTCAACAAAATCTGTCCAAAGATTAGAATAAAGGGTTGGCGTTTATCCTGTGTCTTCATTATTACCTTCCTCCCGTTTCTAATTATAACACAATACCCGGCAGTTGGTCATTTTTTAGGGAGTTCCAAAAAAGTAATGGTCCCAAGATTATAAGAAACCCAGCCAGCTTGAAATTGAATGTCAAGTATTCTTTGAATTTGGAAGTGCTGACCAAACTACAAGTCAGCAATGGGAATCCCTATCATCCCACACAAAGTAACCATTCAGCCCCATAAAAAAAATCAGCGTCATCAGCGTTATCTGCGTTCTATTTGGTTTGGCGGCTGAACGGTTACTAGAAAAGCCGGGAAAGCCCCTAGTGCTTCAGACAGGGGATGAAAGGCCAAAATCTTATCCCAGCAAACGCTCAATCCGGCTTTTCTTTAAGAAAAACCCCATTGAG
>PJEL010002367.1_pt1 | contig 17456 bp, 15 predicted proteins | sample 1853271 | NCBI WGS metagenome assembly PJEL01 (sample SAMN08108733, study PRJNA415343) | Invertebrate metagenome, whole genome shotgun sequencing project. | host: Globobulimina | place: Sweden: Gullmar Fjord | collected 2015-08
CGCAAGATCAACAGCTTACAGATTGATCAAGGAAGCGGCGGAAACATAAAAGTTCCCACATTGTTCCGCCTTAACGGGATCCTACGAATAAACCTTCCGATGGGACCAACCAGGAGTCTCAATTAGCCTGAACCATTACACTCACTTCTTCGCTCTTGACTCGCTTTCTCGAGATTGCTAGGCTTGAACAAACAGGACGTTCTGTTTTTTGTGATTATTGAATGATGACGAATTCAGGAAGGGTTCAGCGAATGGCGAACACCAGGACCAATGCAGCGCAAGCTCCCGGAAGACAGGGAGGGAAAATCAGGGAATCGCGCGAAGTGATTCTGGATGCGACCATGCGTTGCCTGGTCAGGTATGGCTACGCCGAGACCCGCACCACCAGCGTCTTCGCAGAAGCCGGTGTGGTTCGTTGAAGTCGGGGCAAGGTCGCGAGGCGACAAGGAGTAAAGCAGGTTGGAAATACCACAGCTAATTATCGGCGGCCTGGCCCAGGGGTGTGTTTATGGGCTGATCGCAATGGGCTTTGTGCTGGTTTACAAGGCAACTGAAATCATCAACTTCGCCCAGGGCGACATAATGATGCTTGGTGCTTTCACGGCGTTTTCCTTTATCGGTATAGCAGGCATGCCCTACTGGGCTGGCTTTGGGCTGGCGATCGTGGTGATGGCCGTGTTCGGTTATTTACTGGACTGGTTTGTATTGCGGAGGATCATTGGTCAGCCTCAATTTGCCATCGTTATTCTAACGATCGCGCTGGGCTTTATTTTCAGAGCCGTTGCCGGTGGCATCTGGGGACATGAATCCGAAACGTTTATTACGCCGTTTACAAATAAAGTGATTCATTTCTCAGGCGCGATCATCGCGATGGAAAATCTGGCGATCATTGTAGGCACGGTTATTCTATCAAGCCTGTTGTATGCATTCTTCCGCTTCACAAAGGTCGGGGTCGCCATGCAGGCGGCGTCACAAAATCAGTTGGCGGCCTACTACATGGGAATTCCGGTAAAGGTCATTTTTTCATTGATCTGGGCAATCAGTGCCGCCGTTGCCACGGTAGCTGGCGTGTTGCTGGCGCCGGTTTCCCTGGTCGATACGGAAATGGGCTTCATGGGTATCAAGGCATTTGCCGCAGCGGTGATCGGTGGTTTCGGAAGCCTGCCGGGTGCGATCCTTGGAGGCCTGATCATCGGTGGAGCAGAGCAGCTGGCCGGGGCATTTCTGCCAAACGGGTTCAGGGAAATCACGGCGTTTCTGATCATGCTGATTGTGCTGACCCTTCGCCCCGAAGGCCTGTTTGCGCAAATGTATCGAAAGAAGGTTTAGCCCGATGAGAGTACAATTCAAAAAGAGTTACGAGGACGATATCCGCATCCTCAAACACGGTGGCTACCTCTTCTGGTACGGCCTGTTGCTTTTCACGGTTTTCCTGGCACCCGGGGTTCTCGATGAATTCTATGTGGGTGAAATGTCCATGGTGTTTATCTGGGCGATCGGCGGTGTTGGTTTAATGCTGCTGGTTGGTTTTACCGGGCAGGTCAGTCTGGGGCATTCGGCTTTTCTTGCCATCGGCGCATACGCCAATGCCTGGCTGATGGGCAAAGGCGTTCCGTTCCTGCTGGCATTTCCCTTTGCCGGGTTGATATCGGCGGCGGCAGGTATCTTGATTGCCGTACCAGCAACACGCATGACCGGAGTTTACCTGGCTATCGCTACCCTGGCGTTTTCCATCATCGTCGAGCAAATCATCATCCGCTGGGAAAGTGTAACCAATGGTTTCAAGGGTATGGTGATCGATGCGCCGGACTTGTTCGGGTATCAGCTTTGGGAAACGTGGGAGTTTTATTACCTCTGCCTTGTTGTTTTAATCCTGGTTGTTCTGGGCGCGCTTAATGTCCTTCGTTCCCCCACCGGACGCGCCATGATCGCGATCCGCGATTCTGAGGTTTCGGCACAGAGCATGGGCGTCAATTTACGCAAATACAAAATTATCGCTTTTAGTCTCAGCGCCGGAGTAGCCGGTTTGGCCGGAGCATTGATTGGGCATAAATTCAATTACCTGTCCCCGGACGCATTTAACTTTCTGATCTCGATTCAGCTTCTGTTGATGGTTGTCGTCGGGGGGCTGGGTTCGATCCATGGCGCGATACTTGGTGCTGTTTTCATTGGCGCGCTGCCGCAGGTTCTTGCGATAGGCCGGGATTACCTGCCGACATCGATCTCCCAGGCTCCGGGGCTGGAGCCGGGGCTTTTTGGTCTAATTCTGGTGTTGTTTATTCTGTTTGAACCTCAGGGAATTTACGGGCGCTGGCTCAAGATCAAGCACTGCTTCTCCGTCTTCCCGCTTTATCGCAAGGCAACTTTCAAACGTCAAAAGACATATCTCAAAACGGAGCGCATGAAATGAGCCTTTTGAGGGCAGAAAACATCGCCGTTCAGTTCGGCGGGATCCGCGCGGTGGACGGGGTGAGCTTCCACGTTAACCAGGGTGAGGTCTTTACCCTGGTTGGCCCCAACGGTGCCGGAAAGACAACAATCTTTAATCTGATCAGCCGTATTTATGATGTGACTGAGGGAAGCCTTTTCCTTGATAATCATAACATTACGGAACTGGCACCCCACCGCATTGCCTCTCTGGGGATTGCGCGCACGTTCCAGAATATCGAGTTGTTCGAGCACGCAACCGTGCTGCAGAACCTGCTGATCGGGCGGCACTGTCACCATAAATCAAGCCTCTTCGGTGAAATTCTGTTTACCAGAGCCACCCGGACAATGGAGCATGCGCACCGTGAATATGCCGAGAAAATTATCGATTTTCTGGATCTGCAACATTATCGCGACCAGATGATTGCCAACCTGCCTTATGGCGCACGCAAGGTCGTGGAAGTCGGCCGTGCCCTGTGCACCGAACCGAAGATACTGCTGCTGGACGAGCCGGCCTCGGGCCTCAACGTGGAAGAGACCGAGGACATGGCATTCTGGATAGATGATATCAAGAACGACCTGGGCATTACGGTGATCATGGTGGAACATGACATGAGCCTCGTCTCGGAGGTATCTGATCGAGTGCTGGCATTGAACAATGGTCGGATGCTGGCCGAGGGGACTCCGGCGGAGGTTCAGGGCAACCCCGATGTGATCAAGGCTTATTTGGGGGGAGATGACTAATGGGCGAGTCTCTTCTCAAGGTCCAAAACGTCGAGACATATTACGGGCCGATCATGGCCATCCGTGGCATCTCGCTGGACGTCACCGAGGGTTCTTTGGTGGCCATCCTGGGCGGAAACGGCGCGGGAAAAACCACCATTCTGAAAACGATCAGCGGCGCGATAGATCCTTCCAAGGGAACTGTCACGTTTGCAGGAGAAGAAATACAGGGCATGGACCCGGACCGAGTTGCGCGCATGGGCATCGCCCATGTGCCGGAGGGGCGCGAGGTATTCCCCTTTCTGTCAGTCAGGGAAAACCTGATGATGGGTGCGTTCACCCGTAAGGACAAAGCTGGAATCAGTTCTGATCTGGAGCTTGTTTATAACTATTTTCCGATCCTCAGGGAACGGCATGACCAGTTGGCCGGCTATTTGTCAGGCGGGCAGCAACAGATGCTGGCCATTGGCCGTGCACTGATGGCGAAGCCTCGACTCATACTCCTGGACGAGCCATCGCTGGGATTGTCGCCACTGCTGATCAAGGAGATTTTCGCCATCATCGTGCGGCTAAACAAGGAACAGGGCATGACTATCCTGCTGGTCGAGCAAAACGCCAATATGGCCCTGACTACTGGCCAGTCCGGTTATGTGCTCGAAGTGGGTCGAATTGTCGTGGAAGACACCTGCGAAGCGTTACTGCAAAGCGATGACGTCAAGGAGTTTTACCTGGGCATGAAAGATGAAGGCGTGCGTGGCAAGCGCCGCTGGAAGAAAACAAAGACATGGCGCTAGGTCGTCGAGAGAGAGAAGATGGACGATTCATCAGAACACAAACCCATCACAATTGACGGATGCGATACACTCCCCAAATTGTTTCGTAACAGGGTGAGCAGCCTGGCTAATCAGGTAGTGATGCGTGAAAAGGACCTGGGCATCTGGCGGTCCTATACGTGGAAGGACTACGGCGCACGGGCCATGGAAATTGGCATGGGCTTGATCTCGCTGGGCTTAAGGCCGGGCGACAAGGTGTCAATCGTTAGTGATCCCAACAAGGAATGGTTGTTTACGGATATGGGCGTGATTTGCGCCGGGGGCGTTTCATCAGGTGTCTACACCACCGATTCCGCCGTTCAACTGGAATATCTGATTACTGATTCCAACACCCGATATCTTTTTGTTGAAAACGAGGAGCAACTGGACAAGGCGCTGGAGATCAGGGGCAATACTCCCGGCCTGCACAAGATTATCGTTTACGACATGAGCGGATTGCGTGATCTGGTCGATGATGACGTTATGTCTCTGGACGAACTCTATGACCGTGGTCGTATTTTCAGCCAGCAAGATCCCGACCTTTGGGACAGCCGTATTGATAATGTCAAACCCGAAGATCTGTTGATCCTGATCTACACCTCGGGCACGACAGGCAAAGCCAAAGGGGCGATGATCAGTAATCGCAACATTCTGTTTCAGATGCAAATTCTGCCGAAGCTTTTTAGAGCTGAAAGACTTGACGAGCAGCTGAGCTTTTTGCCCCTGTGCCATATCGCCGAGCGCACGTTCTCGATCCATATCCCGCTGACTGTTGGCTCCATTGTCAATTTCGTTGAGGGGCCGGATACGGTGTTTGAAAACCTGCAGGAAATCTCGCCGAGCTACTTCTGCGCTGTGCCGCGCATCTGGGAAAAGTTTTATTCATCTGTCTCGATCAAGGTGCGAGAGTCGACAAGGTTCGGCAAATGGGCCTACGATCAGGCAATCAACGTCGGCTATCAGGTAGCTGAACGAAAGATAGAAAAGCAACCCGTCCCGGCCGGGTTGGCGTTTCGTCGGTGGCTGGCCGAGGTTTTGGTGTTGCGCAACGTCAAGGAAATTCTGGGGCTTGACCGCGTGAAATGGACGCTGACAGGCGCGGCCCCGGTGTCACCGGACTTGATCAAATGGTACATGGCTCTTGGCATCGACATGCTTGAAATTTATGGGCAAACGGAAAGTTGTGCTGTTGGCACGCTTAATCGGCCCGGCCATTTCAAAATGGGAACTGTCGGCCCGGCCGTACCCGGGTGTGAAGCCAAAATCTCCGATCAGGGAGAGATTCTGTTTAAGGGCCCCTTCGTCTTTATGGGGTACCTGAACCAACCTGAAAAGACGACAGAAACCGTTGTTGATGGCTGGCTGCACACAGGCGATGTCGGGCGCATTGACAACGAAGGTTTTGTCAAGGTCACCGACAGGATGAAAGACATCATCATTACCGCAGGCGGCAAGAATATTACGCCGAGCGAATGGGAGAATCAGCTCAAGTTCTCACCCTATGTTTCGGATGCCGTTGTGATCGGGGACAAGCGAAAGTACCTGAGCTGCCTGGTGATGATCGACCAGGAAAATGTCGAAAAATTTGCGCAGGATAAAAACGTGCCCTTCACCAATTACGCCAGTTTGTGCAAGGCTGAAGAAGTGGTCAATCTGATCCATGACGAAATTACCAGAGTAAACAAGGATTTCGCCAGGGTTGAAACTATCAAAAAATTCCGCCTGATCAACCAGTTGTTGACGGCGGAAGATGAAGAACTGACACCGACCATGAAGCTTAAACGCGGTTTCGTGAGCGAGAAATACAGGGATCTTATTGATTCAATGTACTGAATCATCGGGCGTGTTTTCCAGTGTCATGTAGTTAAACGTAAAATAACCAAACAGGAGTAACCGAACCAATGAATACGATTACAAGATTTTCCGCATTAACGGTCGCCGCTATCGCGGTCACGACTCTTTCCGCAGCCAATGCTGCCGAACGTGGCGTAAGCGGCAGCGAGGTCATCTTCGGCATGCACACAGCTCTAAGTGGTCCGGCCTCGCCGTGGGGTGTCGGGTCATCGACAGGTATTCGAATGCGATTCGATGAAATTAACGCCGAAGGTGGTGTTCATGGACGCAAACTGAAACTGATCGTGGAAGACCACCAGTATCAGATTCCGCGTGCAATTCAGGCTGCCAACAAGCTGATTAACCGGGACAAGGTCTTCGGCATGCTGGGCGCGCTGGGAACCCCGACCAACAACGCCGTGCTGAAGCAGCAATTCGCCAAGAATGTACCAAACTTGTTCCCGTTTAGTGGCGCGCGCTCCATGCACAAGCCATTTCATAAAATGAAATTTGCGCTGTATTCAGATTACTACGATCAAATTCGCGGGGCGATAAATTACTTCGTCACCACCAAAGGCAAAAAAGCCGTTTGCGGGATGTATCAGGATACCGATTTCGGGCATGAGACCCGGGATGCCATGCGCGATCAGGCCAAAGCTATGGGTATCAAGATTGTTGCGGAAGCGACCCACACCCCGCGTGACACAGATTTCATCCCGCAGCTGAGCAAGTTAAAAAAGGCCGGCTGTGATCTGGTGCTGTTTGGTTCGGTTATCAAGGATGCGATCATCCCGGTTGCGACCGCGAAGAAGATGGGTTGGACCGATGTGACCCTGGTCGGTAACACAGCATCATACGATCAATACGTTGCCGGCGCAAAAGGCGGTATCACAAACGGTTTCTATGCTGCCAGTGGTTATGAGTATGCCTATAGCGATGGCGAAAGTGCCAAGGTCAAGGAATGGGCTGGCCGCTACAAGGCCAAATTCGGGAAGGAGCCAAACGGATCGGCCCAGATGGGTTATGTGACAGCTGATCTTCTCATCCAGGGTTTGCAAAACGCTGGCAGGAACCTGACCCTGGAGAAGCTGCTGGCCGGTATTGAGGCGATCAAGGATTATCGGGATGTATTCGGTGGTCCGGCTCTCTCATACGGCCCCGATGATCATCAGGGCTCTACTGGATCCATGCTGTCTGTTGTCGAGAATGGCAAATGGAAAGTTGTTGCTCAAGACCTCAGTTACTAAGGGGAATTTACCTGGTGACAAATGGCCCGATTCCTGGCAAGGGAGTCGGGTCATTTTTTGCCTGACGACCTCCCGGGAAAATACGGAATTATCGCCGGTGACAAGGACATTTTTTTGTCGCGCTGATTTGCGCATCCTTGCCACCCCCGAAGGTCCGGATTTACCTGGACTTTGGACATCGTTGCGATCGGCTCGTGGTACTGGTACCAACTCACCAATCGCGCCTCGCCAAAGTCCAGGTAATTTCCGGTCAAATGGGTCAATATTAATGGTCTTTGGTATCAATGGTTCTTGATTACTCATAGTCGTGTAGCTCCGTGTTATGTTTCAATTATTTTCGTCAGACGCGCGCCACTCCCGCTCAGAGAAAACCGAATTCCCGATGGTTTATCCGTAGTGGATCGTCTGATCATATTTCGCTTGTGTTTTGGGCCTAGGTGAACCTGCTGAAATCAGCGGGCCGTTTCTCCATAAATGCCTGAATCGCCTCCTGGATTTCCTCGCCAACAAAGGCCTCTTCCAGGATCTTCCATTCCTGCTCAAAATTGTCATTAATGGCAGATTCATGCGCACGACGAAGAAGCGCCTTGTTATGTCTCAACGAGCTGGGGGGGAGCTCTGCCAGTCGCTTTGCGTACCTGTGCGTAGTGGATGCAAGATCGCAATCGGCCACCACCTCGGTGACAAAACCGGCCTCCAGGGCTTCCCCTGCGGCGATTGGTTCAGCCATCAGCACCCATTTGGCGGCGCGGCGCATGCCCACAGTAAGCGGAAGCAAGTAGGAAGACCCCAGCTCAGTGCAAATACCCAGGGACGAGAACGGGAGAAGAAAACTGGCGGATTCAGCAGCCGCCACGATATCGCAACTCAGCAAAATGGTAGATCCGCCACCTACGGCCGCACCCTGCACGGCGGCGACGATGGGTTTTTGACATCGGAACATTTCCGTCATCAGTCGATATATGGGCGTGTTTTTATATCCGTCAGTAAACGGGTTGGTTTTGAAGTGATCCAGATCACCGCCGCCGCAAAACAGCTCCCCACGACCGGAAAGCACCAGTACCCGAACCTGCGGATTACTATTTGCCGCGACGAAGGCATCGTAAAGACCGTTAACGACACCATCGCTAAGCGTGTTTTTCTTCTCCGGGTTGTTAATTTCCACGCGCATAATATGGCCATTAATAGAGGTCACGACGAGATTACTCATTTGCTGTTCCAGTCCTGTTTGATTACATCGGCAGCCTTCTCACCGATCATAATGGAAGGTGCATTGGTGTTACCGCCAACGAGGCGTGGCATGATCGAGGCGTCAGCAACGCGCAGACCTTCAACACCTTTCACCCGCAAGCGACTATCGACGACGACCCCGGGATCTTCTGCCCGCCCCATACGGCAGGTTCCAACCGGATGGTAGGCAGTATCCGCGCGGTTGCGGATATCTTCCCGAATAGATTCGTCGTCATTCATATCAACCGGATAAAGTAATTCGCCCCGGTATGGATCAAATGGTTCTGAATTTAGTATTTGCAGCTGAATTCGACATGCCTTGATCATTAAGTCCATATCTTCTTCTGCGGAATAGAATTTGGGGTCAATGAGCAAACTTTCGCCCGGGTTGGCACTGGCAAGCTCGACCGTACCCCGGCTCCTGGGGCGCAGAATACAAATGTGCGAACTGATCCCGTGCCCAAGGTGATTTTTTCGTGCATGGTCATCTACAATCGCATGCACAAAATGCATTTGCAGATCGGGAATTTCCTGATCCGGTGAACTACGCAAGAATGCACCACTTTCAACGAAATTGCTGGTGAGAATGCCATCGCGCTTTTTCCGATAATCTGAAATGCCTTTGACTATTTTCCTGATGCCGGGCCAGGAGAGCCCAAGCGTATCAGTATTGGATCTGGTCCGGTAAGTATGAACAGCATCCGGGTGGTCTTGCAGGTTTTTTCCAACCGCCGGAAGATCGACCAGCACATCAATACCATGGGCCTTCAATTCATTGGCCGCGCCAATTCCGGACAGCATTAACAGTTGCGGGGACCCGAATGCACCGCCGCTCAGGACGACTTCCTTGTCGGCCCGGGCCACTTTGGTCTTGCCGCCTTGTTTGAATTCAACGCCAACGGCACGTTTACCCTCAAAGACCACTTTCTGCGTTTGGGCCTGGGTTATAACCGTCAAATTCGGGCGATCCAGATTTGGGGTCAAGTAGGCTTTTGCCGCGCTGCACCGTTCCCCTTTGAGCTGGGTAACCTGATAGCGCCCGGCACCAAGTTGTTCGGCGCCGTTAAAATCCATATTTCGGGGGATTTGCACCTGGCTGGCTGCGTCAAGAAACACTTCATGCATGGAGTTGGGCGTGCGCAGCCCGGTCACATTGAGCGGGCCTCCTTGCCCATGGAACTCGTCATTGATGTTCTCGTTGTTTTCGGCGCGCCTAAAATATGGCAGCACCTCGTCAAATGACCACCCCTCGGCACCCAGGGCCGCCCAGTTGTCGTAATCCCACCTGTGGCCGCGAATATAGACCATCCCGTTAATGGAACTGCTGCCTCCCAGGGTCTTGCCGCGCGGCATATACGCGCGTCGGCCATTCAGCCCTTTCTGGGGAACCGACTCGTAGGCGTAGTTGTTCATCTTTGACGGCAGGATTGCGACGACTCCGCCTGGCGCGTGAATAAGTGCGCTTTTGTCGGGTCCGCCAGCCTCCAGCAAACATACGCTGACGTTGGGATCCTCGGTCAAGCGGGATGCGATCACGCAACCCGCCGATCCGGCACCGACAACAACATAATCAAATTTTAATTCCTGCATTTTCATCTAGTCTCCTTAAGCTTCTCTGTCGTACACATCCCGCAGTTCCGGGAAAAGGTGTGATCTATCGACCCTGGTCCTGTTTCTTTCAGGCCGCCTTATTCGGTCGGGCCCGGCTTCACTCTTACTTCCGGGTCGGCGTGACCCAGGAAGATCTTCAGCACCAGATCCTGAATTTTGGTACCGTAAGGGGGATAGAACAAACCCACAGGGAAAAAGCGGTGCCGCTTGTAGACCGTTTTCTGGTGGGAGAGTTCGCGGAACCCCTCGGCGCCGTGGTACGAGCCCATGCCTGAATTGCCGACCCCGCCAAACGGGGCGTCGTGGTTAAATGCATGCCAGCCCCAGTCGTTGATGGAGACACCCCCGGAATGGGTTTGTCGGAGTATCTTCTCCCGTTCACTTTTGTCGTGCCCGAAAATATATTCGGCCAGCGGGCGCGGGCGGTCGGCAATGTATTTGATAGCCTCTTCAATCGTATCGTAAGGTACAATCGGCAGGACCGGCCCAAAAATCTCTTCGTGCATTAATTTCATGTCATCGTTGACACCAGTGACGATGTGCAACGGCATCTGACGCCCCGGCCCACTTTCGCCACAAACGGTAACCTCGGCCCCCTTGTTACGGGCCTCATCTATTAGTCCGGTAATGCGATTGAAGTGACGCTCGTTCAGGATGGAAGTATAGTGTTCGTTGCCCTGGGTCGTCGGATACAACTTCCTGAACTGCGCCTTGAGCGACGCTGTAAACTCGGTAACCGATTCACGGGGAACAAGGGCGAAGTCAGGCGCGACACAAATTTGTCCGCTGTTCAGGGCTTTGCCATGAACAATTCGCTTCGCGGCGTCATCGAGGGAACTTGATCGACTGACGATTGCGGGAGATTTCCCTCCAAGCTCGAGAGTTACCGGCGTGAGGTTCTGCGCCGCTGTGCGCATGATGATTTTGCCGACAGCAGGCGAGCCGGTAAACACGATATGATCATAGGGCAAAGACGTGAAGGTGTTGGGGTCGGTTACTTCTTCACCAAACACCGCCACTTGATCTTGCGGAAAAATTTCACCAAGCATTTGCTTCAAAACCGCCGTTGACCTGGGCGTGAATTCTGAATTCTTGATCATCACCCGGTTACCGGCAGCCAGCGCCATGACCAGCGGGCCGATAGTTGCGTAAATGGGGAAGTTCCATGGGCCGATAACGCCAACCACGCCCTTGGGCTGATAGGTCACCTTGATCGTATTGCTGGCAAAAAGCAGCTCGGTCCATCGTTTGTTTGGCTTCATCCATTTGCGCACATTGCGCAAGGCATGATAGATCATCAAAACCGGACCCAACGCGTCAATCAACTTGGACTCGGCGGGCGAACGGCCACCAAAGTCTTCGTAAAGAGCCTCGGCGATCGCATCCTGATAACGCTGAATCTGCCGCCGCAGCGATTTAAGATCGCGTTTTCTCTCGGCAAGTCCCGGGTATGGCGTTTTGTTATAAGCTTGTTTTTGCGCCGCAAAAACCCGGTTCAACCTGGCCTCGGCAGTTTGGTCATCCGTCGAATTAATTGCCACAAGTTCCATTGAAGTCTCCATGAATTGCTATTAAGAAATTATTGAACGTCGATAAAACCGGCCTGCGCCAAAGGCGTGCGGCGCTTTAACAGCGGCGCAATGAGGCCGATGAATTCGTCAACCAGCTCCCTGTGATGGGATTTGCCCTGCACAAAGGCGTCATGGGTAATGAGACCGCGGAAGAAAACCCGTGCGATGGTCCACAGCCGAACGAATCGCTCATCATTGTCATCGACCGAGGCAAACCGGACCATCGCGCCCTTGCTTACTCTTTCGTTTGCGTCGACAAGCACATCCCTGATTCGATCATTCAAAACCGCGTTGGTTCTTGAAGCCATCAGGATTTCGACCAGGGCACGCGTTTGTTCAGTGTTGACGACCCGGTCCCAGAGGAAATAAAGCTCGCGCCGGACCCACTCCGGTTCATCCAGGTTCTCGGGGTCGCTCCCGTCTCCGTCAGGGCGCGAGGGTATCGGGAGATTGACCGCAGTCCGAATAATCCAGCTTGTTGCCTCGACCATTAAGCGTTCTTTCGACGGAAAGTGATGGGTCAACAAACCGCGGGACACACCGGCTTCTTCTGTGATGCGCGTGGTGCTGGTTTCGGCATAGCCGTACCTGGCGAGGCAGCGCATGGTTGCGTCAAGAATCACCTCCCGCGATTTTCGGGCCTTTTCTTTTTGTCTTCCCGGTGCTTGCGCTGTACCAACCTTGATGTTTACCATCCGCTGAAGCCTTTCTGTCGCTGACTATTAAAAAATACTTGATCAGATTATATTTGGGCATTATAAACAGAACGTCCTGTTTATTTTAACCTAACAATCTTCGGGAACCTGGTCAAGAGCAAAGAAATGAGAGAAATTAATGGCTAACAAGAAAGTTCGAATTGGCGGTGCTAGCGGCTATTGGGGCGAATCAGACATGGCGACCCCTCAGTTGCTGGCGAGCGGGCGCCTTGACTATCTGGTCTTTGATTATTTGGCCGAAATTACCATGTCAATCATGGCAAGGGCGCGGGCATCTGATCCGGAAAAGGGCTACGCGGTCGATTTTGTTACTTCCGCGCTCAAGCCCAATCTTACTGAAATCGCCCGTCAGGGCGTAAAGGTGATTTCCAATGCAGGTGGCGTTAATCCACAGGCGTGCGGTGCCGCGATCCGTGCGCTCGTAGAAGAACTGGGGTTGAATCTGAAAGTGGCGGTCGTCACTGGGGATGACATTATAGAGCGCCTGAAAAATGATGACCTTGGGTCGGTGCGCGAAATGTTTTCCGGCGCAGTACTGCCGCCTGCCGACAAACTGATGAGTGCCAATGCCTATCTTGGTGCGTTTCCAATTGTCGAAGCGCTTGACCTGGGTGCCGATATCGTTGTCACCGGACGTAGCGTTGATAGCGCCGTGACCCTTGCCGCCTGCATCCATGAATTTGGCTGGACCGCAAGTGATTACGACAAACTTTCCGGCGGCTCTCTGGCCGGTCACGTTATTGAGTGCGGTCCGCAGGCCACTGGTGGCAACTTTACTGATTGGCGCGATGTGCCGGACATTGTGGAAATCGGATACCCGATCGCCGAGGTGTCTGAAGACGGCAGTTTCCGGTGCGTCAAACCAGACAACACTGGCGGTCTTGTGACTATTGGTACTGTGTCTGAGCAGATAGTTTATGAGATTGGCGACCCCCAGGCCTACATGTTGCCCGACGTAATCTGCGATTTTTCGCAGGTCATCGTGGAGCAGGCAGGTGACGATTGTGTACGGGTCAGTAACGCCAAAGGGCATCCGGCTTCTGATACCTACAAGGCCAGCGTCACCTATCTGGACGGATTTCGGGGCCAGATTACACTGACATTCACTGGATTCGAAGCGGATGAAAAGGTCAGGGTCCTGGCAGACGCAGCCCTGACCCGTGCGCGTAAAAAGCTGAGTGCGATGAACGCTCCCGACTTTGAAGAGGTTTTGCTTGAAGTGCTGGGGACAGAATCCCAATACGGTGCCAGCGCGAAGGTGCCCAGGGGAGCACGCGAGGTTGCGGGGAAATTTTCCGTCAAACATATGGACGCCAGGGCGGTAGGGCTTCTATTCAAGGAAGTCATGGGAAGCGCCTTGATAACCCCTGCGGGTTTGACCGGCGTTGGCGGTGGCAAGCCGAAGCCGGCTCCCGTGGTGCGGTTGTTTTCCTGCACGGTTCCCAAGCAGGCACTTTCTGTATTCATCGAAATTGACGGTGTAACACAAACGGCAGGTATTTCGGTCGGAGAGCCTTTTTATTCGGCATCTCTGGCCCGCCCCGAAGAACCTGCCCGCGCACCGGAAGGTGACATAACAGAGGTTCTGCTTATCGAGCTGGCCTGGGGTCGCAGCGGCGACAAGGGCAACAAGGCCAATATCGGTGTTGTGGCAAGAAAGCCGGAATATCTGCCCTATATCGCTCATGCCCTGAGCGCACCAGTGGTTGAACAACGCTTCGCTCACTTCCTCAAAGGGCCTGTCGAACGATTTGTCCTGCCAGGTTTGAACGCGCTGAACTTCCTGTTACACGACGTTTTAGGTGGTGGTGGTATTGCCAGTCTGCGCAATGATCCGCAAGGGAAGGCCTATGCCCAAATTCTTCTTGATCACCCCATAGCCATACCAACAGAGATGGCGGAGACAATATAATGGCAATATTTCAATCCAAGATTTCGACCTCATCAGAAACTTTTGGTAAAAACCGGGAGGATTTGTTGTCGCTGATCGGCAAACTGCGGAAATATGAAGCGCGCAGCGAAGCTGTTTCGGAAAAGCGGCGCCCTCGTTTTGAAGAGCGCGGACAACTGACGCCGCGGGAAAGGCTGAAGCGATTGCTCGATCCCGGCATGCCTTTTGTCGAGCTCTACAACATGGCAAATTTTCTGGTGGATGACCCCAATCCGGAAACAAGCATTCCCGGCGCCAACATGATCACAGGGATTGGCTTCATCAACGGAACCCGTTGTATGATCTTTGTTGACGACAGTGGTATCAACGCGGGTGCTGCAACAACAAGGTCGGTCGACAAGATGCTTGGCATTCTGAAGATTGCCCTGGAGCAAAAACTGCCGTTTGTCCACCTGGTTGAAAGCGCCGGTGCCAATCTGATGCAGTACACTGTGGAACTTTGGGCCTTCGGTGGCGGGATGTTCAATGGGCTGGCAAAGCTGTCGGCAGTTGGCATCCCAACTGTCGTGATCCTGCACGGCCCGTCCACGGCTGGTGGAGCCTACCAGCCCGGAATGAGCGACTATGTTATTGGTGTAAAGAATAACGGGATGGCGGCATTGGCCGGGGCCGCCCTGACCCAGGCTGCTACCGGCGAAATTGCCGACGAGCGCGAATTGGGCGGGTCCGAAATGCATGCCTCCGTATCGGGGCTGGTAGAGTTCCTGGCTGAAGATGACGTAGACGGGATTTTGATCTGCCGCGACGTGATCAGGCGCCTGAACTGGAACAAGGGTTGTGCGCCTTTACCGCAGAAAGACGTTGTCCCACCTGTCCTGTCGCCTGACGAGTTGGCGGGTGTTGTGCCGGTGGATTACAAGATTTCCTACGACTGCCGGGAAGTTATGGCGCGCATCGTCGATGGTTCGGACTTCAACGAGTTTAAATCCCGGTTTGGTCCGGCAACCGTCTGTGCGCAAGCTGAAATCTTCGGACATTCGGTTGGCGTCATTGGCAACAACGGGCCGTTCACGCCGGATGGAGCGTCCAAGGCGACACAATTCTTCCAGCTGTGCGACCAATCCGACCTTCCGATCATTTTTCTTAACAACATTACCGGATTCATGGTTGGTACCGAATATGAACAGGCGGGCATGATCAAGATTGGCGCGAAGATGATCCAGGCCGTTTCAAACGTCCGTGTGCCCAAGCTTTCTGTGTACATCGGAGGAAGTTTTGGTGCCGGGAACTATGCCATGTGCGGATACTCATACGACCCAAATTTCCTGTTTGCCTGGCCGAACGCAAAAACCGGCGTTATGGGCGGTGAACAAGCCGCAAACACGATGGACGTGGTAGCCCGTGCCGGTGCCAAACGCAAGGGAGTCGAAATGACCGAAGAAATGGAAAAGAAGCTTGGCGCCCAAAAACAGGCCATTCTTGATGTGTTCGAACCCCAGGAAGATGCCTTCTACACATCTGGCCGCGTACTGGACCACGGCATTATCGACCCTCGGGACACCCGCAAGGTTCTGGGGTTTGCCTTGGAAACCTGCTGGGAAGGCCGAAACAGAAAAACCCAGCCGAACAGCTTCGGCGTAGCGCGCATATAAGGAACGAAAAATGAAATTTCCCAACTGCCAGACCCTGGATCTCGAACTCGATATCGACTGGCTTACCATCTGGTTTAACCGACCGGATGCACGCAACGCCCTGTCCGCTGAAATGATCGCCGAGCTCACCGGATTATTCCAGGCGCTAAAAAACACCCGGGACATTCGCGGTATTACCTTGCGGGGACGCGGCGGCGTCTTCTGTGTCGGGGGTGATCTCAAGGAATTCAAGGCGATTTTTCAGGGCGGTCAACAGGATGTCGATGATATTGCGCGGTCCAGTTACGCCGCCGGTGAATTGTTCACCCTGATCAACGAAACGCCACAGGCGACAGTCATGTTGGTCGAAGGTGCAGCCATGGCCGGTGGTTTTGGGATTGCCTGCACAGGCGACATTGTGATCGTCGAGGAAAGCGCAAAATTCGCCATGACGGAAACCGCCATCGGCATTCCGCCAGCACAGATTGCACCTTTCGTAGCTGCTCGTATCGGACTGCCCGCCACGCGCCGCCTGACGCTGACAGCTGGCCGCCTTGACGGCGTTGAGGCGAAACGGATCGGGGTCGCCGATTATACAGCCGGGGATGTTTCCGGCCTGGAAGCAATCGAGGCTGATATTCGCAAGCAGGTACGCAAATGCGCCCCTGGTGCAAACGCGGCCACCAAGGAAATTGTGCTGGCCACCCGCTATCTTGACGGCCCGGAGATGATCAAGCTGGCCGGTGCCGGTTTCGCCAACGCCGTGTTGTCCGGCGAAGGGAAAGAAGGCGTTGCCTCGTTCCTCGAAAAACGCAAGCCCTCCTGGGCAGAAACTCCATCAACCAAAGGGGCGTAATCATGTCCCGCTTTAACAGTATTCTGATTGCCAACCGCGGCGAAATAGCACTGCGAATTATCAAAACTGCCAAGGCCCTGGGCTATAAAACAGTTGCCGTCTATTCCGAAGCTGACGCGGCAGCTCCCCATGTACGCCTTGCCGATGATGCCGTGTGCCTGGGTGCCGCCCCGGTTGGCGAAAGTTATCTTGTGGCAGAGAAAATTCTGGACGCCGCCAGGGCAAGTGGCGCACAGGCCATTCACCCCGGTTACGGTTTCCTGTCGGAAAACGCCGGGTTTTCCAAAGCCTGCGAAGAAGCAGGCCTTGTCTTCATCGGCCCGTCGGCCCTGTCCATCGACCTGATGGGCAACAAGGCCGCAGCAAAACGCCGCATGATTGAGGCCAAAGTCCCCTGCGTTCCCGGTTACGAAGATCACGACCAGAGCGATGCCACATTGATCACGGCAGCCGGGGAAATCGGCTTTCCGATCATGGTCAAGGCCGCAGCCGGTGGTGGCGGGCGCGGTATGCGGCTTGTGCACGAACCCGCTGCCCTGAAGACGGCCATTGAATCGGCTCGATCAGAGGCCCTGAACGCTTTTGGTTCGGACGAGTTGATCCTTGAAAAAGCGATCATCCGTCCCCGTCATGTTGAAGTGCAGGTGTTTGCCGATAATCACGGCAACGCCATCCATCTGGGCGAACGGGATTGTTCAGTGCAGCGTCGCCACCAGAAGGTAATCGAGGAAGCACCTTGTCCGATCATGACCGACGAATTGCGTGAAAAAATGGGTGTTGCCGCTGTTGATGCGGCGAGAAGCATTGATTATCGCGGTGCCGGAACGGTCGAGTTTTTGCTGGACGCTTCGGGCGAGTTCTATTTCCTGGAGATGAATACACGCCTGCAGGTGGAACATCCGGTTACC
>PJEL010002368.1_pt1 | contig 17451 bp, 10 predicted proteins | sample 1853271 | NCBI WGS metagenome assembly PJEL01 (sample SAMN08108733, study PRJNA415343) | Invertebrate metagenome, whole genome shotgun sequencing project. | host: Globobulimina | place: Sweden: Gullmar Fjord | collected 2015-08
GGTCTCCACGCAGCGGCCCGAGCCGCTGCCCCGGAGTTCACTGGCACCGCTTCGCGGCTTGTGTCTCTCCGCCTTCGGCTCCGAGTTGTGGGCCGGGATTCATCGCGAGATCCACGATGCGGCGCCTCCTGCAGATCGTTCCTCACTGCAGGAAGCACCACCTCGCGGCCCTCTCGACGAATCCGCCCCCAACTCGGGGTCAACCTTGTTGCTGAAACTCCATCACAGCTTGCTTCTCGCGGACTCGAATCTCGCGATTGTTTCGGAACCCGGCTCGATTGCTCGCGGACTCGAATCTCGCGTTCATATCCAGAGCGCGATGGATTTTGACGTGCTATTGAGTTTGGGAAACCCTCTCTTGGAGCGCGGATCTCCCGGTCCGCACAGAGCCGAAGGTGACTCCCCGCTGCGAACTCGGAAATCCACGGACCGGCGGACGGCGCTTCGAACCGCCCCCAAATATGTCACCTCACAAAGGCTTCAAATGTGCGCTTTTTGCGGATGCCGGGCAGCGAAGTTACCGCTGATCTTCGCGAGATGCAGAGAACGAGTTTCCGACGACGGCCCAGATGCGCATGATGCGCACGCCTGGGACCCTTTCTTAGGTTTTTGGATTCTCCTGATGGGCCCCGATGCGCAACATGCGCAAAACTAGTACTTTGCTGGTACTCTTCCGTTTGACAGCAACATTATCGTGAAGCGCCTACCTGACACTGTTTTTTGACACCGTTTTTTTGTTTTTCAAGCGCAACAGCCCTTTCCTTGTTGCTCTCATACCGGATGCGATTGATCACTCCGGAAGGGCGTCGATGGTCACGGGATCCCCATTTGCATTGTTACGAAAAGCCTTGAGAAACACCATGCCATCAACTGTGATCTCAAGGCGTTTGACGCCGCCGTCCTGGGCAGGGTTGACGACTTCAATGATGCTGTTCATCTGCACGAGTTTGCCTGCATCGATACTCAATCTGGTTATGCCTTCGTAGGCGCCGGTGGCACCGTCATAGAGGGCGAGTTCGATCTCTACGATCTCTTCGTCGCCGTTGCCCGGGTTAAACGCGGCGACATGGCTACGCTCAACGCCGGTACTCAGGTCTCGCTGACGCAGACCGAGCACGTGATACTTTACCCCTGGTTGCAGCAATTCGTCGTCGGCCATCCCAGGAATCAGTTGTCCAGCAGTGCCGACGATTTCGCCCGATTGGTCACGCAAAATCGAGAACTCGCGACCGTTGGCCATTATCTTGGCTCCACCATTGGAGCTCAAGACCACAGTGCCAACGCCGGTTGTCCCGAACAGGGCACCTACCAGGTCCTCGTACCCAATAGTGTCACCCGCAGCAATTGTGACGAACGCACTTGCTTCCACCCCTGCGGTATCACGTCGATAAAAGTCGGCCCGCACCTCTGTCTCCACGTGTGACAGATTTGAGATACTCGCCGAACCCGAGAACTCGTCGTAACCCTGGATCGGGCCGAGTTCGAGCAAGGTTAGCTGTTGGACTCCAGTGGCCACCGGGAGAATGGTGGTCGGATCGCTCGTGCCTTGGATTTCGCCATAACCATCGAGCACACTGGCGTAGACCACGGCTCTGCCGGCCAAAACATCCACACCGAGCAGATAGTTTTCTGCGTCTCCGAGAGAAAAACTCCCAGAGCCAGCAAGATCGTTGATCTGCACGCTCTCGCCGAGATCGAGAGCGAGAGTTGTGGCGCCGGCAAGAGCACTGCCAATCGGGTCCTCCGGCTGCACACTGAGTACAGTTCCATCAGCCAGAGCCATGACCCCGAAGTTGACCCGAGTGCGCTCTGCATCCACGTTTGTACTGAGATATGCCGTGTCACCGGCTGCTAGGGCGTCAGCAGAGTTGACAGCGGGGAACGCTTGTCCGTATTCGCTGCCGTCCTCGTGACGCGCTACCACCATGCTCTGGATCATGAGGGCAGCCGGGAATCCGTCGCTGACGGTGAACATCAAGCTGCCTACGGTGTCTTCACCGTCGTCGAAGCCGAACCACTCAGCGAGCGGATCGTCAATAGTCAGCATCTGTCTGCCATCAACGTTGAAGGTGGCGCTTCGCACCTCGCCTCCCGCGTCAGCGCGGGGGGTGAAAACCGCATTGACGGTGATCTCATATAACGAAGCGTTGAAAACATCAATGCGCGAGGTGAAATAGGCGCCGGCGCCTGCCAATCGGGCGGCCGCCGGGATGCTCAGATCCGGCGCCGTGATGGTTGTGCCTTGAGAAACGTCAAACCCAATCCAGGTAGTATCACTGCCAGAGCTGTTGCTTGCCTGTAGGATCACCGTATACGTTTCGGCGGCCTCGAAGATATGGTTGGGATTCTGCTGGCTGCTGGTGCTGCCGTCGCCAAAGTCCCACATCCACGAGGTGGGTTCACCAGTGGAGGCATCACTGAAGCTCACAACTTGCCCCGTCACGGGAGCGATCGGCGAGTAGCTGAAATCGGCAAGCGGTCTGGCATCATATTCGATGCGATCGCCAGGCGTCAGATCACGACCAACAAGGCCCACATAATCGTTCGGGTAACGGCGGACCTTGAAAACCGCGTTGTATTGGTGGCCGCGGCCGTCGAGGGGGATCTCTTCGCCTTGGGTCAGCGGCCCGGAATTGATTACCGGGTTCACGTACCTCCACACCGTCTCTCCTGCGGAAGTCACCTCGAAGAGCACACCGTGGGTACCGTCACAAATCAAGGTATTGCCATTCGGTAGACGTTGCGCGCCCGAGATCGCTTCGGAGTAAAGATCAGCGCGCGGGTCGGCCTCGTATGTCCACTGAGGTTGGTCAGGCGCAAAGGCCTCTCCCGACGAAATCGGGTATCGTCCCTGTTCGTCGACCGGCGGCATAATTTCGTCGACTGTGGAGTAGCCGCGGGCATTGCCGTTGTTGAAGATGATGATGTTGCCGGCGCCTGGATACTCAGCTTCGATCCAGTTCGCGTCGTGCTGTTCAAAAAGCTGTTGATCACCGCTCAAGCCGGATTCGTAGGTGACCGGGTTGCCCCAGCGATAGAGCAGGTCCCCGCCCTTGCCGCTTGTGCCACCCGTGTGAGCGGCGGCTTCACTCGTGGTCGTGCTGTGGTCGATCACCCAGATCTCGTTCGAGCCACGCACGCTCAGCATTATCTGATTGAACTCTGAGCTGTAGTCGATCGAGTTCATGTGGTTCCAGAATCTCCGAATTTTACTTCCAGTACCGTCAGCATCAATAAGTTCGGGGTGTTCGCTGACGTTTCCGTAGTTCTCCTTGGCCGCATCGTAGTCCTGGATCAAGTGATCCCAGACATGCCATTCCCAAACGACATTGCCGCCCACAGGTCTGGTGGGTTGTACCTCGACGACCATATCCGGGATCATGTGACCCATCTGCTGCACCTCAGCGGTCAGTCTGTTCGGATCGAAGCCGGCAGCGATTGCTTCTTCGTAGGTCTTCTTCTCCACCGCCAGGACCAGCACGTTGCCGTTTGGTAGCGGCTTGATGTCGTGGTGTGACATGTGTTCGTCCGTAGAATAGTCGAACTCCCATACCAGGTTGCCGTCCCAGTCGTATTCTTCGATCCTGCCACCCTCACCACCACCGGTCGATAGCGGACCCCGAGTCGTACAGGCGCGCAGAAGATGGCCGTTCTCGAAGGGGTCACCGGAGCCGGGCCAGTTGGCCAGAGTCCCGTCAAGGTTTTCGTCGTCACCCCAGGGAAAAACCGAGTAAGGATCGTAACGGCCGCCACGCGCTGCATACTCCCACTCGGCTTCGGTCGGCAAGCGATAGCCTGAGCACGAGGGAACACTTTGCCAAGTGGAGGTGTCGTAGCACTGCTCGAATCCACTTTCGGTGCTGAGCCAGTTGCAATAGGCGGCGGCACCTGTCCAGCGCACATGTGTCACCGGATGATCTTCGGCATGAGCGAGCGCGGCAAAGACGCTACCGTCCCAAGCAATCTTGCTCGAAGAATCGGATTCGGATGTTTCGCAGAAAGGCTCGGTGCCAGACCCGAAGACCAAACCGCCGCTCAGCTCGATCTCACCCTGAGCCATGGCCGCGTTGAGAAACTCATTGAACTGCAGGTTGCTCGTTTCGGTGCTGGCGATATTGAAGGAGTCGAGGGAGACCACATGCAGGGGAAGCTCGTCGGTCGGGTGCGATGGATCCTCACCGCCCAAACCGTGGTGGTCTCCCATCTCGAATTCGCCGCCCAGGATCGGCACCATCCCGTGCTCGGCGCCCGCTAATGGTGAGAGCGAACTCATCGCGCCGAGGACCAACAGCGGTACCAGTACACGATATAGGAGCGGCGCTGAGCGGGCCCCGTTTTTCCGAATTTCAGAGTTTGCGCTGTCATGGTTCGAAAAGCACATCATCAGGCTCCTTTGCGATGCTCTTGCTCGGTGGAACGGCGGCTGCCACCCACTCATCACCTACGATGCGGAACAACTGTGTGGAGATTGTGTGCAGAAAACGTGGAGCTGGTGAAATCCAGCTCGCACACCACATCCTCGTGCTGTGCTCACAGTGTCTTCACATTTGGGCGCCACCTATATCTTCGTGGACAAGCCAACCAGGTCGCGAGACCGAACCTAACAATACGAATGACTGGACGAGTGACTGGAGCGTAACAATGGCTGAGAAAGTGGCGAAGAAGAAGATGATCTACCTCGTTTTGACAGTCTGGATGAGCGTCGTCGCTACGACTGGAATCGCCTTCGACATCGAACAGACACTGTCTGATGAAGCCCAGCGAACGACGATAGCCTTCGACGGTCTGGCCTTCGTGACCGGCGATTTGTGTGCCGACACATTCTTGCCGCCCGGTAAAATCGCCGACTTCTTCGGCTTTCAGTACCTTCGCGACAACGACCCCGACGAAATGGGACACAATACAGATTTTTTGACCGTTATTGCCAACAACGTATTCTTCACCCTGAGCAACGAGCAGATCGACGAGTTGATCGCTCTGGCCGAGAATCAAGTCGACCAGATCAATGATTACGCATACCAACGTTTCGTCCTGATGAAGGCGTTTCGCCGCCTCCTGGAAGGTGATGTGCCCGATGGTTGTGCTGGGCTCGATCTGCGCTCCGTAGAGCAGTACTCGGAGCAGTTGTACTTGCTTGACGGGGTTATCAGCTTGCAACGAGCAGAGGTTCTCGGGAGCATAATCAGGTCCCTGGATCAGTCCCAGTTAGATTATCTCGACAGCCTTGCAGCAACCGGCATGCTGTCGTGGCCCGTCGTGAGCGATCAGCTCAATCCGCAGGATTATTCCCATGATGTTCACGTGGCGGTCATGACTTATGCTTCGCAGCTGTTTAGCTGGTACGCCGGTTCAGTCGAAGCTGACGTCTACTTCTGCCCGGAGCGCCAAGGAACGTACTTTGGTTCTTTTTATCTCAAAGACGCGCCGGCGATGGGCAACCCCGGCTATTCGATTGACCCCAATCTCACTGCGAACAGTGGCAACGCTTTTCTCGGCGAACTCGATCAAACTCAATATGATCTTGTTTCAAGCCTTGTTGATGTGCAAAGGGACACCTTGTACGAGATTGTCGATCGAAGGCAGGATGTTGCCCTGTTACTACGTAGCCTCATGACCAGCGATACCGTGGATGAAGCCGCTGTGATGTCGTTGATGAACCGTTACGGCGAACTTGATGGGAAAATCGTATTCCTCTATGCGAGCGCTTTCGCCGAGGTCGGGCAAACCCTGACAGCAGCGCAATTGGCCGAGCTGATGCTCATTCGCGATCTCGACGACTTCCCATGCTCGGGCGCCTACCTGTACTCCGAGAACATCCTAATGCCCGTAATTGAAAGCACCGATTTTCTTTTTGGAGTGCTGCTTTCGGACGGTTTTGAATCGGGCGATCACGCGGCATGGTCAAATGCTTCGCTTGGCCCGTGAGTATTGCTGCTCCGCGTTGAATCACCGAGGCGCCCGTGAAAGAGGTTGTCTCAAGCGAATGCGCGCACGATACTTAGGGTTCGCGCGAACCGCTTAATACGGATGCGCTTCAGAATGCCGGAGACCGAGTATTGAAACTGTCATTGAAACTTTTTGCCGCCTTCTTCACGACCACTCTTGTGATCGTCGGGGTCTTCATTGTGATGCAGGTATTCGCTGCTCGGAATTTCGAAGCCTACCTGCGCCAGGTTGTGATCGAACAATCGAGTCCGCTACTCGCTGAGCTGCCGGCACTTTTCGACGAGACCGACGGCTGGGAGCCGCTGCGCCGCGATCCCAGGCTTTGGCGAGAGTTGGGACGTCAATATGGCTTCGATATCCCGGCCGCCCCTGATCGGCGGATGGACGATCCTACACAGCGAAACCGTCGAGATGAGCCTCAGGATCGTGACAGCAATGATCGGCGCCCTCCGCCGCGGGATGATCGCGGTGGTCGCGAGCGGCGACCGCCGCCACTGGGAGGGCAGGGTCGCGACCGCCGCGAACGACCGCCTCGCGAGTCGCAGCCCCCAAACGAGCACAACGAAAATCCCAGAGCCCCAGCCGATCCCCTCGGCTTGGGCCCCAGATTGTCGGTACATGATGCATCAAGGGTTTTTGTCGTTGGCGACAGAACACCGCCTCATCAGCTCATTCTACGGCCGATCAAGATCGAAGGAGCCACCGTTGGTTGGCTTGGATTGCGCCCGAAAGAGAACTCCGAGACACCGCTCGAAACGATGTACATGACGCGACAGCTCAGACTCGTACTGGTTGTCGGATGCTGTCTGTTACTGGTTACGGGTATCGTTGCCGTGATTGTCAGCCGAAAAGTGGTGCGCCCGGTCAAGGCTCTTTCGCGGGCCACCCGTTCCCTGACTAGACGTAATTTTGAGACCCGCATCACAGTCGACTCGAACGACGAGTTCGGTCAGTTGGCGACAGACTTCAACAAGATGGCGAAAACCATTCAGTCCTTCGAACGCGAAAGGCGGCGTTGGATCTCGGACATCGCTCACGAACTGCGAACACCACTTGCAATCCTCCGTGGCGAAATCGAGGCGGTGCAGGATGGGGTCCGCGAGCTGCGCACAGAGACCCTCGATTCACTTCACTTCGAGGTGATACGTCTGGGTAAGCTCGTCGAAGACCTCCACCAGCTCGCAGTGACCGATTCCGGTGCGCATGTGATGCGCATGAGTGCCATTGACCTGATGGACGTCGTCAGAGATAGCGTGGATTCATTCCGGCCTCGGATCGAGGCTCACGATATCAGCCTACAACTCAACATCTCAGCCACGGATTCGGCAACAATCCGAGGCGACCATGACCGTCTGCAGCAGGTGATGACCAATCTTATGGAGAACAGTCTCCGCTATTCTGGTCCAGGCACGGTAGTGAGCATTCGATCTTCGTTGAACCCGCACCATGTTGTACTGCAGGTACAGGACTCAGGCCCAGGCGTTCCCGAAGATGCATTGCCACATCTTTTCGAAAGATTGTATAGGGTAGAAAAATCACGCAGCCGCGAGCTTGGAGGCAGCGGCCTCGGATTGGCCATCTGCAAACAGATTATCGATGCCCACAACGGCGAGATTCGATCTGCCAACGCCGAATCGGGCGGCCTCATCATCACCATCGTGCTGCCGTTAATTGTGATATAGATGCCCTGCGAAAATGTGGAGTTATTTCAGTTTAGGACCCTAAGGGGAAGAGGACCATGGCTGGCGAATACATTCTGATTGTCGAAGATGAAATCAAAATTGCAAAGCTGCTCAAAGACTACCTCGAACGTTCCGGACACCAGGTTCGAATGATGCACACGGGCCATGGTGTTGTCTCTGCCGTCCGCCGCGAAACACCGTCGCTGATCCTGCTCGATCTCATGCTCCCGGGCAAAGACGGTACCGAGATCTGTCGTGCAATTCGTGCCTTCTCGTCAGTGCCAATCATAATGATCACCGCCCGGGTCGACGAAGTGGATCGTGTGGTGGGCCTGGAGATCGGCGCCGACGATTACGTCTGCAAGCCCTTCAGCCCGCGCGAAGTCGTAGCCCGTGTGCAGGCCGTGCTGCGGCGTGTCGGCCGTCAGGATGAGCCCTCAACAATACTGGAAGTCGGGCCGATCGCCGTGAACCTCGACGAACACTGGGCAACAGTCAATAATGAGTCACTCGAGCTGACGACCAGCGAATTCGACATGCTGGCCATACTGGTGCGCCGACCTAACCGAGTCTTCTCCCGCAATGAATTGCTCGAGCACGTGCAGGGTTACAGCCACGAAGGCTACGATCGCACCATCGACACCCACATCAAGAACCTGCGCAAAAAGCTGCGCAGTGCATTGCCCGACCAAGAGGTCATCGTGACCGTCTACGGTGTCGGATACAAGCTTCAGGATATTGATTGATTTTTCTCTGTATTTCTCGCCAGCTTTCGAAGAAAACCTCCAGGTGTATGCTTAAAGAAAAGTTTCAGGCATGAAGAAAAGTTCAATAAAGAAAAGAAAGAAAAGTTCAGAAAAGTTCCAAGAAAAGTTCCAGGTACGCGCTTCATGACAATGTTGTCATCAAAGAAAGGTTTCAGGTGTGTGCTATATGCGGATGTAGGGCGGCGAAGCCATCGCTGATCTGTCCCAGATGCAGAAACTGAGTTTTCGACGACGGCCAAGATGCGCATGATGCCCATCTGGAACCTTTCGAGTCTCGCGTTTGGATCGGGGAGGTAAAGAGATTTGAGACCGGTCTTGTGATCCTGCTAACATAAAGGAGAGTTCACAACATTTGGGGAAACGATGACTGATCACCAAAAACGCAAGCACCGGCGGATTCATTGTTCGGAGCGTATTGATATTGTGCTTGAGGATCATTCGAGCTTCGCTTCGGAACATATCACCAACCTCTCTGAGGGTGGCATCTTTGTTCGTACGTCCTCGCCCTGGCCTCCCGGCACTGTCTTTAGCCTCGGAATGCGACCGTCGAAAGAATTGGAAGCGATTCGGGGAACTGCCAAGGTCGTTTGGGTTCGCGCCACTGAAGGTCATGACGACAGGCCAATAGGCATGGCCGCAAGTTTCATCGACCTCGAGCACGAGGCGATTGCAACGATCCGTACCCTTGTCGAGGCGGATCCTACTGAAGAACCCGAGTACGTACCGGAAGAGGAGCTCATCGCTACAGAAGATGTGCAGCTGGATCTTTACCCAGCGGGCGCATACGACGATGAACCAGAAGAATCCGATGGCTCCGATGTGACCGAGAAGCGGCTAGCGCGGAAGAATCTGGTTTCCCAATTCGCGCTCGCAGCAGCGGCTCTCGTGGTTATTGTATTGGTTCTCATGTTGTGGTTGGATGATGCGGAATCCCCACCGGTGGTTCCGGGCCCGGGCCATGATGGCGCCCTGATCGAGGAGGTTGTCGCGGATCCGGATTCGATGGCGGTTTCGGTTGTTGATGGTACTCCCGCGGAAGAGGTCGCCCTGCGGGAACAAGATGCGGTCATTTCGAGAACACTTTTTGGTGAGCTAGTACCAGACTCAACTGCAGATGGTTCGAATGCTATGGCGATCACGATCGGCGCGACGAAAATCTCAAATGTTTCGTGGGCCAAAGGAGAGGACGTCGAAAGTGTCACTATTCGGGGTAACGCTGATTTTACGGCGAGCCAGATTCGTATGACGACATTGGCGGCTCCTCCGCGTTGTTTGGTTCGGATCATGGGGGTTGAAGAGGCGTTTTATCGAAATCGAATCACTACGACGCTCGATCGAATCTCAGCGGTTCGCCTCGGCCACCATCATGAACTCGATCCTCCAGAGTTGCACATTGTTTTTGATCTCAAAGACTCGATGGTGACGCCTGTCGGCCCAATCCTCGACGGCAAGAGTTTCACGATCAACATAAACCTGAATTGAGTGGTTATTTCCGGGAAACCTTCGATAATTTTGAATTGAGGATTGGGCTGCCCTCAGGAATTGCTGTTCAAGGGCGGCGTTATGACCAGGTCCTTGTCACCGTCATTCGGCTTGTGGCGCTGTTCATTGATCTGTTTACCGACCAAGAGCGCCAGTTTTGATGAACCGCCAAGATGCTAAGATCGCGAAGAGTATCGCTAACTGTTGAAAAGACAACCTTTGCGGTCTTCGCGTCTTGGCGGTTCATTTTCCGGATTCGACGCCTCAGTGGCTTGTCGCTAATGCTGGGGCATTAAATTCCTGGGTGTTTTGTTTTTCCGTATGATACATCTCATTGAAATAGAACGACTTTCTCAGAGCGCAACAGCCTCATCCAGTGGAGCCGCTCGGTTTAGGTTGAAATAAAAAACGGCGGAGTTGCCCTCCGCCGTTTGGTGATCTGTGGGTGATAGCTCAGGCGAGTTCGGTGAGCAGGCCTTTGAGCAGGGTGTAGAAGCGGTCCACAGTCGAGATCTGAACTTTTTCATCTGGCGAGTGAGCATTTTCGATCTGAGGTCCGATCGATACGGCGTCGAGCCCGGGGATCTTTTCGATCAGCAGGCCACACTCGAGTCCAGCGTGAATCGCTTTGACTTCGGGCTTTTTGCCGAGTAGATTTTCGTGAACCTTAATAGTCTTCTTCACGATCGCCGAATCGGGATTAGGTTTCCAACCGGGGTATGGAGCATCCATCGAAATCTTGGCGCCCGCGAGGCGAGCGGTAGCTAATGCGCGGTGGCGAGCAGCGAGCAACGCCGGTCCGACCGATGATCGCAACGAGATCAATACTTCGGTCTTTTTCTTGCGAGAATTGACGACTGCGAGATTACACGAAGTCTCAACAAGACCGGGTACGTCACGGGACATCGAAAGCACGCCGTTAGGCAGACCGTCGAGCATTAAAAGCAGGCGGTCGCGGGCGTGCACATTGAGGGGGTTGATGAATTTCTTATGGTCTTCGATCTCATCGACACTGATCATCGTATCGATTTCTACTGTTCCAAACTCGCCCATGAAATCTGCCAGAACGTCTGCAGCGATTTCTTTTGCCACTGCAACTTTTGGTTTAGGAATGCGAAAAACGGCGAAGGCCTCGCGGGGGATCGCATTGTGCTTGTCGCCCGCGTTGATCGATACAAGGTCAACCTCGAGGCCTCGGCGTATCATCGTTTGCAGAACCTGAACCGCGAGGCGAATGGCGTTGCCGCGGTTCTCGATGATGTTCAGGCCCGAGTGGCCTCCGCGCATTCCAGCTACGCTCATTTTTACCGGAATCGAACCGAGGTAGGCCCGGCGTCGTGCAGTTTTGAGTTCAATCTTTGCATCACCACCACCGGAGCAACCAATGTAGATGGCTCCATCTTCTTCGGTGTCGAGATTCAGCAGGATCTTGCCGGAAACGATTGATGGATCGAGTTGCTGGGCTCCGGTGAGACCGGATTCTTCATCGACCGTGCACAGGATCTCAAGCGGACCGTGCACAAAGTCATCATCGGCGGCGGCCATCGCTGCGGCAACTCCAATTCCGTTGTCGGCGCCAAGGGTCGTACCGTCTGCCTTGACCCAGTCACCATCGATGAGCAGCTTGATTCCGTCTTTCATGAAATCGTGCTCGGTATCGGAGTTTTTCTCGCAAACCATGTCGAGATGACCTTGGAGGATCACCGAGGGTGCGCTCTCGTGGCCTTTGGTGGCCGGGACCTTGACGTTGATCGTGCCGGCTTCATCTTGAAGCACTTCAAAACCGCGCTCTTTAGCCCACGCCTTTACGTGTTTGATGACCGCTTCTTCATGTTCAGATGGACGCGGAATTGCGGCGATATCGGCGAAGTGGGACCACAAAAGTTTCGGCTCAAGAGCCTTGACTGCATTACTCATCGATGACCTCCCAGGACAAAAAAGAATCAAACCGGCCGAATCGCCGGAGCCGACATGATACCTGATCACAGGATCGGCGTCGAAGGGGGGGGAATATATCGCAAAGACGCAAAGAGGAGAAGAGGGGAGGGGAACAAGGAGGGAGGATTATTTCTATTTCTTGATGAGATCTCGTTTTGCCCTTGGTAGGCCTTTGACGACGAGATTATATGAATCATCGATCATTGCCAGGACCTCTGGTTCAGGAACTGATCCATCAAGGTCAACCATGTTCCAGTGGCGTTTGTTGAAATGGTAAGCGCCGCGTACACCTTCAAATACGGCCCGGATTTCCTGAGCACGATCAGGGTCACATTTAAGCGAGATTCTTTGCGGTGATTCATCCCACGCGATGAGCGCGAACATTTTTCCTAAAACCTTGTAGACAAGAGCTTCAGGGCCGAAGGGAGTTTCTTCAGTGGTCTCGGGCATCGCTAAAAGGTATTCCTTGAGATCTGACAATCTAACCCGCATTTCTCACCAACTTCCTGCTACGGCCGACGATGCACTATGCCCAGCGGTGTTTTCTCGCATCGGGATGCTCGACGAGCCCTCGCTAGCCCCTTCCGGGGCTTCACGCCTTCGGCGTAGCCGCCCATTCGGGCAGCGCGCGAGGTCCCTACGGTCGAGTACGACTGCGCGTCCCTCAGGTCGAAAACCCCGCTGGACACAGCACCTCGCCGCCCTCGCTACGAAAGTTGGTGAGAAGTGCGGGTTAATGTCATTCATGGGCTGTAACCTTCGGAAGCGGATGTTGACGGCGGATTGATTGAATCACTTCGTCAAGTTTTTGAAGGAAGCGTGATCGATCACGTTTTTGAATTGGTGGGGGACCGCCCATGATCTCTCCTGCGCCCCGAAGCTCCGACAGGAGATCCCGAGTTGCGAGGGTCGAACCGATGTTGTTTTCTGTGAATGGTTTTCCGGTTGGACCGAGGACAGATGCCCCGTTTTTTAAACAACGGCTCGCAAGTGGGATATCAGCGGTGATGACGATGTCGTGGGTATCTACATGTTCAACGATCCAATCGTCTGCGGCGTCGAAAGTATTCTCGACAACTTCGAGTCGAATCCACCGTTCATTAGGGATCCGCATCGTTGAGTTGGCCACCAATGTGACCTCAAGTTGATATCGCTCGGCGACGCGGTAGACCTCCTGTTTGACCGGGCATGCATCTGCGTCGATGAAGATGTGTAACATTCGAAGTTTCTCTCAATCACCTGGTGTAGCGCAACAAATCAAAGTACGCAGTGCTGACCAATTGAGTTTCATCAATTCCAAGGGTTGCCATCAGAGTCTTGGTAATAGCAACACCCTCGTTTGTAGTTTGATTCTCACGGAGCACCACCTCAAGTTCAACGAATGAACCCAGATTCTCGACGTTGTCGAGATGAACCCGTGTTTGTCCGATGATGTACAACAGGCGCCGTTTCTTGACGATGCCGAGGGTGCCGTTTGTTGTATTCAGGATCTGTTTCAGTATCGCTGGATCGGGAGCGGGGGAGACAGCATAAACTGACTCCCGAGGGCCTGCAGTATCTGACCTTTTGTAATAGATGAGTTCGGCAGGATCATCACTGAACTCCCTGAGTTTGAGCCGTCCAACTTTACAACCAAAGAATGTGTCCACCTGGTTGAGCTCGGTTGGGCCTTGATCAGCAATCCCATCGACGATGCCCTGAACACTGGAAAGATCGCATAACTTTGCTTTGATTTCGACATTTCGTGGCATCGTGTTTCACTCCATCCTTTGACCTGGTCTTCGCGGCCCCTGGGCTTGGCACTCGGCGGTGTAGACGATTTGGATATCATCGATCCACCAACCGATGCCGTTGCGGGAGTCGTCAGAGGCGGTTCGCCATCGAAAATGTATCATATGGCCGACAAAATCGGAGAGGTCGACTTTTACTCCCGTCCAGACATTCACTGGTCCTGTCCATGCGCGCTGTCCAGCGAGTGGGTTCGTTGCCGTTCCAATAGAGAGGGCCACGACGTACCCACCTTCGAGGAATCGGTCTTCATTGGCAAGAATCGATTGACCGTCGCTCGCGAGGATGTCGTGCCATGATTGGGTACCATCGCTTGAATACTCGAGACGGCCGCCGTCCCAGAAGGTCTCGAAATTGTAGAAGTGCTCGAATTCGAGCGTCGGTTTGGCCTCGGCCGGGATCAGGACCGCATCAATAAGCTGCACAACCTGGTCTTTGACGGTCGGCTCGTTGCTGACGAACCAGCTGTGGGTTGCTGATGAGCTATTGGAATCTGAGATGCTCCATGGTTCGGTTTGCCGGTCAGCGGATGATCCTAAAGAGGTGGTCCACATATCGGGTCCTTGCTCGATATCGTCGGCGAATAAAGCGGTGATCGAGCCTGTGGCTGCGGTCGTGCGAGGTTTCTGATTGTTGTCTGAGCTTTGGTTCGTACGGTCAAAGGCGCGCACGATGTAGGTGTAGGGCTGAGAATCTGTGACGTTGGCGTCGCGAAAACTGATGTCAATCGTTTCGGCAAGGAAGTTCGTATCATTCGTATCAGTGGGGATGAAGTTTGCTTCGGTTGATCGAAAGATACGGTAGGCCGGGGATGCACCAGGGCACTGAGATACGGCTGGAGCCCACCGAAGATCGATCCCGCAGCGGTTTTCTTCGTAGTTGTTGACACTGGCGAGCCCAAAAAATACAGGCGCCAGGGTGCACGGGCCGCGAGCGGTTGTCTTGGTTTCGTGCGAGTATTCAGAGAGACAATCGGTGAGCACTGTAACAACATAAAAATATTCACTACCGCCAGAAACCGCCGTATCGAAGTACGAGTTCTGTATACCAGAGGAAAAGATCTGTGCATAAGGTCCGCCAGGGGATAAAGAGCGAAGGAGCTGGTATTCGCCAGCACCGTCGATCGGATTCCAGGTGATCTCGATGCCTTCGGTACGCGCTTCTGCAGAAACAGCGGCCGGAGGAGCAGGGGAGAAGCATGCTCGACATTCTTCCTCTGAAAAAATTCGAATATCGTCGATCCACCAGCCATCGCCAATAACTTTTGTTTCGTTCGTTGAGAGGCGCCAGCGAAGTAACATCGCCTGTCCGCTCATCGCTTGCAGATTCACAAGAACCCGTTGCCAGCCGGTCGATTTTCCTGTCCATGTCATCGCGACAGCGACTGGGTTTTCGCCCGAAACCGTATCAACATACCCGCCTTCTAAGAAACGAGCTTCATCGGCGGGAACCGAGAATCCATCACTTTCAAGGATGTCGAACCACGTTGCTCCGTTGTCGGTCGAATACTCGAGGCGGCCGCCATCGCGTTTGCTTTCTAATGAAAATCGATGAAAGAACTCGAGTTTGAGACCATCGCTAATCTCGAGCGGTGCACCCAAACGAAGGGCCTGATCCTTGATTCGTTCTTCACTATTGCAGTGCCAGGCAGAGGAATCTGAATGTGAGTCATTGCTAGATATAACCCAGGCTGTGGTGTCGCTGTCTTTGTTGGATGCAGCTTCCATCACCCAGTCGCCCGGGCCCGCTTCGCCGTCTTCAAGCATATGAATACGGTTTGGGCCTGAAGCAGAAATCGATCGTATGAATTGATTTCCATCACTCAGAGCACTTGTTGCGCCGGTGGCTTGCACGATGTAGAAGTATTCTTCATCAGGCGTCAGTCCACGATCTGAGAAGCTGGTTTCTTCGAGCCCAGTTTGTATGAGTGTAGTGACAGATGGCGAAAAATCGGCAACTGACGAACGGTAGATCGAATAGGTCAAATTCTCGGTGCACACCGAGGTTGCGGGCGCCCACTCGAGGCCTATCGAACAGGATGTCTTTTGGAGGTCCTGGATCGCTGAGAGACCGGAGAAATTTGGTTTTTCCAGGCACAAACCTGTTGCTTCAACAATGACCTGTTCAGAAGCGTTCGACCAACAACCGGTGAATACACGGACGACGTAGAAGTAGGTGAGACTGCCCGAAACGGTAGAATCGACGAAGCTCGTTGTATCGCCAGCGACAGTGGCGATGGGAAAATAGGGGCGCCCTCCCGGCGTTCGTGACCGCAGGATTTCGTAATTCGTAGCGTTCGTACTTGGGTTCCACTGAATCTCGATACGGTTGTCTGCGATCGCAGTAGCAGTGACTCCTGTGGGCGGTGGTGGCTCGATACATGGGGCGGCATCGCCTGAGTAGACGAGGGCAAAATCTTGACCGTCGAGTTCGTTGGGAAACTCGGGAATGTTGACAGCAATCACTTCGATTGACCAGGTGCCGGCCGCGGGCGTTTCGATAAATACGTTTTCGACGTTGTTGTCATAGTCAGAAACGCTTGGCGGATCGGCTATCGACCATGCGCCATCAATCTGATTTCCACGATATACGGTGCCGTCGGGCGCAGTGACGAGCAGATCAAGATCGTTGACCAATGGATGATCGGCATCGGCCTCGCCGGGGACGTCGGTCCAGACCAGGGTGATTCGAAGTCCAGGCAACTCGGAGAATACGAGGCAATCGAAGGTCATTCTGTCGCCGGTTCGCAGGGTATGATTTTGCTCAATCAGGTTGCTACGGCCGCCGGGTGGTCCGTTGATAGTGCGGCCGATATCAATGCGTCCCCAACCCTGTTCTTCGCGCGGCCGGCCGAGATCCCTGGCGGCGTTGATCAGGGCGGCTTTGGTCAAGGCCGGGCTTGGCAGTAGGGCGTGATCACGGTAGTAGGCTTCGTGAAAGAGGGCTGCGGCCCCCGTGACGAGTGGACACGACATCGAGGTGCCGGTGCCCAATGTGTAAGATTCCCCCGTCCAATCCTGATCCCAAGGTGCACTCGCTTCGAAATCACCAGATTGAGTTGATAAGACGTCAGCGCCGGGGGCGACGACATCCGGTTTGATTCGACCCTGTGAGGGCCCGCGTGACGAAAGCTCAAGGACCCTATCGATGTCTGGTCCATCTTCGTAGGGTGGAACATATGAGCCGCAGCGGAGGTTTTGGGTCGCACCGGCTGTGATCGAATTCTTGGACGTTGCTGGTGTAATGACGCTCGAGGGTACAGGTCCACCATTGCCCGCCGAAAAAACCATCGTCAATTCCTGATTGCCCGCTTCGCCGGGGTCGGCATCACGTACCGCAACATCGGCGCCTACCGCGGTAGCGTCGTAATTCGTCGTCACCTCAATGATTCCGCCGAGACCCCACGAGTTGGCGCTGATTGAGGCGCCTTGTTGTATTCCCCAGCGCATCATGTCGCTGATTTCGGTCAGCCCGCCGTTGATCACGTTGTTGATAACGAGTCGGGCTTGCCAAGCAAGGCCACGAACTGTAGGCAAAGCTTCGATAAGATTGCCGCATCCTGAAGTATTAACAGGAGGGGTTTGCAGCCCCCGGCCGGCAATCGAGCCCGCCGTATGGGTGCCGTGGCCGTTGTCGGTATACGCCATGACTCCGTTGGTGCTGATGATTGCGTCTGCGGGAAAATCTGGGTGTTTCAGATCAAGTCCGGTGTCGTTTGAGGCGATGATAATGCCGTTGCCGGTCAGTCCAGGATCGGTCCACAGAGGTGCAGCGCCGAGTATTTCTTCTTGAGCAGCAAGCATACGATCTGTATCACCAGACGGGGCTCATCATCCGGAACATGCCGC
>PJEL010002370.1_pt1 | contig 17432 bp, 16 predicted proteins | sample 1853271 | NCBI WGS metagenome assembly PJEL01 (sample SAMN08108733, study PRJNA415343) | Invertebrate metagenome, whole genome shotgun sequencing project. | host: Globobulimina | place: Sweden: Gullmar Fjord | collected 2015-08
GTTTGTTTTCACATTACAAAAGCTGAAGTAATAACTGGTTATTTCAATGTTTTTGGAATGTGAAAACAAACGAAGATGGCCGTTAGCTGGAAGATAAGAATGAGAAGTTATTTTTGAGCGGCGATTTAGTAAATAAAAGAAAAAACCCGGGATAAAATATGAGCACTCAAAAAGAAAAATTTAAATTTCCTGAAATCGTGGAAACTCCCTCCCGATTCAGAAACACCATCGGGAAATATGTGGTTAGGAGGAACTCAAAGTGCGTCGCATGTGGCCTTTGCGCTGAATTGTGTCCTAATGGAGTTCATATAAAATTTAAAAACTACTCTAAATCAAATCGGCCTGTAAGCCATAATTGCATTGGAACAAAATGTAAACAAAACGACTATCATTGTGTTACAAGATGCCCTATGGAAGCTCTTTCTGTATCCTCAAACCCATTGATGGAGACTTTAGGTGATTATAGGTGGACTTCTGAAATGCTGCTTGGTCATTTTGCGATGGCTGAAACCGGTGAAGCCCCAATAGTTGACCTTGAGTACAATCTTGGTAACTCCGGCGGTGGTTTTGATAAAATCCGCTTTACTCACCCAAAGCCTTCCGATGCTATTGAAATAAGTGACGAAGACGTTGATACAAGTATCGAACTGAATAAAACAGGTGACGGCAGACCGGAGCGAACAATCTCAATTCCCTGCTATGGCGGCGGAATGTCCTTTGGTTCAACTGCTCTTCCTGTAATTATTGGACGTGCAAGAGCGGCTAAGCGCCTGAATACTTTCACATGTACAGGTGAAGGCGGATACCCTCCTGATTTTCTTCCATACAAAGAGAATGTAATTACACAGGTTGCAACTGGTCTTTTCGGTGTTAGGGAAGAGACAATAAAGTACACACCGATTGTTGAATTTAAATATGCACAGGGTGCTAAACCAGGACTTGGGGGCCATCTTCTTGGCGCGAAAGTAACCGAATCCGTTGCAGCACTTCGTGAAACTGTCGTTGGAAGCCCTTTGTTTTCACCTTTTCCTTTTCACAGTGTCTATTCAGTTGAAGATCATAAAAAGCACGTTGACTGGATGAAGGAAATTAATAACAAAGTCCTTGTTTCTGTTAAAGTTTCAACGCCAACTGATGTTGATATGGTTGCTATTGGGGCTTATTACGCCGGCGCTCACATAATTCATATTGATGGAAGTTACGGTGGAACAGGAGCTGCTCCGGACATTGCAAAGAAAAATATTGCGATGCCGATTGAATACGCAATTCCCAAGGTTCACAGCTTTCTTGAACAGGAAGGCGTAAGAGAAAAAATCACCCTTATAGCAAGTGGTGGAATTAGAAACGGAATGGATGTCGCCAAAGCCATTGCATTAGGTGCTGATGGTGTCGTTATAGGAACAGCAGATATTGTTGCCGTTGAATGTGTACGTTGCAGTAATTGCGAAAGCGGAAGAGGCTGTGCAAGAGGTATTGCATCAACTGATCCTGAACTTGGTCATATGATTACCGAAGAGTATTGCGAACAGCGTGTTGTAAATATGTATATGGCATGGCGTAAGCAATGGTGTGATATTTTACGATCCTTTGGAATGAAGAGTATCAAAGAGCTTAGAGGCAGATCTGATCTCCTTGTCCATCTTGATTACCTCGAAAAAGAAGAAAGAGAAAAATATCAGCCGGCTCCGAATTATCAGGTGATAATATAAGCTTTAGTTTAAGCAAAACAATAAGGAAAAACGGTATGAAAAATGACCAGCAGGAAATAATTAACAACCTTATAGCATCACGGGTAAAGCTTCCACATTCGGACGCTCCCGTAGCTAAATGCGATGAGGAAGGCGGTTGCGGAGTTACTGGTTTTATAGCAAATATTCCCGTCAGCGGTCGCCATATATATGAGCCATCGGTTCAAATGCATAATCGTGGGAATGGTAAGGGCGGTGGAATTGCAGCTGTAGGACTTTCAGCAGAAAGTCTGGGCGTAAGCCAGGAAATCCTTGAAGATCACTATCTTCTTCAGGTTGCATACCTTGAGCCTGATTGCAAAGAAGAACTTGAAGCCGCTTGTATTACTCCGTTTCTGGATGTACATTCAAGTGGAATGATTGACACAATAGATGATTTTACAGAAATCGGTCTTGAGGTTAAACCACCCGATGTCTGTCGATATTTTGTCCGCGTAAAAGAAGATATTCTTGATACTTTTATCAAAGATCATAAACTTGAAAAGATGGAAAGAAGAAGGGCTGAGGATGAATTTATCAGCCAGAATACCTATCATCTGAATGAAAAATACTATGCTTCCCTTGGTGACAAACAGGCATTTGTAATGTCGCATGGTAGAAATATTATGATTCTCAAGGTTGTTGGATATGCTGAACAGGCTACTCAATACTACAAACTTGAAGATTTTAAAGCCCATGGATGGATTGCTCACCAAAGATATCCAACCAGAGGAAGATTGTGGCATCCGGGTGGTGCTCATCCGTTTGCAGGACTTAATGAAGCTCTTGTTCACAACGGTGACTTTGCAAACTACCATGCAATCAGCGAGTATCTGAAACAATACGGCAGACATCCGCAGTTTCTAACGGATACTGAACTTGCAGTTCATCTTCTTGATTTATACAACAGAACTTTTGAATATCCGATGGAATACATTATTGAGGCAATAGCACCAACAGCTGAATACGATTTTGATTCCCTGCCTCAGGAAAAACAGGATGTTTACAGGTATATCCAGTCACAGCATACAGCTGGTTCTCCTGATGGGCCGTGGTTTTTTATCATCGCAAAAAATGACCCGTACAATAACTTCATGCAGCTTTTAGGAATTACTGATACTGCAATGTTAAGACCACAGGTTTTTGCACTTCTTGAAAGAGATGAAGTTCAGATCGGTCTTGTATGCTCAGAAAAACAGGCCATCGATGCAACGCTTGAAAACCTTGCAGCCGAAGACAGCCGTTTTTGTCCCGTTGCTGATAAATACTGGAATGCCAGAGGTGGAAGTGCTTCAGATGGTGGCGCTTTCTCTTTTACAATCAAAGATTCCGGAAAAGGTGATGGCACAAAAGTTCTAACAACTGAAAACAAATTCGGTGAACAAATTACTCTTTCAAAAGATCAGGAACACTTTGATACCACAAAAGAAGTTGCAGCCTCAAAAGATGCTGATTCAATAGCAGCCTCCATTGAAAAAAGCATCGAAGCTTCTGATCTTTCTGAACTAAAAGAATACGCTCTGTCAAATATGACAGACTGGGATTTTGCATCGCTCTCTCATTTTTGTGATGAAATTGTCAACCAGTCGACTAAAAGTGATACGGCCATGGCAAATGCTATTGAGGTACTCACCTATATCAACGACAGACGTTATTCACCAGGTACTAAAAAACTCAGCTCAATGATTGATATAATAAGAGTTTCGATAAGAAAAATATTTACCTCATTCCCCAAACTTGGTGACGACGCCGACAGCAGGTACAGCTACATTGATTGGGACTCAAGAGAGACGATCAGAGCGCCATCGGGTAATGAGAAAGTCATTGTTGTAAATGCAAGGGATTTCGAGCCGGAAGGTCGTAATTGTGATTCACGTCTCTTAAACAAGGCATTTGAACTTGGCTGGAAAAAATATATTTGTTTCGGCTACAAAGGTCAAAGATTCACCGGCTGCGGTTTCGGTCCCAAAACAGAAGATGTACGAATTGATGTATATGACAGTTCCGGAGACTACGTTGCATCCGGCATCGACGGAATGGAAATCCAAATGCATGGGAATGCCCAGGATCAGCTTGGCCAGATCATGAAAGGCGGTAAGCTTGTTATTCACGGCGATGTCGGCCAGACATTCATGTACGGCGCCAAAGGCGGTGACGTATACATCATGGGTAATGCTGCCGGACGTCCGTTAATCAATGCAACAGGCCATCCCCGTGTAATCATTAACGGTACCTGTCTTGACTACCTTGCTGAATCTTTTATGGCGGGTGATCCATTAGATGGCGGCGGATTTGTTATTCTAAACGGAATGGAATTCGATGATGTTGGTGATTTACATGCTCAGCCAACGCCATACCCAGGTTCCAACCTTTTCTCTCTTGCATCCGGCGGTTGTATATACATGAGAGATCCTAAAAGGGACATCGTTGAAGAGCAGCTCAATGGTGGGCAATTCTCAAAACTTTCGCAAGCTGACTGGGATTTGATCCTTCCCTATTTAGAAGAGAATGAAAAACAATTCGGTATTTCCGTTGAAAATGACCTTCTAAGCGTTGAAGGCAGTAAAAAGACCTTCGATGAAGTTTACATTAAAGTTGAAGTGCCCAAAAAATAATATCTGGTAGAGTAACAACAAAGTCCCTGCCGGGAGCCCAACTTTTGAAAAGTTGGATAAACAGGTTGCGCGAAGCGCATTATGGTTTCAAGGTGCTTAAGCTGAAACCTTGCCGCCAGAGGCATAAAAATGAGAAAGTCTCCAAAATTAATTTTGGAGACTTTTTTGTTTTATGATAGATATTTATATCAATTTTCAATTTTAACTATATTATGATCACCATGGTAAAAAATGATATTAAAGAACAACTGCGGGAATCTGAAAATATAATTATTCAGCAGATCAATAATTTCCAGGCATTGTTTATGGCTGTCTCAGAATTAAATGCAATCATTTTAAAAAACCCTGAAAATGCAGATATTGAAACTATTAAGACACTTGAAATAGTTTTACAAACCGACAAACATTTAAAACAATCCAAAGCTTTTTTCTTATACAGAGCAACGGCTATTACCATTATTACGATTATTAAAAACACTTCCAACAAAAAAATAGTTGATAAATGCCTCTCTGTTCTTAAAAACAATATTAGAACATCATCAAAAAACCGCTTAAGAGCTGTTGCGGAAGCAACAGGCACTCTACCGCTAAAAATTTTTGCAAAACGAACAACTCCTTTTGATATTTCAATCATTCCATCAATGTCATTTAATGAAATATTAACAAAACAAAAGATTAAAACATGCACTGACCATAAGTGGCTTGGTAGAAGCCTCGTTTCAAATATCGATGAAAATAAAATTTTAGTTCTTAAAATGGCAAAGCAGGATGATAACTTATCAGAGTTAAACATGGAAAACGGATTTATGAATTATATTTTAAAGGAATTTTCAACGGAATTAAAATTCAAAATTCCTGCTCCTTTGAAATTTTCAGATCATTTTCTTTTCTCAATCAATGAACTACCGATTTCTGCACCTGACAATATGAATCTGCATGAAAGAAATATCTGCATCGCTTTTATTGCGGACAGAGATTATTTTATCTACCCAAACGAAGAGAATAACGATTTTTTTATTGATGAAGCAATATTTCAGGAAATGATCTTAAGGAACAGTTCGCTCCTGGGAGAACTGTCGGGTGATGGCTTAATTCATACCGCACCTGTACCACTTTTCCATAATAGAGTTCAACAAGAGAGAAGAGAAGACGGCGGAATTTATGACTGGGCCAAAGGAGGCAGACTTGATAAATGGCTTGAATCCTGTAGATTTCCCAATTTTGGGGAATCAGGTCTAAGAGATTTTGAGCATTTTGAAATTTATAACGGCAATTCGCTTAAGCTTTACAAGCATATAGGTTCACATATCTTAAGCCTTATAATGGTAACCGGAAGTTTTTTCAGAAATATCGGTAAAGATAACTGCAACAAAACTTTAGTCGGAAAATTCGGTTTTGATGATAATGGAATAGGCATTAACGCAAAAGAATTGTTCAATAAACAGCTTCTTGAACAGAGCCTTGAATCAATACTCAAAAATTACTATAAAAGTTTCACAGGCATAAAAGATTTGAATAATTTCCCATTTAATTTTGAAAAATTATCCAAAACAATAATCGACGAGATGGGTGAAGACAAACATATGGAAGAGATCCTTAGGGTCGCAGATCAGAAAAAAATGTCTGAAAATGAATTCAGTAATTTTCTTTTAGAAAAAGGGTTCTCTTTAAACAAAGTCACTCAGCTTAATAAAGGTGAAAAAGATACAACCACTCCTACGGGCCCCCACCTCGGCGGATTTAACCAAAAAATTTCCATCCCCTGCCTTACTGACCTTCTGGCAAAATTTTCAGCTTCATGCATTGCAGATAAGTTTGATGCCCCCGGCGGCAAGGTGACGGCACCTTGAAACCGTTACGCGCTGCGCGCACGCACAACCCATTTATCCAGCTTTTTAAAAGTTGGGCCCGGCTGGCAGGCCCACAATGCTGAATCTCACGCTTGATTGTCTTCAAAAAAAATGCCAGTATTCTTTGCGGAGTTTAAATGACAATGAGAAATTGGGAGATATAACAAATGCAATACCCGGAATATCTTGAAAAAGAGATAAAATTTCCTGATTTTTACAGGGTTGTAATGGATTACCCTCATCACGGACTTAAAAAAATTGATGTCACCCTTAATAAAACTCTTGATTCTGTACTAAATCAAGTACCTATCAAACCCGGTGAAAGTGTTGCAGTATGTGTGGGCAGCAGAGGAATTGACAGACTTCCAGAAATCATTCAGATAATCTGTAAAAAACTTAATGAAATTGGTGCAAAACCTTATATTATCCCTGCAATGGGTAGCCACGGCGGAGCAACAGACAAAGGGCAAGAAGATGTCCTTGAAAGTCTTGGCATTACCGAAAAAAACGGCTTAGCCCCTGTGGAATCATCAATGTCAGTTATAAAAATTGGTGAAGTCCTTGATAATATTCCGGTCTATTTTTCGAAAGATGCAAATGAGATGGATCACAGTATCTGTATCAACAGAATAAAACCCCATACAAAATTCAAGGGCCCTGTAGAAAGTGGTTTATATAAAATGCTTTGCATCGGCATGGGAAAACACAAAGGGGCAGAGGCTTGTCATCAGGCGGCGTTAAGACACGGTTTTTCACCTGTAATAAAAGATGCCGGAGACATGATAATTGCTAAAACAAATTTCAGATTTGGAATTGCTGTTGTTGAAGACAAATATGATGAAACGATGGTAATAGAGGCTGTACCAGCTGAAAAACTCTATCAGCGGGAAACAGAATTATTGAAAATTGCCAAAGAAAATTTCCCAAAACTACCCGTTAATAAACTTGATGCTCTAACAATTCAGGAAATCGGTAAAAATATCAGTGGTTCAGGCATGGATCCGAATGTGACAGGCAGAGCCTATGACCTTATGGAAGATGATTTTTCAGAAAACATGGAGGCAACACGCCTTGCAATTCTCGATTTAACAAAAGAAACAGCAGGAAATGCCATTGGCCTTGGCAATGCGGATATTATAACCGAAAAAGTTTTTCAAAAACTTGATTACAAAAAAACTCTGACAAATGCTCTGACAAGCCTCTCTTTTAGAAAAGCATTTATACCACTCAGACTTCAGAGTGAAGAACTTGCAATAAAAGCTGCATTCTTAACAACAGGCATTAAAGATATCAAACAGATCAGAGCGATTGTAATCAAAAGCACCCTCCATGTTTCAGAATTCTGGGCAAGTGCTTCTCTTTTACCAGAGCTTCAGCAATTGTCCGAAGTAAAAATTATCGAAAAAGTTAAACTTGAGTTTGATAGTGATAATAACCTGATTCTTTAATGTTAGTCTAAATTAACATGAAAAATTGTCATTTACGAATACAAAAAACCATGCGACAAAGCTGTTTGGACTAAATAGTTGTTTGATATTGAAATATTATATTGTAAACGCTATATAACTGCTGAGATTTAATATATTCGTTAACATACAAAACATGGGAGTTTTTTGTGGGTAAAGAAAAAAAAATAAATCCTATTCTGGATCGTTTCGCTCCATTTGCTGATGAACCGAGACCCACTAAAGATGATTTTAATTCATTATTTGAAAAGCTTTCAAAAGAACTTGAAAAACTTGAAAAGAGCCAGAAGAAAAAAAAAATGTCGTACAGTGTCTCTCCATCTTCACAATTTCTTATAAAAAGCATGTCAGAAGAGACCGGCGCAACACAGGGAAGCATTGTTGATCTCGCACCACTCTTGTTTGGTACTGTGATAAGAGATTCTTTAAAGAGACGATCCGAAAGACTCACACTTCTTAACAGCATGGTAAAACAAATAACAGGTTCTTTGCAGGGAATGGTTATCAATGCTCCACACCTCAAGGTGTATATTGATAAAACTATAGAGATGATCCATGAAATTCTTGAAATGGAAAAATCGGCTGTTAATGAAAAGAACTTTATCGGCGTGGAGCCTAAAGACTATCCGACTCTGTCCGGTGTTGATAATAAAAATGTAAAACCTGCATACTATAAAGAAGTTGAGGCTATTATTGGCGAAGACAATCAACTTAAGTCTTTTTATAATAATATTTTTGACGAAAACAGCTGATGCAAAACAATTTTCTCTTTTATTTAGTGCCAAACGAAATGGCCTTTTTTATACACATTTCTAATCGAATATTATAACTCTACATTTCAGCACGCATCTCCAGGGGTTACTTATTACAACACAACCACACCCGAACTCCACAATACCACCATATAGGTGAGATGCTTTATATTATTTTTAACATTATGTGCGATCACGATTGACATACCTTATAAATAGTGACACTATTTGGTTTTTTGCAGACGTGCGCCATCCTTAATATGTGGGTATAAGAAGCTGAGTTTGACATGTGGTTTAAAAAACAAGAAAAACCCTTCTCAACTTTGCATATCCCAATAAAAAGTGAGAGGCTGCATATAAAACAACATATTAAAGTGAGAAACAATTAAAGGAGATGACAAATTATGAATTTAAAGGCAATTGTATATATAGCGGGAGTTCATTTAATTTTTTGCGGTCTTACACATATAGGTTTTAGCAAAATATTCAACTGGGAGGAAGAGCTCCCAAAAATGAGCCCTGAAAACAGGGCATGCATTCAAATCCTAAACCACTGCCTCATGCTGTTCTGGTATATGGCCGGAGCTCTCTACATACTGTTTGCGGATGAAATTATCTCAACATCGATAGGCAAAGCAATATTGACTGGTATTTGTATCTTCTGGGTTATAAGACTCTTTATAATTCAGCCGATATATGTTGGGTTTAAAACAAAAGATTCCTGGGTTCAGATCGTGATTTTTATAACTGGACTTGCCCTTAGCATTGTTCCATTAGTCTTTTCACCGGCAATATAATTATTTTTTGGGGGGGGGAAGCAGATAGCAAAACTTCGGAAGACTATCGAAAAGACAACAGTTTTCCGAAGTTTATCTTATTCATATCTAACCCGTCTTTTTCACCGGGAGTTTCAATAATTTTAGATGCATGTGCGAACCTTGAGTCTTTCATTATCAGTTCAAATGCTTTTCCACCGATGAGGCCTTCGCCAATATGCTCATGCCGGTCTACCCTTGAGCCGACATCTTTTTTGCTGTCATTTAAATGGATGCATTTTACAGATTCAATTCCAAATCTGCTGTCGATTTCATATACAAAATCGTTATAGCCACCTTTTGCTCTTATATCATATCCTCCGGCAAAAACATGGCAGGTATCTATGCAGAGTCCGACTCTTTCCTTTTGATCTATTCTCTCAATTATCTGTTGAATATGTTCAAGCCTGTGTCCTACTGAGTCCCCCTGACCCGCTGTGGTTTCAAAGAGAATCGCTGCATTACCGAGGGATTTGTCATTCAAAAGCAGATTTATACTCTCCGCAATTCTTTCAATCCCTTCTTCAACGGATGTTTTTATATGGGAGCCCGGGTGAAGAACCAGATTTTCAATTTGAAGCAGTTCTGCCCGGATAAGCTCTCCCCTCATCGATTGAAATGATTTTTCTCTTTTTTCAGGATCTGAGCCTGCAAGATTGATAAGATAACCGGCATGGGAGACAACAGTTTTTACACCCGATTCCTTTTTTCGCTTGAGAAATTTTTCTATCTCAACTTTCTCAAGTTCTCTTATTTTCCAGGTATGTGAATTCTGTGTAAAAATCTGCATAGCTGTACAATGGTACTTATCAGCATGATCAAATGACTTGTGAAGTCCTCCGGAAATTGAGAAATGAGCACCGAGCAAATTATTTTCCATAAAAACCGCCATAAGTTTATAATCGTTATAAGCAAAATATTAACAATACGCTGATAAACTAATACAGGAAAAGCAGATCCAAGTACATTCCTTTTAGAGACTCATTAAATTCCCATTCTTAAACGCTCAAATAACATTTTTAAAATTGATAGCCATTTAAAGACAATATTGATATAAATTATAAAGTTGATGGGTGCTTAAAAAAACAAGGTGTAATTATGGCTATCGTTGCAGAAAAATGTCCTCCGCAATCCAAACAAAAAGGTAGAAAAACCTGTAGGGAAGAGACTGTAGCAATCCCGGTTGTTATGGATGACACAGAGGAGAGTAACGGCGACAATGATGGCGAAGCAATTGTCTGTTGTGAATGTGCATCGATTATAACATTCGCAAATGAAAAGATTCAAGTCAATGGGGCTTACAATCATAGCTTTGCAAATCCTCACGGTTTGTTTTTTGAAATAGGCTGTTATAAAAATGCGCCGGGCTGTGCATATTCAAATGAGTCCTCCAGTGAATTTACATGGTTTAGAGGTTTCAGCTGGCGGATTGCCGTCTGTCGCAATTGTATCAACCATATTGGATGGTTGTTTTCATCTGCAAAAAGCAGCTTTCATGGTCTCATATCGACTAAACTGACAACAACACGTACTTCAGAGGAATAACGGAAATAATATGTCTGAAATCAAAGCAATATATAAACCTGAGGATACAGAAAAATGTGAATGCCCATTATTTATGATTCCGGTATCAGCGGGCTTTCCTTCTCCTGCCGATGACTATGTTGAAGGGAGCCTTGACCTAAACAAACACCTTGTAAAACACCCGGCCGCTACATTTTTTGTCCGTGTTGCCGGAGATTCAATGATTAATGCCGGGATCCACCCTGATGATATTCTGGTTGTTGACAGATCACTTGACCCTGTGGATAAAAAAGTTATCATTGCAATAGTAAACGGCGAATTGACTGTGAAAAGAATCAGGATAAAAAAAGACGGAATTTATCTTGTTGCAGAGAACATAAATTATAATCCTGTCAAAATAAATAATGAAATGGAATTTCAAGTCTGGGGAGTTGTTACCAGTGTAATCCACGCTCTATAGAGATGATAATACTATGACTGTCTTTGCCCTTGTTGATTGTAATAATTTTTATGTTTCATGCGAACGGGTATTCAACCCTACACTTGAAAACAAGCCTGTTATTGTACTTTCCAATAATGACGGCTGTGCCGTTGCCAGGTCTAATGAAGTGAAGGCTTTGGGAATAACACTCGGAGCTGCTGTTTTTAAGGAAAAGGCGATCATCAAAAAATACGGCATTCATGTTTTTTCATCGAATTATGCTCTTTATGGAGATATGTCCAACAGAGTTATTCAGGTTCTGTCTGAATTTGCTCCTGATTTAGAGGTTTATTCAATTGACGAATCCTTTCTCGATTTAACGGATGTTCGTCAGGGCGAACTGACCGATTTCGGACTTGAGATAAGAAAAACGGTTAAAAAACATACCGGTCTTCCTGTGTCCGTGGGTATTGCTAAAACTAAAACGCTTGCAAAAATTGCAGCAGGGATAGCAAAAAAATCAGAAAAAACTGAAGGAGTTCTCGATCTTTGCAATCCGAAACATCTTAACCGTGCTCTTGAAATGACAAGCGTAGAGAATGTCTGGGGTGTTGGTCGAAGGTTTGCAAAATTCTTAAAAGTCTATGGTATAAAAAATGCTCTTTTACTTCGGGATTCAAATAAAGAATTCATTCGAAAAAAAATGGGAATAAACGGAGTGCGTCTTGTAGAAGAATTACGCGGCAACTCATGCTACCCCCTTGACAACAACCCGCAACAGAAAAAAAACATTACAGTCTCCAGAACATTTGGAAGGGCGGTAAGAGACCGTGAAGAATTAGTCGAAGCTATAACGGCCTATGCAACACGGGGTTCGGAAAAGCTCAGAAAGAATGGTCTTGTTGCAGATGCCATAAGTGTTTTTGTAATGACCAGCAGATTCGATAAGGAAAATTTTTATTCTAATACAGAAGTAGTACGCCTTCCTGCATCAAGTAACAATAGTGCGGAAATCATTACAGCAGCTCAAAGCGGCCTGCGGACAATTTACAGGCGAGGATGTCTGTATAAAAAAGCGGGTGTCTATTTTCATGAGCTAAAACCTGAAAGCATGGTGCAGCAGTTTATGTTTGATACCGTAGACAGAGACAAAACAAAGAGACTTATGGAGTCCCTCGACAATGTTAATGGTATAATGGGCCAGAATACATTGAAATATGCATCTGCAGGTCTTTCAGGCAACCAGCAATGGGAAACTGCATTTAAATATAAATCACCGGCCTATACAACAAAATGGGACCAACTGCCTATAGTCAGATAGCAGAATTTGAGTCAGCTTATTTTTTTTTGCCCTTCAGGACATTTTTGATCAATGTTTCAATTTCTTCTGATTCAAGATATTTAGCGATGGATGTGGCTGATTGCCCCAATTTATTGTTTGCATGGATATCGGCCCCATTATCCAATAAAAGTTTTACAATTTCTGCGTTTTTTTCCATTAACGCAATATAAAGTGCATCACATCCATACACCTTATCCCGAGCACGAATATCAGCCCCTCTATCCAGCAATAGCCGGATTATTTCAAGACGTCCATAGTAGACAGCTGCCATCAGAGCAGTTGAACCCTTCAGAACCTTTTTCCCATCGATAACGTAGCCTTGCAAGGTTTCAGCATTAACGTTAGCTCCATAGTCCAACAGCATTTTAATTATCTGAGAATGGTTTCTGGAAGCTGCAGCCATCAATGCTGTGGTACCATTTTTCGTTTTAATATTCACTTCAGCTCCGTTTTTAAGCAAAATCATAACACTTTCCAGATCACCCGCATCTGCAGCTACAAGAAGTGCTGATGCCCCGCTGTATGACGTTTTCCCTCTGATTTGGAAATCAATTGTGGTTTTCTTATTTAATTCCGCACCATGGGCAATGAGCGTTTTAACCACATCGGCATGTTTCTCTGCAGTTGCCGCTATCAGAGGGGTTACTCCTGCGGAATTCGATTTATTAGGGTCTGCACCGTTTTCTATTAACAAGCGAACCGTTTCAATCCGGCCTGCGTCTGCCGCCGCCAACAACGGTACCGTGCCTTTATATACTGTCAGTCCGTCTTCGAGTTCAAACGTGGTCGATGTCTCCATATCCGGATCGGCCCCGGATTTGATCAGCAATAGAGCAATTTCGGGATCACACTTGGCAGCGCTAACTAAGAGCGGTGTAACCCCGTTGATATTTTGGGTATCTGGTATCGAGCCATTCTGCAGCAGTAATGACACTACCTCCCTATGACAAAAGGCCGACGCAACAAAAAGCGCAGAAATCCCCTCCCGATCTTTTCCATTAACATCGACCCCAGCCTTGATAAGTTGTGCCACTGAACGTGCATCACCAATGCTTGAGTGCTGTAGTAATCTGGCCTGCCGATACAATGAACATGAAGCAACGAAAACCAGAATTGAAAAAACTCCGGTAATTTTAGCAATCGTTAAAATGCGTCTTATTAATGTTGGCATATTATCTCCCTGAAGGGATAAATAACTCCCTTTCCCAGGCAAGCACCCCGTTTCGGTGAACCTGATATTTCGTCTTATTTTCAAAGTCTTCAATTGTCTCATTGATCAGCGTTTCAGCTACCAAATCACCGGAGGATTTAATGGTCATCGATTTTATGAAATCGGGTATAAAAGAAAATACCTTTTGAAATTTTCCAACAAACTCCTGTTTTTCACCGGCAATGCCTTCCACATTAACAATACCCACTTTGTCTTCACAGTAGACCATATCCCCTTTTACAAGATATCCCGTCAACGATTCCCGGTTATCGCTGTCTGTTTCATCCAACTCGATAGATTCACCAACGCCAATTTTCAAATTGATGTCAATAATCTCTTTTGGAAACATATGCGTAAATTTTCGTTTATAAATGTTAATCATCCGACATTGAAAGCTGCTGCTTTGCGTCGCTTTGATTTCATCAGGAATCATAACCAGACATCTCAAATTTTTAAATGGGAAACAAAGACCAGGATTAATAGCAAGCTCGCCCAGTACATTACTAATTAATTCGCCGTCGATATAAAAAACGGTATTCATTTTACGTGATAAACAGGCAATAATCGTCAAGGCTCTTAAATTTGTAAGTTTGTCTGCCAGACAGCTTTGAAAGTATTGAACCAGATCTTCTTCCGAATACTCAACAACCCGAAGCCCTTGCCCGCCGAGCAGACCAACCACACTGTTATTATTTTTTATTTGAACGCTGTCCTGCTCAACCAGACTATATAAATGTTTGGACAATGCCTGATATTGACCAAATTCAGTGGAAATCCAGTGTTTTATTGTTTTGATTTGCCTGGATTCACCCCTAACACCCTGAGCAAGTTCAACGGGCTGTGAAACACCGACCCTATAAAAGATACATATGGCCAAAATGGTATATATCAGTATTGTTTTTTTTATAAATGTTTTAAACATAATAAAAGCATCAAGTTTTATAGATTTGTAAAAAACAAAATGCAACGCCCCCGGTATGTTGCGCGATCGGTTTCTGCCGTCGCTCATAATGCTGTTTAACGTATGATAAGATCTTGCTTTTTGTCAACAGAAGTATGGAAAAATACTCAAAATCCGAAATATTCGCCCAATTCGGAACAGGTTTATGGGGGGCACCTGAATAAAGTATTGATATTTACTAATTACCACCTGTTCAATGAAACCGATTATTCAAACTGCCGCTTAAAATCCTTAAACACCTGTTTCAGTTCTGCCATTTCCACCGACAGAGATTCCACTTTTTCTTCAAGAAATGCAATTCGATCGATATCTGCCGTGGCTTTTACCATAGGTTTCTTTTGAACATCGGCATCTGCATCAGATTGATTTTCGGAATTTTCACTCAGCATGTGATGATAACGAACTTCTTTTCGGCCAGGCTGACGGGGCAACCTTATCACGTGAGTCATAGTAATAAGTTCCTCCAGGGTATTATTCACAGCCTCAAGATTTTCGAAGCTGCACAACCGCTCGGTTCGACCTCTGATTTCACCTGCAGTCTGAGGCCCGCGAAGCATAAGTATGCATAGAATTGCGGCTTCCGGTGGATTTAAGTTATTCTTTTTAACAAAAGATTCTTCATACTTGGGGACACGGCTCAGGTTACTCTGCGAGGCAAGCTGCTTTTCTTTTAATTCTTCAATAGCCTGGTATACAGTCTCTTCATCCCATACCACAACAGGTTCCCTGTTCGATTTCTGGTTACAGGCATTCACAAGCGCATTCATCGACAGAGGATAATATTCCGGAGTCGCCATCTCTTTCTCGATAAGACAACCCAGTACACGTATTTCTTCATTTGAGAGAACAAATTCCATAAAAAACTCCTATTGATATTTTAATAGCATTACTGAGATATGAGTTATCACACAACCCATCTTAATATTTTTCAGACCTGGTAAAACAGAATTGTGTCCATCACAGTCTGTGTAATTTCTGTTTGTATCCTTTTAATAACCTATAATCTGTATCTTTTTTTAAAAATACATCGGGAGTAGATTAATCACATAATTATAACGGAGGATTAAAGATGAAAACAAAATTTATGTGGCTTACTATTTTACTATACATATTTACCCCTGAAGACTCAGATCCCTCTTTTATTGATGCTGGCAAAGCAGACTATGAGAAAATACCTTTCTACTCTGGAAAAATCAAGATCTTTGTATGGATTGTTCTATCGATACTCTCTGTGATTGCACTGGGACATTTCAAATAACTCCCCTCTCATATTGTATATCAACAACAAAATCATTGAAGTCTTGTAAAATAATGGAAGAAAATTTGATGAGTTAATGTTATTATGATGCTCAAGAATATTCATAATAAGACTCAATTTCATTAATAGCTTTCGACTTTAACAGCGGGGTAATATAATTATGAAACGTGTTCATATTCTTGTAAAAGGCCGGGTACAGGGAGTTGCCTTCAGAGCATACACACAAATTGAAGCTAAAAGCCTTAATCTTTCAGGGTATGTTAGAAATTTGTCAGATGGCAGTGTGGAGATTCTTGCGGAAGGTAAAACAGAGTCTCTTGAAAAACTTGTTTTGTGGGCACATAAAGGGCCCCCAGTTTCAATTGTTGAAGAGGTCATCGAAAAATTTTCAAGCGTGACCGGAGAATTTAGTGATTTTGATATAACATATTAGTCGGCTTTACATTGCAGCTCTATGAAACAGAAAAAAACCAATAATAATCAAATAATCAGGCCCTCATACATATCTTTATTTGAAACAGGTGAGTTGGAGCGAAGGGAAAAACTTGCCTGGAAGAGTATGGCAGAGTGCTGTATGTGTCCACATAAGTGTAAGGCAGACAGGCTTAAGGGTTGTGGAGGGTTTTGCAGCACCGGGAAATATGCAATAGTTAGTTCTGCAATGGCTCACCATGGGGAAGAGAGACCTTTAAGCGGTGTAAACGGTTCAGGCACAATCTTTTTCAGCCGCTGTAATATGGCCTGTGTTTTTTGCCAGAACTGGGAAATAAGCGCTGGTGGTGCAGGAAGAGAACTTACGAGTGAAGAGCTGGCAAAAATCATGTTAGGTCTGCAACTGGAAGGCTGCCACAACATAAATCTGGTTAGTCCCAGCCATATTATCCCCCATTTTTTATCTGCTTTGCTTATTGCTGTTGAAAACGGGTTAAAAATCCCTATTGTCTATAATTCAGGTGGCTTTGACACGGTTGATTCATTAAAACTGCTTGATGGGGTTGTTGATATTTATATGCCTGATATGAAATACGGAAAATCGGAAACTGCCTTCAGATTTTCAAAAATTAATGATTATGTAAAAATCAACCAGGAATCTATTTTGGAAATGCACCGACAGGTGGGTGATTTGAAACTGAATAATGCAGGTATCGCGTACAGAGGCCTTCTTGTACGTCATCTGGTAATGCCGGGAATGCTCGATGAAACAGAGCTTGTATTGAAGTTTCTTTCAGAAAAAGTTTCAAAGAACACCTATATTAATCTGATGGGGCAATACAGACCTTGTTATAATGCCAACCAACATCCTGAATTAAACAGGCCTTTGAATATGGAGACATTTTTTTCGGCAAAAGAACTTGCTGCTAAATTTGGATTAAAGAGTAATTGATCGGCTTTCCCTTTAAGCAAATTCAGCTTTTCCATTGAAAAGTTGAGTGTTAAATAATATGGTATCTTCTATCAAAAATTAACGATTTAATTTTTAGACGGGAGCCA
>PJEL010002371.1_pt1 | contig 17429 bp, 14 predicted proteins | sample 1853271 | NCBI WGS metagenome assembly PJEL01 (sample SAMN08108733, study PRJNA415343) | Invertebrate metagenome, whole genome shotgun sequencing project. | host: Globobulimina | place: Sweden: Gullmar Fjord | collected 2015-08
CAATTTGATTTAAAAAGTACAATTATTAAAAATTACTATAACCTTCTAAAGAAATTTTATATCAATCTATTATCCAATTATAGAAGATTTTTTTCTACTGGTGACATTCCCTATATAAATTAATTTCAGAAATTATTCAAATAAATAAATTTTTAATAAAAGGATAAAAATTTAAATATTGTTTTAATTAAAGAGTAAAATATTTTGAATATCTAAAAAATTAAGGTATCCAAACTTTATCCATTAAATTTATAAGCTTATCCTCTTCTTTAAGTGATGCAATCAAAGCTTCTTCATCACTTTTAGCTTCATACATTTGTCTAATCGTTAAATCCTTTGGATTATCTACTTTTCTTAATACTGAAGAGAATAATCTTTCTTTAAAAGCAACACTAAATTTTTTGTGAGAAGAAGCATTTATATCATTTCTCCAAAGAGCTTCAGGTACACTATCCAAATATTTTATCAATTCCTGAAAATCAAAAACACCTACGTCCCTGCTAATGTGTGTTTCAAAAAGATCTTGAGGAATAATTAATTTAATCGATTTAATATCAAAAGACCATTCAGACCTTCTACCATGAAATAAAAGTTCTTCTTCTAATTCTAAAATAGTAACTTGATGTGGGAAAAAATATTCATGTTTAGGTTTTTTAGGAGTTTTAGCTTTTTTTTCTCCCAAAAAATCTTCTTCCTCCTGTTCTAATTTTAAAGAAGAAGATGGTTCTAAAAGATTTTCTTTAAATTGACTTTTAGTCATTCTTTTCTTTTTTGTAAAATCTGTAAAAGGAACTAATAAACCCTTTTCTACACCTTCAATTATAAATTTGACAATTTCATGCTTGCTATAATAAAAACCTTCATTAGCATTTTCTCTTAAATTAATTTCGCGCCATAATTTTCTTCTGAATTTAATATCCTCTTCATCAAATGTTTTATAATTTACTTCTCTTTTCTCTTCTTCCTCCTCCTCATCTTCATCATCTTCTTCATCATAACCTATTTCTTCTTTATCTATAAATTTAGGGGGGGGTTCTGTATTTACTTTTTCATCTGCTGCAAAAATAGAAATATTTAAGCTTAGACTTAACAGTAAAATAACGAATCTAAATATCAAATATCTATAAAACATAATAATTTCTTTTCTATATTGTTCAACAATAAAATTATTAAACAATTTTATTTAATTCAAAGCTATAATTTTAATAACAGAACCTACATTAATTTTTTCCGGTTCTCCAAAACTTGTTGCTCTTAAAACCTCTCTTACTTCAATAATAATTCTATCTCCTGATTTTGCTATAGCAGCTAACTTGCTAATATTCATATTTCTAGAATCTATAGGAATTCTATACTTAGCTCTGCTTCCACTAGCTAATATAATATCACCTTTGCTAACTTTATATCTTGATTCATCTGGTAAAAGTTCTTTAAAACTTTCATCAGCTTCAACAGAAATTTTAATAGCTCTAGGTACATTATTTGATGAAATACCTTTCTTCTCATCAAGTATCTTTCCTTGAAGTGTTGACACTTTAATATCTGGCTTTGGAATATTTCTTACTTTAAAATGTTCTGTCCCTAAAAGTACCTTGCCTTGATAAATAGAAATAGAAACATCCTTCTCAATAGGTATAACATCAATTTTACCTCCACCTTTACTAATAATTTTGGCTCCTTTAGCTACAAATCTTGGATTATAAGATTTACCCAAAGCTGGCACCAGTATATTAAGGGGATTTTTACATTTTTTATAAAGCCTAGCAACTGTCCCAGATTCTACTCTAATTACTGGTTTAGCTACAAAATATATAAATGCTTTAGAAATAACTGTAGGCTCACCTTTTTGGTTTTTAATTTCAATGTCAACATTCATTGTTCTTTTTTCAGGCTCAGAACCTTTTGCCTTTTTTGAAGATTTTACTAAGAAATTTATTTGGCCTCTACCATCTCTTACAGGAATTCTATTTCCATCAACATTCATTTTAATATCAACAGAAGAAGAAGAAGCAGCTGCCACAACTTCAGCTTCAAATCTATCACCAGATGCTACAATATTAGACTTAGGAATAACAACCGGAACAATTGTATCCATTTTAAAATCCTCAGCTCCTAATTTTCCTGACAATGTCATTAACGCATCAGCTTCTTTAAGAGCTACCTCTGATGCAAATTGGCTTAAAGTAGCCAAAGCAGATGCTAAAGGAGTTTTATAAAAATTAAGATTAATAAAATCTTTTCTTCCTTGATTAGGACTATTTTTCAAAAAATCTATATCTCTAGCATCCAAAGCTATTCTATTATATACTTTATCAGTTTCTTCAGAAATGAATTTAATATATGAATTTAATAAATTTTTTAATTTAGCACCTTCTCCTCTATTAACCATAAGGCTTGTTACTACATGATCATTTTTAAACCCTTTTAAACCTTTTTTACTCATCTTACCTCCTTTATTTCCAGCTTTTTTCATGAGCTTAAATTTCAAACCTTCTATATGATTTACTGTTTTTTCTGTTTTCTCTCTTATATTCATTAATTTTTTTAATAAAGCTTTATCAGCATCTCTATTTCCAGATTCTTTCACAATTCTGATAACTCTATTAAGTATTTCATTATTTGCCATCAAACGATCCTTAGCAGCATTTTCTATATTATTATTTAATAAGATGAATTTTTCAAGAGTAGCACTGCTAACTTGTAATGCTAACATAGCAGTCAGCACCAAATACATCATATTCATTAATTTCTGTCTTGGGGATTCTTTTACTCCTGCCATTGGAATATCTTTATTTACAAAATTATATATACTTTTTCTAGTTGAAGATGTCAGAGAAATCAATCATAACTCGCTAAGTATCAACGAACTTTGTCCGCATCTTCATATACTTTTAGTATATTTAGAAAAACAAAATTAACCTCTAAGAGCATTTAAAGTATTATCATAAATATCATTTAAAGCTGCTATTTTATCTTTTAATTTTTCTAGTTCCATTCTAAACTCTTCAGCTTCATTACTTGCTTTTTGCATTTCTTCAAGCGTTTTGACACCACTTGAAAATAATTTATCATTAGCCTCTAAACGAGAATTTAATCCCTTAGCTTCTTTAGAATATGCTAAATTTAATGATTTCAGAGTTTTAGCTAAATCAGCCATTTCCTTTTCATAAGCTTTACTCCCAACACCACTAACACCTATTCCTCCTCCATGCCTAGAACCAATAGGACCTTCATAATCACCATCAAGTTCTGGATAAACTCGTGTCCAATCATGTTCCGTAGTTTTAGGTTCAAATGCACTTAAGAAAAATATCATAGCCTCAGTTGTTAGACCTGCACCAATCATTAAATTAGCTCCTGGCCAATTTAAAATTTTAAACATAGCTCCAATTATAACAACTGCAGCACCTATACCATAAACTTTTGGCATTACCTCGCCATATAAAGTAGATTTAAAATCTTTTTTAGTAGAATCTTCCATATTTAAAAGATATTTTTAAATTAACAAAACATATTTTTATAGAATATATACCTTATTATATTCATTTAATATTTATCTAGAGACTTCAAAATTACTCCCTTCAAAAAAGTCCATTACACATCTAAACCCAACATCAGCCCAAGCTTTATCTTTATTTCTATATTCCCTATAACCACAAGGTCTTAAAATACTATTAAATGAACCTCCCATAATTACTTTCATAGGTTCATCATCATTAACATAAACAGAATTTAAATCCCATGTATCAACAGTATCAGAAGGATATTTAGCATCTTCACACCAATGCCAAACATTTCCATTCATATCATATAATCCATAATTATTAGGTCTAAAATAACGAACTGGAGTTGTATAATTCATACCAGCTTCAGTATAATCCCCACTTTGTGATTTAAAATTTGCAAGAATTCTTCCTTTTGTATCTCTTGCACCTGGACCACCCCAAGCATATTTTGCATTTGGAATTCCGCCACGTGCAGCTGCTTCAAATTCAATAGAACGTGGGAGTCTATATTCTGGTAATAGAGGCAAATTATTATTTTCTCTATATGTATTCTTAAATCTTGTTCGCCAAGCACAAAATTCTTTTGCAGATTCCCATGTGATTCCAACCACAGGATAATTATTAAATGCTCTATGGCTATGATAATGTCTTGCAAATGTAGTATCCATATGATGAGAAAAATCTCTTTCCCAAACTCTAGAATCTGGTTTTACAGATTCAATATATTCTCTTGTAATTGGGCTTTCTTCTTCCTCTTCTTCTACATCAACAACTGTAGATTCTGTTTCAGTTTCATAACCTTCTTCTTCCTCTTCTTCAGGAAAAATACCTCCTTCTTCATAAAGTTTAGATATAAATAATCTATATTGAGCATTTGTTATAGGAACAGAATCCATTAAAAAAGCACTAACACTCACTACTTTTGTTCTTTCAATATTTCCAAAAGGATCTTCATAATTAGCATGACCCTTTGATACAAGTCTTGTTGTAGGAATTACTACCATTCCTGGAGGAATAGGAGGATTCCAACTAGATGGAGAAAGGGATACACCTCCAATATCTCCTTTATAAATATCTCTACCACATTTAGAAAATAGAGCTGAACCTATTATATAAAATATAGATATACAAAAAAATATTTTAGAAAAAAATCTCATAATACTCAGATAAGTCCTTCCTCAAATTTATTATCTTTCTATTTTTTTAAAATGTTAACAAATTAAATTTATCAAATATATTTCTTAATAATTAAATATCCTATTTAGACAAAAGCTTATTAACTTTTCCAATTAAAATTAGCTTATATATACTCATTCCATTTGAAGATATACTGATAACTGATCGTAACTCATTGAGTATCAATGATCTTTTCCGCATCTTCATATACGAGTAGTATATATTTAAACATAATATCGAATATATTTATTCTTATATATTTAAAAATACAATAAGTAATTTATAACAACAAAAAATTTAAACCTATTATTTAAGTTTAAAAAATTATTACAAACTATAAAAGTGAATTACAATAAATATTACAAAATCATTTAAATATAAAATTAAAAGATTAAAAATAAAATTTATAAATACAAAACACTTTTTATAGCTTCAATTATTCTTTGAATATTAGGCAAAATTTGTTCAATTAATGCCGGTGAATATGGTAATGGAATATCTAAGCTATTAACCTTTTTAATTGGTGCATCTAAATAATCAAATGCATTTTTTTGGACTTGATAGGCAATTTCAGAAGCAATTGAACCTAATGGCCATGATTCCTCAACTATTACTAATCTATTTGTTTTTTTAACTGATTCAATTATGGTTTCAATATCCAAAGGTCTAATTGTTTGCATATCTATAATTTCTATATCAATACCTTCTTTTGACATAATATCAGCTACTTGCCAAATTATTTTTAATATTTTACCAAAAGATACTATTGTAATATCTTTACCTGTTTTTTTAACTACTGCTTTTCCTAAAGGTAATAAATATTCATCTTCAGGTACTTCATCTTTATCATTATACATAGTTTCTGATTCCATAAAAATTACAGGATCATTATCTCTTATACTAGATTTTAATAAACCTTTAGCATCATAAGGAGTAGCAGGAACAACAACTTTAAGACCTGGACAATTTGCATACCAATTCTCGAAATTTTGGGAATGTTGAGAAGCTAGTGAGCCTGCACTCCCTGTTGGTCCTCTAAATACAATTGGAATCGAAAATTGACCTCCAGACATCATTGACATTTTTGCTGCACTGTTTATAACTTGATCTATTGCTACTAAAGAAAAATTAAAAGTCATAAATTCTATTATAGGCCTCAAACCATTCATTGAAGCGCCTATTCCTAGACCTGCAAAACCGAGTTCTGATATAGGAGTATCAATTACTCTTTTTGAACCAAATTCTTTTAACATACCTTGACTTGCTTTATATGCTCCATTATATTCTGCTACTTCTTCTCCCATTAAAAAAATTGAAGCATCTTTCCTCATTTCTTCAGACATCGCTTCTTTTATTGCCTCTCTAAATTGTATTTGCCTCATTTTTAAAATTGTATTTTAAATTGTAAAATTTCATTAGTAATTATACTCTCATATATGAAAATACAGAAAAATGTCATCGATAATCAAGCGTTAAGATCAATTATCAGTATATCTTGAAGTGAATAAGTATATATTGCTTTAATTTCAAAATATACTAGACGTAAATCAAGTTGTATCTGAAACTGGTTTATCTTCAAGAAAAAAGACCGATTATCAGATCATTTCCAAAGATGATCCGTATAAAGTGATAATTAAATCATATTTATTTAAATAACAATGCTATTTCTATCATCTTCAGACATATTTAGTACAAACTAAATATATTAAATTATCTTAACCTTAGAAAAAACCCAGCTTATAATTGCGAGAATAGAACTAATTCCCAGAAGAGAACTTAATAAAATAATAAAACCATCATACCATAATTTTAATGGGAATAATCTTATAAGAGTATCTGATTCATAAAAAATCCATGTCCCCTTAGAAAACCCTATTAATCTATGAAAATAATTAAAAAAAGTATTAAATGAAAAAAATCCTATTATTGAAATAGATATTAAGCAAAAAATTGTAAGTATACTTCCTTTAAAAATATTGTTAAAGATAAATTTTAAATTAGAATTAAAAATTAAAAAAAGAATACAAACTGCAAATAAAATACATAAAACCAATCGTAAATTATTAATTATTTCAATTACCTTCTTAACATCTTTCATATGATTTAATTCTCTTTCTATTAATAGTTTTTTCCCATTTGAAAAAGTTAAATCTTCTAGATATGAAATATCTTTATTAGTATATAAATAATCTAAAAATTTAGGTCCATATTTCAATCTATCTGCAGTTGAAAAGCCATAATGTTCTGTTGGAAAGCTTGATCTTTTATATTCCCATTTTAAAAATTTATTAGAAAAAGCAAATCTTCCTATAAAAAGGACTAAGACAAAAGGCAACAATAATATAATTATTTTTCCTAAAATAAATTTAATTGAAAAATATGATTTTAGTTTATAAATATTCATTTAAGAAATTCTTTTTTTAATATTAAAATACTTCTTCAATTCATTACGGATTTCTTGAACCGACAAATTACTTTTCAGAATACCATTTTGAGCAGTTGCCATTTGCCCTGTTTCTTCAGAAACTATCAATACTAAAGCATTTGTTATTTCAGTAATTCCTATTGCAGCTTTATGCCTCAAACCAAATCTAGCAGGAATATTTTCTTTTTCTGTTATAGGCAAAACACATCTAGCAGCTACAATTCTATCATTATTAATAATAACTCCTCCATCATGCAAAGGACTATTTTTATTAAAAATAGATAATAATAATCTTTTAGAAATTTTAGCATCTATTTTATCACCAGAATCTTCATAAAATTTTAAATCATCTGTTTTAGAAATAACAATTAATGCGCCTGTATTACTTCCTCCTAAAATCTTTACTGTATCAACTAGAGGAGATATATCTATTTCAGAAATATTTTTACCACTTAACCACAGAAATCTTTTTGAAAAATATCCTTTATTAAAAGTTGTTCCACCTATTAAAAATAGGAATTTTCTTATTTCTTGCTGGAATACTACTACTAAAGCAAGGAATCCCATATTCATAAAGCTATCTAATATTCTAGTTAAAAGATTCATATTTGCACTTTTAACTAAAAGATAAAAGAAATATAATAATAAGAATCCCATTAAAACTTTTAATGCTACACTTCCGCGCATTAACAAGTATATTCTATATAGTAGATACCCTATTAATAAAACCTCTACTACATCTAATAAATTTATTTTAAGAAATCCTATGCTAAATTCTAAACTCACTTTTATTTTATCAAATTAATATTTAAATCTAAGGCTTATTGAAATTATAATTTTTTCTTGAAAAAACATATCATTTATATTTTTAATATATAGTCTATAATTAAAAAAATAGTTTAATTACCAAATAGATATTATTTTTAACTAAATATCTATTTTTTTAATTATAAACAAAAAAAATTAAATATTTATTTTTTAATTAAGAACTATAAAAATATCATTCATTTTATTTTATTAAATATAACGTAAAAAAAGAATTTATTAATATTTTTAAATGACATTAATATATAAGAATATTTTATGAAAAATTATATAAAAAAATGCAATTTGCTATTAATTATTTATCTAATTATTATTTTATTTAATAATTGTTATAAAAAACCAAATTCAATTAACAATAATCTAGATAAAACTGATAAAGATAAAGATAAGAAAGATAAAACTGATAAAGATAAAACTGATAAGGATAAGAAAGATAAAACTGATAAAGATAAAACTGAATCCATAATAGGACACACAGGAATTATTGGTTTAAATAATCAGGGAAATACTTGCTTTATGAATACTGCTATTCAATTAATTATTAATTCTCCAGGCTTAGAAGATTATTTTGAAAAAATACCAATAAATAAAAAAACATTAAATATGCAACAATTTTTTGGAGATTTATATAAAAAAGCAAAATCACCTAAAAATGAAGCTGCAATCCCAAAAGCAATATTTACTAGATTGAGTGAAATTGATAATAAATATAAATTAAAGGGGCAACAAGATTCAGCTGCAGCAATGTCACATATTCTACAAGACATTGATAATAATATAAATGAATCAGGCAAAAAACAAGCTGCTTTTTTATCAAATATAAAAACAAAACAAATATTAACAAGCAAATTAGAAAAAGAACTTATTTTTAAAAAATTACTACCAAAGCATAATCCTAATAATTCAACTATAAGAAAAGCCTTTGATGGAGTACAACGTATTATATCAACTTGTCAATGTGGTTGGCAAAAAATAGAATATGAAACAATTAGAACAATAAAATTAAGATTAAATAAATTAGAAACTAATGAAGATAGAAAAAATAAAAATTATGATAAAAGAATTTTTGATAATATTCAAGAATGTTTAAAAGAATATGAAAGAGAAAAGACTTTTGATCAAAGTGAGAGTCAATTTTATTGCAAAAAATGTAAAATAAAACCAGAAAAATTCAAAGAACAAACATCATTAGTTTATACTCCTCCAAACATAATATTTAGATTAGAAAGAGGAGGTCTTAAAAATATTCCTAAAATAACTAAATTATTAAAGTATCCATATAATAAAAATTTAAAATTAAGTAATGGCAATGAATATCAACTTTATGGGACAGGATGCCTAATGGGATTAGATCTTACTGCAGGTCATTATTATAATTATATAAAAAGAAAAGATGGAAAATGGTTTGAAATAAGCGATTCTAATGTATCTATTGTTAACAATTTAAATCAAATTGAAACTAATGAAACAATTATTCTAACTTACAATAAAATATAAACTAGAATATACTAAAAGTATATGAAGATGCGAAAAAAGATCATTGATACTTAATAAGTTATGATCAATTTTTCTTACTTCTTCAAATAGAAGAAGTACAAAAGTTATTTTAAGAATCATTTTTTTTAAATATTCCTTTTAGTTCATTCATAGAAATAGATTCTAAATCAAACAATAGATCCGCAAAATAATGCCTTAAAATTGTTATTAACCTTCCTTCAGAACTATTAGTTAAAACTATTATTCCGATTCCTAATTCTGGTGAAAACATTAAAGTTGAACGAAAACCACTTAATCTTCCTGAATGAAATATTAATTTATGACCTGCATAATTTTCTTTATACCAACCTAATCCATATTCCCAAGAAAGAATTCTTGGATAAGCTTTATAGTTATAATCTTTTTTTTCTAAAATTTTGATTTTATAATTCGCATTAACAGAATGTTTAAAAAAGAAATCAAGACATAAAGAGTCTTTTTTTATTTCTTTTAATAAAGATTGAAGAAATTTTGACATATCAGAAATATTCGATGAAATTCCTGCTGCTGCTAATATATTATAATAATAGGATTTTGGATTTACAGCTATAAATTTATTTTTTATTTTACAATGAGGAATTGCTAAGTCTGATAATTCATTATAATCTTTTTGAGAAATGATCGTATTATCTAATTCTAATGGTTTTAAAATTTCGAATTCCATTAATTCTTTAAAACTTTTATTAAAAGCATTTTCTAATAATGGTGCTGATAAACTAAAAACTACATTTTGATATTGAAACTCTTTTCCAGGTTCACAAATTTTTTCAACTTTTTGTAATTTATCATAAAGATTAGAAGCAGGTTGATTTAAATAAGCAATTTCTTCTAAACAATGATTTTTAATTCCAACTGAATGACTTAATATATGTTTTAATTTAATATTTTTTGTAAATTCTTTATTATGAATTATAACTTCTGGAAGATACTTTGAAATAGGATCATCAACATTAATTCCTTTTTTTGCTAATTTATAAATTAAATATGATGTTAAGCTTTTAGATATTGAGCATATCCTAAAAACTGTATTTTTTGTTATTTTATTTTGTTCTCCTTTTCTCTTTACTCCATATAATTTTTGAAATAATACTTCATTATCAGTTACTATTGATATTGCTGCTCCTGGAATTTTTAAATAGTCTATTAATTCATCAGCAAATTTTTCAAATTCATTTAATTTATTTTCTGAAAAACAATATGCTTTTATTGGACAATTAATAAAAAATAATATTAATACATACTGCTTCCATTTGAAACTATTCTGATAATCGGTCTTTACTCCATAAAAAACTCTGGTTTTAGATACAATTCGACCTACGTCTAGTATATATAATAATATTTTGTTAATTATCTTAGATTTTTCTTTAAAAAAAAACATTTTTATAGTTATTTTATTCTTTTGAGTATATTAAATAAATTATATTTGATATGAAATTACAATAATTCATTATAGATTTTTATTGAAATTCAACAATTAAAAGATGAATTTTAATAATAAACTATCCAAAGTTAAAAAATTTAATTATAATAATCTAACTTTAATAAACGATTACTAATAATAAAAATAATTGATTATATGTGCGGAATAATAGGGTATTCTGGAAAAAGGGATGCTTGTCCTATAATTATAAAAGGCTTAAAAAGATTAGAATATAGAGGATATGATAGCGCAGGATTAGCATTTATAAAGGATAATAAAATTGAATTATACAAAAAAGCAGGCAAAGTTAATATTTTAAAGTCACTCCTTGAATCAAAAAATAATTTAAGTAGTAATATAGGTATAGGTCATACAAGATGGGCTACACATGGTGAAGTAAATGATACAAATGCTCATCCTCATTTATCTAATTCTAAAAATATTGCTATTATTCATAATGGAGTTATTGAAAATTATTTAGATATAAAAAAAGTATTAACATTAAAAGGATATAAATTTCATACTCAAACAGATACGGAAGTATTAGTCAACTTAATCGAAGAGCATATAAAAAATAAAAAAATAAAATTTGAAGAAGCTATAAGAACTGCTTTAAATAAAATAGAAGGACAATATGCAATAGCTATTTTATCGAAACAACATCCAAGTTTATTAATAGCAGCCAGAAAAGGAGCTCCATTGGCAATTGGTATTGGGGATAATGAATTTTTCATTGCTTCAGATATTACTCCTATAATAGAACATACAAAAAAGACTGTTTATCTTGAAGATTATCAAATGGCTATTATAGATAATAAGGATTTAAATATTATATCAATAAAAGATAATAAAAAAGTTAAATTCAAAATACAAAATATAAATACTGATATAGAAAATATAGAAAAAGGAGATTTTGAATATTATATGCTTAAAGAAATAAATGAACAACCTAAAGTTATTAAAGATTGTTTAAATGGATTTATTAACCAATCTGAGATCGGAGACATATTAGTTATAAATGAACTCAAATCAATATCAAATAAATTAATAAATGCTAAAAGAATAATCATATTAGCTTGTGGGTCTTCATTAAATGCTGCAACTTTTGGAAAATATATAATAGAAAAATTTTGCAAAATTCCTGTTATTGTTGAACAAGCTTCTGAATTTAAATATAGAGATCCTATAATCTATAAAGAAGATATAGTAATCGGAATTTCTCAATCAGGTGAAACTGCTGATACTTTAGGAGCTTTACAATTGGTAAAACAATTTAATACTATTTTAATAGGTATTTGTAATGTTCCAAACTCTTCAATGACAAGATTGGTAGATGTTACTTTATTTACTAATGCAGGACCAGAAATAGGAGTGGCAAGTACAAAAGCTTTAATCACTCAAATTGTTACTCTTATAAAATTAACTTTATGGATAGGAGAAAAAAAGAAACAGATAGACAAAAATTATCTTTTGCTTTTATTAGATGAATTAAATTCAATAGATAAAAATGTTCAAAAAGTATTAGAATTAAATAACGATATAGAACAAATATCTCTATGGTTATCTCAATTTAATAATGCTTTATTTTTAGGTAGAGGATATTCTTATCCCATTGCACTTGAGGGAGCATTAAAATTAAAAGAGATTTCATATATTCATGCTGAAGGATATGCTGCTGCTGAAATGAAACATGGCCCCATAGCTTTGATTGATGAAGATATGCCTATAGTATATATAGCTTCTGATGAAAATTTATTAAAGAAAAATCTATCTAATATAGAAGAAATAAAAGCTAGAAAAGGTAAAATTATTGCAATTATTTCTGAAGAGTTTAATGAATTTAAATATTTAGTTGATTATTATATAGAATTACCAAAATCAAATGATCTATTTATGCCAATTTTAAGTACAGTTGCTGTACAACTTTTATCTTATTATACAGCAATTGCTAGAAATTGTAATGTTGATATGCCAAAAAATTTAGCTAAATCAGTAACTGTAGAATAAAAGAGATTCATGTAATTATGAATCTCTTTTACTAAAAGTTTATCATCCTGCATTTAAATACATTTTACCATTTACTTCGATTTCAAAATATAATATTTGATTAGGTTTAACAAAGTTTCCTAAACCACTTATACCATATGCTTGTTTAGATGGAACCCATAATTTTATAATATCTTTTTCTTTAAGATGCGCTAAAGCCAAATGAACACCTTTAGGCAATTCAGAACTCTTTTCTCCTACTTTGTGAGTTTTGGATATTTTATTTGCCTTTTCTATTTTCTTGTCATCTTCAAACATCTTTATTCCATAAGTTAATTTAACATCATTTCCTTCTTTAATTCTTCTACCATTACCTTCTTTTACTTTAATATATCTTATGCCTGAATCCTTTCCTTTTTCATCTTGCACTTTAAAAACCCTAGATTTTGGATATTCTTTTTTAATTTTTTCATCAATTAATTTGATTTCATTCTTAAATCTAGCTTCTGCTTTGGCTTTAATCTTATCAGTAAATTCTTTTAACTTTTTCTTATTTTCTTCTTGATATTCCTTTTGGGTAGTTATATTTTCCACATCGAATTCAACTATTATTTCATCTTTCTCAGTAATATTATTTTTCTTTTTAAAATCTTCTCTTTCCTTTTTATCATTTTTTGAAAACATATCATCCAAAGTTAATCTAATTCTAATTTTACCCTTTTTTCTAAGCATGCTTACTGCTTCATTAAGCTTAAAATTAAATCCTTCTTTTTGTTTTTCCTTTAATTCTTTTTTATACTGAAAAGGCCATGTCATTTTACGATCTCTAGTATTAAAAATTGGAGCTTTTTGTTTTTTCTTTCTATAAGAAAAATTAAGTAAAGCCAAATCTTCATCTTTTACTTTTCTACCTTTTCCTTTATTTAATATTCTATATTTCATTTTGCTGACTTTACTTACTTTATATAAGAAATCATCAAATGGATATCTATCACCACAGGGTTTAAAAATAAAACATAATATTCCACCTATAATTGCCAATAATGCAATCCCTGTTATAATAATAGGAGCTTTTGATCTGCCTTCTTCGTTATTTTTCATAATTTTAAGTTTTATATAGTTAATAATTTCGAAATTATAAGCACAAATATACTAATATCTATTTATTTTTACCAAAATAAACTTGATAACATATTAAGACATTTAGAAAACAAGTTGATGAGCGACAACAACATCGGCTTAATTATTCTGAATTGATAGATTTTTTCAAAAAAGGAGGATTCTAATCTCTCCATTGAAATTAGATTTTATTAATCATTTTCTAGTTACATAAAAATGAATAACCAATTTTATTAATTAGACAAACGATAAGAATAATGAATTTCTTTCTAAGTCCATAATTGAAATTACTACTTATAATTTTTGAATAGATTATAATCAAATGTCAAAGTCCTTTAATTTATTGTCATTTATGTAAATAAAGGTTTGATGGCGAATCCTTTATTAATTCGTCAAATTTATAAAGTGTAACTTTAGACATTGACTTATTTAAATTTAATGAAAATCTCAGGTTCCAATATTTAGAAAAATATTTCTTAGTATCATTATTTTTTAATGTTGTTCTACGTTTTATCCAATCTTGAAGATATGGTAATTCCCCTTCATTTTTTCTTAAGTCAGTTGAAAATACAACGTCTGGAATAATTAATGTTGGATGGATTCCAATAAATTTTTTTCGAATTTCTGGTGATAGCAGTTTAAAACTATTATCTAATGGTATTTGAATCGAATTATTCATATTGAATATATCTAAAAATAAAGAATACATTGGATAACTAATTGATAATGCAAAAGCACCCCAGCTGCTTCGTTTTCTATGATAATATTTTAAGTCAGTATTTATATTTTCTGTATTATTTATATCTATTAATTTTAATTTCAATGGATGACCTTCATTTTGGCCTAATGTTAGAATATTCCACTCAGGAATATATGATTCAAATTTACAAAATAAGTTTATCCATTTTGTATTTGCAATTAATATATCATCTTCAAAAATCAATATTTTACTTAAATTATTTAGTTTTGCATACCTCATAATATCCAGTTGTGACTCTCTTAGAAAGAATATAGCTTTATTATGATATGCTGAATTTACTTTACTTTTATATTTATTAATATGTCTTTCATCGATTTGCTTCCTAAAATTTGTCCATAAATTATATGAATAATTGTTAAGAGGTGAGTGCCCCTTCCATATAGTAAATTTAATGTTTTCTTGTTTCAATTGATAAATAGAAACAGATAAAGTATTTATTCTCCATGGAACTGATATTATGAATATTTCGTCATATATTTTATTTAAACATGATAAAGATTCAGTTGGTGATTCTATATATAAGTTTTTTTCTGGAGTTATTATATAAGGGAAGTTTAAATTGGGATATATAGTGGCAATAAATATAATGATTGGAATTGTAAGTATAATACACCATTTTAAATAGGCTAGCCTTGACACAAAAAAGGGGGGATTTATTGATTTGATAAGTATGTTATTAGTTTTAATTTTTTTAGTTCTATTTTTACTAATTTTCAAATCAATTATTGGTTCTTTTTCAATATTAGATCCGAAATATAAATTTTTAGTTTTTATATTTCTATACACGAATCTGTTATTTATAATTGCATAACTATTGCAATTATAAAATAAAAAAGAAATTAACAATAACTTATTTATTCTGAACATCTTTAAATATAGTTAAGACAGTGAAATATTTATTTTTGATCTTTTATACTTACAAGCAACAATAATTTATATTAAATTTTTATACCGAATTTAATATAATCATAATGCAGATTAAAAAAAACAATTGAAATTATAAATTTATTTTATAAATTAATTTTTCATTCTATTTTTTTTTTGCATATTTAACAAAATGAAATATACTAAAAGTATATGAAGATGCATAAATAGATCGTTGATACTCAGCGAGCTATGATCGATTTTTCTTACATCTTCAAGTGGAAGCATATTAGCAAACTATTTATAACTAATAATATTAAAATGGATAATTCATATGGCCTATTGAAAGGGAAAAAAGGAATAATTTTTGGAGCATTAGATAAAAATTCTATTGCTTGGAAAACTGCCGAAAGAATTTATAAAGAAGGAGGCAGATTTGTTCTTACTAATTTATCATTAGCTATAAGATTTGGAACATTAAATGAGCTTGCTAAAAAATGTGAATCCAATGTTATTCCTGCTGATGCAACAAGAGTTGAAGATTTAGAAAATCTTATTCAAAAATCTACAGAAATTTTAGGAGGGAAACTAGATTTCATACTTCATTCTCCTGCTATGAGCACAAATATCAGAAAAGATAGATCTTATGCTGATTTAAATTATGATTGGTTTATGAAAACGTTAGATGTTTCTGCTTTATCATTTCATAAAGTTATGCAAGTTATTGAAAAACAAGATGCAATGAATGAATGGGGGTCTATTCTAGCTATTTCTTACATTGCAGCACAAAGAGCATTTCCGGGATATTCTGATATGGCTGAAGCTAAAGCTATGTTGGAATCTATTGCTAGAAGCTTTGGTTATAGATTTGCTAAAAATAAAAATGTAAGAGTTAATACAATTTCACAATCTCCTACTAAAACTACTGCTGCTTCTGGTATAAATTTGTTTGATGTCTTTTATGAATATGCTGATAAAATGTCTCCATTAGGTAATGCAGACCATGAAGATTTTGCTAATTATGCTATTATGATGTTTTCTGATTTTACTAGAAAAGTTACTATGCAAAATCTAATGAATGATGGAGGTTTTTCTTCTTCTGGGATTACTGAAGATTTTATAAAGTATATTAAAGCTGATGAAAATGTTAAAGAATCTAAAAAGACTATAGAAATACAGAAATAATTGATACTTAAAAAAAGTTATTAAATTTATATATCCTTGTTAAGGTTAAGGCAAAATAATTTATTAATATATTATAATTTTATCTTCATTAGCATCTGAAAATATTTATAATAAGTATTCCATTTTTGAATAGTCATATTTTAAATTCTTGTATTTGCTTTATCTTCTTTTATTTTTTTCTCTATTTTCTCTATTATTTCTTTATCTACAAAACAACTTTTAGCATAATCTAGAAACTGTAAATCAAATTTATATATTTTCTTCTCTTCTATAATTTTCTTACATACTTCTGTAGCAAATTCCTTCCCTTCTTCTCCTTTTGGTAAATCTTCTAATGCACTTCCACCTCTATAATCTTTTAAGTTTATTTTTGCGCCATATACTAATAATAATGCTGTTTGCAAAATAGATTCTTTATAATATTTATTACTTTTTTCTTTTTTAGCACCATATGAAACATATCCAAGAGGTAATATGAAATAAACTATATCTTTTTCTAAATTAAATTCCCTATCAGTTTTTTCAGGCTTGGGTTTATAATCACCAATTTTAGCTTGTGTTAAATTAGGATCAGCTCCTTTTTCTAATAAAAATCTTGTTATATTAATATTTTCAGACATAGAGAAT
>PJEL010002372.1_pt1 | contig 17428 bp, 21 predicted proteins | sample 1853271 | NCBI WGS metagenome assembly PJEL01 (sample SAMN08108733, study PRJNA415343) | Invertebrate metagenome, whole genome shotgun sequencing project. | host: Globobulimina | place: Sweden: Gullmar Fjord | collected 2015-08
GAAGTTTTGAGAGTGTGTTGTATTTAGTTATCCATGCAGCTCACCCGTGTATGATTTTATCTTTCCACATGTCAAATGGAAACCCCAGATCATTATTGTTTCCCACAAAAATTGCCCCGATTTCCACTCCCAGTTGGCAGTCAACTCCAAACTGTATCTCCCAGACGATTCGTCCGGTGATAAGAATATAATCGGAATCAGGATCAATAAGGAACCTTGCCTTTATTGGTTTGTTTATCCCGAGATCAATGTTTTTTGCTTCAAAGCTGAACCCTTCAGGAGAAAAATCTCTTACTTCGCCCTTAACGTACTCATCTGAATTTAGTGAAGGAATAACTTCCACATTAAAAGGAACACGAACTCTCTTGCTTTTTCTTCTCTCTTCCATATTCATAACCTCTTATATCTCAATCCCTGTATAAAGAAAGACAAACCTTCCTTTCTCAATGTCTAATTTCAGTGTGGAGCCGCAGGACAGTCCGTATTCAATGTATCCGGGTACAGCTCCTTTTTCATGACAGTCTCCGGCATGTTCAGGAGATTCAAGGTCCCGGTCCTGGTCATACCATGAAACCAGCATGAAATCTCCCAACTCTTTTCGGGCCGCTTCATCAGCTAATTTTCTGGCTTCACTGTAACCGGGTGTTCTTTGGTCCGGTTCAAGTTCAATAATCGTCACACCGGTATAATCCGCTTTATTTATGGAACATGACATGTTTTTGCTATCTGTCATTTTTTCCCTCGAAATGTATTTTTTATGCTTTTTGACTGTCTCCTGCTTAAGAACATATAAAGCGTGACAAAGAGAAACATATCAATAATTACGAGCATTGTTACTTTAAACATTAATGGACTATCTGCTGTTCCCGGGTCCATTCCTGAGGCCATCATGTTGTCGATTAGCGGGAATGCAGTAAACATCAAGAGTAGATCCGCTATTAATATGATGATGAGGACCAGCCAGAAAATATTTCGTTCATTTCCATCTTTTTTAGGGGAATGCTGGTGACTGGTTGTTTTTCTTTTTATTTTCATAAGTATAGGAATTATAATAACATGCCTGTGTTTCTTTTAAAACTAACAAAGTCTCTCTATTAACTCAATTTTCTGCCTGTCATTCCGGTAGTCCTTAAGCCGGGATCCAGTTTTTCTGGGTACCGGATCAAGTCCGGTATGACAGATGAACTGTATGTGAAAATACCCACACAGTAAACATTTTACGCAGTTGGAGCTGTATTAAATTATCTAACCTCTTGATTTAAAACGGTTCTTGTCATGTAAACAATTGGCATCGTAATTGCTCTATTACAGCCTCAGGAGGCAAGTAAATGGAAAAACGTAATTGTTGGGAGATCAAGAAGTGCGGAAGAGAAGAGGGGGGAAGCAAGGCTGAAAAACTTGGAGTCTGTCCTGCAGCAGTTGATTGTGATTTGAACGGACTCAACAATGGTATGAATGCCGGGCGAATTTGCTGGGCTAAAGCCGGTACCATGTGTGACGGAAACGTAGAAGGACTATTTGCAAAGAACATCTTATCATGCATGGGCTGTGAAGTATATAAGATCGTAAGGTCAGAGGAAGGATTAAAAGGCCTTACAATAAAACCGGGATAGTATCTATCCCGGCTTATCAGTTTGTTATCTCCTATTTGAAAGAGCGGGTGAAAAGTTCGTCAATTGCCTGCTTGCCTTCATCGCTTAAATTTCTTGTGCCGGTCACACCTATAGTCCTGTGAGATATCACGGGTTCATCTGTTACCCATTCATTATGTATCCAGGATACCCATTCTTTTCTTTCCTGTTCAAACAAGTGTACAGGTCTGTTGAATAACCTGGCCAACTCAACTCCCCATCCTGTACCGCCCTTTACTGTACCGTTTGACAATAACCATCCAGCTGCAAAGATCTGGTAACCGCTGTTGACGACATGGAACTGTACCTGAAATATTTTCTGCATAAAGGGTGTCTGGGCAAATTCACGTTCCATGCGTTTTTTGATAATGTCCGGACTAACACCGCCCTGCAGCAACTCTTCATCGGACAATATTTTCAGTCCCTTGTCACGGCTTATATCATGTCCATCAAAATTGAACGTTACTTCCTGTATGCCGTGCTTTTCAGCAGAAATTCCAAAATACTCTTCCGTGCCTTTGTGACCGCCTGAATACAAAGTGATTTTATTAGGTTCCAGCATGATCTTCTCCTTTAGTTGTTTTCAATAATACCAGTGTATAGAATACAGAAAAGAAAATATTTTTTGTAGCTTTTTCTGTCTGTCAGGAGCTGAGCCCCTCTGCATCTGACTTATGGGCTCCTGAATATATGCTTCCAAAGAAAGAGGAAATGCCTTTCTTTAACATTGAGATAAAACTTCCTGCCGTTATCCTGGGCATCCGTGTCAACTCGCGCTGAGTATAATCTGGCAAGCTCCTGTTTGATATCAGGATTCTCCGGGTCGAATTTAAGGGCCTTATGTAGAGATTTTTCAGCATCATCCAGCCCGAATCCCACATCGATCAGTTCTATGGCCTTATCATACAGGTCTTCTGATTTGTTCTTGAAGATACCGATCCGGGACTCGAGGTAGCTCCCGAATATCCATAATACGAGCATATTAATAAGGAGGTGATATAATGCCCCGTGTGAGAACATGTAAAGAAGGAATAAATTAGTCTTGAAGCCGGCGATGAAAAGGGCGGCAGGGGGGATTTTTTAATTAAATATCGTTTTAAACATTATCTATTTTATATAAACAATAATATCTTTATAATATATGCAAAGGAAATAACGAGTATATGACAAATACACCAACAAACCACATCATACCCGACAACAGTAGTCAGTCAGAACCTGGCAGCGCCATGAGGCGGCAATGATACCCTGGGAATTACTGGACAGCACAAAGATCCCTGGAAATGGGGGAGAGCTCAGCCTGCACAGACACGGCAGGGATTTTTCAATTCGTGTGGACAGTCATGAATTGATGAATAGCAGGGCACATGGGTCAGAGGAGTCCCTTGCAGAACTTGTGTGCGAGAGGGTTGATGGCCGCAGAAAGCCCCGAATACTGATCGGGGGGCTAGGGATGGGGTTTACCCTTGCAGAAGCTATTAAACGCCTTGGCACAACTGCACGTATTGAGGTCGCTGAACTTGTGCCGGCAGTAGTGGAATGGAACCGTGGCCCGCTTGGAGAACTGACCGGGCATCCTATTCTTGACAGTAGGGTCACTATTCATGAGGCTGATGTTGCCAGGATATTGAAAAAAAATCATCGTGCTTATGATGCTGTCTTGCTGGATGTTGATAACGGTCCGACAGGGCTGACCCGGAAGGGAAATGACTGGCTCTATTCTCACAGCGGTCTGAATGCCGCGTTTAAGGCCCTGCAATCTGAAGGTATACTCGCTGTCTGGTCAGCCGGATCTGACCGCGCTTTTAAAAAACGATTGAGCGAGTCCGGCTTTGAGGTAGAGGAATTTCGTAGAAGGGCGCGCGGTCGCCACGGGGGAGCGTGGCATACTATCTGGATCGCTGAGCGGAGTTGAATGGAAGATTATTTGTTGGTACCCCTCTGTATCTCCCCTTGTAAAAGGGAGAGTTTCATCCCCCTCCTTACCAAGGAGGGGCTAGGGGAGGTTAATATTAAAATCACTAACCCTTTTTGGACTTCTTCTCTTTTTTCTCACTGCGCTTTTCTTTTAATGATTTGCCTGATTTTTTCTTGTCTGTTTTTTGAGAATCTCTTCCTTTGGCCATGAAGTGCTCCTTTGTTTTGGTTAGTTAAATATGCTTGTTGTTTTTATTATAACTAATAACTATTTTAAAACCAGTGCATTTTGCTGGCAGATGTTTCTGCATAGGCCGCATCCAAAACATTTTACCCTGTTGATCTGTGCGAAGGTATGCCCCGAAATATCAATGTTTGAGATAGCACCAAACTGGCATGAAGCTTCGCAAAGTCCACAGCCGTTGCAAAGGTTTTGATCTACGTTTGCAGTATATTCAGCAGGGGCAAGGGTTATCACATCCATGGCCAATGCTCGAAGCCCCAGGCAGTCCTTATTTGCGCAGTTGCAGATCGCGCCAATAAATGGGGTGATCATGGTCCATATGGTGTGAATCGCTCCTTCATCCTCAAGATTCTGCATCTGTGAGATCGCCTCAGGGGCTGAAAGAGTCTCGAGTCCTTCATCACCTGCTGTGCCGAAATAGCTTAAGTCGAGTCCGTCAAACCAGGTGGTAGGTGAATAGCTCACGGCATAACAGACGCGCTTTTCTTTTTTTTCAGCAGCCCACCGGCATGCGCACGGCATGCGTACAATAGTTTCTGCCTTATTAACAATCTCCTGAATATCCTCGATCGGAACGACCTGCCCGAAATGCTCTTCCCGGGCTTTCTCTGCCATTGCTTTGACGATTTTGAGAGGCAGTTTATTCTTTTTCCGGAAGATCGTCTCAAGCCTGCCGAGAGTGGCCATTCCATCACCCATAGTTGTTTTGAGGAATTCGCTGATGTATTGTCTGCGCCTTATATCGGACATAAAGTCGTCAGCGTAATTTTTTGCGTTTTTATACCAGATTTTGCCGTCGCCGTGTTTGGTGCATAATTCACACATTATGTATAGCCCTCAATTCTTTGGGTTAAATCGATATAAACTTATTCTGTTAGATCGATATCAAATAAGTTTTTCACAATACTCTTCAACCATACCTCAGCTTCATCTCTCGTTCTAAAGATGCTTGTATGCCAATCAACTCCCTCAGTTTCAATAAAGACTTCACGAATTTTGCTCGCTCCGGAAATTGTGTCCTGATTTGCAACAATAGCTAATACATTAGGTCCGACAACTGATATCATTTCTTTGTACAATGCAGCGATCTCTATTAATTCTGTATTTGATATCTCAATCGCATCCGCTTGTGAGAAATCGCACAATGAATATTTCTTCTTTTTAAGGAACTCAGTATTAGACATTTGCTTTTGATCAGCGTTGATAATCTCTTCGCCGGTTAACGTACCTTTTGCGACATACAAGACGCCGATAGCATTACCAATATATTTCATTTCAATAGGCATTGTTTATTCCTTATATTTATGATTAATTAACTGATGCGAGCCTGAATAATAATAGCATGCATAAAGATGGTTTACAATAAAAAAACTGTGGGGTCGTGTCTACAATCGTTGGATCGTTTGAACCATCCTTTCCCCTTCGTCATTCGCTATTCGTCAATCCTCACTAATTTTCTGTTAGCTAAATTTTAAAAATGCACACTTTAAGAATTAAAAGTTATCCACCTTTTAACCTTCCACCTGCTAATCATAATTTGACAATATCACACCTTTCATGTGAACATCAAAAGTAGGATGTCATGAAATTAAGTGGATAGAAAACGAATAGATATGAGCAATTACACGATGAAACTTTTCTTCTTATTTATCGCAATGACTTGCCTTATTGCCAGTTGCAACAAACAACATATATCTATACATGAGTATTCACGAGTCAATGAATCAGCTCAAAAACAGAACACTATTCAATATTTCTCACCAAGATTTAATGTAAATGTTGTCTTATCGGAAAAAGCAAAATTACTTTTGGATCAATCACATGAATCGATCATAGTCTTTGGCGGTATCTCTGGAAAACCTAAGCCAGAGGTTAAGGAAGCGAATCTTGATGAAACTGGAAGAATCTACTTATACAATCTGGAGTCGGAAATGAGGCAGTCAGGTATTTTTAAATTTAATGATATTCATTTACCTGAAAAAAAGCTCAAGAAAACCGAAAGCTCCGACTACCATCTTCTTATAAATATAGCCTCTGGCCGAAAATCATCACAAAGCAATTTTCTGGATTGCGGTGTATACAGAGGCAGCATGAAAGCAGTTCAAGATCACACCATTGATATTCAATGTAGACTCATAGGTGAGGACATCCATCGCCCCATATATGGCACGATTCGATAATATGCATGGGCCTTTAAACAGCATTAATCAGCAATAGGATTAATGCAACACTGCCTCTAAACTCAGGTAACGAACCCGACCAAGATCCTGTACTCTCAGCCGTACAGACAAATCCTTTTTTGGTAATTTATTACTGTTAAAAAAAGCTATGCCGCTGACGCTTTGATTCGGTTCAAGAATTCTGTACCCCAGTCCTTTTTGGTTGAAGTTAACAAAAATTGCATTCTTACGAATCGCGTCCTCATTGTAATACTCTTCCTTACTCACATTAAAGAACGGAATACTAATGTCATCCTGGATCTTTAGTATGAGCTCTGATGAAGGCAAAGGAGTAAAAGTTTGCTTTCCAGCAGTAAGCTCTACATCTGAACCATGCACAAGAAGCCGCAGGGCCGAAGTATTGGTCAGCACAATTTTTACCGGTAGATATCCATCACCATTTAAATCGTAACTGAAATATTTTTCACATTCTTCCTTGTTTAAAGGATGAGCAGCCAGGGAGATGCCATGTTTGACAACGTTCCCTTTGAAAGAGGTGGCCTCCTCATATGGCAAACGAGTTTGAAGCGCTCGAACCTCATCAAACTCTTTGGCTTCAATGGTGTTTGCAAATGACAAAACAGCAAATATGATGAAACAAATGAGTCTATAAATCATTATTTGGTCCTCCTCATGACTTTGCCTGTTTGAATAATCAGGGCCTTCATGTCCCCCACTGAATCCTGAATAACCTTCCTGCTTAATTCACCCATCTTGCCGTCACTTAATACTCCTGTATTCGAAATGTCCTCTTGTTTGCGATCAACTTTTTCTGCCCAAACCACTATACCTTTCTCCAAATAGATAAGCTGAGCGACTAATCCAACACGGGGTGTGACAACATAGGTGTTCATCCTTGTCTCACCTGTTTTCTGGCGGGACATGTAAAACTCGTTAATATATGTAACAAGGATCATGTCAACGCCGTATTTGTTTTTCAGACTCATCATGTTTTCGGCGGTCAATGTGGCTGGCGGCTGTTCCTGGATGCGGACCACTTCAGTGAAAATTCCAGAAGAGCGGATATCCCGATAGATATTCATTGTAAAGCCCTGGCTTATCGTTTCACTAAAGAAATCATCCGCATCATACCAGAATGGCACAATGCGCTTATCCTGCACATCCATCACTCCAAGTTTAAGAGCATATTTGGGTTCAGCAAGCATCCTGCGGCCAGGTTGGTACATCAGAGAAGGCTTATTGAATTCAGATGGTTTTGGTTTTTCGACCGCCATTCCGGGTGCACATCCAGCGAGCAACAGACAGCTTAGTAAAAAAGTAAATACTATTTTAAATTGCATGCAATCCTCCTAATCAAATTTTTGTTAAATCAATAGTATATTGTCCTTAATAATAAAAACATCCAGTACATCTTTGATGACTATTATAAAATTATTCAGAATATTCTTTACATTCCATTTTACCGGAAGAAAGACGTTTGCATTCTTTTTTGAGTGCCCCATTGGAATAAAAAGATTTTGTCCAGCTTGCCTTGCCTCCGGCTATCGGGAGCATATTAATCCCGTTAAGTTGACCATTTGAAAAATATACTTTCTGTAATCCATATCTTTTTCCATTTAACCAATTACCTTCTACCTTTAGCTCACCGGTCTCCCCCCAATATGATTCTTTCCCTTCACGGACACAGTTGATAACCTTCCCCCTGATCTTCATCTGAGTTTGTGCCATATCATAGTAAAGGGCATAATCCCCTGTGCCGTTCTCTGTTTGAAAAAGCCACTTATAATTCTTCTGCGCGAAAAAGCTACACGGTGCTTCAGATATATCCTGTGCCGAAGATTGAGAGAAGCCTCCAGTCCAGCCATCATTACCCCCGGCCGGTGCCGGTGCAGACTGTCCGGTATTGCCGCCGGTCATCCAGGCCGGTTTTGGATAATTGCCTGCAGGGTAGGGGTTGCCGGGTTTCGGGTACGAAGCGGCTGGTTGCGGCTGACTATTCTGCGACGGCTGGTCGGCCCGGAGGATCTGCTGTTGCAGCGCCGTTAAATCCCCGGCGAGCGAATTATATGCAGCTCGCTGTGCTTGCTCGCCAGCCAGATAATCCTGGTGTTCTGCGTTAAAGCCTGCCTGCTTTGTTGCGATGTTTCCATGATTAGCATAATCATCATTTACCTTATCATCGTCAATTTTCTGCTGAGCTGCGATAATAGCCATTGGGGCAACATCCTCGAATATTATATCCTCGCCCTGGCTCTCCCCCCAGCTATCCTCTGTTCCATTTTGCAGAACATCTTCAAACACAACGTCTCCCTCCTGATCTGGAACTAGATCCCCAGGAGGAACCTGCTCAGACATCTGCCCTGAGGATTCTTCGGCGCTACCACTTTTTGGGGCCTTGGCTTCCTGCGGAGCTTCTTCCTGATTTCCTTCCATTTTTGCTTTAACACCATATATAGAGGTGCCATACTGACCTTCCAAAAAACCTTTGACTCCATCTACCTGATCAAAAAGTGCATTGGTGGCTTGATATATGTTCTCATCCTTGGTGACCGTATACATGTTTTCCAGTTTAGCGATGATATCTTCAGCTGAAGCAAAATATCGCCAATCACCGGTCTCGACCCCTTGTTTCATCAAGTCGTTCACTTTGATTTTAAATGTATTGACTGCCTCCTGGATTTTGGCGTCTGCGATCTTACCGGCAATTTCTTCGTTCTTTAAAGCGGAGACGAGCTTTAATCCTTCCTTGGTGGCCTCTGTCACATAATGAGTGGCTACAGCCGTAACAATCATGGGCGCAGCCATTGCCGCCACTACCCCTACAGAACCTGTTGCTGCGGCACCAGTTACAGCGCTCGCGGTTCCCACATCAGCAACAACGCCAAAACCTGTATCAACAACTTCACCTGTTATTTCTATGATGGCCTCGTTTTCAGATATTTCACCTTTTTTACGTTTTTGATTTGTGTCCCAGATGGAATATGCCGAGGCACCGTATCCCACTACACCCAGAACATCTGGCTTAAGCCCCTTTTTTATCGCACCGACTCTTGATACTTTCGGACTAGTTGGTTTTCGAATAATCTTGCTCGGACTTTTGCCAGTCTTGCCGGAATTTTTATCATAAAATGTATCGTAATTGCCGCCTTTAAGTTTCTCCTGATTGGCCAGGGCTGTCTGCTCAATTTTTATTTTTGAATCAGCTAGTTGTTCCTGGTGATATGAAGCAAGATCTCTGTATGATTTTTTCAAGTCATCAGGAGTATCTGCTGCACCTGCCATTTTTTCAAGCTCAGCAATCCTGATTTTCTTATTATTTATTTCTTGGGCGGCAGCTTTGCTGGCATTCTCCACTGCCTGCTCTGTTGTTTTTTTACAGGCCGCCTGAAAGGCTTTTGCGTTTTTTTCATTTAAGCCAACACCAGGTGCCAAGTGGCCTCCCTTCAGGTCTCTAAGTTTATTTCTGAATTTGTTAGCCCCGCCTTCATAGCCGGCCTCATCCAATATTTTATTAAGTTGTACATGTCCAACCCCCCCAGATTCGATGGACTTAAGCGTTCCCTTGCTCATTCCCTGTAAAGCATCTTCACCGGCAGCAGATACAAGGTTTGCTGGAGGTGAGTTAAGCCCCTTAACAGTCTTCTTTATATGATCATTGGTTTCAACTAACTTTTTGCCAGCTTGATTCTCCTTCATGCCAATGGAAACATAGGTCTCTTTTGAAAAGGCATCCATTTGTGTTTGGGTCAGATGTGTGGAGCTGCCGGGTTTATCCATCCGGCCTTCTACATTTATGGTAACCTCAACCCCTTTATAATCTTTATAACCAGGGGCATTCATGGTATTACTGCTCAAATTAACTCTGTGTTTATTGAATGATTTATTCAACTCCTCCACAGCCCTTGGGTTACCGCCAAGATCGAGGTCTCCCTGCCAACCGCGATGATTTGGGTTTAGGACACTTCTTCCTCTGGCATCCTTGATCACCTTACCTGTTGTTGCATTCCTTAAGTAGATATCTGACCCCAATCCTTTTTTTATTTTTTGACCTTCAGGGAGTTTTGCATTGGTTTCGGCGATTACTCTTTGCACGAAAGGTTCACGGTATTTCATATGTATCTTCCTGCTATCCTTCAAAAACTCTTCCTGGAGATTTCGTATTGCCCGCTGTTGTGCTTTAGGAGTCCGGGTTCCATCATTCATTATGCTGTTATGCTTGACTAACCTTTGCTGCTTTAAGGCTTCAAATGCCTTTTGCCCTTCAAGGAGTCTGTTTGCCAACTGTTCAGTTGATTCCAGTGCAAATGCCGAACTCATAAAAATAAGAACGAAGAGGAAGGCCGCCACATATTTTATGATCATTATGAGGCCCCCTGTTTTTTTAATTCCTTCAAAAGTTTGAGGGCAATACTTTTGATATCCCGACCAGCTTCTGCATTAAGAATTATTTTCATATAATCCTCCCGGGCCTGGGCAAAATCAAAATGAGTCTGGTGTAAAACCGCTTTGAATATGTAGAGATAAAAGAGCTCAGGATTATCATTCACCATCTGCTCATAAAACAATGTTCCTCTTTTTGTCTGCTTGCCGGCAAGGTAGGCAATGTTCATCCACTGAATGGTGTCATAGGTTGTCAGGTAGGGAGTTTTTGTAAGTGCAGTCTCAAAATGGAGCAGCGCCTCTATATACTCGCTTGTCTCAGTAAGCTTGACCCCTAGAAGGATCATAGTCGCAGTATCATCAGGGTCCAGCTCCAGAGCCTGCTGATAAGCCATGATTGCATTTGTCTTTGCCATGGACACTTTACTGGCAGCCATCTCAGAATGAACCTTGCCAAGAGTTACCCAGAATTTCGGTTTTTCAGGGGCAAGTATTATGGCATCGCTTACGCAATTTAACGAGGTGTACAATTTTTCGAGAGAGTTCTCCTGAAGATAATCTTTGATGAATTTGCGGGCTGTTTTATGCTTTATTTCTGAGAGAATCTCATTGTTGCCCTGAAACTGAGAATCGATTTCACAAGGGAATTTATTATGTTCCTGCTGAGAAGCAATTGTTGCTGGAGTAATTCCAAAAATGAGAATTAAAACGTATATTAGCAAGATGTTATTTCTGTTGCGGTCCATATAGTTCTACCCTCTTATATAGTAATTGAAAAAGTTATGGCGGAGTATAAACTTGTTTACTTTATCGGATTAATTATTTTCTAACTTTAGTGGGTGGTGCCACCTATAATATAATAAAGTCTTATATCAGGTTTTGCCATTATCTTCCACAGAGATTACAACAGTCCCCAATCTTTGTTCAGTCTCTACTCTTCTATGAGCTTCAGCAGCTTGCTTAAAGGAATAGATTTTATCAACGCTTGATTTAATTTTGCCCTTCTCAATCATTTCTTTAAGTGCGAGTAGTTCTTCTTCTTTTTCTCCGGCAAAAGCAAAGATCGCTCTCTTATCAGTGAACGTAGATGTTATGACAGAGCTCAGCATGTCGGATATACGGGGATTTGCCATTAGGTAGCGTCCATTGGGCTTGAGTACTTTGATGCATTCGGAATAGGAGCTTTTGGCAACCATGCTGAAAATCACGTCATAGGTTTGACCGCTTTTTGTGAAATCTTCTCTGGTATAGTCGAAGAAGTGATCAGCCCCGATCCGGCGAAGCATTTCTTCCTTGATGGTGCTGTCAACTGCTGTCACCTCCGCATATTTGTTTCTTTGGCTTTGTGAGTCCCAGGGCAATTCGTAAAGGGAGCCAAAACCATTTCACCTGGAAATTGAAGCTGCGCATTTCACAGTCAGCTTTTATTGCCTCGGCAGCATGAACTTTTATTAAGACTTCATTGTCTTTGGGGACAGGTTTTTCAACTTCTTTCACCTGAAGGACATTCGATGGTCCGTATTTTGTATATATAATGGCTTTCATGAGATTTACTTCTTATTCTACTTAATCCCACACACATGTTCAGTTCAATTGTGAGTAGGTGGTGCTATGTATTTCTTGCACATGCAGTTAATAATTTATCCAGTTGATTCGCAAAAGCGTTCCGATCCTTATGGCTTAGTGCCGGCGGGCCACCTGTATCTATCCCACTGCCTCTCAGTGTATCCATGAAATCTCTAATATTCAAACGCTCTCTAATGTTTTCCGTATCATACAGTTCTCCACGTGGAGAGAGAGCATAACATTCCTTTTCAATGACTTCCGCCGCCAGTGGGATATCACTTGTTATTACAAGATCACCAGCTCTAAGCCTCTTGACGATCTCATTGTCAGCAACGTCAAATCCAGAAGCTACTAGAAGCATTGTAATGCAACTCGAAGATGGTATGCGCATAGGTTGATTAGCTACAAGTGTCATTTGTATCCCTCTACACTCTGCCGCTTTAAATAAAATGTTTTTGATCACTACTGGGCATGCATCTGCGTCTATCCATATTTTCATTCCCTCCCTCCTTTCTCAATAAGTACTATTGTTGATTTTTCTTGTGTTTCATTTTTTGTAAAATGTGTAAACGCGACTCACTTCACTGTAGAGTCTTTATAAATTAAGCTGTTTTGCTTCTGAACGTAAACTCTTTACTTCATCTAGCCCTTTAGCAAAATCTTGAGCACTCAGCTTTCCAGGATGATGTACAGCCTGGCTGCGCAAGCGTCTAAGATTATCAAGTCTCTTATAAAATGCTATAGGCAAGTGTCTATATTTTGATAGAATATCTACAGCCTGTCTCACTGAAAAAACTCTAAAGTTTGATTTTCGAGCTGATGTGAGGAGTAGGTTTTCTAAATCGGTCCAATCTTGTAGGAATTTTCCGAGCCTGCCCGGTTGAATATCACTCCCTAGTTCATTCATTAGTTCATCACAAATAGATTTCACCATATCACTCGAAGGATATAAAGCTGTCTCAGGAATTGCTTCAAAACCTTTACCCCAAAACGCTTTGCCTCGTTTAAGTCTGAATTTGGCTACCAGACGATTATTAAAGTCAAGTTCATCCTTTGATTCATAATCTGATGTGATTTCATCAGTGCCTGCTACATATCCCTCTTGAAAATAAGGTCTCAATGCATCTGGTGGGCAAATACTAAGAAGCCGAATAGTTATAATATCATGCTCTGAGTTAATTGAAATTCGATTAGTGAAATAGGGTAACCCAAATACTGAGAGATAAGATTCACTTTTATCAGATGCTAAAAAAGCAAAAGAGCAGGCAACTCTGAGTGAATGAGTTAAATCAATAAAAGGAGTTGGGCAGACTTCATAATGCTGTAAGATGCTCCATTGGATATACTTACGACGTTTAACGTCTTGATGACCTTCAAGTTTATTCTTATTGAGCATATCACTCAAACTTTTTCCAGCGCTTGCAAGTATGTCAAATCTCAAATCAAGTTCGCTACTCGATAATCTGTCACCTCGATATATAGATGGATAGTAAGTAGAAGCTCCAGCCTTATTACGATAGTCTCTGTCTTGCCCCCTAAAAAACAGAAGATAGTCCTTATTTAAATATGCTAATCGCGCAACATGCTCCATTAGTTTGCGAAATGATGTAATTGGATAAGCTTCTGCTTTGGCAACAGGGGTGCTCTTAATATGATTCTTAAGCTCAGTTGTGAGTTGCCCTGAAATTGATCTCATTCCACTCCTCCATTAGATCTCCTTATATATAACGCTAAACTGTCCGAAGCAAACCCTTGAGAATACTAACATGCTAAATAATGATTTGAATATAAATAAATCTTTATGGCAAAAAAGTGTCCGCTGGTTTGCATTCGAGACCAATGACTTGTTCTACTTTCAGTTTATTTAAGAATTTATCTTTTATATCATTTACAATATTTTTAATATCTGGATCAACATCTTTGTTAAGTAAATTGTTAATTAAATGATCTATATAATTACCTGCCTTCATTAAGTGTTCGCTAGGAGGAGACTCAATCCCATGAACAAGCTTGTTTCTTATTCTCCTTATTGAGTCAATTTGGTACAGTTCATTTTGGTGAAGCTTAAATGACTTGCCGAATATTCTTATTGAGAACAGAGCGTTTTTATATTTAGGATGTCCTTTAGGATCAACAAACTCAGCCAATTTTCTTGTTAATGTTTCTAAGGCAATCCATCGTGACATGAAGAATCTAAGAGCGTGATTATCAGAGTAAAGCTCCTCTGAGGAGAGGTACGGATTGTGTAGAATTAATTCTGATTTAGCTTGATTTAGCATTTCATAAAGAGCCTCGTTCTCTCCTAGAATCACATCAATTAATTGTTCTGAAATTGGCCTCTTCTCTTCTCTAAGGTCTATATTTTTTAAATACTTATTGATGAGTTTAGGTTTTGAAAGATTAGACAATTGGATGAATCGAAGGAATACATCAACTCTTCCCATAACAGGCTCCTTCATTGTATCTGGAATACTGTCATAAATAAATGCGGCAAGATCATAATGGTTTTTAAATGCTTTATTATCTGAGGATACTCTTCTTTTTACAGCGTGTTGCAATCGTTCTAAAGCAATTTCACCTGCCAATACCAGACCGTTTATTTCATCTAATACGGCGTGTTCCTCATGTGAAAGAGTTCCAGTGAACGGTTTATAAACCAAATCATGCTCAACTTCAGACCATGCATGCATTAAAACTGATGCAACCTGAATCTCAATCGCTGAGTTTGCATATCTTTTTGATTCATTTGCTAAATTGTCATCTTTAAGATGAACACGGTAATGAGTGGCTGAATATCCGGAAAATATTTTTTGATAACTTGCAGAAGGTGTCTTTGTTTTTTCAGGAAATTCCTTCGGTGTTTCAATAGCGACAAAATTAGAGCCTATGAATTTTCTAACTTCCGCACGATCACCTGGGAAGTAAAGAGCTATACGAACTCCTGCTAGGTCTACGATATCATGATAAACGTCTTCAACGTTTTTGTATTTTTTTCTCTTGTTTCTAGCAATTAGTTTTTGAGTTAATCGATCAGGCCGTTTTGCTCGAAAAGTAACAATATTTCTTATGCCAGCTCGCTCCAGAGCAGATTCGCATTGTTGAGCACATAGTCTTGCTACTTCTTGGTAAAAGTCATACTCTCTTGTATATTGCTTAATTAATTCATCAATAATTATATCCATGTATCACTCTCTTTATAAAAGCTCTATTATCGGCTTGCCAGTTACAACCTCAAAGCCAAATTCTATATAGAACAAAACGTATATTCTTAAATTCGTAAAAAAAGATAAACAAAATTCAGCATTCAGCCCCCTTACAACAATAAACTGCAAATTCCCCTTAAACCAAAAACCATTCCCTGCATATTAACCCAAAAAAAACATAATATCAAGATAAATCAACACGTTGCATGCAAAATCCTACACACATGTTCAGTTCAATTGTGTGCGCGCGTTACTTATTCAAACTGTATTGTACGTTGCTTCCACGACTTCATTGCCATACTTTCTTTCAAGACGTCTTACTATGAAATGACCAAGTGCCATATCCTGAAAATGATTAATGAATAATGTATTGATAATAGCCCCTCCTGCTGCTCCTATAGCTGGAATTGCCTGTGCTGCCGCCTTCTCTGTTACTTGAATACTAAAGCGTTCTCCAATTTTAATTATCATCCGGACAAGGGCAGGGGCGCCTTTTTCGGCCAGACTTTTCTCTCCGATATATTCAGCAGCCCTTGATATAGATTGCGCTAAAGCTGTACGAACAGCGAAATAACCGGATTCAGAAGCATCATCACTCTTACTCGGCCCACCTAAAGCAAATACTTCAATACAGGCTATTTTTGACTCAGTCGTACTGATAGCTTCCCCCTCGCTTCTCGCAATATCAGCTATGGACCGCAGCATTATTGTTGTAGATATTGGCAGCTCTACCGCTAATGCCGGCAGCCCAAAGAAACCGCCTACACCGCCTGTTGTTGCAACGGCTATTTTATGCCAGGTATTTGAGACTTTTTCACCGGGAGAATCTTTCATGGTAAAAACTGCGGTATGAACTGCTTTGGACAGTGCTTCCTGGGTTATTTCACCGATTTTTTCTGTCAAATTGTCAGGTAAACGTTCAAATCCTTTTTCGATAGGAGAACCAATTAAATCTGTGATCTTTGCCGCAATTCCAGGATTCTCCAATAGCGCCTTTGCTTTTTTTAAATCATTTAATTCTGCTTTATTCATTTTATTATCCAAATGCTAACACCATAAAAGGGTCAATCCTTTGCATTATCTTTTGCAGATATTATTTTTGCAAAAGCCATCAACCCAGTGGTTACAAGCCCTGCAATAGCAGCATTTTTAAAAGGGTTCTTTTCTGTTGCTGTAAGTAATGACGCCAGGACCACTGCACTACCAGCAGACTTAATAATAACGTCGTTGCTTTTCAAAGCAATACCAGCTCCTAATGCAACAAGCAAGTATTGCTGTATTTGAGTGCTTTCGACTTCTATCCCATGAGCAAGACGCGCAAAATGCTCACAATTATTCCTTATCAGATGATATGGCATCCCAATATAGCGCTCCGCTATAACTGCGGCGGTGTTTGGGTTATCACCTCTAATATTACTGATTTGTACAGGTTTGCCCTCTGCAAAATCTGATTCAGGTTCTCGTGTAACCATTAGTTTCTTTTTCGAGTTATGTATTACATTGCCATTTCCGTCGGCAATGCCGTAATGAAAGAATGTTCCGTAATCTATTTTTAGTGTCGTTCCAGCTGAGTACATTCTTTTTCTCCTTTATCTTCTAACGATATCTATACTTTGTAAATCAGTGGGGTCGTATCTTTAACTGTGAGGTTTTGCTTCTTTTCATTCAACAAGTAGAGGCGACGCCCATTTATTTAATGATTTATTGTAAATTAATTCTCATCTTTTTCACAGATAAAGATTTGACCCCAGCCACGTATCTGGGATATTACGCCATCGAAAGGTGGTTTAAATAATGTTGAGATTGGTAGACTAATGAGAATTGATTACAGTACTGTAAGTCAGAGACGGAGCTAGTTGAGTGGGAGAGCCAGAAAACATAAAAAGGTCAGGGTGCTTTAAAGTCGCCTGGAGGAAAAAGTCTCATAGACAAAGAGGCGACCCCGTTGACTTGAACTTATTGAATTGGAGAATTATTAATGGTGAAGAAATATTATGTAGTCTGGAAAGGCCGAACAACAGGGATTTTTACAGACTGGAATAGTTGTAAGAATCAGATAGATAAGTTTCCTGGTGCACAATATAAGTCTTTCAAAACGCGTGAAGAAGCAGAGGCTGCATTCAAGAATAGGTCAGTCAGCTCTAGCTCCTCTAAAAAATCAGCAGTTAAACCAAAAGCAAAAACATCTAGAAATTCAATAGCAACACTTACTTCTGAGCAAGTGCGGGAAATATCCGTTGATACAAAGATATTTACTGATGGGGCCTGTGATCCAAATCCAGGAAAGGCTGGGTCAGGTATAGCAAT
>PJEL010002373.1_pt1 | contig 17426 bp, 17 predicted proteins | sample 1853271 | NCBI WGS metagenome assembly PJEL01 (sample SAMN08108733, study PRJNA415343) | Invertebrate metagenome, whole genome shotgun sequencing project. | host: Globobulimina | place: Sweden: Gullmar Fjord | collected 2015-08
CCTCGTTAGCCCGCCGCCATCTTCGACCGACTCGCCCTTGAGTATAGGGGCGGGTGCAGACCTGGGTCTGGTGTACGAGACGTCCCGACCCGCCGCTCCCCCCGTCGCGAAGAGGAAGCGTCGCCGCAGAAGGGCCCCGAAGAAGAAGAAGAAATCCGTCAAAAATGCGGGAGCAAACACCGCCGATGGTTCGGAGGATGGTTCGTCAGCCTATTTCGATACGCAGAGAGCCGAAACACCGCCTCCATTAGCCACTGTGTCATGAACATGTTCTTTCAATAACGCATATAGACCTATGGCCACTTTACCCGTGCGAAGTGGATGTATGTTCTCGGACATGTGCATATCTGTCAAAAACATTCGTTAATCGACTGTGTGTATGTGTGTAGTCTGGATACCGGTTTAGCTCTTTTATAAAAGGTCAGTAATAAAACATTCTTATTTAATAATTAATCATGAAGTTTGTCACTCCTTCGTCTATTCTGATTTGCGGCCCAAGCATGAGTGGGAAAAGTTACTTTACGGCCAACTTAATCAAGCATAAAATGTTCGATCCCTGGCCGGAGATCGTGATTTGGTGCTTTAGTGAGCACCAACCGTTATTCGATTCACTTCCTGGAGTGACGTTTGTTAAGGGATTCGATTCTGACGCTATCGAGAAACGCATAGGAGCCCGTTCGGGCCTTGTTTTAATCGATGATTTAATGAACGAAGCCGGCTCTGACAGGAAACTAGCCGACTTCTTCACGAAGAAAGTCCACCATCGAGGTATAAGCGTGTGCTTCCTCGTGCAGCGAATGTTCCCTCCGCATACAGAATTTAGAACGATGTCGCGAAATACGTCATATCTGGTAGTTTTCAAAAACCCCAGAGACCGATCTGAAATTCAGTGCCTCGGTAGCCAGGTGTACCCGAAGACTCGCTTTCTCCAAGAAAGTTTCCATGACGCCACACAGAGACCGCATGGGTATATCGTCATGAATTTCAAACAATCTTGCGATGAATCGCTTAGGGTCATGACAAACATTCTACCCCATGAAGCACCGGTAATTGTCTATGTGCGTAAATGATAAGAAGAAGCTTTACTGTCTTGTTTTGAAATTCGATTGTCATGGCGTCACGTAATTTGAAACGTCATATACCGCTCTTGACCTTGATTATACGGAGTACTCCTTACGTCAGGAGAAAACTTATAGAAGATGCGCCAAATTCTTTCCTGAACGCTGTCACCGAATTGACTAAAAATTTCAAAAGAAAGACATTGACCTGCCCGGACAAGGACAGACGTCGGATTCACCGTCGCTATGGCAAGGTCATTCACGTATTAAGTCTTAAGAGTACGCCGTTTTGGAAAAAGCGACATCTGGTGCTAAAACAGGGAGACTTTTTGAAATCGTTGCTAAAACATTTTCAAAATGGCGGCCACTGTGATGCATCAGACCCGTAAAATGGTTCTGATACCCTATGAGGAATATATGGCTCTTAAACCGAGTGTTGCTCAGGGACCTCAGAAATCTCAAGGTCGTCCGAGAGCCGAGAAGAAGAAGGATAGATATAAAAGTCGTAAACAATCAATTCCGCCCTCAGATGAGAAAAAAGAGCGGGCTGTCAAACGTCCCGCCAAGCGTCGTCTGTGGTACAGAGTGGAATGAGACCCGTGAATATCGTGCTATCGGGTAGCTTTTGCTGTCCGATCGACTTGGTAGATTTTGCTAAAACTGCCCGATGCGTTAAATACAACCCCAAGCGTTTTTGCGGCGCAATTTGGAAGGAATTGGGGACCTGCTGTTTGTTGTTCGGGACCGGACGATTCGTTCTTTGCGGGGTCAAATCCATGGACGTTGCCGACGATATCGCTTCTAAGTATTCTAGATTGCTCGATGCTCTTGGCTATACAACGGAATTATCGCCCCTTAAAGTATGTACAGTAACCGCTGTGCATGATTTCGAGAGAAGACTGCACCTCGATAGACTGCATATGTTTTTCGCGCCATCCTGCGACTACACCCCCGAACTATTTCCTGCTCTAATGATACGCAGAGCTAATAAGAATGCTTCTGTGTTCCATAGCGGGAAAGTTATTTTTACGGGTGGTAAATCTTTCGAAGACCTGATCGACTTTTGGAGTGAAATAACTGTGGCCATCGCTCTCACACACCATGAAGACTACTGAAGCCATTCTAAAACGACTCTACTATAAACCAAAAGGCGGCGCTGCATTCTCTGGACCGCAGCGCCTTTTGACGGCGGCACGCGAATTGGGTCATGATATTTCTCGGGCCGAGATTAAAGCATGGCTTCGTCGACAGGAGACCTACAATCTTCATCACCCTGCGAGGAGACGCTTTCCTAGGCAGCGGACCGTGGTATCAGGGACTCACGAATTATGGCAGTGCGATCTCGGGGTCATGAGGAACATTAGCGACGCCAATGACGGATTTGAGAATATTCTCTTATGTATCGACGTATTCTCGAAACTCGGATATGCTGCCCCGATTAAGACGAAAAAACCTGAGGACGTTATTAAAGGTTTTGATAGTATTTTAAATGACAAAAACAGTCCTTTATATATTATGACAGATAATGGTGGTGAATTTGTTAATAAGCAATTGAAATCCTATCTCTTGAAACGCGGAATTTACCACTATACCGGGAGAAACTCGTCTACTAAAGCTGCCATCGCTGAGCGTTTTATACGCACGGTTAAATCACGGCTCTATAAATATTTCACCGCCAATAACACCACACGGTATCTGGAGGTTCTGCCCGATATTATTGAAGGATATAACAACGCATTCCATCGGAGTATTAAAATGAAGCCCATTGATGTCACCGCCAATCATACAAAAGTTATAAGAGAGAGGTTATACGGAGCCCCGCCACCCGCGAAGACTCCTTTCAAGTTTAAGGTCAACGATCTTGTCAAGGTCACAGTAGAGAAAAAAGTATTCGAGAAAGGTTATGTCAAAACCCATTCTGAAGAATATTTCACCATTCATTCCCGCTATAGACGCGACAATTTCAATCTCTACCAACTGGTTGATCTGTCTTCTGCTCCTATAGCGGGCGGGTTTTATGAGCAAGAATTATTGAGAGTAGAAAAACAGGGTGCCATTTATAAGGTGGAGAAGATTCTAAAGTCACGTGGTCGTGGGCGCACGCGAGAACACCTCGTCAGGTGGCTCGGGTATCCGTCGAAGTTTGATCAATGGATCCCGGCCCGGGACGTGAAATCTCTGTAGATTGGAAAGTCTGCGGTCAGAATCTACCGCGTGAAGAAATCGTTTATTTCTCACAGGTTACGCTCGTATATATCGTCGTCGCTGTATCTCTTGCCAACCTGTCGTTGGGTCGAGATCCTACAGACCTCTGGCTGAGCCTTCTGTGTAGTGCTGTAGCGTATTGTCTCCCAAGCCCCAATTTGAAACAGAAATGAGCTTTTATCTGACGCTCCGTAGCACGGCCGAAACACGTCTGTCGTCGGGTACGAATGGAAGCGATTTCGTCACGCATTTTGCAGTACCCCTCGATTTATCGTCGGGCCCATGGGAAGTTGGCCTAGCGGAGATCTATCTGCCGGATTCGACAAGCGTTAATATACGTCAGGGTTACGGGACTTTCATGGTACAAGCCCGTGGCGGACGCGAACAGCTAGGTAGCCTTAATGCAGGAGACTATACGATTGATGACCTTTGCACCGTTTTCAGAAAAGCAGTCAATGAAATCGTGCCCAATGCCGTAACTAGCTGCAAAGTTTTGGATGTCGAACATGCCGTCAACCGGGTTGTTGTCAAAATCTCCCCAGGCGTGACCCTCAGAATCGACGACGATCTAGCATGGGTTCTCGGATATCGCGGCGCCGGAAATACAGTTACCATCAGTAGCCGAGCGAAAGAAAGGGCTCCTTTTTGTTACGACGTGAGGGGGCCAAACTCCCTCGCATACGTATACTGCAGTCTTATGGAGCATCGGCGCGTTGGGGACACGATGGGTCCTCTTTTAAGGGTGACTGAAGCGTATGATTTTCTGCACGTATTCCCGGAGCCTCAATATCAAAAAGCTGTAAGCGGTGTTATTTCTGACGCGCGCGTTTATATAAAGAGAGGCGACAAACTGCCATTAGATATGCAAAATTTGGACGTGGTGTGCACCCTCCATTTTAGAAAATGCCGATCGGAGATTTATCGTGGGCCCTAAACGCCTCCAGGGCAGTACCGCTGGCAAAGAAAAGTAATAAGAAGTCCTATAAAAAACGGGTCTACGGTGTCAGTCATTCCGCTTTGAAAAAGGTCTCCAAGGGTGCGAGAAGACGGCGAAAGGGCGGTAAGAAGTCTAGGAGGAAAAATGCCAAAACCAAAACGAAGTAGAAGTCCCATCGGCGGCGACCGGCGTTCTAGGGTGGATGCTGTTCTCGAATCGGAGCATCTATTTTCGCCTATCCAGAGACAGGACACATCTAGAGACAGTTATCACATTAAGATCAGACCCCAGAACCCGATCGTATCCGGCGACCCTATCACTTTTGTCGCGCAAGGGGATGCGCTTCATGGGATCGACTTAAGCGACACCAAGCTGTACATCAGGGTCAAACTGACGAAGAACGACGGCACAGATTTCGACGCCGACACACGCGCTGCATTTGTTAATTACCCTATTGTTAACCTCTTTGAAAGGGTCGAATGCTTTCTGAACGACACGCGTGTGACAGACGACCCGAATTACTCGTTCAAAGGCTATATCGAAGCGCTATTGGAGTCGAATAGCCATGCGCAGAAGCATCAATTAGCCCTGGCGGGGTTTTACCTAGACGACGCTAATGAGTTTGACTCTACAACAATAGCCGGAAATACTAATTCGGGTTTCGTTTCACGCCAAGATTTGACAGATGAGTCAGCATCGCTTGATCTGATCGGCTGTATTCATTCGGATATTTTCAAAACTCGAAGAATATTACCGCCAGGTGTCTCTGTACGTCTCGTGTTCTACCCGCATTCGGAGAAATTCAGCGTTCTAGCGAACGCGGGCGTTGAGGCGAAAGTGAAGATGGGCGAAATTGTCGTTTTTCTCAAAAAGGTCTTGCTTACTGACACGTCAAAAAGTCGTATACTGCGTGAACTCGACCATAGAAACGCTGTTTACCCCATTCCCAGGACGCAAGTTCGTTTAAGGCCTATAGCTGCCGGTGCGACTTCGGTAATTATCGATAATTTCGTGACATCCGCAAAACTACCCAATACAATAATTATAGGATTTGTGCCGACAAAGGCCGTCCAAGGCGATTTGACTTTGAACCCCTATAATTTTGTTTCCAATAAACTGCGTAAATTGGTTTTAATGGTTAATGAAAAACGGTATCCCAGGGAATCGTCATTGGATACAGTCGATGCATGGAGATATCTGTCTCTTTTCGACCAACAGAATTTCCTGAGCGGGATAGGCCCCTCAATTCGTCCAAAAGCACATCTAGATGGTTATTTCCTCACAAAATTTCAGCTAACGGATATCGGTGCGAATTACGTGTCGTCACCCCAGAGCGGCTTTGTCAATATTGAAATTGATTTCGGTCAGGTCGTCCCAGCCGACGGTTTGACCATGGTGGCCTATCTCAAGTTCAGTTGTCAGGTCGAAATCAATAAGGAACGTGAGGTCTCAGTGCATTCTTGATTGTAAAATATCTATGCATGTTGGCTATATTCACATTAGATAATGATTATCATAGCACGCATACAATGCTAATAACGCCATACGTGACAGCACCAGATCTCATTAATGACTCCCAGTTTATACACGTTGAAAAACCATCACCCTAGAACAATACATGTTTGTTTAATCGGACATATTGAACATTATTCATTTTTTCATATTCTTGACACTGCTATTTATAGCGAGTTCTGGGGAATTCCCTTTTACCGGGGAAAACCCATCACGCCGCCTAGACTGCCTAACCTGGTCTCCCATAGCCATGTATGTTGACTTTCTTAACCTGTCTACCCATAGTCATGTATGCAGATGATCGTACGTGTACGATGTGGAGATATCCTATGTATGCATGTATGTTGTATAGATAACGACCATTATATTGCGTCTTCACGTCATTAATGGATGACCCGATTGATCGCAGTAGCTTTCATTAAAATATTCAATATATGTATATGGAGGGTTTGGTTGCAGAACGCGCTAAACGCCAAATTCAACATTTTTGGAAATAGTAATGGACCATAATGTATTTTCTAAGTTAAACCTGCATTTCAAACCTGATCAAAAATCGGGCATATTGAAATTCTAATGCATTTTCTATTAAATTTCAACCTTCTCTCACATTTTTCTCGAAACAGCATACATGGATATAGCGCGTTTCTGCAACGAAACTCTCCATATGTATGTAGCCAATCAACAAACAAACCCATCATGTTTATGTTTATTATATCACGGTTTATTAGACAGATATGTATGGTGGTCGGTATTTTACGTAGATTAGATTATGTGAATAGATGTCTGTATCAGATTAATTCATATTGATGCTTTTTGTGGCAGTGTAATAAAATAGAAAAATGTCGAATGATGCCTCCAGCGTTTTTATTCCAGACGATGTTATTCGCTATAGTTATCACAAACACACATCCTGGCGTCATTGTACAGCTGGTTTAACAAAAAGCCGAAATTAGGTCGAGCTATTTCTGAGATCAGTTGTACTTCCGAGAGCGGTTCACAGATGGCGTGCACAATTATTCTATCTATAATAGGAATAGGACCGTCGTGACCCAATTTTTTCAAAAGTCGACAATATAGCCGACCAACAGCATCGACACGGATACGTAGCTGGGCGGTTTGTGCATATAACATCACCAGATCTGCCCATGGAGTTAAACATCCGTCCAACATGTGTTCAGACTGACTCCCGTACGATAGCTGACACCCAGGACATTGCTCGATCGCAATCAGCCCGATTGTCTTTCGGATGAGGAATATGTAAACTTGAGTTATTATCTCGCCATGGTTTGGAAGTGTGGCCATCGACGCACAAATGAGGTCAATGCCGACGTGGTTGTTAGCCTGGGAATTTGCCTCCATCACACATTCGTCGAGTGAGTAAAACCATTCATCTTCGTTTAGACTCGGCCACCCATAAATTGGTATTAACGGCTCATGACATACGTTTCCTAGAAATATGAAAAAACACATTGTTTAGTATCTTGACCTAATAATTAGCGAGATTCTCCATATCACGTTTCAAACTACCGGCGTTTTCAGCAGTTTGTCTAGACTTTTGTATAGGCATATATATACATATATATATATATATATATATAAACACATACAGATGCTAAATAATCTGCGAAAAACGATGGCAGCTAGTTACCAGAAAGATTCACATAAAAAAGAACCATAAAACATAGAATGTGTTTAAATCATTTATTAAGAACAACACAACACGTCGTTGAATGACGGCATGAACAATATAACTCTGGGGAACGGCCTGAATGAGCGGTGCGGTTCTACACTATATACATATGCTCGTATCGGTTTTTCAGATTACACGTGTATACGAATGTCTTAATAATGACCACACAAAATCAGTTATATAATCTTCACGTTGCCTTGACACAGGTTTTTCGAATCAGCGATTTGTACATGCACGAAAAAGCAACATCTATATACATACGCTATATACGTGCTACCGTATCATATGAACACGGTAGAATCTTTCTATATAATTAACAAAATCTTCACGTTAGTCCTTAATAATGACCATGCAAAAATCAGTTATATAATCTGCACGTTGGCCTGACACATTCATATCTAATTCAGATTTCACATGTTTCGAAATACAACGATTTGGTCATGCTTTGAAAATCAGTATTTCACTCGAAAGCAACATCTATATACGATATATGTGATTCGTATCATACGAGCACAGCAGATTCCCGTTCTATATAATTAACAAAATCTACACGTTGGTGCACACACGCACGCAGGCAGACATCGAGACCTACACATTATCTGCAGCTAATCTCGCAAGCATATAGTTCATACTGCCGCGGACAAAACATATCTCATCATACGTCTCTGGATAATATATTTTTATAGTCTGAACACACCTAATAAGTCTACACAGCGTCATTAATGAGGTGAAACAAATGTGAGCCCTAGCACAACGACGTAAATTGATGCTCTGTCTCGAGAAATATAACATATTATTTTCGAGCTGGTCTAAAAATCTAAACCCTGGGTGTCTGATATAGGGGTGGGGCCTGCCCCAAAATGACATGGCTGAATAAGCATCTCTGAAACGTGTTTTTCTGTACGAAACACACTTCTTAATGGCCGCATTAAGACAACAACTTATTCTCTCCATTCCATAGCGACGATGGTAAAGAATGAAATAATACAACTGCGTATTTATCTGCATAAGCGAATGCCGGTCTTTATACTCTAAAAAACCACATACGACACTCCACACTTCGTTTGGGAGAAAATTTCCTGCAAAATATAGACAGGCATCCATAAAAATGTGCACCTTTACCAGAGCGTTAATCATAAATTATGGAGATTTTTTATAAGAAAAAAAACCCAGGGTTTAATGAATTTTATCTCATCATATAGCTCTGAATGATAAATTTCCAATTCTTTAAGATAATAGGGGAGTGTACACAGTTTTTCGTCAACATCATCACATCTGCAATGGTGTTTAATACACCACGATAAACGCCATGCGAGATACGATGCGTTATTCTCGCGCCAGTCTACAGCATAATAAGTTTCGAAAGCCAATGGAAATCCGGGGTGACGAGTGTATTTGTGCTTTATGGATCGACAACTTTTCAGAACATGTTCAGTTCTAAACCTAGTTTTACGAAACTTAAAGGTCATTATTGTAGACGTGGCAAGACAATATCCTACTCTTTGCAATGCAAAGCAAAAATCGTACATAATTAAAGCCCTCAAAAAAGAATTCACACACATCAGAACTCGTAGTTCGTTATATGTCAGGTATTGAAAAATCATTCTCCAACAGTAGTCCGGGATGCCCGCTGAAAAACGGAATATTCTGCGATCATAGATTATGGGCACTTTTTATCAGCAAATAAACCCATGGGGCTATAAAGCTTATTTCATCGTACGTTTCCGGATGATAAATTTGCAAAAGTCTGAGAAATTCAGGCATTTTACATAGAACATTGGTCAATTCTTTATACATACAATGTTCGCACCATTCACAAATCAATTTTTCATACATACAATGTCGTTCGCACCATTCACATGTTGCGATTGCACCAGCTGTGAAAGCGTTGTCCTTATGATAGGCCATCTGATAGTGTGCATATACATCAAATTGGAAACCGGGGTGTCTTTCATACTTGTGTTCTAAATTGTTATAGTTCTTGAGAATGTTCTTAAATCTAAAGCGTGTTTTTCGATATAAGAAAGGCTTATCTACAGCTTTTTTAAAACAATAGCTAATCCGTTGAAACACGATGTTAAAGTCAGACATAATCATTGCGCGCATGAAAGAGTTAATGCACAGCATTGTCGATAAATCACGATAATCTAAATATTTGAAAATAGCAATCCAACACAGCGCGGGCAAGCCGGCTGAAATGAAAGATAATATGGCGTAATCAGTAAAACCATGAGAGCATCAAACATGAATATCACCAGACCTAGTACAAAATATCTTTAGCATGACTCAGAGGCGACATTTCAACTTGATCGACAAAGTATACACGAGTTTCTCAATGAAAAATGTCTCTCTCCACAGAAATGGATAGAATACAGCTAGGCGCTTGAACATTGATGCCAAAATCGCCAGATATTTATGAATATCCCCGGAAAACCACTCTTTATAGCGAATGCTGTACAATAGATATCTCGCATTACATCTGAACATACGAAAAATGGATTTAAGCGAGTGTTCTGTGAGAAAACCTGGGTGTCTGCATACCCAATGACTGATTCCAGACTCGGCCCGTAAAAATAAATACGGCTTAAAGCGTGTAGTATATATATGAAAAATCACTCTATCGCATATCCGTATGCAGCATATAGCGATACGTTCTAGCATCCACGTGCTATGCGTTGAAGTTAGTTCATGAAAATAGCGACACACACCCATCATTTGACACCGTGAATCGTAATTAACATATTTCAGTATATGGACCCAAATTTCAGTGGGCAAACAGTGGACTGAAATTAAAACAAGAAGAATGCTATTGAGATGCCATCGGGTGAAACATGTATTCTATATGGGTCGTTATCGGACACGTGCGTTAAAAATAGTATATTCTAGTATATATTACAGCAAAGATCTATATCAACGTGTTCTCAATGGAAAGGTTAGTCAAGCTGGAATGAACCGTGGCTTTCGACTCAAAGACGATGAAATGGATGCCTCTATACTCAGTGGCGTGATGCATTTACATACTTCTATCCAAAACGGCAGGGTCACATGACTGCCAATGATTTCAAAACAGAAAAAATCAATAATCACAATCGGACAACGTGGATGATCTATGTTTGACCCGGGTGACGGGTAAAGCCCGCCTTGAAAATGACACAAAATGCAAGAGGGTGGTGATTTCATGCCTAAAGGGAACTGACACGCGTGGGTTAACTTAAAAGTTTAAATAATAATAAATTCTTTATCCTGTGCTTTTTCAGAAAAACTGACATTGTGTGTGTGTGTGTGTGTGTGTGTGTATGGCGCGGAGTCCTGAGATTATCGGACACGATCATTAAAATAGTATATTCTAGTATATATTGCAGACGGATGATCCACACGACTACTCGGTGAATTTTAAAGAGCAAGTAGAGTTAGTATCGCATCAAAAAATTCAACATTTGATGAATGGCATGTTAGATACCATGAAGGAGCTTTGGCCAGCACAAACAATCATGGCCATTGAGAACCGGCGACCCAGAAACGCATGCATCAATACTATACTGTACGCCATTATGGTTGCTATGGTAACTGATAGTCATGCAAAATTCTGGCCGCGCCGCAGAGACGGTTCGGTGGCAGATAAAATTGACTAAATATAGCCTGGGGTCAAGAGTCTGACCCAGAAATATGAATACTGCGTGTGCGTGCTATATTATGGTTTGATTAAGCGGGGGGAGTCAGTTTTGCCCCATAAGTAAGGTCCTGAGAGATAGGGGTTTTTGCTACGTAGAGCCATATAATAGCTCGGGTGTTTTGCCTTAATAAACGCCATACTCTGTTCACGGGTAATCTCGGCATTGCTTAAATATTCTATTAGCCACAGTTCTACAAATTTGATTTGTTCAAAAATGTTGCGGTCGTGAATTGCCAGGTGTGTTGTGTATCGCAGTAAATCAGCCATCAAAAAATCCATTTCGAAATTGAACCAAATCGGGTACATTATGTAATGGTGACCTTTGGCTAATGTGTATGACCTGTTATCGGAGTCAACATCAGCCATGCGAAATGCAGATTTCAAAGCCCACAAAACTCGCTCAAACCCGAAACATTTGTCTCTTTGAATTACAGCGTAAAAGCGCCGACAGGTCGCTGCATAATGCAGTTTTGATTGTCTGTCTAGAAATCCAACAATTTCTCGCCAGATCACGATGTCTTGTACTGCAAAAAACAATCATAGAATATATATGACCCATTAAAAACCATATGGAGTTGTTGTGAAGTCTGAATGAATGACACGCTTATCAAAATTATATGTAAGACATTTAGTCTCTACTGTGTTGAATATAATATGATTAATGATATCTCTGTTGAACTTTCTGGGATTGATAGTGGTGATTGATTTTTTGATGTTGTTAATAACTAAATTCTTAAGGCTGTCGAAATTGAGTAGACGTTGATTCCTTTCATTGAGTGTGATCCCCTTAATATGGGCCAATGAAGTATATTGTCTTAAGCGTGTAGAATAAATTCTCATCGCATAAGATTTCGGAGCTGTGCTAACGAATTCTTGGATATAGCTAGATTCACCGTAGGGTCGGGAAAGTTCATCCACTAAACCTCCTAGGAAGATAGATAATTCAGGATCGCTATCGTCAGGCCTATGCACAAATATGATCGAGTCCGTATCTGCATATAGCAATCTTTTAATTGTTACAAAGCGCATATGTTTATATAGTTCTAAACGGCCATACATTGTCGTGTATATCGCATGGATTATTGATGTTTTCGGGTTGGTAGGCTGAAAATCGGTTTTTCTCTTATAATGCACGAAAACGACGTCATCATTAACTATCGTGGCCGATTTGACTTTAATGTCCGGTGATGTTAACATATCGAAAAGATCGCTTGGCTCGGTAAGATGCTTTGTCTGGGTTTTATCATTTTTCATCCCTAGATATCCCCACAAGACAACAAGAAATGATTTACCCATAGCACGACGGCCACTATTCCTGACGATTTTTGCGGGGTCTAAGACCACGTGGTCGTGACGTAAATAATCGCTAATGTATTTGTCTTTTTCTGAGCTGGACATATCTTGGCGTGGCCATCCTGAATTTTCGACTTTGACCTTCAAAAACGTTGTGATAAAATCTTTGAATAACGAATCTGAACTATTTGGATAATCCCAAACCTCAAAGATTTCGAGAATCTCGTAATTTAGCTCAACAGCGGCGTTTATCTCCGGGGTGGCCCATGTTCCAATAAATGCCCTTTCATCGACGGTGTGTTCACAGGTCTCGTTCTGATGCTTTTCTGCACAAGTCCTGCAAAGGGCAAATAGCAATTTCTTCCCAATTCTTGCGGGCAGAATTGGGAGCGCTAGGCCACGAGGAGGGAGAATTTTGATTTTTGCCAGCCCAAAATATTCAGACATAGGCTTAAAATTACATGTATAGATATCCGGGTGTTTGATGGGATATAGACCATCGCGATTCGTTTTAGGATATAGTGAACAAATATCATAATATTTGATGGTTTCATCGCCTTCATTTTTATGATACATTTTAAATGGGGACACACGCCCACCATACATTGCAGATCGCGGCTCGAGCGGGGTTTCAAATGTATAACTGGCGATTACGTTTTGAATTTCTCTATCTTCGTCAAAATCTTTCTCCCAAATAAAGACCACACGGAAACCAGCATTTAATAAAGCTTTTTGTCTACAAAGCCACTTTTCGTATTCTGTATGCATGGGGAGTCCCGATACCGGACTAATCATATTTAAGTCATACACTGCGGGGTTTGCATGGAAGACGTCTCCAAGAAATTCCATAGCGGTATTTGTCTCCGAAACATAACCGTCAACGATATAACCCATAATCGGATATTCTGGAATAATGGTTATATTTTGAGTTTCAGCCATATAACGAAGCCATTTTCGTGCCTTGATAGACTGACGAGCAATGGGGTTGTATCCAGATATCGGAACGAGGCCAATGGTTTGAGGTTTAAGAAAATTCTGCCTGAAAACAGCGTTTATTGCAGAACTCATCGATATTGCCTCGGCAAATGGGTCAAGATGCCCGAGCTCTATAAATAGCTGTCTAAATTGAATGCTTGCTCGTCTGAGAATGTCGACATCGCTGATGCAGTAACTCACGAGTTCGGCATCTAGGTCGAATTCATTGTGACAATTCTGATCGTACCATATATCAAATTCACGTCTCCTCGAACTGCTCATCCCCTCAGGGTCGTACATATCTCTGTCGGGCATAGGACCGATATATTTCTCATTTCCAGGCGTGAATTTTGCGAACGGGAAAAATCCTTTTTTTAATTCTGAAATCCCGAAAGTCTCAGGTAGATCTGACAGTTTACACGGTATGTAGCATAATAAATCTATAAAACGAATTTTCATGGCTTTAATAGACATAAAAATCAGTTTTCGCCCGTTATGTAGGATTTCAGGAACGATCCCTATCTCGAAAAGGGCCCGTGTTAAAATTATGTAATCAAAACCACGCCCGTTAAAACTTATCACAGTTGAATTCATATTTTCTCTACTAACTAACCATTCGGCAAAAACCGTAATTTCTCTAAAAATATGTTGATTTACACCGCAATTGTTGCATTCGCTTTCTGCGGTGATATCTAGATTCTCACATATCCCACATGTGCGGTGTGCAACAACCAATGCAGCTTTTTGAACGCCCGTCGACAACAACATCGTTTCAATATCAAAGCATATTGTACGATGCCTCACGCATGGATTACCGCCGCCATTATCGGCCATGTCGCTTTCGACTTGGGCATTGAGAAATGGAAACTCGTCATTCCCGTCGCCGTTTTCAATTAAGCGATCGTTATTCTCCGTGGAGCGTTTAGCACGTTTCGGTTGCATATAACACAGGTGATTCCTATTGACCCATTTATTGCAGATATTACACATAATTTCATAGCAAATATGCTGCGATTCACGGCTGCGGTCAAATCGGCGCTTGCATGTCGGACATCTCATAAAGAGCTCGCATACACTGCGCTTTTTGGGCCCGAGTTTCTTCGCATGATGGCTATAGCAACCGTTATTTGGATATGAAGTATGGCATTTCGGACACTCGAGCCATATCGTGTCTTTGTCGGCAACGCAATTTTTACCCGATCGCTTGCATAAACTGCAAAACGCAATGCATTTGTGTAACCTGGATGTAGAGGCGTATCCTTTAAAGCATGTTTTACAAACATAGGGTTTGTTAAGTAGCGCTGTCAGAGAGCTGACAACATCGAAATGGTTATCTAAATAAAATAAATGTAATTGCTGTGAGTGGGGAGCACCGCGATAATATATTGCTGGGCGGTTAACATTGCCGCTCCAGATAACCAACTGATAGGATTCCAAATATTTTTCGAATTGAGCAACGTCCTCAAGACCGAATTCAGTTCCAGATACGCCTGCATTGCTACATAGATTGAGAGCGGCCTGTTTTTGAAATCTGGCATTCTTTAGAAGTTTTTGATAGTCACTGCAGTTTTCAAACTTGGCACGTGCGAGAACTATAGCCCGTGGGAGGCATAAATCGCGAGAATTGACCTTTATAATGCATTTTTTTCTCGATAAAAACTCCTTAGCAGTATGGTATATAGTACGCCCTCGCCCACAGGGTAGTTCTACAACAAAAAAATCTAACACGCACTTGGAATCTAATTTGAACGATCTCCGGCTCTGAGATATTTTGGCGATTTTGGCAGCAAGAATACGGCCTGTAAGGTCTTTTGGGAGAGAGAAACTCGTGCTGACAGGTATATCAAGTTCGTCTTGGCTAAGTGTACATCTAACCCTGTGATTATTGCCTAAACCTTTCTTCAAAACATTCAGAACAGAGTTTAGAAGCCTTTCAACATCGTCAGATGATAAAAGGGGCCTTTTCGGGTGAAAGTCAATAGTCATTTTTTGAGATTCGCAATTATATCTCACAGAGCGCAGTTTCTCTTTACCTCGTAATGTGAAATCTTCTGACACAACAACGGTGTCGCTGGCAGTCGGGGGAGTTTGTGACGTCACAGAAGCATCGGGAATTGCTGATGTGCTGGCAGGGACAGCGGCGTCGTGAGCAGACGATGGGCGCGATACATCAGGATTCACGGCATCATCGGGCGCTGAGATTTGCTGGACTGGTTCACTAGAATGTGCGGTCCTCAAATGGCGCATTAACGAATATCGTTTAGCCAAATGAGCCCCGCATGCGTGACATAAAAAGCCTGGCCGTTCCCCTTTCGGCATCTGGAAAATAGTCGAAATTCGAACAGGCGATAAGTATAAATCCGACTAATAAGATGTTTTTGACACTATTTATCAACTAACTCTGCATAGATGTCATTTAAAAGTTTTAATATGCTATCAAACATAAACGATTGTTCGTTCTTTAGTGTTCGATTAAGGGGTATACTCGGGGGAAAAATCTGAGACACGTTTTGAGAATATTTACATTGCGGTTTTGGCGCACGAAAAAAGATGCGTCGAAACCACTAGTTCCGATCACTAGACCATGGTGATATAGGGTAAACGCGGACCTGCATTCACCCGATAAAATAGAGAGAAAAAGTAAACTTACGTTCAAATTATGCTTTATCCGTGATTAAGCGGACCCGGGATAACACTGGTTCGACGAAGCACTGCTTAATCAGAGCGTCCAGTCGGAGATCGTCGTCTGAAGTCGCGACTGCTTCACGGACCGCTGTACGATAGTCTTGCTGGGTCAACTGAGCCACACCCAATTCGAACCTCCGGGCAGCCGCCTGACTGCCAAAACTCAAACTTTGGAAGTCAAGTTCGTGAATTTTCCTGCTTATAACTCCGGCGATCGTATCCGCAATGGCGTTGATTGTTGGGGGCAGTTTATCGGCGCCCCCCGCTGAAATCTCGACCTCCAGCGAAGCCAACGACTCCAATAGTTCTTCGAATTGCGCCACAGAAAATGTTACCCCGTATCCCGTCGGGTTCAAACCTCCGTTTGCAAATTTGCGAACGTGGAAGAAATATTTGCTCTCATAGAATGTTAGCGACAAAAACAGATCGTCTTTAATCAGGCGTCGAGCGTCGCTTATAGTCGCATCGATTGAGACGAGGAGATTGGAGAGTTCGTAGTGATGACCTTTAATCACGCACCAGTCGTCATACGTCAGCACGATCTTGCTTTTAGAATCCTCAAGGACAATCTCGGATAAAGCAGTGGCTGAAGCAGCAACCGAGATCACCTTTTTGCCGATGTTCAACACAGACCTGAAAATACACGAGATATTGGTCAGAATATGGTTCGAGAAGAGACTATTAAGCATTTCTGAAATTAAAATCTGGAATAAAAATCAGATAGAGGCGTCCCAGCATCTAAAAAGAAAGTATCTTTTATGCAGTTTTAACTTTGCTCAGCGACGTTTGATGAGAGATGTGATTTTTCTACCAGAAGACAAAATGCTATTAACCACTCGATATCTTTAAAATCAATTAAGCTGTGATCGTCGAAGGCATGCCAGATAGATCTACTTACACCGTATCCTCTGCGTTAGTCATTGTGTAGTGTTTTAAATGACTTACTCCTGCTATGGGTACTCTTCTAGGCCTCTTGACAACCAAACCGTCCGTGCTTCCTGGTAACTGTCTGGCTTCGCTACTCCTTCGGTTCTGGCTGGCTATCCGGATCGTTATGATTCGAAAAACGGCGCGTCGGCGATGTTATTGATTCGCGATGTGTGACGTCACAGAACAGCTCGCTCAATCAGCGCACGGCGCATTCCCCAGAGTATTGGTTATTAGACGCTGTATGCGGTATCAATACAAACCCTGTCGCGAAAGTTTTCATTAAAGCAAAAATAAGAAAAACTCATGTTAAAGCAGATATTTGGTATATTTAAAACTATATATATATACAGATCCTATTGTCTATATCAATATAAATATCACTCCTCTCCACGGGTAGGACGAGCGGCTGAAACAGAAAACGAGAAACCATAAATAAATACAAATTCCTCTCCAGGTTGTAAAAGAGAA
>PJEL010002374.1_pt1 | contig 17425 bp, 12 predicted proteins | sample 1853271 | NCBI WGS metagenome assembly PJEL01 (sample SAMN08108733, study PRJNA415343) | Invertebrate metagenome, whole genome shotgun sequencing project. | host: Globobulimina | place: Sweden: Gullmar Fjord | collected 2015-08
TATTTGTAAGATTCTGTAAGGGACTTATATCTGTAAATGTATTACCTACTAAATGTAAAATTCTTAAAGATGTAAGATTTTCTATACCAGCAAGATCACTTATCCCCTCAAGATTAGCTCTAAGGTAAGTAACTTCATGAATGAAGGTATAACCGGTATCAAGAACAGCATCTTTTAAATGGAAAAAGCGGGGATTTAATGGCAAAACACCTCTGACCATTGGAGTTATTGGGAAAATCGAATTTCAAAAGGGTGCTGGAATTTTAAAGGAACTTGCAATGCACCCCAATTTAAAAGGTTTACCGGTAAGAATCGTTGTAATCGGAGAGATAAGTAGTTATCCGGCACGTAACAAGAATGATAAATTTATAGTTCACGGCCCCTATTTACATGAAGAGCTGGCAGAAATAGCGGAAAAATATGATGTTTCCACCATACTAATTCCCAGCATCTGCCCCGAAACATTTTCTTTTACAACATCCGAGGCACTTTTACTCGGCTACCCTGTAATATGTTTTGATATTGGAGCACCGGCAGAAAGAATAAAAAAATATAATTCCGGCATTGTGATTGACAACATCTCTACTGAAGGCTTAATAAGTGTTTTCAGAAAAATCCTTGACAATCCACAATTAATAAAAGAGTTAAGTGCCAATACAATAAATTACATACCTCCCAGCCTGCACGATCACTTAGAAAAAGTATTTTCAACTTTCAATAGTTCCTTATCAGCATCCAGATGTTAAATGCACGCAGTGCTTTCTTTGATTTACAATGCTGTATTGTTATACTAACGCAGAAATGTTTTATAAATTTTAGGTTATTAAAGTCGAAATGAAGTTTCAAGCAAACAAAGTACTTTTCGTACTATTGATCTTCTCAACCCTCCTATATTCCACCAAGCTTCCTTATGCCGGATATCAAGGAGTTATCTGGCTGCTCTCTCTTTTTTCTTTATTACTAATTGCCGTGAATTTGGGCGCTGTCAAAGCCACTGTAAAGTACCACCGTTATACTTTATTATTCCTTCTTTTACTATATGGATCTATGTGGGTATCCGCCTACGCTAGTGACCTCCAGAGCATTGCAATAACCTTTAGCAAGAAATACTCTATTTATACATTAGTATTTTTTTCATTTTTAATCCTTACATATAAAAAACCGAACAGACTTTATTATTATCGATTAGTACTCCGGTTCTTAGTAGTGCTTGCCATGTTCGGTATCGCAGAGTACCTTTTTCCCGGCCTCTGGTTGTTCTCTTTTTTAAGGTTTTCCGGCTCTTTAGTTATATACCCCAACATAAGTTCTCTCATGCAGTGGCATAATCAATTCGGCGTGCTTATGAGTATCGGCATGCTCTTAGTTCTTATTCTAAATAATTATAAATCGATCCATATCGTTGAATTTTATATCAGCTATCTTTCATTTCTTATAATAACTCCCCTTACAGGCAGTAGAAGTGCTTGGTTAATATTTATATTAGGAATTTTTCTTGCATGGTTATACAAGGTCATCAAATTAAGAGGGGCCTGTATTGTTATCGCTCTTTTTATGCTAAGCATTTTATCTTTCTCGCATTCTATGCAACGAGCAGGTATAAAGGAAAGTGTGTTATTTCCGTTATCAAATATTATCGCAAATAATACCAAGAAAGCCTCTATGGACTCCATTCTTAATAATAGCTCCTTTGAGTTATGGATCAGCTATAATGATACATACGCGCCTAAATATTGGCGATATAATAATCTCCTCCCTATATTGAATCTGACCAGAGATGCGGAAGATGGTATATTTTCAGTTCAACTAAAGAATAATCACAGCACTATATCCTTGAGTCAAAATATTGATACAACAAAATGGCAGCATTTATACGATAATTTTCATGAATTAGAATTTAGATCCCTGGCAAAAACTAAAAACACATCTGTAAGAATTGGTTTACATTTAAGCAACGATAAATTATTAGTTTCTGATCCGCATACAGGCGATGGGACCTGGCACGAGCTTACGCTAAGAGTAAAGATGTCGGAATTCTCAAAGAATACTCGCCCCGAAGTAGCGAAATTGATCATTCCTGATCCGGGCACAGAAGTAATATTCGACAATGTAATATTGAAAGGGACAGGGGCAAAAGATCCTCCCTCTGTTTCTAAACCACTCAGCAAAGAATTAGACACGTTAAATACCGAAGATATCAAAATCACTCCCCCTTATTCATTATTCTCAAGCAGAATATTCATATGGAAAACGGCTATAAATGAAATTCTGAAACACCCTTTTACAGGATCCGGGATGCAGACTTTCCAGGTAAAGTCAAAACAGGCTGCAGGCCATTCTTTTCTCCACACTCACAATATATTTTTGAATATCCTTTTTGATTTAGGGATTATCGGCTTTTTACTGTCAGTCACGTTTATCTATTGTGTCTTTAAGAAAGCTGAATGGCACAATCCAATTGTAATAATTCCTGTTATACTTGTCTTTGCAGGACAGCTAACAGATTGTTTTATCCATGACTTTACATTTACAACAATCGTGCTTTATTTTTTAGCTGAAGCAGGGAATTCAATGGTAAGTTCCTGATATTAGCATTAGACATGCTTTATTTCGACAGATAATTCTTGAGCGCTTCTTTCCAGTGCCTCGGCACCCCAATGCCCTCAAGCTGCAGCATCGTATTTCCAAGCACTGAATAGCCGGGCCTTTTGGCGGGCCGCTTAAATTCATCGGAAGTTACAGGTTTAATTCCAGCTTTGCTTCCCGTTAGCCTTCCTATCTCAACTGCAAATTCATACCACGAGCATTGAGAGGAATTGGTGATATGATATGTACCATACCCCTTTCCTATAAGCTCTCTTAATTTGAGAGCAAGATCATATGTAAAGGTAGGAGACCCAATCTGATCATCTACAACACTTATTTCATCTTTTTCTGAAAGCAGTCTGCATATTGTATCTACAAAGTTTTTCCCGTTCCTGCCGTAGAGCCACGAAGTCCTTACTATATAAAATCGGTTTGTCAGTGAAGTTACAAAACGCTCCCCGATCAATTTTGAAAGACCGTATTGATTTACGGGGTTTGTTGTATCCCATTCATTATAAGGCGTCTTTCCGTTCCCGTCAAAGACATAATCCGTGCTAATGTAAACCAAAGGACATCCAACTTCTTCACAAGCCATCGCAACATTTCTCGTGCCTGTGCCATTAGCAAGATACGCGGTTTCAGGATTGCTTTCACACCCATCCACGTCAGTATACGCTGCAACATGTATAAGATAATCAGGGCTTACTGCCCTGATTGCTGACAAAGTCTTGTCCATGTCAGTAATATCAAAATCTTTAAGAGTAAAGTTAATGAGCTCAACATCAGAAAAAACTCTCTGAATATCATGCCCGAGCATACCGTCCGAACCAGTTACAGCAATCTTCATTTGTTAAGCCTTTCTCCATACTGGGTATTATAATATTCCATATATTCCCCTGAAGTAATCCTATTCCACCAATTTTCATTAGAAAGATACCATTGAATTGTCGCTTCAAGTCCCTCTTCAAAACTTGTTTCAGGCTTCCAACCTAGTTGATTCTCAATCTTTGACGGATCGATAGCGTATCTCCTGTCATGACCCTGCCTGTCCTTTACATAGTTTATCAGGCCCAGGGCCTTATCAGGATCTTCATTAAGCTTTTCAGCGACTTTTCTTAGCAGCAGCTTAATGATCTCGATATTAGGCATTTCATTTCTGGAGCCTATATTATATACCTCTCCTGGAGTCCCATTATGCAAGACAGCATCTACGGCCTTATTATGATCCAGAACATAAATCCAGTCTCTGACATTCATCCCGTCCCCATAAACCGGAACCGGTTTTTTACTGACAGCATTCAGTATGAAAAGAGGGATAAGTTTCTCTGGGAACTGGAAAGGGCCGTAGTTATTTGAGCATCTCGTTATCATAGCTTTAAGTTTATGGGTTTCGACATAAGCCCTTACAAGCATATCAGATGAAGCCTTACTGGCAGCGTAGGGGCTATTCGGCAAAAGAGGAGAGCTCTCGTTAAAAAGCCCGTTTTCAATAGAACCGTAAACCTCATCAGTCGAAACATGTACAAACTTGCAATCCCTTTTCCTCGCTATCTCAAGCAAGTTATAAGTCCCGAAAATATTTGTCTGCAAAAAAGGGGTAGCATCCATAATACTCCGGTCTACATGGCTTTCCGCTGCAAAATGTACAATCGCATCAAACTCGACATTATCAAGAATTTTTTTATCGCAAATATCTCCCTTTAAAAAAGCATACCTGTCTGATGATTCAACATCAGTCAGATTTTCAAGATTACCGGCATACGTAAGCTTGTCTAAATTAACAATTTCATAATCAGGATATGTTTCAATTAAATATCTGATATAGTTTGAAGCGATAAAACCGGCACCGCCGGTCACTAACAATTTCATTTTTGCACCTCTTATTTAATCTTCTATCAGGAAAGGAGTTGAAGGATCATCTTCGTGTCTAATCTCGTCTATAGGCTCGGCTTTTTTATTACCCATAAAAAGGCGGTCCGGCATATTGATAACCATTCCGTTGCTTTCATCTATATTTTTGTAGGCATGTACAATACCAGCGGGTACAATCGCAACTGTAGGGGTGCCGCTAGTATCTATCGATCTTTTCTCACGATATGTTGAAGACCCCTTTCTGTTGTCCCACAAATAAAGCCTGAACTTACCAATAAAACAAAAATAATCTGCCTGATCAGTATGTTCGTGAGGTCCCCGGATTAGTCCCGGCTTAGTCACTGACAAATAAGACATGACAGGTCTAAAATCGGTTTCATCTTCCCTGAATATTTCTGAAAGCCAGCCCCTCTGGTCTTCATACACTTTAAGTTCAGTAATCTGGATTCCTTCCACTTATATACCTCCACTCAGGATAATAAAATTCATAGCCTACTATTTTATAGTAAATCATCTTACAAATTCAACAGACCAGCATCAATATCATTGCATTGCAAATGGGAATAACAGTCTTAATGAGACTAATTCATTAAAAGGTATAGAATTTTATTACAGATAGTACTGCATACAAAAGAAGCAAAATATTGTTTACCTATGAAAATCAAGGCAAGAAAGACCCTGATAAATAAAACAAAACAGACAGTTCATTTTCAATAAATCATTTTCCGACCAGGCCTTCAAGAGCTTCCAACTGTTTTGTTTCACCCATAGCTACCAGAGTGTCTCCCTGCTTAATAATAATCTCTGAGGTTGGATTAAATCGCATATCGCCTGAGTCTCTCTTTATTGCCACGATTATTATACCCATATCCTTGCGGATACCGCATTCATCAAGTCTGCGGCCTACAATATGCGACGAGTCTTTCACTTTTATTTCTTCCATCTGCAGCTCAATATTTCCGGTCCTGGTAGCAAACTCGATAAAATCAACAACAGCTGGTTTCAAAATCGTATGGGCTATTCGCAAACCACCTAAATGATAAGCTGAAATCACCTTGTCGGCCCCTGCCCTCATAAGTTTTTTCTCAGCACCTTCCTCAATTGCCCTTGCAACTATTTTCAGGTTCGTGTTCAGGCCCCTTGCCGACAAAACAACATAAAGGTTGTCCGCGTCCGATGAAAGCACAGATATTAGTCCAAGTGCCCGTTCAATACCAGCGTCCTTTAATACATGGTCCTGTGTCGCGTCTCCCTTGAGCGAAAGCATGTCCTCATCCATTTCAGCCAGTATATCGGAAGACCCTTCAACCACAAGAAAACTGGCATTTTCCTGTTTCATTTCCCTGCATATGATCTTTCCCATCCTTCCGTAACCGCAGATGATATAATGGTTTTTTAAATTTTCAATTGTCTTTGTCAATTTTCTCCTCCCCAAAATTACCCTGATTTCACCTTCAAGGATTACTCCGGCAACTACAGATAAAGCATAAAATATTGATCCGACTCCTGAAAGAATAAGAACAATCGAAAACAGCCTGCCCATTCTTGAAAGAGCATGGACTTCTTCAAAACCAACGGTAGTAACCGTAATAACAGCCATGTAAAGCGAGTCCAGCAGGTCCCATCCTTCTATCAGCATGTACCCTACTGTTCCGTACAATAAAACACCCAGTATTGCAATACTGGGATAGGTTATTTTTTTCCTGATATCCACAATGTTCAATTATAATGAATTTACAGGTATTTAGCTAGAAACAAAAACAGGAAATCATTGAGTCTGCAATGAATTGCATCTATGCAAACAAATTGAGACCATGAAACATAAAAGTTCCATGGTCTCAACATCCTTACTATATCTCTTTAGCGTCTTCAATACAACCTAATGGTAGTATTTACATGCCGCCGCTGTTAAACTCTTCGTCCGCCTCTACAAAAGTCTCTTGATACATGTCTGTTCCTGTACCTGCCGGGATAAGTCTTCCCATAATAATGTTCTCTTTCAGCCCCCTAAGGTTGTCCTCTGCACCGTTAATGGCTGCCTCTGTAAGGACCCTTGTGGTTTCCTGAAATGAAGCGGCAGAAATAAAACTGTCAGTTGAAAGAGACGCCTTTGTAATTCCAAGCAGTATAGGCTGTGCCTTTGCAGGTTTGCCTTTTTGTTTAAGCACCCTTCTGTTTTCTTCCTCAAAGACCAATTTATCGATCTGTTCGCCGACAAGAAAATCAGCATCGCCCGAGTCCTCAATTTTCACCTTTTTCATCATCTGCCTGACAACAACTTCAATATGTTTGTCATTGATGCCAACACCCTGCAGCCTGTAAACCTTTTGTACTTCATCAACAAGATACCTCTGTAGTTCATTAGGCCCGAGTATTTCGAGTATATTATGCGGATTAATTGAGCCGTCCATCAATGCTTCACCGGCTTTCACCCAGTCGCCTTCATGAACACTCAAGTGCTTACCTTTAGGAATTTGATACTCTCTTGTATCAGAGCCTCCCTTGACATTTACAACACGCATGCCCTTATGAAAGCCCTTAAATTCAACAACTCCGTCAATCTCACTGACAATAGCCTGTTCCTTGGGCTTTCTTGCCTCAAAGAGTTCTGCAACCCTGGGGAGACCACCTGTGATATCCTTTGTCTTTGTTGTTTCACGCGGGATTTTAGCTATAACATCACCAGGGGCTACAATCGAGCCTTTGTCAACAAGGACGTGTGATCCGGACGGCAGCAGATACCTGGCCACCGCTCCACTTGAGAGCTTTAACGTTCCTTTGCCATGCTCATCTTTTATCGAGACCCTCGGCCTCATGTTCGCCGGGTATTCAATAATGACCTTATGGGCAAGACCGGTTACCTCATCCACTTCTTCCTTAACAGATAAACCCTCTGTTATATCACCGAGCGCGATTCTTCCTCCAACCTCTGTTATAATGGGAAGTGAATACGGGTCCCATTCCACAAGCAGCTGCCCCGCTTTTACCTTCTCACCATCCTTTATTTTCAGCTTTGCCCCGTAAACAACCGAATACTTTTCCCTTTCCCTGCCTTTATCATCGGTAATAGCTATTCCACCGTTACGGTTCATAACAATCAGAAAGCCTTCCCTGTCTTTAACCGTTGAAAGATCCATGAATTTTACGACACCGTTATTTTTTGCTTCAAGCACTGTCTGTTCAACCAGCCTTGTGGCAGTACCACCTATATGGAAAGTTCTCATCGTCAGCTGTGTGCCCGGCTCACCAATGGATTGTGCCGCAATTATTCCTACAGCATCGCCTATTTCTACCCGACCGCCTCTTCCCAGGTCCCTGCCGTAACATCTTCTACATACACCGTGCTTTGATTCACAGGTCAAAACTGACCGTATCAGGACCCTGTCTATTCCGGCATTTACGATTTTTTCTGCCAGTTCATCATCTATCTCATGGGACTTTTTCGCGATCCGCTCTTTTGTAATCGGGTCCAGCACTTCCTCGGCTGTATACCTTCCGAATATCCTTTCCTCGAGCGCTTCTATGATTTCACCGCCTTCGATCAGGTTAATCAACATGATACCCTCATGTGTCCCGCAGTCATCCTCACGAATAATAACGTCCTGTGTAACATCAACCAGCCTTCTGGTAAGATATCCTGAATTCGCTGTTTTTAATGCAGTATCCGCAAGACCCTTTCTGGCGCCGTGAGTTGAAATGAAATATTGAAGCGGTGTCAGGCCTTCCCTGAAATTTGCGGTAATAGGTGTCTCAATAATTTCACCAGAAGGTTTGGCCATGAGACCTCTCATTCCTGCAAGCTGTCTCAACTGGGCTGCTGAACCTCTCGCCCCAGAATCCGCCATCATGTAAATATTATTAAATGAACGTCTCTCATCGAGGTCTTCAGCTGACAGCGAATCAGGGTCCTCTAACCCTTCAGTACCAAGTTCTTTCATCATCGCATCCGCTATCTTCTCAGTAACTTCCGCCCATATATCTATGACTTTATTGTATCGCTCACCATTTGTAATCAAACCGTCAGCATACTGCTTCTGCACTTCAAGTACTTCCTGTTCGGCCTCTCTAATAAAATCGTTTTTCTTTGATGGAATATGCATGTCATTTATGCAAATCGAATTTCCCGAAAGTGTTGCATGTGCAAATCCAAGCTTTTCGATATTATCAAGAAAGATGACCGTTTCCTTCCTCCCGATCCTCTTATAGCAGAATTCAATCAATTTTCCAACTTCTTTCTTGGTCATGACCTTGTTGACCTTATCAAAAGACATGCCTTCAGGCAATGCTTCGCCCAAAATTATTCGGCCTGCAGTTGTGTCGACAAGCTCACCTTCCACCCTAACCTTTATCTTTGCGTGCTCATGTACAATTCCCGCATCATATGCGATCCGGACCTCCCTAGGCCCGTAGAAAGTTTTGCCTTCGCCTTTCTCTCCTCTTTTCTCTTTTGTGAGATAGTAGATACCAAGGACCATATCCTGTGTAGGAGTAGCGATCGGTTTACCACTTGCAGGGCTAAGAATATTATTTACAGACATCATCAATACCCTGGCCTCAACCTGCGCTTCGATGGAAAGAGGTACATGCACCGCCATCTGGTCACCGTCAAAATCCGCGTTAAACGCGGTACATACCAATGGGTGAAGCCTTATAGCCTTACCCTCTACAAGAATAGGATCGAACGCCTGCATACCGAGACGGTGAAGGGTAGGGGCCCTGTTCAATAAAACAGGATGTTCTCTGATGACTTCATCAAGACAATCCCATATTATGTCTTCGCCCCTTTCAACGATCTTCTTTGCAGCCTTAATTGTTGTGACATATCCCTTTTCTTCAAGCTTGCTGAATATGTACGGCTTAAAAAGTTCAAGGGCCATGGTTTTCGGCAGACCGCACTGATGCAGTTTCAATTCCGGACCAACCACGACAACTGAACGACCTGAATAATCGACTCTTTTTCCAAGCAGGTTCTGCCTGAAACGTCCCTGTTTTCCCTTTATCATATCACTCAAAGATTTCAAAGGTCTCTTGGTTGCTGCCTTCAATACCCGGCTTCTTCTGCCATTGTCAAATAGTGCATCAACCGCTTCCTGTAGCATCCTTTTTTCATTCCTTATTATGACACTGGGGGCATTCAACTCCATCAATCTCTTCAACCTGTTGTTTCTGTTTATAACTCTTCTGTAAAGATCGTTCAGGTCTGATGTAGCAAACCTTCCGCCTTCAAGAGGGACCAGCGGCCGTAGATCAGGCGGCAGTACAGGCACAACATCCATTATCATCCATTCAGGCTTATTCCCTGACTTTCTGAACGCCTCTACAACTCTCAACCTTTTGGTAAGTTTCCTCTTAACACCAATAGAGGAAGAAGCCGCGATCTTTGTCCTTAATTCTTTTGCCAGCTTGTCGAGGTCCAATGCCCGGAGAAGCTCTTTTATCGCTTCCGCGCCGACACCGGCCCTGAATTTATCGCCATATTCCTGGACGTTTTTCCTGTATTCTTCGTCAGTGAGCAGTTCTTTCTGCTTCAATTTCGTCTCACCCGGGTCAACAACAATATAACTCTCGAAATAGAGAACTTTTTCAAGCAGACGCATGGTCATATCAAGAAGGGTACCTATTCTTGACGGTATCCCTTTTAGAAACCATATGTGGGCAACAGGTGTTGCCAGCTCTATATGACCGAGCCTTTCACGCCTTGCTTTTGCCTGAATAACTTCAACACCGCACTTGTCACAGACGACTCCGCGGTGTTTCATCCTTTTGTATTTTCCGCAGATACACTCCCAGTCTTTGACCGGACCAAAAATTTTAGCACAAAAAAGCCCATCTCTTTCAGGCTTAAACGTCCTGTAATTAATTGTTTCCGGTTTTTTCACTTCTCCGTAAGACCATGCCCTAATTTTCTCAGGAGACGCAAGTCTTATTTTAATAGCCTCAAATTCCGTTGGATTTTTCGGCTTTTCAAATATCGAATATATATCTTCCACTTAATTCCCTCCCTTTATTGTTTATGGGAAATTTTTATTTATTCTTTACTGCCAGAGGCAGTTGTTTTACGTTTATCACTACGTTTACTCCCTTTATCACTACCTTCCTCCAGATCAACGTCAAGACCAAGACTCTGAAGTTCTTTTATCAGAACATGGAATGATTCCGGCACACCAGGCTCAAGGTTAACGTCACCTTTCACAATAGCCTCGTACACCCTCGCCCTTCCGGCAACATCATCACTCTTTACCGTCAGGAATTCCTGAAGTGTATATGAAGCGCCGTATGCCTCAAGCGCCCAAACTTCCATCTCTCCAAGTCGCTGTCCGCCGAACTGTGCCTTACCACCAAGCGGTTGTTGTGTAACGAGCGAGTATGGCCCGATGGAACGCGCATGAATCTTATCATCTACAAGATGGTGGAGTTTCAATATATACATATACCCTATGGTAACAGGCTTCTGAAAAGGGATGGATGTCTTCCCGTCATACAGGGTTATCTGTCCGTTCTCAGGGAGTTTGGCCTCTTTTAAAAGGTCTTTAATCTCGCTTTCCTTTGCACCTTCAAATACAGGCGTTGAAACATAAAGGTCAAGTTCTTTGGCCGCCCACCCAAGATGGGTCTCAAGTATCTGTCCGACATTCATTCTGGAAGGAACCCCCAGAGGGTTCAAGATAATATCGACTGTCCTTCCGTCAGGGAGATAAGGCATGTCCTCTTCAGGAACAATTATGGAAATAACTCCTTTGTTACCATGCCTTCCTGCCATCTTATCTCCAACCTGAATCTTTCTCTTCATTGCAACATAAACTTTCACAACTTTAAGAACTCCCGGCGGCAGCTCATCTCCCTTTTTGAACTGCTCCAGTTTCTTGTCAAAAACACTTTCGAGGGCCTTAACCTGTTTATTAGTTTCGTCCTCGATCATTTTTAACTTTTCCTGTTTCTCGGGATCCGTTAGTTTTATCTTACGAAGCGATTTGTCCGGTACATCATTCAGGACTTTTTCAGTCAGTTTTTTACCGCTTTCACATAAAGCCCCTTTGACTCCAGTCACTTTTACGTCTTCAGCTACCTTTTCGTCAAGGAGCATTTTCCTCATCATTCTGTAATTGTTTTCCCGGAGAATCCTCACCTCATCTTCAAGGTCACGCTGTAAATGAAATATTTTATCCTCTTCGATACTGTTCGTCCTCTTGTCCTTTGCAGCCCCTTTTCTCGTAAACACCTTAACGTCCAAAACAGTGCCCTCAGTTCCTGGCGGCACATAAAGACAGCTCTCCCTTACTTCCTCGGCCTTTTCGCCAAAAATCGCCCTGAGCAATTTTTCTTCGGGTGTAAGCTGGGTTTCACTTTTGGGGGTGACCTTACCTACAAGGATATCACCAGGTTTTATCTGTGCGCCCGTCCTGATAATACCGCTTTCGTCAAGGTCGCTTAATGCTTCTTCTCCAATATTCGGAATATCTCTGGTTATCTCTTCCGGTCCGAGTTTGGTCTCTCTCGCTTCAACGGAAAATTCCTCAATATGTATTGAAGTAAAAACATCGTCTTTTACAAGACGCTCACTCAAAATGATCGCGTCCTCAAAGTTATATCCCCTCCACGGCATAAACGCAACAAGCACATTTTTACCGAGGGCCAATTCACCCTTACTTGTTGCAGGGCCGTCAGCAAGCACATGGTTCTTATTAACTTTCTGACCTACTTTAACAAGGGGCTTCTGGTTTATACAGGTGGCCTGGTTTGATCTGAAAAACTTGACCAGCTTATATACATCCACACCGCCATCATCACAACTCACCAAAATTCGCGTGGCATCAACCGATTCCACTATTCCGGATCTCTTCGAAAGCACTATAGCCCCGGAGTCCCGGGCAGCTACGTGTTCCATGCCAGTCCCGACCCGTGGAGCGTCCGTATGCAGCAGCGGAACAGCCTGCCTCTGCATGTTAGAACCCATTAAAGCCCTGTTGGCATCATCATTTTCCAGAAAAGGAATCAATGCTGCGGAAATACTTACTATCTGTTTTGGCGAAACATCCATATACTGAACTTCTTCCGGCATTACAAGCCTGAAATCACCGCCAGCCCTTGCGGAAACAGTTTCATCAAGAAGCTGTCCACTTTTATCAAGAGGTGTAGTCGCCTGTGCAATTATATAATTTTCCCCGTCGATAGCTGAAAGATACTCTATCTCATCCGAGACAATGCCATCTTTCACCTTTCTGTACGGAGACTCAATAAATCCAAAATCATTTACCCTGGCGTATGACGCAAGAGAGGTTATCAAACCAATGTTTGGACCCTCAGGCGTTTCAACAGGACAGATACGGCCGTAATGAGTAGGGTGTACGTCTCTTACTTCAAAACCAGCTCTTTCCCTTGTCAACCCGCCTGGTCCGAGTGCGCTCAATCTCCTTTTGTGCGTTATCTCGGACATGGGATTTGTCTGGTCCATAAACTGGCTCAACTGGCTTGAACCAAAAAACTCCTTTATAACAGCTATAACAGGCTTTGCATTAATTATGTCATGCGGCATGGCTGTCTCAAGCTCTGTAAGCGTCATCTTTTCCTTGATGGCACGTTCCATTCTCACAAGACCTATCCTGAACTGGTTCTCAAGAAGCTCCCCTACAGCCCTTACACGTCTGTTGCCAAGATGATCGATATCATCTATATCTCCTCTACCGGCCCTCAGGTCAAAGAGATAACGGAGAATTTCTATTATGTCCTTGTCAGTTAACACTCTGGTCTCCAGAGGAACATCAAGTTTGAGACGTTTATTAAGTTTCAATCTTCCAACAATTGAAAGATCATATCTTTTAGGATCAAAAAACAGCCCTTCAAAAAGCGACCTTGCATCGGCAATCGATGGTGGCTCACCCGGACGAAGTTTTTTATAAATCTCAACCAGGGCTTCATCAGTACTGTTTACCTTGTCAAGACGTAGAGTATCTCTCAAAGAAGGAAGATATCGTATACCATCAATAAAAATGAGCTGGAGTGATGTGTCGTCCAATGTTATTAACTTTTCAGCCATCTCTTCGGTAATGCTCTCGTTATTCTCAAGAAGGACTTCACCTGTTTCAGGGTCAATGATATCAGTCAGGGTCACACGTTCGACAAGCTCTTCTTTTGTCATAGATATTTTCGTGACGCCCGCGGCATCCATTTTCTTAAGTGCAGCCTTTGTTATTCTGCCGCCTTCTTTAACAATCACTTCCTTTGTTTTCGGGGCTGTGATGCTTGAAGAAGACCTGTGCCCTGCAAGGACATTAGTAACAAGCCTTGTTGCAGAACCCTTATCAATACTGATTTCCTCAATGGGATAATATATTCTCAGTATCTGCTCTTCTGTATAGCCAAGGGCCTTAAGAATAATTGTTGCATGAAGTTTCTTCCGTCTGTCGATCCTGACATAAAGCGTATCTTTCGTATCAAATTCAAAGTCAAACCATGATCCCCTTGCAGGTATAATCCGGGCAGAGAAAATAACCTTCCCCCCTGCTTGCGACTTACCTTTATCATGACTGAATAAAATTCCCGGAGAACGATGCAGCTGGCTAACGACTACTCTTTCAACACCGTTAATAGCAAAAGTACCAGTCTCGGTCATTAAAGGCATCTCTCCAAGATAAACTTCCTGTTCCCTGGACTCTTTCAATCTTTTCTGCCCCGACTCCTCTTTTTCCCATAAGTTCAGCTTGACCTTTATCTTTAGAGGAGCAGCATAATTAATCCCCTTATCAAGGCATTCCCGAAGCTCATATTTCGGTTGGACTACTATGTATTCCATAAACTCTATTGATGCCGTTTCATTGTAGTCAACAATTGGAAATACACTCTTAAATGCTGCCTGCAAACCAGTTTCTTCCCTTAGAGACGATGTAACATTTTCCTGTAAAAAACGATCGAAAGAACGTTTCTGGATTCCTATAAGATTCGGAATAGAAAGTATCTGGGGTGTTTTCCCATAGCTTTTTCTTACCCTAAGACCCTCTGCCATAATTCTCCTTTATTCAGATCACAGACAACAGATTTCAGAACACAGACTTTTACACACTTGTTTCCAGAGCGGTTGCAGTCTGTGTTCCGTGATCTGTGATCTTTAGTCTTGATATTATTTCAATTCTACTGTTGCGCCCTGCTCTTCGAGTTTCGCTTTGATAGAATCCGCTTCTTCTTTGGCTACTCCGGTCTTTACCGGCTGTGGAGCACCATCAACTAATTCTTTGGCCTCTTTAAGCCCTAGGCTTGTAAGTTCTCTCACTGCCTTAATGACCTGGATCTTTTTATCTCCAACAGCGGTCAACACAACATCAAAGCTTGTTTTTTCTTCTTCTGCAGGCGCTCCACCAGCTGCAGGCGCTCCAGCGGCTGCAACCGCTACAGGAGCCGCTGCTGTCACTCCATAGCGCTCTTCAAATTCCTTAATAAACTCAGACATTTCCAAAATAGTCATTTTGTCAATAAATTCTAAAACCTCTTCTTTTGTTGCAGACATCTCGTCCTCCTTATTAGATAAAGTACCGTTAAGCGGTGCCCTCCAGGGCTATTCCCCCGCTTTATTCACCGGCACTGTCACGTTTATTTTTTAATGCTTCAATAGCATATGCAAATTGTGTAAGTGTTGAATTTAACAGACCAGCCAATTTCGTTGCAGGCGCCTGCATAGCACCGGCAAGCATGGCCAGCTGGACCTCTTTCGACGGCAGTTCGGAAACAACCTTCATCTGTTCCATTGAACATAATGCACCTTCAACGATTCCGCCCTTTATTTCCAGTTTTTTATTTTTCTTGTTATATTCGAGTACCTTCTTTACAAGAAGCACAGGATCATCATACCCGATCGCCAAACCTACAGGCCCTGAAAAGATATCTGCTGCTGCATCAAGCGATGTACCTTCCGCCGCCCTTTTTGCAAGAGTATTCTTTACTACTTTATACTCAAGCGCTGCAGATCGCAGACCGTCTCTTAACCCCGTTACTTCTTCTACGTTTAATCCACGAAAATCTGTAAAAACTATTCCTTTTGCTTTCGCAAACTTTTCATGGAGCTCTGAAACCATACGAGCTTTCTCATCTTTATTCAGCTTGCTCACCTCCCTTTTGGATATCAGAGACTCCTGAAGAATTGAGTTGCAACCAGAGAAATACAGACAGGTTCTTTTTGTAAGCAACTAACTGCACTGGCATTATTCACTTTCAACATCGTCTATGCAGGCTTACATTAATTGTTTGCCATTTAAGCAGTCCCTCTAACAGAACTACACCTGCAGTCTCTGACTTATTTTTTCATTACAGCTTTCAGCCGGTCAATTCCAGACTGATAATTTATTTTGACGACAGGGTCGAAACATTTACCGGTATCCCAACACCCATCGTTGATGAAACTGAAATCTTCTTAAGATACTTCCCTTTGCTTGATGACGGCTTCAATTTTTCAATTGAATTAACAACAGTCCTGGCATTATCAATAAGTTTGTCAGCATCAAAAGATGACTTACCAATAGATACATGAACAACACCGGCCTTTTCGGTCCTGTAATCCGCCTTACCTGCTGTTATGTCTTTGACCGCCTTTTCGACTTCAAAGGTCACTGTTCCAGATTTAGGGTTTGGCATCAGCCCTCTCGGACCAAGTACCTTTCCGAGCTTACCTACAAGCCCCATAAGATCTGGCGTAGAAACCACTTTATCAAATTCCAGCCACCCGGACTTGACCTTTTCGACCATATCTTCAGCGCCTACAAAATCAGCGCCCGCATTTGTAGCTTCTGTTGCCTTTTCTCCCTTTGCAAAAACAAGGACTTTTATTGTTTTCCCGAGGCCATGAGGCAGGACAACACTTCCCCTAACCATCTGTTCTGACTTTTTCGGGTCTACGCCAAGATTAATGGCCAGGTCAACTGTTTCGTCAAACTTCGTATGTACATTCTTTTTGACCAGATCAACAGCTTCACTAAAATCATACTGTTTTGTTTTATCTATTTGCTCTTTTGCGCTAAGGTGCTTTTTACTCATTGTATGCCTCCAAAAACCAATTGTCTATTTTAATTGCCGCTTATATCGATCCCCATACTCCTTGCAGTACCCTTTATTGTTTCCATTGCCTTTTCTACATCAAAGGCATTAAGGTCTGGCATTTTCGTAGTAGCAATCTCTCTGACCTGATCAAGGGTCAACTTCCCGACTTTTTCCTTATTCGGCTCACCAGAACCCTTAATTATTCCCGCTGCCTTTTTGATTAATTCGGATGCAGGCGGTGTTTTCAGTATAAAACTAAATGTCCTGTCCTTATATATTGTAAGTACAGCAGGTATAATCGTGTCCCCCAAAGCCTGCGTCTGGGCATTAAATGCCTTACAAAAATCCATTATGTTAATCCCATGAGGCCCCAGCGCCGGTCCGATAGGGGGAGCGGGATTTGCCTTTCCTGCAGGGATCTGCAGCTTTACCATTGCCATTACTTCCTTCTTGGCCATCTAAACCTCCGATACAAAAATTAAAGATACAAAATCAAATAATGTAACATACATTTGATTTTCTCAATAATTTTCTATTTTATTTTTTCTCTCTTATGTTTTTTCAACCTGCAAATAGTTCAACTCAACAGGTGTTTGCCTGCCAAAAATCGTAACCATTACACGCAGCTTGTTATGTAACTCATCTATCTCGTCAACAAATCCGTTGAAATTGGCAAAGGCACCATCAATAATCCTTACGGAATCACCCCTGTCAAACTGTGCCGTAACCTGTGTAATAGGATCTTTCTCAATCTGCTGAACAATAACGTCTATCTCTTCCTGCTGAACAGGCGTAGGCTTGTCTCCGCCTACAAAACCTGTGACCCTGGGCGTACTGTTTACAAGATGCCAAGTCTCATCCTCGAGGTCCATTAATATAAGAATATACCCGGGATAGAATTTCTTCTGGGATTCTTTCTTTTTGCCGGATTTCAGTTCTACTACTT
>PJEL010002375.1_pt1 | contig 17421 bp, 14 predicted proteins | sample 1853271 | NCBI WGS metagenome assembly PJEL01 (sample SAMN08108733, study PRJNA415343) | Invertebrate metagenome, whole genome shotgun sequencing project. | host: Globobulimina | place: Sweden: Gullmar Fjord | collected 2015-08
CGTCTGGGTGCGGGCGCTTGCTTGCCTCTTCGTGCTGTTTTGCCTTTTCCTTTGGCCGGCTTTCTATTGGCGTAGTCGTGATTTCTCATTAAATTGTAATACCGTTATTTCTGTTCTGTATTTAGCTTCAATGCCAGGGGGCTATCTTAATTTAAGATCGCACTCCGGCATTGTTTAGGTTACAAAAGTTAGATTACATGCGCTCCAGCGTTTCGATACCAAGCAGATCTAAGCCCTGCTTGAGTGTCTTCGCCGTGAGTTGAGACAGGAGTAAACGGCTCTTCTTCTGCTCTTCTGATTCTGCCGCAAGTACCGGGCAAGCCTCGTAGAAACTAGAGAAAGCACCCGCCAATTCGAACAGGTAACCACATAACGCGTGGGGCTGACCTTTGGTGACCATGCGAGACAGCACTTCACCGAACTGAGCTAACTTGTTGCCCAGAGCCTTCTCTTTATCATGATCCAGCTTCATTCTCGCATCGCTAAGGTCGATATCTGCGGCACGTTTAAAGATGCCCACGACTCGCGTGTAAGCGTACAAGAGGTAAGGTGCTGTATTGCCTTCGAAGCTGAGCATCTGCTCGAAGCTGAAGATGTAATCGCTGGCGCGGTTCTTGGAAAGGTCGGCATATTTTACCGAACTGATACCCACCACTTTGGCAATTTTTTCCAGTTCGGCCTGATCCATATCCGGGTTCTTGCTACGAACCAGCTCGAGTGCTCGAGTGTCGGCTTCAGTCAGCAGGTCAACCAATTTTACAACACCACCCGAACGGGTTTTAAACGGACGGCCATCATCGCCATTCATGGTGCCGAAGCCCATGTGCTCCAGACTCATATCAGGGTTAATAAACTCTGCAGTTCGGGCGAGTTTAAATACCTGCTGAAAATGTAGCCCCTGACGAAGATCGACAAAATAGAGTGCGCGGTCGGCTTTTAACACATTTGAGCGGTAACGCATCGCTGCCAAATCACTGGTGGCGTACAGGTAGCCGCCGTCTGCTTTTTGGATGATGACAGGTAGAGGGTCACCGTCTTTGGTTTTGAACTCATCCTGAAACACGACTTTAGCGCCATTACTCTCAGATAACAGGCCTTTAGCATCGAGATCTTTAACTACCTGTTCCAGGTCGTCATTATAGGTACTTTCACCACGGACATCTTTGCGTGTCAGGCTAACCCCCAGGCGCTCGTAGACATCATGACAATGGCTGAGTGAAATGTCGTTGAATTCACGCCAAAGTTTGTTGCAATACTCATCGCCAGATTGCAGTGAAACCACAAGTTTACGAGCACGGTTAGCAAAATCTTCAGACTCATCGAAACGTACTTTCGCTGCGCGGTAGAAGGTTTCCAGATCAGAGAGTTCCATCTGTGCCTGCTCACCCTTTTCGGCACGTAACTCTTCCATGTAAGCCAGTAGCATACCAAATTGAGTACCCCAATCGCCTACATGATTTTGACGAATGACATTGTGTCCCTGGAATTCGAGTGCCCGCACCACACTGTCACCAATAATCGTTGAACGCAGGTGACCTACATGCATCTCTTTGGCTAAGTTTGGTGAAGAGTAATCGACAACCACGGTTTGTGGCTCTGGCAATTGAACGCCTAAGTGATCATCGTTTAATGCGGTCATTAGCTGAGTCGCAAGGGCATTCTCATCGATGAAAAAGTTAATAAACCCAGGTCCGGCAATATCAACTTTTGCGACCTGGCTATCTTCCGGCAGGCTATCGATGATCAGCTGTGCGATATCTCTTGGGTTCTTACGAGCCACTTTAGTGAGCATCATCGCCAGATTGGTCGCGAAATCACCATGAGTTTTATCTTTAGTTCGGTCCACCTGAATGCGAGCTTCAAAATCAGTTGGGATAACACCCTGTTGTTTAAGGGCGTCTAGGGCTTGGATGAGTAAAGATTGAATATGTGATTTCATTGGCGGTAATTGGCACTTACTAATGATAAAAAGATTTAGGGATAACCGCACATTTTAGCCGTTAGTGATGGTCAATTGCTATCTTCGAAATCACTTTTATGCTTTTTTTTACTTAAAAGTTGCCGATTACTCATTATCGCTTAAACAAAAAGCCGATGTAGGGCTGGTTAGAGCAGATCTTGTGGGTCTCTATCTAAGCTCCATCGACAGCGTTTCGCCAAAGGCAGAGACTCTATCTGTGGCAAGGCATGTTCGAATGCATGCTGTAATTGATTGCGCGACTTGGTCTGAAAAATAAGATGTCGGCGGTATTTACCCGCTTTTTTATCCATAGGAGCCGGCATAGGTCCTATGACCTCGCTCTCCTCATTCTGCGGTAAGAGTTCGGCAACTTGGGATAAAAAGTTATCGGCATCTACGGCCTGATGTGCCTCGGCGCGGATAAGCAGCATATGCCAGGCTGGCGGCAGCAAGGCTTGCTTACGTTCATTGAGTTGACCACGGGCAAATTCGCCATAGCCTTTATGCATTAATTCCCGTAATACAGGATTATCGGCTTGATGAGTTTGCATCAGCACGGTACCCGGTTTTCTGGCTCTTCCCGCCCGGCCCGATACCTGGGTATAAAGTTGGCCGAATCGTTCGGGTGCCCTGAAGTCGGCACTGAACAAGGCGCCATCGACATCTAGTAAGCCGACCAGAGTCACATCGGGGAAGTGATGCCCTTTTGCCAGCATTTGCGTGCCGACGAGGATCTTATACTCGCCTTTATGGATAGCGTTGAGGTGTGCTTCGAGGGCGCCCTTTCTGCTTGTGGTATCGCGATCGATTCGAACCACAGGATATTTCGGGAACTCTTTCTCCAGAACATTAGCCAGTTGCTCAGTGCCAACGCCTTGTCCCATCAACATGGTACTGCCACAGCTATGGCACTGTTTTGGAATGGCGTAATGATTACCGCAGTGATGGCAACGGATCTCGCCCAGTGACTGATGTACAGTGAAAAAAGCATCACATCGGTCACACTCATGGAGATGACCACACTCGTGACAGAGTAGTGCCGGAGCGAAGCCTCTTCGGTTCAGAAACAGGAGTACCTGGTTACCCGCGTCGAGATGAATACGCATCTCGTTGAGCAGCGCATGGGAAAGTCCGGTATTCAGGGGTTGATTGCTGATATCTATGATGCCTTGGCGCACTTTCTCTGCATTACCCGCTCTTTGCCCCAGCTCTAGGTGCTTGTAACGGCCACTGAGTGCATTTTGCAGGCTTTCCAGGGAGGGAGTCGCCGTACCGAGTAGCACCGGGATTTTTTCTAAATGACCCCGCATCACCGCGAGATCCCGGGCATGGTAACCGACACCCTCCTGTTGCTTGAAGCTGGAATCGTGTTCTTCATCCAGGATTATCACTCCCGGAAAAGCCATAGGCGTAAACAGGGCCGAGCGTGTGCCGATAATGATCGCCGCCTCGCCGGATTTTGCCTGTTGCCATGCCGCTAATCTTTGATTATCGGTTAGCCCGGAATGAATAACGGCGACCTGCACCTTGAATCGGCTCTTGAAACGGCTGATCGTTTGTGGCGTTAAGCCTATCTCAGGAACTAAGATCAGTGCCTGTTTCCCCTTGCTAAGAATTGACTCCAGCAGGGCCAGGTAGACCTCTGTCTTACCCGAACCCGTAATACCTTCGAGTAAAGTGCAGTGATAACCGGTTTGTTGGTTGAGCATGGCCACAGCAATGGCTTGTTCCGGATTGAGTGTTAAGGGGTCTTCATCGAGCTCGAGTTTATCTCGCCAGGAGAGATCGATAGAGTTGACCCGTTCATCCTGGGTTATCCACGCTCTCTCGTGAAGGGCTTTTAACGCAGACTTACTCAGGGCTAAGCTGGTTATTTCATCTTGAGTCAACTCCCCCTTAAGCAGGTGCTCCATCACTTTTTTCTGTGCGGGAGCGCGCTTCAGGGTATCGAGCGATGCCGATCTGCCGGCCCCGGTCAGGTGCCAGAAAGTGGTGGTGTTTGATGAGACCTCAGCTCCCTTACGCAATGCAACCGGAATGGCTTGCGAGAGCATTTGACCTAAGCTACAAAAGTAATACCTTGCAGCCCAAACGGTTAGTTTATAAAGTGAATCAGGTAGTAGCGGTTCATCATCTAACAGTTCAATGATAGATTTTATCTGCTGAGGTGCTAAATTACAGGTATCAGAAATGCCCGTGACCAAACCGATTAATTGCTGACGACCAAAGGGTACTTTAACTCTCATCCCTTTTTTAGGAAGGGTTGAAATGGAATCAGGTACTTTATAACTGAAGGCTTGCCGCATAGGCACGGGCAAGGCAACCTCGACAAACAAGGGCATAGGGTGACAAGATTGATCAATGGATACCAGCAAGTGTACCCAGCCTGCCGGTCAAGGGCTACTCTTATCTATAGACGGAGAGATCCAATGACAAGAATAATCAAAATCGCACTGTTTTCATTTTTATTGATAAGCGTCCAGTTGCTTGGCGCTAGCCATGCTCATGCTCAAATTACCCATGTGAGTATTAACCAACAACTGTTCGGTTTAGGTGACTACCCTAAGTTAAGGGTAAACATTGTCTCAGGGCATGAAAATCTCGATAAGATGCAGTTTATTGTTCGCCAAACCAGCGGCGATGAGCGTTTAATGGTTAAACCCATCAATAACTTTATGTTGCTCCTGACGGGAGTCGACGATGTGGTCGATCCTTCAGCGCAGTTAATCGTCAAGGAGTATAGGGTGAATCAGTGGCAGCTGGTTAAAACCTTTCCCCTGTTCAGTGATGAGCAAATTGCAAAGGGATTTAGTGCTAAAACTCAACCTAAGCCTAAGGCAAAGCAGAAGCAGGTTAAGCAAAAAACTGAAATTAAATCAGATGTTGCTGCTAGTACTAATAGTACTCAAAATGCAAAACCAGCCTCGGCCGCCTTGCTCGCAGCACAGACAAGTAACAGCTCTACTGTCGTGGATTTAACGCAAGCTAATTGCGTGCTCGATTACGATGGCAATCAGACTCTGTGGCGAATAGGCACTCAATATAGCCAAGAGTGGGAGATGGGTACTTATGGTGCCATGCTTGCTATCTTCGAGGCCAATCCTAGGGCCTTCAATAAGGGCGAAATTAGTGGTCTGAGAGCCGATGTTACCTTGCTCTGTCCATCTGTGCCGCTCAAAGAAAAGTACAGTGATAATCAGACGGCAAAAAGAATCTACGAAAAGTTATAAGTCTCATCTCGAGGGAGGAGAGGAGCTCTCTGGAGGCGCAAGAGATTATTACAACGGTGATCTATTCGGTGCCTCCTTTTTGTTGAATCTTTGCCCTGTTTTTATCTTGTATCTCTTTTCCATATCCTGTAGTATCTCGCGCCTAATATTTTATTAACTTCATGTGGTGTCCGACTTCGGGTTGGGAGAGCGACATGGCCTTCAACTTAGAGGTAATCCCAATGAAAGCAGATATCCATCCAGCATATGCAGAAATCACTGCAACTTGTACTTGTGGTAACGTAATTAAAGTAAATTCAACTGCAGGTAAGTCACTGCACTTGGACGTATGTGGTGCATGTCACCCATTCTACACTGGTACACAGAAAATTGTGGACACTGGTGGACGTATCGACAAGTTCAACAAGCGCTTCGGTGCTCTTGGTAAGAAGTAACTTTTACTTTAAAAGTATTTCTACAATGAATTTTGAAAAGGCGCCTTTATGGCGCCTTTTTTGTTATTCTCATTTTAAGGTTAAATTATTATCCAAAGTAGATGTTTAAAAGCAATTTCACTGAATATCTAACCTAGCCACAAGGAGGACACATGAATACATTTCAATTGCCGTCTTCCCCGAAGTTACTGACTAATCTGTTTTTTCTGACCCTTGCCCTAACTATTCCACCGACGACTCAAGCTGCGCAGGCAAAGATAACTCACCAAGAGGGCCAAGTGCTAAATGACGGGGTGACGTCCGCATTATGTGCTCCCACGCATTATGATGAGCAGGTTGAGCTTAAATACGTTAATGATGGCGATACCATCACCCTGAAAGATGGGCGTCTGGTACGGCTGATTGGCGTCGATTCGCCGGAGATCGATTTTAAATCGCCTGGACAGTCAGAAGCATACGCAAATGAAGCGCGACACTTTTTGCAGAAATACCTCAAACCTGGTCAGATATTAAACTTGTCCTTCGATCAAAAGAGGCTTGATCCCTATGGCCGCACTTTGGCCTATGTTTATACTGAAAATGGCGAGCATCTTCAGGAGCTTCTATTAAGCCAAGGTTTCGCTAAGACTCGGGTTTATCAGAATGATTATTTTTGGAAGTGTTTAAACCAGGTCGAGTTAACTGCCAGAGATAAGAAGCTGGGGTTATGGTCACATCCTGACTATCGCGCCAAAACGGTTGACGAGTTAGGCAGGAGCGATCGTAATCGATGGGGTGAGGTCAAAGGGGTCGTTACCGGATATGAAAGAAAAGGCCAATATTTGTGGCTCATTTTAGATGAAAAGTTCTATGTTGGTATACCTAGAGCTAAATCTGGTAAATTTAGCAACATTTTGAACCTTAACCTGCTTGAAAGCCCAGTAATTGTCCGTGGTTCGTTGTATTATTCCTACAAAAAATGGCAGTTGATCAGCAGTCATCCTTCGCAGATAAGTTTACAAAACAGACCTTAGAGTGATGTTTACTAACTTCTGCTGAATTTTCCTAATCTTATGTTTAAAAAGTGTCTCATTTCGAGTATCTTAGCCCAATCAGTCCCCTTCATCTTTTAATGCCTAAAGAGTCGGGAGATTGCAGACCTCTATGAAAAGTTAACTCGTCGCATTTTCAGGATTATAAAAATGTCAGATCTTCGTCAACAAGCCCTCGATTATCATGAATTCCCAGTACCAGGTAAAACCGCTGTTTGCCTGACTAAACCAGCAGAAACCAGTATGGATCTCGCGCTTGCGTACAGCCCGGGTGTTGCAGAGCCTGTACGTGAAATCGCTGCTAATCCTGATGATGCTTATCGTTATACGGCGAAGGGCAATACGGTAGCGGTTATCTCAAATGGTACCGCCATTTTGGGGTTGGGCAATTTGGGGCCATTAGCTTCTAAGCCGGTTATGGAAGGCAAGGCATTGCTATTTAAGCATTTTGCTAATATTGATGCGACTGACATCGAAGTTAAACATCGTACAGCCGAAGAGTTTATCAATACCGTTGAAGCTATTGCCGATACATTTGGTGGTATTAACCTTGAAGATATCAAGGCCCCTGAGTGTTTCGAAATTGAGAAGGCTTTGATTGAGCGTTGCAATGTACCTGTGTTCCACGATGATCAACACGGTACGGCCATCGTTACCGCGGCGGGTATGATCAACGCGCTTGAGATCCAGGGGAAAGAGATAGATAAGGCGATCTTTGTCTGTATGGGCGCCGGGGCTGCGGCTATCGCGTGTATGACAATGCTGGTTAAGTGTGGCGTGCAGCGTGAAAATGTCTATATGCTTGATAGGAAAGGGGTTATTCACACTCGTCGTGAAGATATCAATGAGTATAAGGCATTGTTTGCCAACAATACTGATAAGCGTACCCTGCAAGAAGTCATTAAAGGCGCCGATGCGTTTTTAGGCCTGTCGGGCCCGGATGTGCTTGCTGCCGAAGATGTTGCTTTAATGGCGGACAAACCGGTTATCTTTGCTTGTTCAAATCCTGATCCTGAGATTAGACCCGAGATCGCACATGATGTGCGTAAAGACTTGATCATGGGCACAGGTCGTAGCGATTACCCTAACCAAGTCAACAATGTGCTCTGTTTCCCATTCATTTTCCGTGGCGCTTTAGATGTTAGAGCTTCGACAATTAACGATGAGATGAAGATTGCAGCGGTCAATGCCATTGCGGCACTTGCCAGAGAAGAAGTTCCGGCTTCGGTCTTGGCGGCTTATCCGGATGTCAGTGAATTAAGCTTTGGTCCCGAATATGTGATCCCTAAACCAATGGATCCACGTTTGCTGTCTAATGTGGCCAAAGCAGTGGCCCAGGCTGCTATCGATTCGGGTGTCGCTGCCATCGAAACTTTGCCGGATAATTACATGCTTTAATTTTTCCGATTGAGATTGAAAGGGGCCTTTATGGCCCCTTTTTGTTTTTGTATTGAGTGGTAATTCCAACCGGTATAACTAACGGAGAATACAGCCGATTTTAGTTTCTTGGTGGCAATATCCCTTAAAGCCATCCAGAGGTGAAATATGCTTGATACATAATTATCGTTGTGAAGAGTGAGATTTGTTTGTATTGTGGGATTTTAGGCGTTAACTAAAAGTTAACACTTGCTTAGGTCTTATACCAATCAGTATATAAGGTGTGGTCACTCAGCGAGAATTTAGCGCTTGTGAGGCAAGGCAACGAGTGAGGAACATAGTTATTCTACGTTTAAGCTCGTTAACGCCGTATCGCAAGTGCTAAAACTCGCCTTTCAGGAGTGTTTTTGGCTGCCTACTTCTGTGTTGAATGAGTTCAAAAGGGATCACCATTCCCTCACTCTTTCGCCTTGAATTATGCAGCCAAAAATAACTCTGAGTTGGCCACTTTCTTATACCGATTGGTATTATGGCCACCTGAATCCAGATTTCTGACATTAATAATAATAAATTCTGCGGGAAAGCGGATAATGAAATTAACACAAATTTTAACCAGAAAACTCACGGGGTTTTGGCTACTGTCTCTTGCCGCAGTGGCTTTTATATTCCTGCTTACCGCCTTGGTCAGTTTTGCACAGCTGACCTATAAGTTTCAGCAACAGAAAGTGTCTGAGCTTGAGTCTATGCTTGTGCACCATTACGAGCACGACAGTAACAGAGCTCTATCCTCTTGGCTTCCTTCTATTTTGACTGCCTATAAGGCATCAAAATTCCAACTGCTGGAAAATGGTCAACCTATCTATGAGTATCAAACTGATGATGCTGGTAAAGGCCATGTTACCTACGAGAGCGTGCTGCTCAAAGAGCGGCATCTTAAACTCTCCATGACTCTTCCACAGCCGTTTCAAATGTATGATTTGAGTTGGTATGAACTCCTTATTCTGTCTGGCGGCATCATATCAGTGGCGTTTTTTGTTCGATTTGGACATCAATGGTTGTCAGTTCAGCTTGTGGGGATCGAAGATCTGGCGGCTCGAAGTAAGCTTATTTTGAACAATGAATATGAGCAGGCGCTCGCCGAGAAAGGGCATGGTAAGCCCAGGATGATTAACCGAGCCTTGACTCATATGCTGCTCGAACTCGATGATGCCCAAAAGCAGCGGGCGAGGTTCGATCAATTTATTCGTTCAAATACGTTTCTCGATCCTGAAACCGGAATTGGTAACCGATTGTTCTTGAAGAATCGCTTAGACGCATTAAGTAATGATCGTGGAATGATGGCTCCCGGAGTGATGTTTCTGCTTGAGATGGAAGATCTCGATCTCTTGCAGCAAGAGTTAGCCGACGAATCGATAGAGGCTCTGCTGCTACAGACCATCAATGATATTAATCAGATATTAGATACTCAGGCTAACAGTATATTTGCCCGACGTTCATATAATCAGTTCGCCATCGTTGTGCCACAGATCTCCTTGAAAGACACTGAGAAATTAGCGGTTAAACTGCTTAAGGTGTGTTTGAATCAGGCGCTACCGGCAACACGAAATAGTGATGATTTCTACCATATCGGTGTCGCTTATTTTAAGGTCGGTGAGAGTAAAGAGCAGTTGCTGGATGAGTCTGAACGGGCACTGAGAGCGGCTCAGTTTCAAGGAACCAGCGGTTGGTTTATGTATGATAAAGGCGCCGTAGACGAAGAGTTTGCTAAGGGGTCTGTTCGTTGGCGAAGCTTCCTCGAATATGCCCTGGTTAATCGGCGGCTGGTCGTTTTTTCTCAGCCTGTGGTTGATAGTGATATGGAGACGCATCATCTCGAAATTTCGAGTCGTATCCGTGATAATCAAGACAACCTAATCAGGGCGACCCTCTATATTCCTATGGCGATTAAGTGTGGTCTAACGCCTCAGTTTGAGAGGCAAGTTATTGAGACTGTGCTGTTTGATCTGCTCAGTGACCGCAGCGATACCACCACAAGATACAGTGTGAATTTGAGTCTGGATACCTTGTTAAGCCGCGCCTTTATCCGCTGGCTTAAAACCACCTTGCTGGAATATCGTCACCTTACCTCCAGACTGATATTCGAGGTCAATGAAGATATCGTCGTTCATCATAGAGAGCAGCTAAAAGATCGTCTGGATATGATCAGAAAGATGGGGGCAAGCCTCTGTGTTGACAGGGTAGGGCAAGAGGTGGTGAGCACTCAATATATCAAAGAGTGTCATTTTGATCTGATTAAACTTCATCGTTCAATCGTTCGACAGATTCATTTAAGGCAGGAAAATCAATTATTCGTCCGTAGTTTGATCGGAGGGTTATACCGCACCGATGTTCAGGTTTTTGCCGATGGCATCGAATCATTTGAGGAGTGGCAAACCTTGAAGATTTTGGGGGTAAGCGCGGGGCAAGGGAGTATCTTCAGCGACCCTATTGAAGAGGTCTAGTTTGATTCCAAATCTGACGACTGTGCCCATAAAGCTGCATTAAATTAGCGTAAATCGGACTGTTATTTTGGTTCTATTTACGTTGCTATCAGGTTTGCTGCATGTGCATGGCTTGTGATCTCCCAATAACAAGCCTACCTTAAACCTATACAGCAGTTAATCTGTCTGTGTTTTATCTATAAAATTATAAGATTAGTCGCTACAATGAGCGTAATAAAATTGACGCTCGCCGTGTATGTTTAATACAAGGGGAGCTACTTGTGTAGGCAATCAGTTGCAATTGTTTCCGGACTCTATCAACTTAAGATACACATCAGGTAAGTGAGTAAAGGGATTATAGGCATTCTTTAATGGGAAAGAGTCTTTTTAGCCGATTGGCTTTCTGGCAGAAATCTAATTCAAAAATCAAAATAGGCATCTATGTCTGTCCTGATAAGCTTGTTGTTTATCGAGCCGTTGATGACTCCGAAAATACGGATGAGCATAAAGACACCTATGAATTTGCATTCGATGGCAACGATTGGTCAGGGACCTTTGCACTGATAGCAAAGCAATTTTCGCCTGCCCAGATTCAGATAACCTTGTGCTCCTCTTTTTATCAGCTTCTATTAGTCGATAAGCCCAACGTAGAATCTGAAGAGATGACCCAGGCCTTGCTCTGGTCTGTTAAAGATATGGTGAGCCAGCCTGTCACCGATATTCATCTGGATTACTTCGAGCCTCCATTACCGGGTCATGCCAAATTAAATGTTGTTGTTGTCGAAAAGGCGGGTTTGAGCGCCTTAGTGTTAGCGGCAAAAGATCACGATATGGAAGTCGTGGGAATTAATATTGAAGAGATGGCTGTGACCAACCTATTCACCGAAGAGGCTCAGGCGAGACTGGTATTGAGTCATACTTCCGGTCAGGAGTTGCTGCTGACTGTGGTAAAGCAGGGTGAGTTATTTATGCAGCGTCGAGTGAGGGGGTTTAATCAGCTCGACAGTGTGAGTGCCGAGGACCTTGCATTTGGCCTGGCCGATAACCTAAGTCTGGAGCTACAGCGATCCATGGATTATTTTGAGAGCCAATTGCGTCAGGCTCCCGTGGCATCGATCGAGTTATTGATCAATGGTCATGTCGGAAAGCTTGCCGAGTTGGTTAGCGCTAACTTTAACCAAAAGGTTAATACGATTGAAGTCGACTCTGTTGAGGCGAAGATGGCGGCCTTGGCCCTGGATGAGTTTACGCGAGATGAGTCGGCAGAAAGAGGGATTAATTCATGACGATGAAGACCAGAGTTAACCTCTTTTCTGCGTCACTTTTCCCACCTGAACTGAGGTTATCATTCAATCATCTTACTCTGGTATTGTTGGTGTTGGTTGGCCTGTTCACCATCGCCTGTGGGGGAAGTTATGCGTTAGTTTCGGCTCTGGAAACCGACAAAGCTGAGCTGAGCATGCAAAAACGTAATCTGGACAGTCAGAAGCAAAATCTTGAGACCGCGCTGGCTAATCGAGCACCGGATTCAGCACTTGTCGATGAAGTGGATCTCCTGTCTCAGCAGGTGGAGCTGAAACGTATGCTGCTCGGAGAGTTGAGCCAAAGAGAAGCATTGACCAGTCATGGCTATTCGCTTCTGATGAAAGATCTCGCTCGAGTTGCCAATAGCAATATTTGGCTCAGTAGAATTAAGGTCGATAATAATAGCTTTATTTTCGAAGGTTTTAGCTCTGCGCCTCACAGCGTACCACTTTGGGTCGAACGCCTTAAATTAACCGACACGCTCAAGGGGCACGCATTTGCTTCGATGACGATGAGCCGTGGAGAAGGCAAGCCATTAGCATTTACCTTGACCAGTAAAGCGGGCGATAGTGTGGAGAGTAATCAATGAAGCAGAGATGGCAAGCCTTAGGTGAGCGCTTCGATCTGTTGAGTCAACGTGAAAGGGTGATGGTGGCAACGGCTGCTGTCGTTGTAATCGGTATGCTTTGCTACCTGCCGCTCGAGTCTCTCTTACTGAAATATAACGCCCTGTCTAAACAGATAACGGCGATCACTGCCGAAAATAAAATATCGCTGCAACAGATCGAGTTATATGAGCAACGCTTAGCTCAAGATCCCAATGATGAGTACAATAACCGCCTTCAGGTTCTCAAGCAGCAAAGTGCAGATCTCGACGATCAGCTGTCATTTCAGATGGTCGATATGATCCCTGCGGATCATATGCCTACCCTGTTGAGTCAGTTATTAGGCAAGGTGACAGGTATAAAATTGCAGGAGTTTACGTCTATTGCACCGACTCCGCTCCTGGCTCTCGATGATGAGAAGAAAACGAATCTATATAGCCATGGTATCCGTCTCACATTAGAGGGAGATTATTTCTCATTGCTAAAGTTTATAGAGGCCGTTGAAAGTATGCCGAATAAGCTTTACTGGAAACAGATGGATTACAAGGTTGAAGAGTATCCCGGCGCCAATGTCGTTTTGGAACTTTACACCATAAGCGTCAATAAGGACTTCATCAGTGTTGCAAATTAAGGCGAGCTCACTCTTTTCAGTATTAGTGTCACTGCTGGTGCTACTGAGTAGCAGCATCCATGCTGAAACATTACGTGACCCGACACGGCCGGGCAGAGGCGCAGTCATCACAGACGCCAGAGTGTCTGGCCATGCCAACGCTTTGGTACTCAATAGCGTATTGAAGGGGGAAACCTCATCTCATGCTGTGATCAACAATAAGATCTTTGTCTTAGGTGATAGGGTGCAGGGTGTGAAAATAGTTAGAATAGACACAAGTTCGGTGTCCTTGGCCGATGGACGTAAATTGAAAATGTACCAAGCAATAACAGAGACAAAGGGAAATAAATTCAAATGAGAGCGATTAACATTATTACGCCTCTGATAGCGCTTTTGTTGGCAGCCTGCCAAACAACAGACAGGCCACAACCGGTAGAATCGAAGCAAGTTTTGTCTGATTCGGTACAAGCTGAGCAGAACAAAACCACGACACCACCTCCTGCTGTCATGCCCCATGCCATTCAAAAAGAGTTGGCATCGAAATCGCTACTCAGTGGTTTGTCTCCGGTGGTGAGAGCGGAACGTCGTTTCGATGTATCGGCTAATGATGTCGATGCAAAGGTCTTTTTCCCAAGTTTGGTGCAAGGAACTCCCTTGAGTGTTGCCGTTCACCCAGGCGTGTCCGGGACAATTTCACTCTCGTTGAAGGGGGTCACGCTCAGTGAGGCGCTTCAGGTAGTGGAAGATATCTATGGCTATGAAGTCAGCCGTGAAGGCAGGATCTTACGCATTTTCCCATCGGGCATGCGCACCGAAACATTTCCGCTAAACTACCTGTATATGGAACGCCAGGGACTGTCGTTGACCTCGGTTAACTCGGGTCGTATATCCGATAGTAACGACTCCAATTCGAGTGGCAGCAACAATAGCAATAACAATAACAGCAACAGCAACAGTAACTCCTCGAATAATAACTCCGACTCGAACGGCAACAATAGTAGTAATGATACGACCAACGGCACATTCATTCGCTCTACGACAAAGACTGATTTTTGGGGAGAGTTAGAGAAGACTCTGGTCTCTATTGTGGGCAGCACTGGCGGCGGACGTCAGGTGGTGGTAACGCCGCAAGCTGGCTTAGTGACGGTTCGTGGTTATCCTAACGAATTAAGACAAGTACGCACCTTCCTACAAACTGCTGAAACTCATCTTCAGCGTCAGGTCATCCTGGAAGCGAAGATTTTAGAGGTGACGCTTTCTGATGGTTATCAGCAAGGGATCCAATGGGATAACGTTCTCGGTCATGTGGGCAATACCGATATCACCTTCGGCACCAGTAAGAACAGCGAAGGGATGGGTGACTTAATTACCAATGCCATCGGCGGTGTGACCTCGTTAAACATCAAGGGTTCAAACTTCAATACCATGATCAGCCTGCTCGATACTCAGGGTGATGTCGATGTGCTTTCGAGTCCCAGGGTAACGGCTTCCAATAACCAAAAAGCGGTGATTAAAGTCGGTACAGATGAGTATTTCGTGACTGATGTGTCATCGACAACCGTTGCCGGTACCACCCCGGTGACGACACCTGAGGTTGAATTAACGCCATTTTTCTCGGGGATTGCACTCGATGTGACCCCACAAATTGATGGCGAAGGTAATATCTTATTGCATATCCACCCTTCGGTTATCGATATCAAAGAGCAGACTAAGGTGATTAAAATATCGGGCAGTTCTCTTGAGCTACCTTTGGCTCAGAGTGATATTCGTGAATCTGACACTGTGATTAAAGCCAAAACCGGTGATGTGGTGGTTATTGGCGGTCTGATGAAGAGTGAGAACATCGAGGTCGTATCTAAGGTGCCACTACTTGGTGATATTCCTCTGGTCGGCGAACTGTTCACCAACAAGTCCAAGTCACTTAAGAAGACGGAACTTGTTATCTTACTTAAGCCAACCGTTGTCGGTGCCGATACCTGGAAAAAAGAGTTACAAAAATCCAAGGCACTATTGGATCGCTGGTATCCGGAAGAAGATGAAAACGGACAAGGGCAGTAAGTTTTGTATCTGCAACACTTCGGGCTGGCGGAAACCCCGTTTTCGCTGACGCCCAATACCGAATTTTTCTTCGGATTAGCGCCTCATGTTGAGGCGTTACAGGTTCTTCAGACTGCACTGCAAACCGGTGAAGGCTTCATTAAAGTTACCGGTGAGGTGGGGACGGGTAAAACCCTCATCTGTCGAAAGTTAATCAATGAACTTCCCAAACGATTTCATTGTGCCTATCTGCCCAACCCCTATCTTTCTCCTGCCGAACTTAGGTGGGCTGTGGCCCTCGAATTGGGGCTTAAATATTCTGCCGATATCGACCAGATGCAACTTACCGGACTGATACAACAACAGTTACTGGCTCTGTGTGCCCATGGTCACTCTATCGTATTAGTACTCGATGAGGCGCAAGCCCTGCCCGATGAGAGCCTCGAGGCACTGCGTCTATTTACCAATTTGGAAACTGAGAGCCGCAAGCTATTGCAGGTAGTGCTGTTTGCGCAGCCTGAGTTAGATCAGAGGCTGAGCTTGCACAACTTTCGACAACTAAGACAAAGAATTACCTTTAGTTACTGTCTGAGGGCCTTGACCTTAGATGAAGCCGAAGCCTATGTGCATCACCGCTTGAAAGTTGCCGGAAGGGTGGGTAAGCCCTTGTTTACCCATAGGGACACACGCCTGCTGGCCAAGGCATCTAAAGGGATCCCCAGATTGATCAATATTTTGGCTCATAAGGCACTACTGCTCAGCTTTGGAGAGGGGTCGCACCAGGTTGAATATCGACACGTGAAGGCTGCAATTGTAGATACAGAGGATACGAAACTGGGTTTTCAAGCTAAGTGGTTATGGTTTATGGGATTTGGCATGATGTCAATGTTAGCGGGTGCAGGGCTTCAGCTGTTTTATGGAGGCGTATCGTGAGCGTGATCAATACCATGCTTAAAGATTTAGATAAGCGCCAGCAGTCCCATGAACTGGAGAATTTACATGTAGCGCCGGTGCAATATCAAAGTTCCACGTCTTCAAAGCTTCCTTGGATATTATTGGGCCTCGTCTCCTTGGTCTTAGTGTCAGGTATCGTTTTCAGTTGGGATCGATTAACCGCTAAGGTGTCTGACGATACCGAGATACTCTCAGTCGATAAGCTGGTTGCTGATACTCCTGTTACTGATAACAAGGTTGCTGAGAACACGGCAACTGAAAATAGTCGCGCTCTAAATGAGCCTGGACTTACGCCAATGGCAGCAGCTTCTATTGATGCCGGTGTGACGGTCGAAAGTGAGCAACGACTAACCCAATTGCCTGCCATTCCCGAGCAAACGCTCCGGTCTGAGCATGATAATGGGGCAAAAGCTGAGTCTACAGCCAAGGCGGTGAGCGAAGAGCAAGCGTCTGCCGGAAAAGAGCTCCCGGTCATAACCAGTAAAATACAAAGGACGACTTCGAGGCCTATATCGCAGCCAGTTAAAGTCGAAGCACCAGTGGCTCGAACAAGCAATAATGGTTCAATGGCCGTGACTGAGGTGAAGCTGTCAGATGAACAGTTAGCGCAGAAGAGGCTCACGTTGGCGACCGAGGCGGAGCAACTGGGAGAGCAAAATGATGCCATTGTTTATTACATCGAAGCTCTCACACTCAACCCCAAACTACATCAGGCAAGAAAGCAGCTTGCCGCGCTATATTATGGTAAAGCTAGGCTAGATCTTGCCACCGATCTCTTAAGGCAAGGGAGCAGCCAGTTTCCTTTAGAGTTTGATTATCTCTTGTTACTCGCACGCGTTCAGCAGGCATCGGGTAATCAGGCACAAGCCTTATCTATCCTTAGTCAGATACCCGATACTAGCTTGTTGGCAAGGCAGAAGTGGGTCGAGCAGAGTAGTCTGGCGCAAGAGGTCAGTAATTTTGTATTAGCCGAACAGGGTTATCGAAACTTGCTCGGTGTGGAGGCCAATCAGGCCAGATGGTGGATGGGATTAGCCTACTCACTGGATGCACAGGCAAAGTATAGCGCCGCTAAGGATGCCTACAAACAGGCTGTCTTATACAAATCGGTGCCTCGAAAGGGCTTGTCGGCTCAGGCATTGGACTATATTGAAAACAGATTGGCGCAGTTAGGAGAGATTGAGTGAAACCAAAGTTAAAGATGCGTCTGGGTGATCTCCTCGTTCAGGAGCAGATCATCAGCGAGCCTCAGTTAATGGAGGCTCTGAGTGAGCAGCGGAGCACCGGCAAGAAGCTGGGACGTACCCTGATCGATCTCAACAGTATCTCCGAAGAGCAGCTACTCAGGTTTCTGTCTCAACAGCTGCACATCCCTTTTATCGATATCAGTAAGAGACC
>PJEL010002376.1_pt1 | contig 17410 bp, 12 predicted proteins | sample 1853271 | NCBI WGS metagenome assembly PJEL01 (sample SAMN08108733, study PRJNA415343) | Invertebrate metagenome, whole genome shotgun sequencing project. | host: Globobulimina | place: Sweden: Gullmar Fjord | collected 2015-08
CGATCCTGCCGACGCTTCCGGGGGCAAATATTCAGGGATTGCTAACTGATGGTGACTTTATAATCATGCATAACCGCCATCAAAATAGTGCCCATTTATCTGTGATCTTGCGATATCCTGTTGCTCTTGGTACAATGCAGGCCACATCAAGAAACGGGAATACCGTTGACTTTGATGTTGTAACGGATGAAGAGAAAATTGAATTTATCAATAGGCATGATGTTGAATTCAAAGCCATTGAAGTCCGTTCTAAGGAAGAAGTACGCACGGATGAGTGTATTGCCGTGGATTTTGCAGTTTGCCCTTGATTTTTTAACAGATCATTGACATATAATTGCTATATTTTATGAACTTTCGTGACCTATTAGGTAGGAGATGAACATGGTATTTGGTGTAGAAGGTACTGCCGTCTAAGGCTCCTTACTATTTTTAGTAGGGCATACGATTATTATGAAGGCAGCATAAGCTGCCTTTTGTTATTTAGTCTCCATTCTGCTAAAAACTCGAAGATTAACGACACTTTCTGGGAAATACCGTCGACCATTTGCGTTGTTGCGCACAGAATATCACCCCACTGGTATCCAATCAAAACGGACCATAAACTATGGAAAGTGATTGAAGATGCATTCATCCGACAAATTACTGAACAAGACGCTTTTCGAGGAGATCCGCGCACTGGAAGAAAGCTTGTGGCGTGCAGATATACGATTTGACAATGCACTTATGGACGCAACCTTTGCCCCAGATTTTTTTGAGTTTGGTCGATCCGGGCGAACATATTCTCGCACTGAAATGCTTTTTGAAGATGGCGTATTCGCTGAGATCAATGCAACCCTGCCTTTGCCAGAGTTTCACGCCCGTTTTCTTTCAGAAGATATCGTCCAAGTCACCTATGTAAGCGAAGTTGTTTACGATGGGGTCGTAGAGCGTGGAAACAGATCATCAATCTGGAGTCGCATGAATGAAACCTGGCGTCTGCGCTTCCATCAAGGAACACCCATCAAGAGCTAACGGCATTTCTGGAAGATGCCTTCCACCATTTGTGTTGTTGCGCATAGAATTCCGCCCCATTGATATCCAATGCGGCCATTATCAAAACGGATCACAAACCACGGATAGCGATTGAAAATGACACTTGATTTTCGAAGAAGGGTCACTGCTTCGCCTTCTTCAAGCGATGCTATTTTCTGGTAATTCATACCAGGACCGGCACGGACTATTCCGCCCCATGTCCCCGCAGGAATATGAAACCGCTCATTGGTTTTAATATCTGTGATCTCAGCCATTGCCGTATTCACCAGAAACAGGGACAAGAACAGAATTATAAAACGCATGAAACAAAATCCTCTCTTCTGTTGAACGAACCAATTGTTCTTTTGGGAAATAAACGATTTAAGGGAGATATTTGTGACGCGAAACCTGATGGTTTAGTAAATTATCCCCGTTTCATTTGAATGTAACGGGGATATTCTTTGGATTAAGAGTCTTCGCCTACGCGTTGTGACAAGGCGGCAGCCAAATAATCGTCCAGATCACCATCGAGAACACCTTGGGCATTCCCTTTTTCAACACCAGTACGCAGATCTTTGACCATCTGGTAAGGATGCAGGACATACGAACGGATTTGATGACCCCAGCCGATGTCCGTTTGTTGCCCCCTCGCCTCCATGGCAGCTTCCTCACGTTTGAGCAATTCTCGCTCGTATAACCTTGATTTCAGCATCTTCATGGCCGCAGCCTTGTTCTTGTGCTGGGATCGGTCATTTTGGCACTGAACAACAACATTTGTTGGTATATGGGTGATCCGGATTGCGGATTCTGTCCTGTTCACATGCTGACCACCTGCACCTGAGGCCCGGTAGGTATCAATACGCAGGTCTTTGTCCTCAATTTCGATATCAATATCATCATCGATCACCGGAAAGACGCCGACAGAGGCGAAGCTTGTATGACGGCGGGCATTTGAATCAAATGGTGAAATACGAACCAGACGGTGAACGCCGGATTCTGTTTTGAGCCAACCATAGGAGTTTTCGCCGGAAATCTCGATGGTTACAGACTTGATACCTGCTTCTTCACCAGCACTTTCTTCAAGAATTTTAACCTTACAGCCGTGCTGATCTGCCCATCTCATATACATGCGCAGCAGGATTTGTGTCCAATCCTGAGATTCTGTACCGCCTGCACCAGCGTGAATTTCCAGATAACAATCATTTGCGTCCACTTCACCGGACAACATGCTTTCCAATCGGCGCTTTTCCGCCTCGACCTGGATTTCTGTTAAGGCGTCCTCGGCTTCCGACAGCATCTCTTCATCTTCTTCCATTTCTGAAAGTTCAATGAGTTCAATTGTATCTTCAAGGTCTTGAGCAATGCCTTTATACCCATTGATGGCATTTTCCAATCCGGTACGTTCTTTCATAAGCGTCTGGGCTTTTGAAGAATCGTTCCAAAGATCAGGATCTTCAACCAGAGAGTTCAGCTCTTCCAGTCGCCGGGTTGCATTTTCCCAGTCAAAGATGCCTCCTCAGCAGGGCCATTGCCTGCTTGATTTCGTCAACAACGGCCAGATGTTCGGCACGCATGTTTGCTCCACTTCTTCTTTTAACTCAATTTGGAGAGAACCTACTTGTAAGTTGCCGGTCAGTAAAGACCACCGGTACCGTTTGTTGCTGCATTTTTTGGCCGGCCATTGGAATACGTCGAATTTCCGCCCGTATCAGATCCATCTAGGATAATACCCGCCCGTTTGGCTCCCCTGGTGGTTTTAAAGGCTTCCAAAATAACTCGTTTGTCACCGGTGACAGCAGGGGCGCCCGTTGTACCGTTTACGCGTACCAGACGAATTCCTTCTGGTACCCGAAAAGGTATGGCGGATGTGCCTTTTAGGGCTTCCATCATGAAGTCCCTGAAAATTGGGGATGCAACGCCGCCGCCGCCTTCTTTAGGTCCTAGAGTTTTCGGCTTATCAAATCCGACATAGACACCAACGGCCAAATCAGGCGAAAATCCAACAAACCAGGCATCGCGACCATCGTTTGATGTTCCCGTTTTACCGGCTAATGGTTTTTTTATGACGGAGACTTTACGCCCTGTTCCTCTCAAAACCACTCCCTCCAGCATTGAAACGACTTGGTACGCTGTCGCCGGAGAAATAATCTGTTTCCGGTTATCCGGAATATCCGGCTCGTCCTGTCCTCGCCAGGCAGAGGCACGGCACCCAGGACATTCGCGGGTGTCATGCTGATATATCGCAAAGCCGCGACGATCTTGCACCCGGTCGATTAAAGTCGGTGTGATCTCCTTGGCACCATTGACCAATTCGGCATAGGCAGTGGTCATTTGAATAAGCGTGGTTTCCATCGCCCCCAAAGCCATTGCCAAAGTTGGTTGCAGATTTCTGTGAACACCAAATCGGTTCGCGTAGTCAGCGACTACATCCATACCAACGGAACGGGCGAGACGTACGGTCATCAGGTTCCGAGATTTCTCAATACCGAGGCGAAGCGTGCTTGGGCCATAAAATTTCTTGGTATAGTTGGCCGGTTTCCAGCGAGTTCCATCTTCCTGATTAAGAACAAAGGGCCCGTCCATAACCTTGTCAGCCGGTGTAAATCCATTATCCAGCGCGGCAGCGTACACAAAAGGCTTAAACGACGATCCAGGTTGCCGTCTTGCCTGAACAGCCCGGTTAAATTCTGATGCGTCTTGGCTCCATCCTCCAACTAGGGCCAAAATACGTCCTGTATGCGGGTCCATAGCAACAAGGCCGCCCGATACGTCTGGAATTTGTTCAAGCCCATAAAGGCCGTCTTGCGCTCGTTCGCCTTGAAGGGGAGCGACGGCGACGACATCCCCAATATTCAGAACATCTGACGGTTTTTTAACGCGAGGTCCGACCCGTTGATTTTTCTTCCAAGGACGTGCCCATTTTAAATCATCCAGATGAATGCGGCCCTTCTTTTCAGATTTAAGGCCGATCAGGACTTCTTCAGCAGAGATTTCAAGGACGACAGCAAGTTTCCATGGTGATAATCCCTTGGGAGGCACTATCTTTTTCAAAGCAGTAAGCCAATCTTCTTCAGTTTTAATCTTTGCAATCGGCCCGCGCCAGCCATGGCGGCGATCATAAGTCCGGAGTCCTGCCCGAAGTGACTTTTCACCAAGTTTTTGCAACGAACTTTGCATGGTGGTCCGCACAGACAGGCCACCATCATATAATCCTTCTACTCCATAAAGATCATAGAGTTCCCTACGAACTTCTTCGACGAACCATTTTGCCTGAATAACTTCGGCATCCCCGCCGCGTTTGATCGTAAGAGGACTAGATGTTGCCTCTGTTGCCTGTTCAGCGGAAATATAACCTTCATCAAGAAGGCGGGAAATGACCCAGTTTCTTCGCGCGAGCGCACGGTCTGGATAACGGAATGGGTTGTAGTTATTTGGCGCTTTGGGCAGGGCTGCTAAGTAGGCCGTCTCAGCTATTGTCAGATCATTGAGGGATTTATCGAAATAATAAAGTGCTGCGGCAGCGACACCATAGGCCCGCTGTCCAAGATAAATTTCATTGAGATAGAGTTCCAGAATACGGTCTTTTTTGAGGCTCCGTTCAATCCGTATCGCAAGAATAGCTTCTTTTGCTTTACGCTCGTAGGACACCTCATTGGTGAGCAGCATGTTTTTGGCAACCTGCTGGGTGATTGTCGATGCACCCACGAGACGTCGCCCCTGCCCCAGATTTTTAATATTGACCGTAAACGCCCGTGCAATACCTTTAAAATCAATACCGATATGTTGGAAAAAATCTTGATCTTCAGCCGCAATAAACGCTTGTTTTACTCGTTTTGGCATAGAACCTACGGGTACGAATAAGCGTCTTTGTCTTGCATATTCAGCAATGAGGCTTCCATCAGCGGAATGAACCCGTGTCATTACCGGGGGCTCATAACTCGCGAGCTGTTCATAATCAGGAAGCCCTTTGCCGAAATGCCAAAAGGCATAGAAAACTCCGGCCGCACCAATCATCGAAAAAAGAACGAGAAGGCAGCTCAGCAGTAACAGATATCTCAACAATCGCTTCATAGACGGTCACACATTTTGGGGAGACAGTATTCAGTTAAGTAATATGGGTCCATTTAACATTCTCCCCACATACTTGTTCAATAACGTTAAAATAGTCTGAGGGTATGTCAATTTGAAGGCTGAAGAGATCTGAAATACTTCTCAATCGCCTTTGTAATAGACACAGCCAGTTTTGTTTGCCCCTTTGCCGATTTCAATATTCTCTCATCATGGCTATTGGAAAGATATCCAAGCTCAACAAGAACCGAAGGTACATCTGGTGCTTTTAAGACTCTAAAGCCTGCAAATCTGTGAGATTTACCACCAACTTTCATACCAGAGCGTGCAATCTCCGGAATAAGCAGCTTGGCAAACTTTACTGAGAAATTCATAGTTTCGCGCTGTGCCAGATCGATTAATATGCCTTGAACCGTGTCGTCCTGCGCTTCCAGATCAACGCCCGCAATAACATCTGATTTGTTATTGGCTTTGGCAAGGGCTGCGGCTTCATCGTCAGATGCATTTTCAGACAGTGTATAGACAGTGGACCCCCGTATATCGGATCGGCCTATTGAATCAGCATGAATGGAGATAAAAAGATCTGCATTATATTTGCGAGCTACCCCCACCCGTTCTCTCAAGCTTAAAAAAGTGTCATCATCCCGGGTCATAACCGTTTTGTATTTGGGGTTTTTATTAAGTTGTGCCCGCACTTTTTTGGCCACTTGCAAAGTGAGGTTTTTCTCGTAAGCTCCACTTCGTCCCGTCGCTCCGGGATCGATACCACCATGCCCCGCATCTACTACAATGATCAGTTTTTTAGATTTTTTAAATTGGGGAAGCTTTTGAACCGGTGTCGGAACTACCGCCAATTTTGTTTTTCGGGTTGCTTTTACAAAAGCCTGAAACGTTTTATCGCTGGTCTTCATTACATCAATGAAAAACCGATAAGGTTTCCCCTCCGACGGCGGTAGGATTTCCTGTCGGATAATTTTAACAGGTGCATTCAGGTCGAGAACCAGCCGGGATGTTCCTTTGCGAAACAGACCATATCTATAATTATCAATCACCCCTTTTTTCCGGGATCCTGTTTGGGAGGCTTTCCAGTTCAATTCCTGCATATCAATAACGATACGATAGGGATTGGGGAGATAAAATATATTGTAAACCGGTTTTTCTGAGAGTTCGATGACGAAGCGCGTCTTGTCTTTATGCAACCCGATACGGACAGCAGAAACATCGGTTGCAGACAAAGCTGAGTTTGTGAATAGAAAACAGAGTGCCACGAGCCCTGATAATACCGTAAATATTTTACGAAATAAGCTCACGGAATTCTCCTAGTTCAATCATACGCATACAAATCACTCGATAACGACCCTTCATTTCAGACTGATAACCTATAAGGTTGTCCTCAGCCAATCAATCATCTCAGACCTTACGTCAAAAGTTTTTTTAACCATAAGCAATTATTCGTTTGTGATGTTGCTGCCAAGTAACTATTGTCAGGGCGTGAGTTTCTGTGGTCAGTCCCCCAACGTATAATAACAGGATGGGGCGGCGCTGCTTTCGACAGCTTTTGTAGGCATTGAATTTTCAATCCCCGGAGCGTCTGAAAACAGCGCTAAAGACAATGCAGATATATTGTAGTGAAACTGAAGTCGTTCCGCCTCCCGATATTGGGAAAAGGTGGGATCGGCAGCCGACGTGGATTCTGATAGTAACAGAGTATTCCTTTCCCTCCAAAGTAGAGAGGGCCGGCGCCAACGACTTCCATAAAAATTCGACTGTTATTTCCCTATCTCACAGGGGAGAACCGCAGTTACGGAGCTTATATATGGCTACGCGTATGCTAATCGACGCGACTCACGATGAGGAGACGCGCGTTGTTATCGTTAAAGGTACTCGTCTCGAAGAGTTTGATTACGAGACTGCCTCGAAGAAACAATTAAAAGGTAACATCTACCTTGCCAAGGTGACGAGGGTTGAACCTTCTTTGCAGGCGGCCTTTGTTGAATATGGTGGAAACCGACATGGTTTTCTACCTTTCTCGGAAATTCATCCAGACTATTATCAGGTGCCCGTTTCAGACCGTGAAGGACTTCTTCAGGAAGAAACTGTTGCTGAAAAAGAAGCTTTGGAAAAAGAAGAAGCAGAAGTTGTCTCTTCCTCTGATTCTGAGAAAAATGGTGGTGACGCCGCTGCTGATAAGACTGCAACCAAAAATACAGCCTCTGATGATGAAGAAGGTGTTGTCGACGATGAAGGCGATACACTTGGCGGATTAGAGACTGTTGGTGAAGACGAAGATGACAGCGTTGAAAATCTGGGCGGCGATGATGAAGCTGAACCTGGTCATAAAGCGACTGTAAAACGTCACTACAAAATTCAGGAAGTTATCAAGCGTCGGCAAATTCTGTTAGTTCAGGTTGTCAAAGAAGAACGCGGCAATAAAGGCGCTGCGCTCACAACCTACATTTCCTTGCCAGGCCGATATAGTGTTCTGATGCCGAACACAGGTCGCGGTGGTGGTATTAGCCGTAAAATCAGTAATCCTGCCGATCGTAAACGCCTGAAGAAAATTGCTACTGAATTGGAAGTGCCAGAAGGTATCGGCGTTATTATTCGTACCGCTGGTTTGAACAGAACAAAGGTTGAAATTCGCCGGGATTATGAATTCCTGATGCGGATGTGGGATGATATTCGGTCGCTTACCTTGAAATCCATGGCGCCAAGCTGTGTTTATGAAGAAGCAAACCTGATTAAACGTACCATCCGGGATCTATATTCGAAGGATGTCAGTGAAATTCTTATTGAAGGCGACGAAGGATATCGGATCGCCAAGGATTTTATGCGCAAACTGATGCCGAGTCATGCGAAGAAGGTTCAGCCTTATCGGGACCGCATTCCCCTCTTCCACCGTTTTCAGGTAGAGCAACAATTTGCGTCCATGTATCATCCGGAAGTTCATTTGAAGTCCGGCGGTTACATTGTGATAAATCCAACGGAAGCGTTGGTTTCCATCGACGTGAACTCGGGCAAAGCGACAAAAGAAAGAAGCATTGAGGAAACAGCTGTTAAAACCAATTTGGAAGCGGCTGAAGAACTTGCGCGTCAATTACGTCTACGGGATCTTGCTGGATTGATTGTTATCGATTTCATCGATATGGACGACAATCGCAATAACAAAGCCGTTGAACGACGGATGAAAGATTGCTTGAAATCTGATCGTGCACGCATTCAAGTTGGCCGGATCAGTCCTTTCGGTTTGATGGAGATGTCCCGTCAGCGGTTGCGGCCATCTTTCTTGGAAACCAGTACAAATGTCTGTCACACATGCGGCGGATCCGGTTTCGTACGGTCTATTGAATCAACTGCCCTCCTGATTATCCGTGCTTTGGAAGAAGAAGGTGTTCGGGAGAGAAGCGCCAAAATTACGGTAACAGCTCATACCGATGTGGCAATCTATCTGTTGAACCAGAAACGAACAGTCATTCAGGAACTTGAAGGGCTGTATGGTCTGACAATTCTCATTCTGGCAGATCCGACGACAAACCTGAACGATCACGCGATTGATTGTGAACGTGGGAAAGGCCCTGATCTGCCTGCCGCAACAGCCACTGCAATTGCTATTGCACCTGTTGATGAGGAAGAGCAGGATGCTTCAACAGAGGAATCCACTGATAAAGAAAGCAATTCTGCGAAACGTCGTCGTCGTCGTCGTCGCCGGAAAGACCGTGATGATACAGGTGAAGAAGTTGAAGTTTCTGAGACAGCCGAACAGACCCCGGTTTCTGAAGAAGACGGTGCTGAAGAAGAACCTCGCAAACGTCGCCGCGGTAAACGTGGTGGTCGTCGTCGGTCACGCCCTGCTGGCTCTGAACAACCCAATGATGCTCCATCTGAAAACACGGATGTTGCAGATATCGAGCCAGAGATTGTTATCATTCCAATAGCTACGGCTGACGGGGAACCTGCTGAAGATGTCATGACGGAAGTCGTTGCAACGGATGCCATCATTGATGATGTGAAGGAAGAAGCTCCCAAGAAACCGCGCCGTAGACGGACACGTAAACCTGCGGCGAGTAAAACTTCAGAGGAAAAACCTTCTGAAGAAAATGAAGGCGCTGAAAAACCATCTGAACCTGAAGAGAAGAAAAACACTTCAGAAGAAGACAAGTCCGAAGATGCTCCTGAAAAGGTGCGTCCCCGACGACGCAGGGCGCCCCGCAAAAAGGTTGAAAAACCTGCTGAAACGCCTGTGGAAGAAAAAGTAGCAGCAGTTGTCGCGAACGCAGAAGACGCTAAAGTGGCACCAAAGGTTGAACCCAAACCGGTTGAACCAGTGATTGTGGATGTTGCTCCTGCTTCTGAACCGCCTGTTTCAGTTGAAGCCGCCGTGGTGAGTGAGCCGGCGGAAGAGAAAAAACCAAAGAAATCCCGCCGCACAGGCTGGTGGAGTAAAAAATAACCAATAAAAAAGAGGGCTTTATCGGCCCTCTTTTTTTTGTCTGAAGTTTGAGAGGTTAGTTAGGCCACTCATTCTTCCTGTTAGATTTGATAACTACTATTCAGCGGCACCCTTACCGACAACGGCTACAGACTTGAATTTCTTGATTTCTCCCGTATCCAAGCGGCTGAGATAACTTTTAAGTTCCCGTTTGACGATAGGCATAAGGAAATAAAGCCCCGTGATATTGACCACCGCCATCGCAAAAATTGCAGCGTCGGAGAAATCAATAACCGGTCCAAGGCTGGCTGCGGCACCAATAACAACAAAAATGCAAAAGATGATTTTGAAAGACAGTTCTGTCGTTCGACCTTCTCCAAACATGTATGTCCAGGCTTTTAGGCCATAATACGACCAGGAAATCATTGTGGAAAAAGCAAACAAAACCACAGCAACGGCCAGTACATATGGAAACCAGTCAAAAGCAGAAGCAAAAGCAGCAGAGGTTAAAGCAACGCCGGATGCCCCCGTTGCCGTTACAATTTTACCACCTTCAACAATGTAATTCCCTGTATTTGGATCAGTGGTTAGCTGGCCCGTAATAATGATCACCAGCGCCGTCATTGTACAAATAACAACAGTATCAATGAATGGTTCAAGCAGAGATACAATACCTTCTGTAACCGGTTCTTTCGTACGGACAGCAGAATGTGCAATTGCTGCAGAACCAACACCAGCTTCATTTGAAAAGGCTGCTCGCTTGAAACCTTGAATCAACGCACCGACAAAACCGCCAGCAACACCCAGCCCTGTAAAGGCCCCTGCGAATATCTGACCAAATGCCCATCCAATCTGCTCAACATTCATAATCAGGATTACAATGGCTGCGCCGACATAGAGAACACCCATGAAAGGGACAACTTTTTCTGTAACATTGGCAATTGATTTGATGCCACCGACAATAACAGCGAACACAACACCGGCAAAAATTACGCCAGTGATCCAACCTGGATAATCACCAACAATACCAGCGATCTGAGCATGGGCCTGATTGGCCTGGAACATGTTTCCGCCGCCAAGCGCGCCCAAAACACAAAAGATAGAAAATAGAATGGCGAGAAATTTGCCACCCGGTATTCCGCGTTCCTTAAACCCTTTTGAAATATAATACATGGGGCCACCTGAAACAGTACCGTCCTCATACTCATTCCGGTATTTCACACCCAACGTACATTCCGTAAATTTGGATGCCATACCCAGCAATCCTGCAAGGATCATCCAAAAAGTGGCCCCAGGCCCGCCGATACCGACCGCGACCGCGACACCCGCAATATTACCAAGTCCGACAGTTCCAGATAATGCCGTGGCGAGTGCCTGAAAGTGACTGACTTCACCCGCGTCCTTCGGATCAGAGTAATCGCCTTTAACCAAAGAGATCGCGTGACCAAATAGGCGGAATTGTACAAAAACAAAATAGAGTGAAAATATTGAGGCGGCTATCACAAGCCACATTACAATCCACGGAAAGTTTGTTCCTGGGAACGGTGCGAAAATAAAGTTCACAAACCACCCCGTTGCTGCAGAAAATCCAGTATTAATTGCTTCGTCAAAACTCCCTGTTTCTTGCGCCCTGACGATTGAAGTGAAGCTAAAAAACGCAAGAACTGGAAGAATGAATTTGAAAATTTTGCTCATTATTATTCTCCTTATCCTACCACTGTCACAGGGACAGATGCATGCATGACTAAATTGACCGCGGACGTTCCAAAGACACGCTTTACGAAGCCACTTTCTGAGGAACGAGCAACGATTATTTGTTCGGCTCCTTCCTCTACCGCTACAGTGTTGAGAAGGTCCGCAACATCGCCATGACGGACGATACCGCTGGCTGAGAAACCTGACTCAGTCAAAGACGATACGGCAGGATTCACAATCCGATCCTTGGCCATACTGATCTCTTCTTCGCGGCGTTTATGACGTTGTGAATTTTCTTCTGGCGTTTGAAAAGTATAGGGTGACCATTCGATCACATAGACCAGAAGTAGATTGCAATCATTGATTCTGCTTGCAAGAGTTTTTGCGTAGGCTATGGCACGATCACCTGATTCCGTACCATCAAGACCTACGATGAGCGTTGTAGGCATATTCTCCCCCCCTGTTGGATATTGAAACTGTTTTCAACACAGTTTGTATTTCTCAATAATTATCCCTGTATGATGGACACAAACCGTTCTTTTAGGATCGGTTGCAATCCAATTAGAATTTCATAAAGTAGTATTAAGAAATTTACGACACCTTTTGGGGGAATGTCTACAATTTTAATTCAATATAAAGTGTCGCTCACAGACATTTATGTCAAATGGGAGTTGTCCACGATTTAAACCTAGGTTTCCAGTTGTGCGATTGCAGAATTTTTGAGTTCAGATTTTCAAAAAGCTTTAACCAAGCCACTTCTTTAAAGCATGAACAGCGCCTTCGATGACTTCAGTTGCGCCAGCGAAAGACAGGCGGATATAATGTTTTCCACGCACAGGGTCAAAATCTATGCCTGGAGTAGCGGCAACACCACATTCATCAAGCATCTTCTGGCAAAATTCCAAACTGTTATTCGTCAAATGGCTGACATCCGCATAAATATAAAAAGCACCCTCGGCGGCGGCCAGTTTAGTCAATCCCAGTTTTGGGAGTTCTCGCAAAAGAATTTCCCGATTTTTTGCATAATTTTGAATATATCCCTCTAGCTCATCTCGGCAATGGAAGGCATCTACTGCTGCATACTGGCTCAATGCCGGAGCCGAGATGAACATGCTCTGGCTGAGCCTTTCGACTGTTCCTATCAAGTCTTCAGGAACAATCATCCAGCCCAAGCGCCAGCCCGTCATGGAAAAATATTTAGAGAAGGAATTGATTACAACAACATCGTCAGAATAAGAAAGTGCCGAAACCGCCTTATTCTCGTATGTCAGCCCATGATAAATCTCATCTGAAATGAAATGCATATTGTGGGATGCGGAATAGTTGATCAACTCTTCAAGTTCAGTGGGTGATAGCATTGTTCCCGTTGGGTTTGCTGGACTGGCTACCAATAAACCGTTCAACGAGCCTTCAAGCTGATCAATCAATTTTGGGGTTGGTTGAAAATTTGTCTCTGGGCCGCAAGGAAGGCCAATCGGTTCCACATCAACGGACTGCAAAATATTCCGGTAAGCGGGATAACCGGGTTCGGCAACAACAACACGATCGGCAGGATTGAACAAACTCAGAAATGACAACAAAAAACCTGCTGATGAACCAGTTGTTACCACAACACGCTTCGGATCCAGATCCAATCCATACATTACTTTGTAGTGATCAGCAATCGCCCTTCGAAGGGGCGGAATGCCGAGGGCCTCGGTATACCCAATTTGTTGATCGGTCAGCGCAGTTTTTGCACTTTCTATAACCCGCGACGGTGCTGACGTGGCTGGTTGCCCAACTTCCATATGAAAAACGGGTTTCCCCTCAACTTCTCTCTTATTCGCTTCCTTCATCACTTCCATAGCAAAAAAAGGCGGAACATTACCGCGAGATGCATATTTCATGATTGTGCCTTTATACGTGTACTTTTTTGAAACGGATTTCTTCTATTGCTGAATGAGAGACAGCCCATATCCGCGTGGGTCAGCAATGGACTCGCAGTTGTCCAACACACCATCAAAGCAGTGAATTGCATTGACAACACCCAACCGGTCCACTTCAATTTTAACCGGATGATTTGCAGATACACTTTGAAGATCAGCGGCAGGAACATCTTTTTCATGGAGCAAGGGATAACCCGACCCCATAGTGAAGAGGCGTGGGTTAAAGACGGCACCTTCCAGTGACTTGCCCTCAGCAAAGACCTGAAGGGCTGTATAAACTGATCCGTAGGTACCAGCGGCTCCCCCTGATGATGCACTCGCGTAAAACACTCTTTTGGTTGGTATATTGACCATCAGGACAGGGGTCGTTTGAAATTCAGATTTAGTTTCTGGTATATTGGGGCTGAATACAATACCTGTAATATTGCCCGCGCTTCCGGTTCCGAAGGGTTTTTTCAAGCCTACAGTACAGGCTACGGCGCCTCCTTTATTATCTGTGACAACAAAGGAGGTTCTGGCTTTGGTTACAAATGGGGAATGGCCGGAGAATTTCTGAAAAGACGCCGCAGTCGCTTCGACAACCTTGCTGGTCGGTAAATCAGTTTTGAGCTGTAACAAGCCTTTGCCGTCAAACAGCTTCAACCAATAATCGCGGTATAACGCTCCATATTTACTCGTTGATACACCGACAACATTGTTGTCCACTTGAAACGAAAGTGCATCCTGCCACAAAGGTTTATAGGCATAGAGGTCACCTGTTGTTATTTTCCCGCCGACTGTATTCGCATCTTCAACAAAAGCGCGCGCTATGTTGCCACCATAAAATGAAGCGCCACCATTTGATCTTAGAGATGTCAAAACACTGGCAAGCCGTACCTGTTGGATCTTGGCCCCTTCACTTTTGAACGACCCATCGTTGAGCTGATAGAGTTTCTTGAGGTTGTCATCAAAGACGACATTGGCACTGGATGTCACCATTCCCATATGTTGGGCGCGAGACATGCTTTCGCCAAAGTTTGCAATCTGCTCGGCTTGTGACAGTAATGCAGACCATTCCATCTTGCCATATCGGGCATGAAGGGCCGCAAATCCGCGAATATTACCCGGGATCGCGATATTGCCGCCACCAGGAGGTGACCAGGCCGGGAATTTCAGATTTTCAAGCTTGTTCTTTTCCTTATCATAAACAATACACTCTCCCCCGCCGCCAATAGAAGCTGCGATGGGATATGTTACAGATAACGTGAAATACAGGGCCGTCGCTGCATCAGCTGCAGTCCCGCCAGAGGATAGGATATCCTGGGCAACCAGGGTTGCTCTTGGCTCATCTGAGGCAACACCGCCTAGAGGGCCCGTGACGCTATCAAGAACACCGATAGTCTCTACTTCCGATGTCTCACAGGCCGATAAAAACAGAAGACTGCCAACCAATAACAAAGATGTTTTTTCCTTCCATTGACGAAGTCCAAATCTGTACTTAGTTTTAGCTTCTAACAATGAGGATGATCTCTTGATAAAACGCATACTTGTATCTTTTTCAGCCATTATAGTTGTGACCCTGTTCACTTCTGTTGCTTATGCACAAAAGACGGGATTATCCTTTATCCGTGATGCCGAAATTGAACATACCCTGAGGTCCTACGCAACCCCCCTATTTACGGCGGCGGGATTAAACGCAAACGATGTCTCCATCCACCTGGTTAATAACAAGACACTGAACGCTTTCGTCGCTGGCGGCCAACGTATGTTCTTCTTTACCGGTTTGTTAGAGAGAGTAGAAAATCCAGGCCAATTGAAAGGTGTTATCGCCCATGAAACAGGCCATATCGCAGGCGGTCATTTATCCCGAACGCAGGAAGCCCTGAAAAATGCCAGTACGAAAAGTATTATTGGTTTTATTTTGGGGGCGGCCGCGATTGCTGCGGGTGGCGGACAGGCAGGGGCTGCCATTATTGCTGGTTCCGGGAGTCTCGCACAAAAATCTTTTCTTAAATATAACCGCGCACAGGAATCATCCGCAGATCAGGCTGCTATGACTTTTTTGGATGATGCAGGCGAATCCGGAGAAGGAATGTTACAATTCTTGAAAATCCTGGATCAATCTGATCAGATTAACTACGGAAAAATTGATCCTTACTGGCGCAGTCACCCCATTAGCAGTGAACGCATTAATGCACTGGAAACCCGTGTTAATCAGTCTCTATATCGTGACACAAAAGATTCCGAGAGAGATATCATTGCCTTGAAAAGGCTTCAGTCGAAACTCTATGGGTTTACACATACGCTAAAGCAGACTTTGAAGAAATTTCCGATATCCGATCAAAGTGTGTATGGGCGATATGCGCGTGCCATCGCCTTTTTCAAACGTCCCGATATTGAAAAAGCCACAATAGAGATAAGCAGCCTGCTTAAAGAGTTTCCCAATGATCCTTATTTTCACGAACTAAACGGACAAATGTTGTATGAAAATGGAGATATTTTTGGGGCTTTACCATCATTGGAACGCGCTGTTGCCAACTCCCCCTACGAGCCTTTGATCCTGACTTTGTATGGCACGGTTTTATTGAGCACTGGAAATCCGACAGATGACCGCAAGGCGATAGATGTCTTACGATCTAGTGTAGCCTATGACCCAAACAGGTCCAACACTTGGAACCAGCTGGCAATTGGGTATAGCCGTATTGGGGATACGGGTAATCTAGCTCTGGCAACTGCTGAACGATTTCTTTTGTTGGGTAAAATGGAGAAGGCAATTTTCCATGCAAAGCGTGCCCAAGATAATCTCGGAGCCGGAATGCCGGGATTTCTTCGGGCTGATGATATAATAACCATTGCATCCCAACTGGCGAAGAACCGCCGTAAAAATTAGGGTTTTGCCCTTAAATCACATGCTTGTGCTTTGAAAAATCGGGAAACTTCTTTAAGTTCCCTGTTACCAACGATTTCCCGAAAGAAGTGTTTATGAAGAATATATCCAAACTGAGCGTCCTCAACTTTATCCTGCTTTTAACGCTGGCGGCTGTTGGCGGAAGTTATTTGTTTGATGGCGCCAAGACGTCAGAGGAGAATAAAGAAAAGTTTGGGGAGCAAGTCCGCGCTTATCTTCTTCAAAATCCGGTGGTTATCAGGGAAGCCATTGAAGTTTTAACCGCTCATGAACAGCGCGCCGAAGCAGAAAAGAAAAGACTGGCTCTGGCGGGGTCGAAAGCTGATCTTGAAAATGATGGATTTAGTTTTGTTGCGGGTAACCCAGATGGTGATGTCACAATTGTTGAATTCTTTGACTATCGCTGCGGTTATTGCAAACAAGCCTTCCCAACATTGATGAAAACAGTCAATGAAGATGGCAATATTCGCCTTGTCTTGAAGGAATTCCCGATCCTCGGTGATCAATCGATCCTGGCGGCGCAAGCGGTCATGGCGGCCCAGATTCAAGGCAAATACAAGGAATTTCATGATGTGTTGATGACCGCTCGTGGATCATATACAAAAGACAAAATTTTGGGATATGCAGCGGAAATTGGTCTGGATACGGATCAACTTGAAAGTGACATGAAATCAGACATCATTACGAGCAATATTCGAAAAAACTATAATCTTGCTCGCGCTCTAGGCATTAGTGGCACGCCTGCATTCGTAATTGGTGGCACCCTTGTTCCTGGTGCAATACCGGCAGATCAAATGAAAACAATGGTTGCAGATGCCAGAGCTCGAAACTCAGCCACTGCAACCAATTAGCAACTCACAATTAGGATCAGATCACACCACGGTTGATCTGGTCCAGTTCGATTGATTCAAACAGGGCTTGAAAGTTGCCTTCTCCAAAACCTTCATTCCCTTTTCGCTGAATAAGCTCAAAGAATATCGGTCCGATGACATTTTGCGTGAATATTTGAAGAAGAAGCCCCTGCCCTTCGGTTGGTGCGCCATCCACAAGAACATTGAGAGCTTTTAATCTTGCGGTATCTTCACCGTGGTCCTTCACACGATCATCTACCAGATCGTAATAAGTGTCCGGTGTGGATTGGAAGACCACTTTATTTTTCTGCATGGTTTCAACAGTTGAATAAATGTCATCAGTTCCCATGGCAATATGCTGAATTCCTTCACCGCGATACGCTGTCAGATATTCCTGAATTTGTGATTTATCATCAGAACTTTCGTTAATCGGGATACGAATTTTACCGCAAGGGCTCGTCATGGCCTTACTTTTCAGACCCGTCAATTTTCCCTCTATGTCAAAGTAGCGAACTTCCTTGAAATTAAACAGGCGTTCATAAAA
>PJEL010002377.1_pt1 | contig 17390 bp, 15 predicted proteins | sample 1853271 | NCBI WGS metagenome assembly PJEL01 (sample SAMN08108733, study PRJNA415343) | Invertebrate metagenome, whole genome shotgun sequencing project. | host: Globobulimina | place: Sweden: Gullmar Fjord | collected 2015-08
CACAATAGGTTATTGCAGAAAGAACGATTCCTGATAAAACCAAAATATCAAACCTCTGAGACATACTTGCCAAAAAAGTTGAATATATTGTTAAGCCATAAACGGCAACTTTTGGATTGAACAATTGTAGAAAAAATCCTTTCTTGAATTCCCCATGAGACTGCTCAGTTTTTTTAACTGAGTAGTCTGCATGTAATGTTCCCCAGGCAAGCCAAACAATGTAGATAGCTCCAACGTACTTCATATAAAAAACCACTGAAGGCAGTATCTTGACTATAGTATTGGAAAGCAATGCACATATCATCATGATGAAAAAAAAGCCGACTAGAATACCAGCCAAATATGGAACAGTTCGGCGATAGCCGTGGGCCACACCAAGTGAAGCACTTGATATATTGTTGGGTCCGGGAGTAAATGTAGTAATAAGGACAAAAGAAATCAATGGCATAAGATTCACGAGAGTTCTCCTTGCAAAAGGCATTGTAAAAGATATACGATAAAACGTCTAATTGAGTGTTATATTAACCAATGTTTAATAAATTGTCAATATGTGCGTTATATAAAACATGATGGAAGATAAAATTGGTCCAAACCTACAAAGAATCAGGGAATCAAGAAATTTAAGCTTCGATAAACTTGCTGAATTAACAGATGTTAGCAAAAGTATGCTACGACAGATTGAAATGGGAAAATCCAGCCCAACTATCGCCACTATCTGGAAAATAGCGAACGGTTTGCGCGTTTCGTTTACATCGCTACTGAAAAAAGAAGATATTGATGTTGAAGTTTTAGATTTTAAGGCAGAAAGTCCGTTAACAGCAAAATCAAAGCATTATCGACTGTTTCCGCTGATCCCTTTTGACCCCCGACGATCATTCGAAGTTTATTATATTGAAATAGACCCTGATACAACCTTTGCAGGAGAACCTCATGATGGAGATGTAGAAGAATGTGTATTTGTAACAGCAGGAGAACTTCAGGTTAAGGTGGATCAAAAAATACTGAAAGCGAAGAAGGATCAATTCGTTAGCTTTCAAGCCAATCGTTCTCACTTATACACTTGTATTGGAAAGAAAACAGCCACTGCGATTATGTTAATTTCTTACTCATGACTATCGTAGTGTTGGCAGGGTTTCATCTCACCAACATAAATCACTTCATCACCTCACTTATCCTCTTCTGCACAAAATCCAGATCCCTTTCTATTGTCAATCCGAAATGGTCTATTTTGCAATTTAAAGAGCGAAAAGGACCAGGCTGAATTGTTGATTAACAGATCGAAAAAAAATTTAGCGATACTTATCAATTGCGTAAGAACTGTTTCTATTTTCCATCAAAAACAGCCTTACCAGGTCCATCCTCAAGCAATGATTGAATCCCGTTTTTCATGTCTTCGCTTTCGAACAGGGGTGCCGCTATTTTCGGTAAAATATTGTCTGCTGCAAGAACGCCATTGTTCACGGTTTCCCGAATTAGCGTGGTAACGGCTCCGTATGCCAGGGTTGGTCCTTGGGATAGTTTTTTTCCGAATTTCAGCGCTTTCTCCTGAAGATTGTCATCGGGGAGAACCCGGTTCACAACTTGCCATTTTTCCAGAGTTTCAGAAGAGTAGAACCCGGCTGACAGGATGATTTCTGCGGCTCTTCCTGCTCCGACTCTCTGCACCAGTCGCTGGATCCCGCCACCCAGGGGAATGGTACCCACCAGGGTTTCGACCGCAGCGAAGTTGGCTGACTCGGCTGCCCAGATCATATCGCAGGTGAGCACCAGCTCAAATCCACCGCCCAGACAAAGGCCCTGCACTACTGCCAGCTTCGGAATCGGAAGCTGTTCAAACCGGTGAATAGCCCCGTTAAAACTCTCCAGCAACTCAAGTGCGTCAGCGGAAGACCTGCCTTTAAACATGCCCTCCACATCGGCGCCGCCGGAAAAAATATCCCCTTCAGCCTTCAGTATCAAAGCGCGCATGTCATACTGGTCAATGCTTTCAATGAAAGCGGCGACCTCATCCATCACCTCCAGGCTGACGAAATTAAGCGGTGGGTTGTTAAATGTAAAAATCCCCAGGTTTCCATCCAGTTCAAAATGTGTCTTGTTCATAATCTTTTCTCCGTATGATTGATTAAATTGCGTGCCGTTTGTAAATTCCAGAAAGTGAAATCCTATTGTGTGATTTCACGATTTAAATAAATCATGAGTTGAAGAGCTTGCGGAAGTGTCCCAGGTGACAAGATTGGGGCGAAAAGCGACAGAAATTAATCTGGCATTTTTAACCTGATAAATGGCATCAGTAACCGTTTCCGATTTGGGATCTATATAGTAGGATGAACACTGATAAAGCATCAGGTTATTCCCTGTGTTTCCTGCGATTTTTTATACAACCGGAATCAAGAGGATTAGATTGTGAAACGAATTTCTATTTTGGCTGTTGAAGGGTGCATGGCGTCCTGTGTCACCGGTTTGCTGGATGTTTTCACGATTGCCAATGCTTACCGAGCTTTTAGCTGTCCTGGTGAGGCATTTCCTTTTTTTATTGCCGAAACAGGCCTACTGGATGGGAAAAAGGCGACGACCAATATCGGACTGTCTGCCCAGTTCGCCAGGAAATATCCCGATATTGACCTGAATCCCCAGCGGATTATTGTGGACAACGGAGATATCATCTGTGCCGGTTCAACCCTCTCCTACCGGGAACTGTCTATTTACTTGATTGAAAGATATGCCGGTCATGAAACGGCTGTACAGTGTTCCAAAATGCTGTTGATCGAAAAGAACCGGGATTCACAGGCGCCATTCGGGACTTTTAATCAGAGTAAGGAACATACAGATGACAACGTCCGGGCTATTCAGGAATGGATAGAATCTCACTTCGCCGAGGAAGTTTCTGCTGCACAGATGGCGGCAAAGGCAAAAATGAGCAAGCGAAATTTCATACGACGTTTCAAGGCTGCCACCGGGGAAACGTTTTCTACCTATCTGCAGCAGCTGCGAATTGAAGTTGCCAAGAAGTCGCTGGAAACGACCCGGCTGAATATTGACGAAATTACTTACCAGATAGGATATGAGGACAGCCGCTCATTCAGTCGATTGTTTAAAAAATACACATCATTGACACCGAGCGCTTATCGTGACAGGTTCTCGGCCATGTCGGATTGAAACTGATATTTTTTTTCACTAATACGTATCAGAACGGCATAAATTATCCGGGATCAACACGAAACCAGAATGTAAAGGAGACAGCATTTATGTTTAATTCCACAGCCGAATTTGACAAACTAATAGCCATCGTTGAAGAGCGGATTGATGAAATTCTGGCGAAGACGCGGCACGCCAGGCAGGCATGCTCAAAATTGGTGGGACTGGATGGCTACTATTCCGAAGAATTCCTGCAGGATTGCTACTTTGTTGTCGACCCTGTTGTTCCTTTTCCGTTTGTTGAAGATCTGGGCCTTGATGAATTAAAGCGTTTCAGCGCCATGGATCCAATAGGAATCACCTACAAAAATACCTATTTTATAAAAACAGGCCGGGAAGACAGTACAAGACTGCATTGCCATGAACTGGTCCATGTGGCTCAATGGAGAATTCTGGGAGCTCGAGGATTTATGAAGCGATATTTCGAAGAGTGGGTAACCTTCGGCTACATGCAAGCGCCATTGGAAAAGATGGCGCATGATATTGATTACCTGTTTGAGATGGGTCAGAAACCATTTGACGTACCAGCACTTCTCCTAAAAAAGCTCAAACTCTGATAACTTCCTCGGTCAAATACCGTGTGGCGTTGGCTATCGGGTCAAACAGTTCGGCAACCACTTTCTAATCTTCATCATTCCCTTCCGAATAGAGCGAATAGTCCTTGAATAGTGCTTCAAACTCTTCTGTTATCAATTTCATTATTCCTCCACAATAAGATCAGCGGAGCTTTTAAACTCGGCCAGTGATATTACTTCTTCTTTTTCGCTTCAGCCTTTTCTTCCGGCTGGGATTTGCCCAGTTTGGGAATTTCAACACCTTGGTCTCTTAGGGACTGAGCGTTGCAAAGTACAGCGACATAGTCATCACTCCCGACTTTTTTCACACAGATGACATCTTCTGGCTTATATTTGAGATCCAAAAGATACATTCCAAGTCTTTGTCTTACCTGTTTCAATGTAATAATCATTGTTTCCATCTATTTCTCCTGTATAATGGTTTAAGTTAACTGCTTGTATTGGAATATCTATCTCAAACCACTGTAACGGTCCTGCCTAAATATCAATCTAAATTCCGGAGAAATCACTCCAGAACGTTATGCCAAAAGTGCATGCTCACCACAGAGACACAGAGTCCACAGAGATTAGGACCCATCCATCTTTATGGCTATTTTCTTCGTGTCCTTCGTGGCTCTGTGGTGACTAGTTACAGCTGAGAATAGAGATTCCTTTGCCCAAACATGTCGAGACATAGTATCATATATTGAAACAGTTAAATGGATACAGAAAGTGGGATATGAGTGACTTTAGTGAATTGAAAGCACGAGAAGACTTTCAATGTTATACCAGCGCTGTTTTAATAAAAACGATCAGCAGTTAATTTTTTTTTGGAGTAGATGATGTCTAAGGAGCAGTATCAGCCACCCGCAGTGTGGACCTGGGATACCGGAAGCGGCGGCAAGTTCGCTAATATCAACCGTCCTATTTCTGGCGCAACAAGCGAAAAAGAGTTACCAAAAGGGGAAAACCCATTTCAGTTGTATTCTTTGGCGACACCTAACGGTGTGAAAGTGACGATCATGCTGGAAGAACTTTTGGAACAGGGCATCACCGAGGCTGAATATGATGCCTATTTTATCAATATTGGTGAAGGCGAACAGTTTGGGAGCGGCTTTGTGGAGATCAACCCAAACTCAAAGATTCCAGCCTTAGTTGATAACAGCGGCGATAAGCCTATCCGCGTATTCGAGTCCGGTGCTATCTTGATTCATCTGGCTGAAAAGTTTCATGCATTTTTGCCTACCGAACAGGCAAAACGAGCAGAGTGTATGTCCTGGCTAATGTGGCAAATGGGCAGTGCCCCCTTCCTGGGTGGTGGCTTTGGTCATTTCTACGCCTACGCACCTGAAAAACTTGAATACCCTATTAATCGGTATGCAATGGAAGTAAAACGGCAGTTGGATGTGCTCGATAAGGAATTGGCAAATAAGCCATTTATAGCGGGTGAAGAATATACCATTGCCGATATGGCAATTTGGCCATGGTACGGCGGTTTGGTTCGCGGTGAATTGTACAGTGCAGCAGAATTTCTTGACGTAAAAAGCTATGTCAATGTCGTGCGTTGGGCTGAAGAAATCGCACAACGACCTGCCGTTATACGTGGTCGTAAGGTGAATCGCGCATGGGGTGACCCGGAAGATCAGGTACCAGAACGCCATAGCAGTAGTGATTTTGACCCAAAATAGTCCGAACAGAGACTGCTTCAAAATAGACAGGGTTTTTACGGCAAATCAAATCCATCAGATTGATGAGCCGTGAAAATTGTCTCTTCGTGCCCCAAAAGTTATACACAAAGTGACTAACAAAGATCGATTTTCAAGCCTCCAAACTGATTAGAGGTCTTTCGGTGCGACAGAAATAATTCACCAGACTGGTACTCGGAGGAAAAGATGAATGATCAGGAACTCATTCAGAAAATCCTTGTTATCCCTTCAACACATAAATCTTGCATCAAAAGGAAACAAAATGGACAAACGAATTCTAGGTCAACAGGGATTAGAAGTCTCAGCAATCGGACTTGGCTGCATGGGCATGTCTGACTTTTACGGTCATAAACGCCCCGAAGAAGTAGACGCAACATTTCTCGCGGCATTTGAACAAGGGGTTACGTTTTGGGATACAGCCGAATTGTATGGCCCACATACTAACGAACAACTGCTGGGTGACCGCATTAAAGCGCTGGGCATTGATCGAAACGCGCTCACGCTCGCCACTAAATTTGGCGTCATGAGAAACAGCGATGGCGAATGGCTAGGGTTTGACAGTTCGCCAGAACAAATTCGGAAATCCTGCGAAGGTAGTTTAAAACGGTTACAGACTGACACCATTGATTTGTACTATCAGCATCGTGTTGACCCTGACGTCCCCATAGAAGACGTTGCAGGAACCCTTGCTGATTTGGTTAAAGAAGGAAAAATTCGATACATCGGTTTATCTGAAGCTAGCGAAGACATCATTCGAAGAGCTCACAAGGTACACCCGATCACCGCGTTGCAGGGTGAGTATTCTTTGTGGACTCGTGAATTGGATGAACGAATCATACCAACCCTCAGCGAGCTGGGCATTGGTTTAGTCGCTTATAGCCCACTTGGTAGAGGGTTTTTAACCGGATCTATTCAATCCCGTAGTGATTTAGCCGAGGATGATTGGCGTTTAAGCAACCCTCGTTTCTCTAAAGAAAATCTTACCAGCAATCTTGAATTGCTTACCGCAGTAAAAACCATGGCCGAACGAAAAAACTGCACTGCCGCTCAAATTGCATTGGCGTGGATTAGTAGCAAAGGTTTTGTACCAATTCCCGGGACTCGAAAGCCGTCTCGAATGATCGAAAATGCAGAATCACAAAACGTTCAGCTAAACGAGGAAGATAAAGAATGGTTGGAACAGAAGATCCAGGCAGACCAAGTGAAGGGGGAGCGTTACGCTTAAGCCGCTTCGAGTTCTTCTGTTATCAGTTTCATTTTTACCTCCAATAACACAACTACTTCTTCCTCGATTTGACGACTTTCAAAATCTATAGGATTGTTGTGGTCAAAGGATAATCTTCATTAAAGCCCGTCAGGTCAAAAAAGTAAAACTGTCGCAAAGCCCAGAGTAGAAAGTCTTTCCCGGTAGTATCCGGCTAAAATCCCATCCGCCATTGAGATGAACGATCCCTAAATGGGTTGAAGACGGGATCCGTAATCCCATCCTGCGTATCAAAATATATACAAAATGCTGATTCAAAGCGAGCCACCTTCTCTCAAAAAAAAATGTTGCGAATGTAGTTAGTCTCTGTCGCGAACGTGGGAATCTAACTCTAAATACCCCTAATAAAACAAAGAATAACCAGTCAGGCAAAGGTTAAAATTGTGTCGGGAAAAAATTTGACATCAGTCGCCAATGTTCATGTGTAAATCTTTTATTTGATATTACGGTTAACCTTCTGATATAGAGATATGACAATGAATCATAAACCGTCGATGCGAGAATACCATGAATTCAACATTGAAAAAACCATCCTACACAGTACCTGAGGAGGTAGAAGCAATAAAACAAGATATCCAAAAAACCAAAGAAACACTTCAAATGACCGACGACTCTTTCATGAAGCCTATTCTTACCGAGCTCCTAAAAGCCCAATCACAATGCCTAATTGAGCTCGAAACGCAGTCTACTAATACTCGATTTGATTGAAAGATAACCACAAAACCCACCATAAGTCTTTCCACGAGAGGCTTAGCCCCTGTCACGATAAAGTCCCGCTATTTCCGTGTTTGACTCATACTCAGATTTTAACCCGAAAAATGGCCCAAAAAACAGGCGGACCTCAAATCATTTAAAATCTTAATAAGGAACGGATCTAATACTGGGGTCTTGTTAATATCTGAACTTATAGGAAGCAGAGACCGCTTGTGCTCCGCCTCATTTACCTGAAATACCGAACGAGATCGAGCAAGTTTCCTTTGAGGATATGACATGAGATCCTGACGAAAATCAGATCCGGGTTTTAATAAAATTTGAAATATCTGTTGACTTCCAAAAACCAAATTTCTATCCTTTTAGAAGCAGGTAAATTGTCAGCATCTATCAAAAGGAGCCTGCTATTTCTGATAATTCCAGTAACCTCGAAACTGGAATCTAAGCTTAAGAACTCTGGCTTTTGTAATGACGAAAAATTAAATTCTGCCTGGCATTTTAGTCTACCTGGCTGAAAATAAACAAACTGCTCTACTTGCCAAAAACTAGACAATGTATATTCCTAGTAGGAGAAAACCATGATTCGACGCCCTATCTTTTCACTACTGATCTGTTTCTGTCTGCTTCCTCAGGTATCACAGGCCCTCTCATTTTTTGATATCTTATACCAGCAGGAGACCAGCAATTATTACGCATTTATCGAAAAACAGGTGGTGAAGTTATACGATAACAATGAAGATGTGCGAGAGAAGTATCTGAAAGAACTCAAGGTGCTTACTGGGCAATCAAAAATGGCAGGAGATAGTTTTTTTATATATAGAATCTTAACCCAGTTTATCCTGGATACGGCAAAACCAAAAGATGTCAAGGAACTTGATGATATCAGGGATCTCCAGGAGAACACACTGGAATTTCTGATCGACCAGGTAAAAAATGATGATATTTCCACATCGAGCAGAGAGTTTATCCTCACGCAACTGGGAAAAATTGCAAACTCAGATTTTTTACCGAAATTTGAGCTGAACGAGATTGCTATCTCAGCTATTGGCAGCCTGTCGGAGGATGAGAACCTGATTTTGTATCATACAGCCATTGTCTACCTGAAACCCATTGCGTTGCAACTGGATAAAAAATGGGCCGATGTTTCTGAATCAGCAGCCGAGTACATTATTGATGACCTGTCTAGCAGTAAAACTGAGCGCCAGCGCATTGCTCTCCTGGAAAGCATTGATGTTCTCAAAAAAGCCGAAAAGGGCACAAAGGCAATTAAAAAAATCTGGGAAGGTGTAGCTTCCGCGATGTCGGACATTCGCAGTCCCGCCTTACAAAAAACAGTGCGGACTCAAATGGAAGCCTTGATGAAAGCTAATTCCGGGCAGATGTTAAAGGAACAGGTTGAAGAGGTTGACGAAGCACTTCGTGACATGGAAGAGAAAATTGTGATTGTCAAAGAGCCGCTACAGGAGTTGATTGAAAATCTCGCCGATGAATCGGACCCTGTCGAAATCGATGGGATTCTGACCGCATTGTACAAGCAGGCACAAAAAGATCGCACGCTTCTCAATACAATATTCGCCCGGCTTGCGGGCATGACACTCCTGCCTGAAATCAGCGCCTACAAGTTGAGGATGCTGAACGAAGGGCTTATCAAACTGGCACATTTCTCCAAGTCGTCTCTCTACTTTTATCGGACAGCTCTTATTTTTCTTGGTGAAGTGTCTGTTTACCGATCTTCTTCCCATGCCAGTATTCCGATCTCTATGCTGGGCAACCTGCTGCGATCGACCGACTATCCGGAACTCGTGATCCCTGTTATCCGGGAGCTGACTTTATCTCTCAATTCAGATCTCCCCATCTGGATCGGAAACCGATTTATTGGTTTGATCTTCATTCAGACCGGAGACTCCCCCAACGAAGAGATAGCTTTGTACAGCGCCAAAAGCCTGTTGGACATTGTTGATCAGATTAAACGGAGTGCCTTTAGATGGGAAGCGAGTGTGAGAATCAAACATCTCTCTCTTTACGCTGATAACGAAGCAGTCACAACTCTCTTGAAAAAAGGAAATTAGGTGATTGACATGCATACAGATAATAGACTGGCATTAGGAAATGTTTTTCGGCACCTGCTACTGATCGGTTTGATTGCCTTAACCTGTTTCTCTGCTGAGGCTTCCGAACCCCTTTTGAATCTGATCGAAATGAGGGGTTCCCTTTACGAACAGAGGAATGAAAAATTTGAGGAAGTTAAAACCCTGTCTGATGGTTGGAACAGTGTTCGGGTCGGAGGAAAAGCAAAAACTGAGCTGTTTAAGAAGTCACCTGAAAAACTGGGAGAAGCTCACTCTGTCTTTACAGCTGGGAATCGGTTGCTGTTGACCCTTTCTAATGGGACATCTTTCAAACACAGTGTTTCAAAGGAAAAGACTGGTTTATACAATCTCACTGGTGCAGCCCATTTTCTGATTAACGGATCAACGGAAAAGCAACCCTTTATCATTAAAGTCAACGATTTGCGCATAGAGACGCTGAAGCTTCATCTTTTTTATGAAGATATTGGGGGTACATCTCGGATAACAGTCATTGAAGGTAGTGCTTCTGTCACACTACCGGTGAAAAGAGCCAAACCGGTCCCTAAAAAAAAGGCCAAACCGGACCCTAAGAAACCAGTGGCTAAGGGCACTGCGGCGGCAAAGGAAGAAATCAAACCGGCAGCGGTAGTCGAGGAGATCGTTCTAGAAACACTGAAACTTGAACCACAGGATCGCCTCATCCTGGAAAAAGGCGGCTATCGTATTGAAAAAAAAGTTGACCTGAAAAAATATCAAATCCTGATCAGCTCCACAATACCAGGATTTGAAATGCCTGGACCCTATCGATCCGCTGGAAAAGGTGAGTTCAAAGGTGATTTCATTCAGATCAAACGCTTTGGTAAATCCAGCCAGATCAAATATTCACCGACTCTGTTGATGGAAGGGGACGAAATAACCACGTCCGACGACCAGACAGCTGTGCTATACTTGACTCAGAAAGACGTTGTCCGGCTTTCTCAAAAATCATCTTTCTCCATAAACGCCTACAAATTTGACAAGCAGTCACTGACCTCTATTCTGAGCTTCTCGGGCAAAATCAGAGCAAGAATAGCGAAACGGAAAAAGCGCTCTAATATTCGTTTCAAAACAGCAACCGCGGTTATAGGGATTAAAGGAACGGTTTTCGAGTCTACAGCTTCGGCGGATCTCACTGCTGTCGAAACGGTTCAGGGTACGGTTGGGGTGGCAGACCCAGACGGTCAGGGAGAGGTTGATGTGAAGGCTGGCGAAATGACAAGCGTAGCAAGTGGCGCACAGCCAACAAAGCCTGCACCCATTCCAGCTGATCGATGGCAACAACTGCAGAATGGGCTCATCCCTATTGCTGCAGGCCTGGCGGTTCCACTGACTGAGTTGCGCATACTTACGCCCATCGAAGGTCAAATCTATATAACACCAGTTCTCAATTTTGAAACGGAACCTGTGGATGCACCCGTGATTGTGTTGCTGGATGGCAAGCCATTAATTGCAGAGAGCGGAGATGCCCCCTTTCATCTGGCAGAGGGCTCTCACCAATTGCTTGTCAAAGGAGCAGCAGAGGGTGGCGTTGCCAAAACAGTGATATTTACTATCGATAAAACTGTGCCCACGCTTTCTCCTGTCTCACAACTGGATGGGTTTATTCTGCGTCAGTTCATGCCTTTGAATCTGATCTGGTCTGAACCCCTGGCATCGCTGTCTGTCACTTTTAACAATGTGGCGCTTGCCACAACGCTTGCTGCGGACGGATTAAATACCAATATCGACAGCACTCCGCTTTTTGCCAACCCGGCTGGTGGAAACCTGGTAAACCTGGTCTTTGAGGTGAATGACCGCCCAGGTAACACTGCGCGATTCGTACAACAACTTCAGATCAAGTTTAAGCCGACTACTCCACCGCTGATATCTATTGATGGCGGAAAACAGCTCATGCATATGCGGGAAGCGAAAATCATCTCTGCACTTTCAGACCGGGATATCGAGCAATGGACAGTGAAACTCGATCAAAAACCGTTGACTCTCCAACCCTCAGCACAGACGACGGTTCAACCCGCAACGGATAAAAAGAAATTCACTATCCCTGCGTCCCATTTCAGTCAGCTGACTGAGGGGCAGCATGTTCTGGAAATTAGCGGCATCGATGACTTTGGTCTGGTTGGAAAACAGGTTCTGACTCTTAAGGTCGATCGCACACCGCCTATTTTACAACAGCCTTTGGCACTTCTCAATCCAATACAAGTGATTAATGAGTCACGCTTGCTTACGTTTTCCAACCTGGTTGTGAAAGAGAGTGAATCACTGGTGTTGAGCTGGTCGGAACCGATTGCTTCGAATTCATTGACATTGAGCGGTACGGGAATTAAGTTGCCGCTGGCGCCAATGACAGATCCGAAGTCCTTCAGATTAGACGCAGCTCAGATCAAACTGATCCTGGCTTCCACCAAGACGTCCCCTGTAACCCTCGAGGCAAAAGACGCCGCTGGGAACATAACCCAAATGCAGGGCAGGGTACAATATCTGCCGAAACCGGTTTCTCCGCCAGAGATTTCAGTGCAGACCCGATCCGGTGTGGCTGCGCTGAAGCAGATTACCGGCTTTCGAATCAAATCAGATCGGGAAATTTTCCAATGGAAGTTTCAATTGAATGGAAAAGAGATCGCCATTCCACCTGCCAGCTCTACGACACCGGTGGCTGACCGGATGCAATTCGAGCTGAAACAGGAAATCTTTCCTGAACTCCCGGACGGGCGCCATGAGTTGCATGTCTCAGGAACTGATCGCTTTAACTTAAACGGTACAGGAAAACTGGCCTTTAACCTGGATAGCAAAGGACCTGAGGTTGCAGGACTCTCAATACCGGTGAAAGTGTCTTCAATTAAACTTGGAGCGAACGAAGTACTGGAACTGAAATGGAGCGAGGCGCTTGCTGCGGTGGAGGCAACCCTGGAGGATAAACCCTGGGCACTGGTTCTGTCGTCGGACATGACAGTCGTTCTCATCAAAGGAGATCCAGCCATGCTTTCCTATGAGCCTAAATCGTTCAACTTGAAGGCTACGGATCAGGTTGGAAATTTCACACAACTGAGCGGTTCGGTTGCCTTGAAAAAACCCCGGAAAATGGCTTTGCGAGACAGTTATGAGGAGACTATCCTGAAAACAACCCAGACCTCAATTGATGCAATATTTCTGATAGATCGATCTGAATTCAGGTTGAGTGAGGCCGAACCCGTCTTCAAAACAACTAGCAATCGCCTGCTGGAGGACGTCAAATACAAACCAAAGCCCAGATCTGAGTTCCTGAATGACCTGGATGAACCGCTCTTTAACAGCCAATGATTTAATTCAGACTCTCCTGCTTGAGGATGTCATTCAGGAGAGTCGACTGCAAAGCCTTGTTATCAATCATCTCAGCTGTCCTACCTGAGGTTTCCCCGATAGTCACGCTCCCCCGCTGTCCACTGTGCAAACCGATTGGTTAGTGTTAAATTACAGTTAGACTTCTAAAAAATGATGTGGCCAACAACAGGATAGGGTCGAATGGCTGTAATCCCCGTTTCAATCGGCCTTTTTTACTTGAATAACGAGTTACTGGAAATATACCGGATGAACCAATGATAACTAAACCAATTTTTAAACACGACAACACCTCAATTCGGATCCTTCAACACCCATATCAGGCCATCCTGATTATTTCAGTACTATTCGCCTTGATGATAAGTAGTTGTTCGACAACTCGAACCAATCGCTTTCTGGAAGAGACGAAACGTCCTGCAATGGCTGAAGCATTTTTCAGGCAGCTTGATTCCGAAGTGGAACACGCCAGGGTCAATCATCGGGCCTATGCCCGAATTGAGGGCTTTCCATATCTGCGAGCCAGTCGATATTTGGTCGCTTTGAAAGACCGACTGGATTCGCCTGACCGTAAAAAAACCTGGCTACTGGCCATGCAGGCCTTGGACATCGAGGCCCGGGGGAAGGAGATCGCAAATCTTCCAAAGTCAGCCGTGGAGCGACTGACACGAGATGTTCAGGGGCAGGTCTCTGAGAGACGCCAGGAGCTGTTGAGGACGACCAGCGAGTTGTCAGGGCTGTTACTCAACCATGATATTAAAACAGGAACGCTATATCCGACATTGATTGAAGCGGTCGAGGTACCGGATGATTATTCAATCGCCATGCGCACCTTTGGCCTTTATCCGGTGGTGATGCCGGTTGTGGCCTACTTTACTGACCGGGCTTACGATAAAATGAGGGAGCGCAATCAAACACCTGCAGCTGAGCAGGTCGCCCATGGAAGGACAGTCGCTTATTCGCCGCCGAACGTGTCCCTGGATAAAAAGGCCGAGATCGGTCGGATTTATCGTGAATCTGCCCGGGACGTCTTTGGATTGCTTCGGCTGTCTGAAAAAGATAAGCAGCTGTTAGTACAGATATTCGCCCCTGATTTTATTCATGATGTGGCTGAATCATTTGATATCCCCGGGGAAGTCAATTGGGAATCTGATCAATTGACCATTGACAGTAGGAAGCCGGTTGTTTACTACTACTTCACGCCGTCACTGTTCCAGGGAAAACCGATTCAGCAGATCAACTTCGTGACGTGGACAGCTGGTCGACTGGGTCCTAACTCACCCTCCATCGAACGCGGGGAATTGGACGGCATCACGCTGCGTATCTCTTTGGACGATTCCGGTGAGCCAATACTGGTTGACGGGATGAATAACTGCGGATGTTATCATTTTTTCATTCCGAGAAAAGAGCGCCTGCAGGGGGTCATACCTACCTCCTGGGAGTTCGATCCGGTGGTGATCGATTATTTGCCGCCTGATTTCCCGGAAAAACCGATTGGTATTCGAGTCACCTCAGGCTGGCATCAGGTCGAAGACGTGGGGACGTCACTGACGGCGGAAACGCGGGAAACTTATCGATTGCTTCCATATCATCTTTTGGAGTCGATCCCGCGCGGTCCGGACGATTTTGCCAGTATGTTCGATGATGAGGGTGTTGGCATCGGATCAGATCGAATCGAGATTTATATTTTCTTTTCCATGGGAATTCCTCGGGTCGGTGCCATGAGACAAAGAGGACACCATCCGACAAAACTGGTTGGGCGAGCACATTTTGATGACCCACACCTGCTTGATGATAACTTTAAATTCAAATAATCATTGATTTTAAAGCACAGAGGCCGAGTCTATGCAGAAGTTTTCTTCTTCAAAAAGAGTTGGTATTGGAAGGCTGGCACAAATATCTGCTCAAAAGCGTGAAATCCGGGTATTTAAGAAATCCTTTCTCTGAATTAAAAGCCGCTTGTTTTAAATATGTGTGCGGCAATCTGTGCCAGCTTTTGGCGGTCAGGCTTCATTGCATTGCTACGACTTTCAACAGGCATTTCGAGGATCTCTTTGGGGATCTTATAAGACGGCAGACCTTTCCGCAGGGCTTTTTTTATATTTTCCGGTTCGAAAGGGGGAGCCACCTGGACAAAAGCCCAGGCAACCTGTCCGAATTCTGGGTGGCTGACAGGCACGACCACGGCTGCGGTGATCCCTTTTTGCCCAGACAGGGCTTCCTCAATTTCAAAGGGATTGATATTTTCGCCACCCGACTGAAAGATCTGATCAGACCGTCCGAGCACTATCAGGTTGCCGGAGGCATCGAAGCGGCCGATATCGCTGGTTTTAAACTCGACTTGCGGCCGGGTTTCGGGTTTCTGTCCCTTGATCAGGTAGTGTTTGAAAATGGTTTTACCGCCGATAATGATATTCTGATCTTTATCCAGGCGGACGGTTCGGAATCGCAAGGTTTTGCCTGAAGTGAGCCGTTCCTCTTCAAGTGCCTGAAGGCCGACCCCTGTTGCCTGTGCGCAGGACTCCGTAGATCCATAGGTTGACAGAATCGGAATGCCCAGGTGGAAGGCTTTGAGAATAAGCCATTCGGGAGCAGCTGCACCACCGAGTAGAATCCCCCGGCATTGTTTCAGGATGACCACCATCTCCGGCTTTTCCAGTAATCGTATCAGCTGTGTCGGGACCAGTGAAAGAAAGACTGGTTGATGCTGCCGGATCGGTGTTTCCAGTTCCCTGTTGTTTTGCGGTAGTATGGACAGGCAGCCACTTAACAGTGTCCTGATAAAAATGATCAATCCGCCTACATGAAACAAGGGCAGGCTGGCCAGCCAACTGTCGTTGCTATTCATCGACAGATAATCAATCGTGCCCCAGGCGCTGTATAGATAGTTGCCGATGGTATGCACAACTCCCTTCGGTGTACCGGAACTTCCCGATGTCAAAATAACAGAGGCTTCTGCATTCAGGTCCAGAGAGTCGAGGTGCTCTGACTCATATTTTTTCTTCTTGTGCTTCTTAAAAAGCTGGTCCGGGTGAATGACAACAACTGCAGGACCTGACGGAACCGATTGATCGGTAATGAGTAGATCGGGTTCCACAATGTTCACAAGTTTATCCAGCGGTGTATTAACATCAAAAGGGACAAAAACTGCCCCGGCCTGCCAGGCAGCTTGCATGAGGACCGGGTAGAGTGCGGGATTTTCAGCGTATAGGCCGATTCGTCTGCCCTTATGAGGGATATGTTTCCTTATCTGACTTGCTGCCAGCATGATCCGCTGTTTTAGTGTCGCGTATGTCAAGCTCAGATCGGGTCCAATAAGGGCTGTCCTGTCGGCATATTTGTCAAATAGTCGGTCCAGTTCCAGGCGGTTACTGTCAATAAACCCGCTTAACATGAAGTTACCTCCCTTATAAAACGGAGGTCCAACCCGGTTTGCCGGGTAAAGAGGTCAACCGGAATATGTAATTTTCCTTTTTTGATGGAGAGCGTTTCTGCCAGCAGGTCTCCAGAGAGGTATTTCAACGTATCCAGGCCATGAGCAGTTTGGTGACTGCCGGGGGATAGATGGGATACAAGCCCCAGGGATGACAGTCCGATACCAGTGTTAAAAGAGGAACTCAGCACTGCCTGAATCCCTTTAGCTGTTGAATCAGCAAGTAGCCGGAACAGCCCGTGTAACCCCCGAACTGCAGATGGTTTCAGAATGATATGGTGGATCTGCTCGGGCAGGCTGTCGAGATCAGGTATTTGCTCATCCAGGAAATCGAAAAGTGACTCATCCAATGCCAAAGGCCAGGGAACTTCCAGGGCATCTGCCCATTTACCGGCAGGTAACGGTTCTTCCACATATTCCACTGGCAGGCTATCCAGTCGTTCATAGAATCGCATGTAATCTGCACGTTTTAAAGAGCGGTTGCCGTCGAGACGCAGGGTAACAGCCCCTTCAAAGAAATCCATCAGCTGGTAGATCTGTTCAACCTCCAGATCCGGAGCGATACGTCCGATTTTCACCTTGACGGTATCAAAACCGGCAGTACGTAGCGCATCCAGTTGTGGGCCAATGCGATCTCTATGGTCGGAGGGAAGGAAAAGGCCGTTGACGGGGATTTCAAGGAATTTCCCTGATTCCAGCGGTTGCTGTGGTGTTTGATGTAAATGTAACTGCAGGAGTGCAGACTCCAACCCAAATAGTACACAGGCATTTAGCTGGTCCAGCTTTGATTCGGCCGGGTTTGAGATCAAGCCCAGCAATGGCTGTTTTGAGTCGAACTGCTCCGGCTGCAGGTGACACCCTACCAGAGTATTTTTGATCCGAGATAGTTCTACCTGGCACTGATGATACGAGATACGGTCCAGTCCCGGTAGGGGCGCAACTTCACCAAAAAAACAGTTGTGTTGCTCATCAGACAGTACCAGAATTAAGCCTTCCCGGTACTGCAGCTGTTTTCCGGAAACCGTGATGGTTTCCCTGAAGGGGATCCTGAAAGAGCGGATGTCACAATCGGAAATCCTCATATCACTTCCATTCATCGACTTTATT
>PJEL010002378.1_pt1 | contig 17377 bp, 13 predicted proteins | sample 1853271 | NCBI WGS metagenome assembly PJEL01 (sample SAMN08108733, study PRJNA415343) | Invertebrate metagenome, whole genome shotgun sequencing project. | host: Globobulimina | place: Sweden: Gullmar Fjord | collected 2015-08
CCACCTCCTCCAAATATACCACCACCACCACTATCTACAATGAAGTAAATACCCAGCAGCAGCGCATTCAATGCAATATTTCGTGCGATTTTACCACCATCCCACCCTCCACCTCCTCCACCACCATCATTTGAATTAATTGGTGGGAGACCAGGGGGACCAGAGAGTCTCTTCTTCGTCGTCGTATTACTTCTCTCTGTATTCGCTTCCACTCGAAGCCGTCCCCGACATGCTACATTATACAATGACGTATTTCTATATTCCATTCTAGTACAACCATGGGAGAGAAGAGGTAGAGAAACACTCCTGGACGTCTCGAGTCTTCTACCCGAGAGACGCATGGTAACGTTTTGATTTATTCTGTAGATACAATGTGATTGATATTATCAGATACTTTATTAAATAATGATGATGAATGCTTTTAAATGCAAATATCTCCGTATTTCCATTAGAAAATGGTAAGAGCGTCTCTGTAGTCGTCCAGAGTCAGATGGATGGAATGTCCTCCATTCCAGAAAGAGCAGAAGAGAAGATGCTGCTGCTTCTTATAAGAAGCTTACGAAGCTTGATTGATGGCTTGCTATTGTGGTTGGATTCATATCCATATCTACTGATACATCCACTGCGTGCAGGATCAATCAAAAGCAGCACATACTAAGAAGAAGAGACAAGAGCAAGTGTCACTTGCATGAGGGTCTATCGACAGGTCGAGGTCGAATGACATGGTATTCTTTCGACATGGCATATGTACTCATAGTTTCCACAATGCATGATGTATCATTGTTTTATTTTACTTTTATTTGTTAACTACCCGTCTAGATATTCAAACAGTCCCGTCTACTGGGTCACGGATGCCATGGGACGATTCTTCCGTGTTGACGATGGTCGTCAACTCTCGTGGAGTTGTATCTGAGTATTTGTTGTGAATCAAATACAACAAAAGTTTGTTTATTACCTGCCTGGCGTTGACTTGGAGAGAGTCGGTCGCAGGGTGTGGACGAGACTCTCTTATAGCAGCAGTAGGAAATAGGGACATTGGCTTGAATTTGAACCTCGTGGAAACAGGATACGTGACAATGGTGTTGGGGAATGCGTATGATAGCGTTGTAGAAGTTGACTTGTATAGTGTCCTTGGTGTAAGTATCATGGCGAGTGACGAAGAGCTGCGGCGGTCTTGGAAAAAGAGGGCTCTTGAAAACCACCCAGACCGTCATGCAGGGGATCCGAATGCCACGATACGATTTCAAGCCATCCAACATGCGTATAATGTACTAAAAGATCCAAAGCGGAGGAAAGAATATGACGAAGCTCTCCTTGATAGATTATATGCAGAGGAGTACCTAAGGAGGTTTGCAGACCTCCTGTTGACATCCTCTGGGCTTGGTCTGCCCATTAGTTACTCTCATAGTGAACTCCCTGGCGCACTAGGACCGAAAGCGCTCGGTGGAGGGGATCAGGCGAGGAGATTCTTCCTCACGGCAACGATGCATAGAAGCAAGTCTTTTGGGAATTTATTTGATTGAACGTGTCACAGACCATATCTTGGTCAAGTAAAATACCGTATTTATATGTATAATAGCATTGCAAAATCATTACAATATGTTCCAATCATCCACCACGAGCTTCTCGCCGAGTGGCATCATGCAATAACTCTGTATCCACACTGCCAACTGGGAGTTGTATGTACCGAACAACAGAACCTCTGATAAAACAGTTTTTTAGGGACTGCATGTGAGGATAGATCTCTGGATCTTTCACTGAAATCTTTTCCAGCTTGATATTCAAGTATTGATCTATTGAATGGACCGTTCCTGTGATACACAAGTCATTCTTCAGTTCCACCGTCACCTCCTTTCCTACCAGTGTCTTGAAATAGCTATAAAACAGCATGATGCCGTCTACTATCTATATCAAATCCTATGATTCAATTCTATACGTTCCTTCTATACCTCCCAGGCTGCCCTTCTTTGTCCTTGACTGAGAGAAAACGAAGAGTTAATGAGAGATTGAATGATTGACACGTGCTTCAATGATGCAGATATACAGACGATGAATCAAAGACTTGATTGATTGTAAGTTATTATATATATATAGTTTTCACAACAATCATATGCATGGAGGAATGGATATGGTTCCTCGCGAGGAACGTACTGTTTTTGCTCGTGAGGAAAAAAAACTAAACATTACACGAGCAGGACTTGCAATTGCAATTGCAATCAATTGATAGAGACGCTATAGATGATATGATATGCCAACAGGAACAGGGATGAAGAGGTGAGTAATGACAAGGCATCGCTTGATGGCTTGGGTGATGGAGAGGAGTCTTGTGCAGACTCTGTGGTGGTACCTTGCTCTAGACCAGATCCTAGATCTGAAGGAATGGTTTCTTGTGCAATTGTGGCAGGGTTGAATACCAAGTCATAGAACTCTGTCTGCCCCAATGAATTTGAATTTGTTGTACAAGAGAGAATATCCTGAGTCTTGGGAGCCACCTCGCATCTGGATATATTTTCATATGCTGTCACATACAGATACTTTCCATTACTTTCCATGGAAAATGGTGACCTAAATTCTTGCAGAGTCTTCTCACAGTTTGTGATGGAACCGTCAGTGGAAGAATACTTGCATCTCTGCAACTCAAACACTGGATGCTGGTACTCAAAACCATAACTAGAGGAATTCTTGAAAGTATCCGAGGATGATGTGGTCTCTCTGAAAGCAGCTGTGAGAACATAGGCAGAGTCACCTTGCATGGCAAGCATCTGGCTACCAAGAGGCCCTGTTTTGATACATGTATCAGATATAAGTCCTGTGGATGTGTCGACAGGACATACTTCGATCGACTCTGTTGCATTTGGATCAGAGTTGTCAAATGTCAGGTGCACTTTATCTCCAAACATATTGATCATGTATGGATACTGAGAGCCTGACCAGACATCACGGCATTCTTCAAGATTGCCGGATCGTATTTCGCACATACTGATGAATGCTTCATCCAGCTCTTTCCCATTCAAAATATATGCCTTGTCATTGACAATTTGAATGTCGGAAGGCCTAAAGTCACTTTTATAAAACATGCTCGACTTGCAAGAGCGCAACAAGTGATCATCTGGTGAAATATCGCATGTACTAGTTTCATTCCGCTCAAAGTTTGTGATAAATGCTCTATTCTCATGGAAAGCCATTGTCCATGATCCATTTCTAATCTCAGGCGCCGTTTGCTCGCAGTCTACAAGATCCCCACTTTCTTTCACTATATTACATCGATTCCATATTGAAGGAAATTGCAATATATATCCCCATTGGTCTTGGTATCCTGTCTGTGCAGCAACGCTGGCCGTGAGGAGCCAACACGTTACAAGGGCCGAGAACACGGGATGCATGCAGTCTAACAATAGAATACTAGGTATGTTGTGAGAATGAAATGTCGACGATTGATCATTCAACGTTTCTAAGAGAAAGAACAGATGCAAATGCAAGATAGGAAATTAAATGTAACGAATGGTGAGCACCTGTCAGTCTTGAGGGGGAGCCGGAGGAAAAGGTGTTTCAAGTCGGTTATTTGTTCCTTTCAAACGGGTTTTTACTAGGTTTAAACTTTGGAAACATGAGATGGCCTCAAAGTTGCTATTCAACGCATACTTTTCCACAAAGAGAGACACTTGATCAATGAAATATGAATCTAGATGTTCTAGACATCGTGTCAGGCGTCTATTCGTGCAAACACGGGGGTCGCTCTATCTGGGTCGCTTGCCGACCTGATGCAATGCTTTGTAACACTACTGCATTCCCGTACACCCCATTCCGGGTCGAGAGTCTCGGGTAAATCCATAGCATTAACTCCAGGACATGCCTAAATTTTTACCTGTATTTATTCAGGTATAATTGTACAAGTATAAAGATGATCAGAGGTGATAGAGAATACACGCAGCCCGATCTCCTTCGGCTGCTTGCTATTCTCTGCCTCGAAAAGTCTCTCTACAAGCGGTCGACATGGGCGGAAGATGCACCAGACGCCCAACTTTGTGAATTAATGATTCATGTCACTAGAAATATAAGTGTACTCAGTGAAAAGAATAGGTTGAGAGAAATCTCCGAGTATGTGTCACGGTTGCATGGAGGGCAATCCAGTGTCAACCTTGAATGGGATGATGGCTCTCAGTCTCTTCGAGTGGGACACAATGGGCCAGAAATTACATCGAGTCATATTAAGGGCGAAGCATATGAGCTTTTGTGCGCCATCATTTTTAAATGTAAAGGGGAAACACCGCTTCTGCTGAGGAATTATTATGCTCCAGAGGATGAAATAGTGGAGAGAGACTGCAGGGTTACGAGGGTGTTCTTATCAGAAGGACTGGGACTGCAGGATACTCTGAAATGGCAGGATGGTGATATGGAGTGGGAAACATATGTTCAAAACAATATTTTGGAGTATCTGAGAGGAAGGGGTGCATCAGATGAGGTTGTAGAAAAAATAGGTATAGAACTGAGCAGAAATGTCACACAGGATCTTGGCTTTGATATTTTTGTCGAGTTGCAAGAAGAGCATACTCCCACGAATCGACACTTTTTGCTTGCTCAGTGTAAATACAGGAGTAACGAGTATATAGATGTAGGCATGTCAGGCTATGTTGGAAAGTACTATAATATTGTGCATCTTTTTGATAGAGTCCATGAGCAGCTGAGGAGTCAGAATACTGCCAACTATGTACCCACACTGCTGCCATTTTTCTGGATGTCAACTGAAATATCCCCTGACTCGATGGAATACTTTACCCATCTGCGCGATGCTGGCAGGGTGCGGCTCTATGGAAACGCAGCGATGACCACTGATGAGGGGATTTGCAACCTGATTACCAATATTCGGTTACACACACAAAAGTGGCTGGGGCGGATACGTAATCCAACTGGAGCGGCAGGAGGAATACAATTTCAATATGAACCTGCAAAACCTAAAATTTTGCGGGACTATCAAACTGCGGCGGTCGACAGTGTGCTTGACTACTACAAGGATGATGGTGAGCAAACAGAAAAAAATGAGCACTCTTCAATTATCATGGCCACAGGTTCGGGTAAGACATTAACATCTCTCGAGTGTGTCCTTAAAATTGAAACAGATGAAGCCATTGATATGAGAAAGCGTGTGAGGGACGAAAACATTGCAGCATCATTGCATTTTTCTCCAATGATCAGGCTTGTACTCCAGAATGCACATGTCTGGCTATCTGAAGAGCTTGCACGACATACAGAAGAGCATGGCGTTTCTCAAGAGAAGTTTAAGATGATATATTATTGTATATGTTCACTCAAAAAAGAAAGAAACTCGGCAGCTTTCTCTGGATGCACTGCAGTAAGGCTGATAGACACAAGCAAAGTGTACAGCGTCTTTGAACATCATAAAGCACAAGGGGATATTCATTATTGCCGATTTTTCACAACGTACCAAGCAGGAAAGGCCCTTAGAAATATACTGAGGAAGATAAATCTGCAGCAATATCAAAAAAAAGTAAACCACCAGTTATTTGGTATTTCAGTTCGTGATGAAGCTCATGCAGCTGCAGGCAGGGGAGGAAAAGTTCATAGCGCCAGTTTATACATTGCTGCTCATATTTCATTGAATTTTACTGCATCTCCAAAGTATGATTTTGATCACTTGAAAATGATATATCCGTATACGTATAGCTCAGAAAATCTAGGTAACCAAGGTGTGCACACATATTGCTCTCTTGCTAATGAGGCAATATTTCCACAAGTTGATTATGAGGTAGCCAAGGCAATGATGACTGAAATGGATAATGAATATACGGATGGTGAGTATCGATTGGATCCTACGGATTTACTGTCTGAAGACTTTTTATTTTACATACATGAAAGTGGTCAAACCTATGATTGGGCATACTTTCAAAAGCATTGTCTTGCTGGAGCTTTGGTCTTCTATGTTGACGGGAGCAAGGTTGTATACACAGATTCTGATCATCATACTTATTTTGATGTCTGCCTAGATGATAATGGGGATCCAAAATATTTCGGGGTGTCTGGATCTGAGCAAACTGAGAAAATCGACCGCAATACAGAGTGTTATGGTGTCGATGAAACGTTGTCAATCCTCTACCTGCCTCACGACGGGTCAAGAGGTTTCCAAATGCATGATATGACGGGGCTAGGAAAGCATAACAAGATTGGACCAGTTATATACAAACTTGGGTACTTGGAGTTGTTCGAACAGAAAAGATTGGCATCGCCAAAGCTCATCATGCTGGCAAGACGCCAGGTGTCACAGGAAGAGTATGAGAAATTTAATATCCAGGGTACCACTTACCTTGATGCGATATTCGGTAAATATATGACAGAAAAAGGAAAGAAGACCAAGCAGCCAGATAAAGTGAAATGGAAATTGACAATTGCTAAGAATATTGTTGAATCCACTGCTCATGCATTTCGAGCAATGAAACTCCTTTTTGATTGCTTCTTTGAGGAGAAGGAAAATCCCATAAAGACGGCCTTGGTCTTTTGCTCTAAAACAGAGCAGTCAAAAGAGTGTTCAGCGATATTCACCGCACTGCTCGAGAAGGGTGTTGAGACAAGAAAACTGGAGCAAGAACAAATGGATGATTTCTTCTCAGGCATTATATACACATCAGATCGATCTGCTCAGGACGATGAGGAGCTCATGATGTCCTACGATGCTCAGCAGCACAAAATAGCATCTTTCTGTGCGGCTAGCATGGGTGTATTATTCAATGTCAAACTGATTGGAATAGGAGTGGATTTGCCTGATGTTGATGCTGCTCTCATTGTGAACCCTGGAGATTCGGTCTCAGATATTACCCAAAGGATCGGCAGGACATTGAGAACTGGCTCAAATGAAAATAAAATTGCAAAGGTTCTTGTTCCAGCCTGGGATGCAAGTGACATGATTGACCCTCCCGAGGTATCAGCACAGGTTTCTCCTGCAGTTGCAATGAGTGTGGATAATGAACCTCCATCCACTCCAGCGGCTCGACCTTCCAGTAGCAGACAATCGGCATCCGTAACACCTAACGTAACAAGTAATCATTCCTGGCAGCCACCAGTACACGAGGCTTTTGAGAACCGGTTCTTCCTTCAACTGAAGGTGTTGGAGGCGATGAATAATAAAAAGACACCCATGCTTTCAAGCTTTTTTGGAGGTGTTGGGAAAACCGATACCAGAAATCAATTTGATGATGTGAGGGCTAAAACTGGAAATCAGCTAATCGCTGATTTAAAAGGAGGCATTCAAGGTGATCCATTCATCCCTACATTTGATGAATCATTTTCTGAATTCCTATTAAGTGTTTGGGGTAGCAAAGTGGTAGATATTGGGGGAGAAATGAGAGCTGCTCGCGAACCTTTACCAAAAGATTATTATGAAAACAAGAATCTCTCGAAAGCTTTCATGCTTGTTGTTCTTACAGCCTGCTGTCATCATCGGAGTTACCTTGGGCAGATTGAGGTTGATCCTAACCATAACACTCCAATTTGGTATAAAACGTACTCCTTTTAAGGATAATGAAAGAATGGAGATGAATAATTTGAGAACCATTACCGACGAATCCTACTGGAAATTATTTGATTTCAGCAGCGCAGATGAGTTTGAGAAAGCTGTCAAGAATCTGAACAACAATCACATGAGCATGGATGTCATGAAGACAAAATTCTACAAGTTAGAAGAAAGTGTCCGAGACGAGATTATGGAAACGTTCTTATCCAGACTAGAGGAAGATATACGTAAAGAAGAAGAGTTATATGTTACATTCATGGACAAGATCTGTGAGAGCATGAATAGGCATTGTAAAAGGGACGACTGTGGACATGACAATCACAAAATTTGCGATGGGTTTGGATTTACAAGTTTCGAGGAATTCAGGAATCTTTTCCAAAGCTTTTTGGGTGATGAAAATTTATGGATGAAACATATGACTAAATCTGCCATGCAAAAAGCACCGTCCCTGATGACTGAATCAAGATGTACGAAACGCAAAAGTCAAGAGTTGGATGACTCTGACGATGATGATGTTATGTCCCCAGAGAAACTGGATATTGACCTGAATATTCCTTTACTATTTGCAGCGAGACCAGGCCCAAGTACAAGTTCAGCACCCAGGCGATCATCTGGAGGAGATAACGTTTCTCGTAATCTTGACAATGCTTTACAAGATGCACAGTAGCTGGCAAATGTGCTAGCCATGCACCACTGGAGAGCAGCCCACAATTCTGGGCAATACTTGGCAGATTAGCCAGAGTACGATAGATACGAAATCAAATTTCGATTTCACAGATACTAATCATAATTTATGTAATTTATGCATGACGAGACTGGACTATGGTGTCGACAACTCGCACGAGGCCAGTCACTTTGAACCTTAGAATGGGAGTAAGGTTTACACCACCTGAACCTCTTTCATCGGTTCTTGTCCATCAAATTACATTTAGAAGTTTAAAATATAAGACAACAACGTCATTGAATGCACATGATGACGAGAATCCTCTCTACCCACCCCAGACAGCTGAAGACCTTGAGAAACTCCAACAACGCCAGGACTTTAGTCGCACGATGACATCTTCAGTTGATATGAAGACGAAAGAACGTGTAATCAAGGCTACGTTTCAACCTCAGTTATTGGAAGGGAAATCGGTTCTAGATGCCTTTGATAGAGATGCTCCTTGGGCTAGGACGTTCCATTTGAATGAGAGAAATCTTGTTTGGCACGACGGATTGAAGAATCGCTTATATAGTAAAATAGCTGCAGAAGAATTGTCTATCAGCGAAGAAGAGCTAGAAGTATACTTGGACAGGCTGGGAATCCTCATGCCTGATGCATCAGACAAGATGAGGAACATGAATTTGGACACCCTCAGTCTTCTAATTCGTACTATTGACCAGCTACCCTACAAACTCATGATGCTGAAAAAAGTATTTCCAGGGGCTAATGCTTCTTTGTTAGCCATTAGAACTCCTGCATTGGTTCTTTCTGATGCAATGCAGGAAGAGGACTTGCAAGCCATAGCAGATGAGTTGAACACTATGTTTCCTCGATTGCAAGTTGATAAATTAGTCGAAGAGAATCCTAGCATGCTTGACATTCAAGGATTAAAGAATGCTCTTCAAGAAGCAAAACAAATAATGCCACATGTTGATATCCAACAGGCAATGGGAACCGATCCCCAACTCATTCTAGGGTTCCAACGGGGAAATGATATGATATCAGGTGGGTTTGATTGATAGTCTTCATCAGTGAATGAACGCCATGTAACGCCTCTTCTGTCGATGCCAGGTGGTGGATTACTGTCTTGAATCTTGTGCTTTCAGGGAATCTGGATTAACATTTCTCACTGTGTTGAGGTCTAAACGCAACATTTGATGAAAACAACAAGATCTTGTTGTCCCTCTATAGGGAATTTGGTCTCAACTTGTGGACCTTTAAATGGCATCCATACTCACTGCCAAACACATTATTTTCGAAATACGCATCATATTTTCACAGAATAACAACATATTTAATACATAGTTGCTACACCTCGTCCTTGGTGATTCTAGTGTGAACGCGAACATGCAACCATGACGAGTAAAAGGTCGCTCGACAATCCGGTCGTTTACTTTGACATTGAAATTAGGGATGAAGAGATAGGTAGAATAGTATTTGAACTCTTTGCTGATGTAACCCCCAAGACGGCAGAGAATTTTAGAGCTTTATGCACCGGTGAACGTGGAACTCCACGCCAGCACAAGCTGTGGTACAAAGGATCAGTCTTTCATCGTGTTATTCCAGGTTTTATGTGTCAGGGTGGTGATTTCACAAATGGAGATGGTACTGGGGGTGAGTCAATATATGGAACAACGTTTGAAGATGAAAATTTTGCTCTACAGCATGATCAAGCAGGACTGTTGTCCATGGCAAATGCTGGACCTCATACGAATGGCTCACAATTCTTTTTGACGACTGATAGCACTCCTTGGCTTGATGGAAAGCATGTTGTTTTTGGAAAAGTTATCGAAGGGATGGATATCGTGAAACGAATTGAGAATTGTGGATCAAGGAGTGGGAAGCCATCATGCCGGATAGTCATCAAAAGCTGCGGTGAATTACCGAGTCGTAGACAAATCATGGCAAGACTAGAGGCAGAAAAAGCAGAGGAGATGAAATTGAAAATTGATCCAACAGTCGCGGATTTAGAGGCAGAGGCAAAAAAGAGATTGGAAGCATTGCAAGCTGCTCAGAACAAGAAGAAGACATTTGTCACTGCTCAGGATGAATTGAGGGAACTGGAAGAGAGGGATCGAGCTCAAGTGTCAGGGCAGGAAATAGACAAGGATCAGGAACACAAGGACGAGACAGATGATGATAAAGAAAAAGAGGAGGAGGAGCGTGATCAGAGTGAAGATACAATGACAAACTCAAAACTGGAGAGACTAAAGAAGCTGAGAGCAAAAATGAAGACTGCACAAAAGGCGAATGAATCTGCCACGGTAGAGGAAGCAAAGTCATCCAAGATTAAAGCAATGGCTCAGAGGCATATGGGAAGCGATGGTGGAGATGGTAAGAAAAAGTGGCACGAAGAAAAGATGAAGAGGAAACAAGATGAAATAAAAAAACTTGGTCTTTCAGAGGACAAGGCATATCTCCTGCAGACTGCAGAGACTGCAGAAGCCATCCAAAGAAGGGAACGCGGGTCTGATGATGCGTCAAAATTCAGCCAAGAAGCATTGTTTCGTGCCTATGAGAAACGTGCCGATGCTATCAAGCCAAACCTTGAGCACTATAATGCATCCAAAGAGACAGATCCAGAGTTTTATAGGACGTCAGACAGCCTGCTGTATGGAGGAGCTGGTGGAGCGCCCAAAGAAGCAGTTGATAGGATGGTTGCCGAACTTGAAGATAAAAGAATCAAATCATCAAAATTCTCGAGACGTCGCAAACATCGTGATGACGACGACATTGACTTCATCAACGATAGAAATGCAATCTTTAACAAGAAGATTGAACGAGCCTTTGGAGACTTCACCAAGGAGACAAAAGCAAACTTGGAGCGAGGATCTGCGCTTCCAGATAATTAATTACAATAGATATGTAACGATAAAATCGATGACGGGTTATTCACGCAAAACATTGACAGCCAGACTTTGCAGGGGTGTCCCACGAGGAATCCCAGGTGACACTTGCATGCTCTTTTGAGGACTTCGGAAGCAGGCATCAAGAGGATTTTCTTTATCTGTAGAGTTTTGATACACTAATCTCTCCTCTGCTAGAGAGAGAGCCTGTTTCAGCTCTTCAATAACACCACACAGTGCATCCTTCTCCTTGACAAGCTTTCTGTTTTCCTTCTTGCCTTCTTCGGCGTGTGCACGTGCCGCGTCGAGGGCAGCCTGCGATGCTTTTTCATGTTTGGTCGTTTTCTCTACCATATCACGCAGTGCATTTTCTAGGGATTGCTTCTCCTTGGAGATCTGCTCCAGTGCCTTGTTGTGGCCCTCTGTAAGCTCATTCTTTTGCTTGTTCAACAATGCATCAGTCTTTTCTTTTGATTCTTCCTCAATTCGTTCCAACGCCAATTCTATGGAGCGAAGATTTTCTTTCTTCAACTCCACCTCCCGCGCTTTGAGTGCAGTGTTTTCCTTTTTCAACTCCTCACAAAGGATCCTTGTTCCAGAGTACTCCTGCTCAAGTTCAGACAGTCTCACTTCAAGGTCCACGAATGTGCTTCCTTCACGTGACAAATCACCTAAAGGAATTGCTTCGGAGAATCCAGCCAAGCGAGATTCTGGAGTATCTGGAGTTGTACTGTACACATCAGCACCCCTGCTCTTTTGTGCATCATCCCTTGTAAGAACATGCTCCAGGGTTGCATTACTCCCTTCTTTTGAGACAATATACCTCAACTCCGACAGTCGAGTATCCATTCTTTGCAATGATGCAACACTCGAGTATTTCGCGCTTTGATAGCTCGCTTCAGATTCTTCCAACGATCTGGCAAGATGCTCATTCCTCCTTTCCAAATCCATAATCTTACCCTGGTATTCAAGAAGGCTTTCTTTCAGGTCCCCAACCTGAGAAACCAGATCATCTATTCTCCACTCTTTACTATGTACATCACTCAAGGCAATCGCCAACTCAGTTTCCAACGCTTTGACAGACTCTTCTCCCTGCTCCCTTCTCTCCAGTGCCAGCTCTGCAGCAGACAGTTCATTCTCCAACCCAAGAGCCACCTTGTCCAATCTCACAACTTCATCCTCAAGCTGTCGATTAGATTCTTTCAGTTTCTTAGTCTCTTCGAATTTGGCATATTCCCTAGTATGGAAACCCTTCACTTCACAGCACACCTTTTGTAGCTCTCCCTTCACCCTCTGCAACTCCAAAAGAGCCTTCTCAAGGGTAGCCCGAGCTTCATCCCGCTGTCTCTCCATAATCTGGTGACGTTCTTCCATTTCTGCAACACTTTGTTGAACACGTGCTGCCTTTTCCTCCAACGCATCCAACCTCTCCCGAGGTTCTACGGTTGTCTCCTCTGACACCCGGCGCTGAGATTGCTCTTCAGAGTCCATCTCTTTTGCTCCTATAATAATAATATACAACAAATAGACAGCATGCATGCGTTGTATCGCTAGAGTAGTGTCAACAAACACCCAACCGAACCTCCCATCGGATCTACCAAACGGTTGGTGAGTCAGGCCATCGTTTCAGATGTCAACGTACCTGGAATAGAACTATACTACAGACAGAAGTAAATAGTAGTTAAATAATATACAAATGTGATCCGTAGTACGTAGTGAAATCTATCGAGACGAGGGTGATACCAAGGAAGTTCCATAATCGATTGTATCGTCCCAATGCAAGACCCCTTGGATGGGACATTAAACATGATATTAGGAAGACTGGGAGCCACAGACGTACCCATACTTGATCATTCAGATCCAACCACTTCTGAGCATGTACTTGTTTATTTATATACTACTGTAGTAGAGTAAATGTATCATAGATGGTCATCTAACTGTTGATGAACTGTTTCTTCTGGTAGAATCCTGGGATACTGCAAGTATCTCTCCTTGTTCTTTGACAGGCGTATATTCGCCCCTGCATGCCATTGTAGCGATTCTTCTGGGTGCATTGATTCAAATTTAGCATATATTTATGAATAAGAACGGGATATATGGTTCGAGCCTCGCTCGAGGACTGCCTTGTGCTCGTGTGTCTGGTGTCCAGTACAGGAAGCAGAGAGTATCTCTGCACAGGCCTGCGATATATGCACGGCTCCAGAGTTCTAGACTGATTGCATTTCCGCGCCTATGTGCAATTTCTTTCGGTAGAATAGATTCGTACGAGCATGAATCGACGGAGGAAGAGACTGGTCCTTCTAAAACAACACGGATTGCCAGGATGACATGGTCGTTGCTGCTCCCAGATGGTTGGTTGCTCATGCTTGCATTGAGTATGCTAGTAGTGAGTGTAGTCGTTACTCTTGGATTTCCACTGGCTCTCGGAGATTTGTTTGATTGTGTTCGTAAACACATTGCAGAATCTGGTGGACATGTGATCCCTGAACCTTTGCCTGTCTGGGGCACAAGCCTTGGCACATACATAAACCTCGTTAAAACGGCATATGCCACGGCTCCACCAGATTTTCACCCCATTCTTGTTCGACTCTGCGCGTGCCTTGTGTTTTCTTCGGTAGGAAACGCAACGTCTTCATATCTTGCAGGCATCCTCGGGGAAAGGTTTGGGACTCGATTGAGGAAAAAGACCATGGAAAGGATGATGCGGAAAGATCAGAGTTTCTTCGATAGAATGTCTCAGGGAGACCTCATATCTAGGCTGAATGCAGATTGCGCCGCAGTGCAGACAACGATGACTGATTTTCTTGGACAGAGGGGCCTTCGGTCTGTTATTGAAATTGTATGCAGTGTGATCATCATCACGATTAAAAATCCATTGTCTGCATTCGTCTCTCTTGTAGTAACACCTTGTATTACAATAGCAATGCGGGATATCGTCAAAAAGTCTGCCATGTTGACAGTGAAAAGGCAAGAAGCTGCAGCATCAGCGATGGAATTTGCAACAGAGAGAATAGCAAATGTGCAGACTGTCCAGCTATTTGGTAAAGAAGCAAAAGAAAGCAATGACTATAAAGAGTATTGTGAGGAAGAATATGATATAGCACGCCAGTGTGCACTGTTTCAAGGTCTTGTAGAAGGGGCAGGGAGATTTGCAGTGAATATGGGTGCCTTGTCTCTCTTGGCTATTGGTGGAGTGCTGGTTCTGGCTGGTAAAATGCAAGTAGGAACCTTATTAGCATTTCAGGTGTACAACTTCTTTCTAACTATTGGCTTGGGATCTCTATCTGCATCGTTGGGTGATTTGGGCAAGGTCTCTGGGGCTCTTGAACGCCTTGAAGAAGTCGTCTCTGATGACAGTAGCGTACAATCCCTTGAAATCTCATCCTTTGATGAATCATCAGAAGAAAATGGAGTTCCACAAGACATACGTTTTGACAATGTGTGGTTCAAATATCCCACGTCTGACGAATGGATCCTCAAAGGCATCAGCTTCCATGCACCTCCAGGAACCTCCTTGGCTCTTGTAGGACAATCAGGAAGTGGGAAAACGACTATTGCAGCTCTGCTGCTCGGTTTATACTCGCCACAAAAAGGATCTATCTACGTTGGAGGAACGTTATTGACACATGAAACAGCTCATACAATTCGTAAACATATAGGAACCATGTTCCAGCAACCTGGAATCATGTCTGGCTCTATTGCAGAGCAGATACGCCTTGGCAAGATGGATGCAACGGACAAGGAAGTAGCTGTCGCCGCAAAGCTAGCACATTGCAATGAGTTTGTGAATACCATATCAAATAGAGGACTAGAGTATCAGGTAGGAGAGAGGGGTAAAAATCTAAGTGGAGGGCAGCAGCAGAGGGTAGCTCTAGCAAGGGCTCTGGTGAGACAACCAAATTTGTTAATCCTGGACGAACATAGCAGTGCCCTCGACACCATCTCGGAGCAATATATTGACATGACTTTGAATGAGCTTGAATGCACAAAAGTAATAATAGCTCATCGATTGTCAACTATCCGCAGTGCAGACTGGATTTTGGTAATGAAAAATGGAGACATTATTGAACAGGGCTCACATGTGGACTTGTACAACAAGGGTGGCAAATATAGATCAATGGTTGACATTTCATAACATGGTAAACAAATGAATCATACAATGCTATTTTCCCAAGTATCATGCATCACCATGGGTCCCGCGACCTCTTTCATTTTTTCTGGACCATAGAGCATCGACACCAAACTCAGCGCAAACTCAAAGGCCGTGCCTGGTCCTCGTGATGTAACAATACCACTGTCCATCACCACCCTTTCCTCAACAGAATCTTGATTCGAAAGTTTGCCCGAGAATGCAGGATGAGCTGTTGCTTTTCTTCCTTGCAAAAATCCCTGGGAATCAAGAACAACCTGTGGAGCAGCACAAATGGCAGCAAGTGGCTTGTTTGAAGACTGCTGCTTGCGTAAAATCTCAACCAGAGCTTTTGAGTCACGGAGATGCTCAGCCCCAGGCATTCCACCTGGAAGTACAACTAGATCATAGTCTTTGGATACACAATCCTCAATCAAAGTATCTGCAACAATCTTGACACCACGAGAACACGTGACTTGTTCTTTTCCTTCAGTGGATGCTATCGTCACCTCTGCCTGAGCACGTCTCAGAACGTCTGCAATAATAATTGCTTCCATTTCCTCACTTCCATCGGCTATTGGAACCAGGACGGATTTATTACTTGCCATTGCAATGGATCGAAGGATGCTATTGTGCGTCGTAGGACTAAATGGGCGTGTTCTCCGTGCAAATGGTGACCTTTGAATTCTCAAACAGGAGTGGATACTTGAGCAACAAAGGGACATACTGTAGGCATGTATTTGGGTTTCTAATTATATTAGATTTATGAAATGAATCTGATTTGTATGGTGATCTAATCAGGACAAAAGTAGATTTTCAGACCTGAAGACGCTTTTTCGCGACCTGGACAAGAAGAATGACGTGGCAAGAACGAACAACAACATTACACACTAGTCAAATATAACATGAAATCCTTAGCTTCTTCTGGCAGTGGCTGGCTTTGATGGTTTCAAAATGGCGTTGACAACGGATGATGACACAACGAGACCAAGAATTTCAGCTGCTGCAACGGCTCCAGCCTCGGCAGCATCACCTCCAAAAGAAAAGGCAGGGGCACTTGAAGCCTTCTTCTCGACAGGAGCTTTCACTGCAGGTGTATTTTTAACATAGTTTTTAACCTTTGGGACTACTGGAGCCTCGACGACTGGAGCTGGCGCAGCCTTCTCAACAGCCTTCTCAACAACTACTGCTGCAGCTCCTGCAGCAGCTGCTGCCTTTTTGCGAGCAAGAGGGTTGTCAGCTTTTGGAGCAGCAGCCTTTGGCTTTGGAGCCACAACCTTTGATTTAGGGGCAGCAGCCTTTGCCTTTGGAGCCTTGGTAATTGCCCCCTTTGGTACTGGGAGCTCAAGACCAGCAGGTGCAGATCCTTGAGTACCCACTGCTGCCTTACTAGAAAATTTCAATGGTGCGCTGGACGATTTGAGTGCATCGGACTTTTTGCTAGCCTTTACAACAGATTTCTTGCCATCTGCCTTTTTGGAAGCAGGTTTGGCAACAACTGTCTTCTTCTGCTGTCCATATACTGCCTTCTCTGCAGGAGCAGTCTTTGCAGTAATTACCTTGGCTTTTATTTTTCCACTCTTCTGCTGCTCAAGAAGCTCTTCCAATGCCGTTCCCTGTGTTGGTGCTGCCTTTGTTGTTTTTGCAATGGCAGAGGATGGCTCTGCCATGAGCAGCACTGCAGCACCTGCAGCAAGGGCGAGCTTCTTCATATTCTCCACTGACCTGCAACAATACAATTCATGTATACGATGTGAGCATTGCTCCCAAACCCGATTCTTGGTGCCAGATTGCGTTACAAGGAATATCCCACTAGTATCACAAGAGAACCAAGATCTTTGCGAATTCCTGGGACCCTTTTGGGTATTTTATTACCAAGATCGGATTTCAAAATATCATTAAATGCGCAAAACAACCACGTACACTTGTTGTTCTGGCCTGATCGCGCGACATTGCGTCAACGAAACCTTTGTAGCTCCATGGCGCACTCCCGAGGCAGGAGTTAGCACAGTGCTGTTGACTTTGGCGGTTTGTATCATTATTACAAGCAAGCAAAAATATTATTTTAATTCCACAGGGCATGAAGGGAGCCAGGAGAGTACAAAATAATGATGATAAGGTGCATCTTATCAAGAGGATGAGGAGGAGATTTTTTGCTCGGGTGAAGCTTTTTTTCT
>PJEL010002380.1_pt1 | contig 17353 bp, 13 predicted proteins | sample 1853271 | NCBI WGS metagenome assembly PJEL01 (sample SAMN08108733, study PRJNA415343) | Invertebrate metagenome, whole genome shotgun sequencing project. | host: Globobulimina | place: Sweden: Gullmar Fjord | collected 2015-08
TACCTGTCCATTAGAGGTAAAAATGGATCAATTAGAAAGAAGAGTCGAAGATCTTGAAATGAAACTAGCATTTCAAGAAGGCACCTTAGAAGAACTTGACCAACAGGTAATCAAACTCAATGATCTGATTGCTACGCAACAGCAACAGCTACGCATACTCATGACTAAGTTGCAGTCGGTGGAACCCAGCAATATGGCAAACCAGTCAGAAGAGTCACCACCACCGCACTATTAATACCTATATATCCAAACCACTTCACGGTTGGTCGAATCAGGCACAATGAAGTGGTTTGATTATAAATCTTGATTTTAGTTGATAAGCGAGTCAGGCTGGATTCAGCTACACTATGGTTGAATGCGAAGCGGTAGAATGCCAAGCGGTTGAATGTCATGCTATTTAGTGCAATATACCCAAGCTACCTCAAGATGCTAAATCCTGCATATTGAGGTAGCTTGGGTATACATGAATATTGAAGGATCAAAATGTTAGCCATTGCTCAAGTCGGCGAAGAGGTGCTTACGATTGAGGCACAAGCCATCACTGACTTCACGCCTGAATTAGGCCGTGTTGTCGATGATATGCTGCTATCCATGGAGCAAGCTAAAGGGGTCGGCATCGCAGCGCCTCAGGTTCACTTAAGTCTTGCGCTATTTATCATGGCCTCACGTCCGAATGAAAGGTACCCCGACGCTCCCTATATCACTCCCACAGTCGTTATTAATCCTCATATACTCGAGTATTCTGAAGAATTAGAAGCTGGGGATGAGGGATGCCTATCGATTCCCGAACGTCGATTTCCGATCTCCAGGCATCTGTGGGTTCGAGTAAAATTCCAAGGTCTCGACGGACAATGGCATACACAAAGGTTGTCAGGCTTTATCGCCCGAATCTTTCAGCATGAATATGACCACCTCCAGGGGATCACCCTATTCGAAAGAGCCGCAATGCAAGCTCAAAGCAGCAATGAGGCCCCACAATGAAAAAGTGGCTACTGCTCCCTCTGCTTAGCATTTTAGTCAGTGGCTGTGCTCTAAACAGCATCTTTATCAACTATCCCTCACAAATTGCTCCTGTAAAAGCACAGCTCAATACCAGCAATCCCATTAAAGGCGTGCTCGAGGTCGAATCAAATATCTCCGGCGCCGATGGACTCCTGTACGCACAGGAAGCCGGGCGCGTGGCACAGATCAGTGGCGACTTTGAAGCGAGTAAAAAATACTACCAACAAGCCGTTGCCGGTTACCTTAAGTTTGACGACAAAGCCACCTTGAGTGTCTCCGATATGGGAGCAACCGCCAGCAGCCTATTTATCAACGATAATGTGATCCCCTACCGTGGACCAGGCTTTGAGCGTGTGATGCTGCACCAATATCAGGCGTTAAACTATATTTTTAGTGGCGATCAACAGGGCGCATTAGTCGAGGTGAGACGCAGTAATGATCTGCAAAGCTCCGAGCAGGCCAGGTATCAAAAATCCAATGAATCGGTTCAGGCCATGGCTAACGGCACCATAGACGCCGAAGTCAACAAACTCGGCAAGGCAGCAGGCACTGTCACGAGTTCATTTCTTAACGCCTATGGCTATTACACGACTGGCGTATTGCATGAGATATTAGGCGAGCCTAACGATGCATTTATCGATTACCGTAAAGCCGCACAGATATCGCCGGCTAATCCCTACCTGCAAAAAGATCTGGTGAGACTGGCAAAACAGCTATCTATGCCACAGGCGGATGACTTCGAACGTCGCTGGGGTAAAGTGACAACAGCCAAGAAAGATCAGGGTGAGGTCATATTCTTAATTGAACGTGGGTTTGTACCCGAAAAACAAAGCTTAACCGTACCATTTACCATTCACGGCAACTGGCAAACCGCCTCACTTGCAACCTATACTTCTAACTCTCGCCCCGTATCTCCGGGCAAGATAAAGGGATTAGGTAAGAGCTTGACTGCGGCGCCTATTGCAAACTTAGATGCCTTGGCCATTACAGCGCTCAAAGAGGAGCTACCTGCCGCACTCATTCGTCAGGCTGCACGAGTTTATGCAAAGTCAGAGATGGCCAGAAGTGTAGAGAGCAGCTCGAAGAAGCGTCATAACGAAACCGATATCGCTGTCATTGCGATGCAGATCTTTAATGTTGTCACAGAGCAAGCCGATAGGCGTAGCTGGCTCACGCTTCCCAAGCAGGCTCAAATAGCAAGAACCTATCTCAATAGTGGCAGTTATTCGGTTCAATTGGACAATGGAACTCCCGCTCAGGTAGAGGTGGAAAGTGGAAGAACGACACTGGTTTGGGCAGTAGATACTGGAAATTACACACGTTTTTATTCAATAATCATTTAATAAACATTTAATGGAATTCACTATGAAACATTTCAAACTAATTTTTATGCTAGCTGTAGCCATTGGTCTGGCAGGTTGCCAATCTAAAGTCGAATACGGCGATGCCACAGAAGTGGAAACCGTTAACGAAAACTTCGGCTCAAGCGATCTTCAAGCCATTGCAGCCAAGATGGTCGACAGCATGCTGACCTTCCCGCCGGTTATGGTTTTGACTGCCAACGATCGACCAATCATGTTTGTCGATAAGATTAAAAACAAGACTTCTGAGCATATCGACACCGAATCGGTCACCGATTCGATCAGCAATAAACTACTGCGCTCGGGTAAGTTCCGCTTTATCGACATGACGAAGGTCGATGCGGTACGTAAGCAGCTGGATTATCAAAACAACGCTGGCATGGTAGACCCATCGACAGCAATTAGCTTCGGCCGTCAAATCGGAGCCCAATATATGCTGTACGGAAACCTATCGAGCATAGTTAAGCAAGATGGCAGTACCAAAGATGTCTACTACAAGATGACAATGCGCCTGATGGATCTCGAAACCGGCCTTATCGAATGGTCTGATGAGAAAGAGATCCGTAAAGTAAAGTCTAAGTCTTTCTTAGGTTTATAACCTTTAGGCTATAAAGCGATAGAGTTCACTGCCGCAAGGTTTAAAAGATCTTTTTAAGATGCCAGTCAGCCCCTGACTGGCATCTTTCTATTTATTCTAACAAGCACCCACTCTCGGCATCCCTATCGCACATAGTGCAAAAATAAGTTAGTGTATCGGCATAAAAATAATAAGCCTAAGGATCTGTGCTGTGAATCTGCTGCGTGTCTGTTTACTCTCAATGCTCTCTCTCTCTATTATCTCCTGCAGTAGCACAGAAAAATCACAATCAGAGCACCGCGAAACAAACTCCTATATCAGCCAGCAGCAGGCTCAATCCCGCTCAGAGAGAGTCTCCGAGGTGAGTTATCAGCTGGATTTCACCTTAACCGGGCAGAGTGAATTTAGCGGGGTAACAAGCATAAATTTCACCCTCTCTGATACAGACTCCCCCCTGACCTTAGATCTCAACCAGGCCACAGTGAAACGCTTTATCATCAACGGTCATAAGATCTATCCAAGGTACAATGGCAGTTACTTCACCTTGAACCCCGGCCTGTTAATCTCAGGCAGCAACACCATAGAGGTCGCTTACACACGAAAGCACAGCACTAATGGCGAAGGGCTGCACCGCTTTGTCGATCCTATAGATGAAAAGGTCTATCTCTACTCCCATTTCGAACCCGCTGCCGCGCAGCAGATGTTTGCCCTTTTCGATCAACCCGACCTGAAAGCAAGCTATCAGTTAACCGTCACCGCACCTAAGGAGTGGGTCGTTGTCAGCGCCATGAAAGAGCAGAGCATAACGGCGACGGGAGAGAATAACCGCTGGCATTTTCCGGCCAGTCCTAAACTGAGCCCCTATAATTTTTCGCTCCATGCCGGTCCCTACCATGTGTGGCAAGATAACAGTGGTAAGTACCCGCTACGCCTATTCGCTCGTCAATCGGTCGCTGAGCAGGTCACTCCCGAAGATTGGTTTACCTACACCCAACAGGGGCTGACCTTCTTCGACGATTACTTCGGGATCCCCTATCCTTTTCACAAGTACGATCAGCTGCTGGTTCCCGACTTTCTCTACGGCGCCATGGAAAATGCCGCCGCCGTGACCTTCAGTGAAAATTATTTCCTGTATAAGAATAAGATGACCTTAGCTCAGAAGCAGAGCTTAGCCGGAGTCATCATGCATGAGATGGCTCACCAATGGTTTGGCAATCTGGTCACTATGAAGTGGTGGAATGGTTTATGGCTCAATGAGAGTTTCGCCTCCTTCATGGCGACACTCGCCACCGCAGAAGCCACCGAATTTACCCATGCATGGCGCAGCTTCTACGCCAAGGGCAAACAGAAAGCCTATGAACAGGATAGCCGGATCACGACGCACCCTATCGAAGTGCCGGTACCCACCGCTCAAAACGCCTTCGATAATATCGATGCTATCACCTATCAAAAAGGGGCATCGGTACTGGTGCAGCTCAATCATCTTTTAGGTGCTGAGGTATTTAAACAGGGCGTGCAACACTACCTGAAGCAATACAGCTATCAGAATGCAGAGCTACAAGACTTTATTACCAGTCTGAGCAGCATAGCCAAACGCGATCTCAGCCAGTGGAGCGATGAGTGGCTCAACCACGGCGGCGTAAACACAATAAAGGCCGAGTATAGTTGCGAATCGAATCGCATCACCTCATTCGCCCTGCTGCAGCTCCCCGCAAGCGATAAGCTCCCAAAATTAAGAGAGCAGAGAGTAACGCTTGGCCTCTTTACCAAGGGACGACGAGAACTTCATCGAAATGTTACGGTAGCGGTAACCTACAAAGGGGCAAGAACCGAAGTCAAACGTCTTATTGGATCCCGATGTCCTGATCTTGTCTATCCCAATTATCAGGACTGGGGCTATGTGAAAGTCATCCTCGATGACAAGTCATTCGATACTGCTACGAAAAATCTGAATATGATGAAAGATCCCATGCTGAGGTCTATGCTATGGCAAAGCCTGTGGGATAGCGTGACCAGTGGTGTACTGCCACTGGATAAGTACCTGGGCACGGTATTTATTAACCTCCCTCACGAGCAAGATTACATCATCTTAGGTCAGGTGTTAGCCAATCTCTATCAGAGTAAGTCTTATCTTGAGCAGATGCTTCCGATCCATCGAAGCTACACAGGTAAAGTACTCAAAGGCCTGGCACAGATGAGCCTCAGAAATACCATGACAAACGCAGGCAACAGTGACTTTCAGCGCCGTTGGTTCGATGCATATATTCAGTTTTCACGTAAACCACAAGCCTTAGATCATCTTGAGCAGCTGTTGCAAGGCAGGGCATCGATCCGGGGATTAACGTTGGATCAGGACACTCGATGGAAAATCATTACTCAACTCAACCGTTATGATCATAACGGCAGCCGAAAACTACTCGAGATAGAACAAAAATCCGATCAGAGTGATTCCGGCGAGAAGGCAGCCATTGGGGCACTAGTATCGCGGCCAGAAGCCAGCATTAAGCGCCGTTGGCTATACCGTATCGAACATGATCAGGCATTGCCTTTCTCTAAGCTCAGTACCGCCATGTCTCATCTTTACCCTAAAGAGCAGAAAATGTTGAGCGCCGCCACTTCGGAGCAGAGACTGGCCGACTTAACAGAGATAGACGGGCGCAAAGATCCTGTCTTTATGCGAAGCTATGCCGCAAATCTTATCCCGACCCAATGTGACCATGCGGGCATCGCCCTACTACAGAAAGCTATCGATAAACACACGGAGCTGTCGATGGGGACCAGGCGGGCACTGTTAGAAGCGCACCAAAATGAGGTACGCTGTGTAACCATCAAAGAGAAATTATTGCATTAGCTTATATGGTGATAAAGTCGCAAAATTCACTATATTATTACGATAACAAGCAGAGACAGACCGACATCGAAATGTAATCAACTGATATAAAACAACATTAATTATTGGCACATAGTTTGTATTGTACTTTGTATTAAGTAACTTCAATTCGATTATATTTGTAATACAAAGACAGAAAAATAAGGAAATCAGGATTATGGGACCATTTGAAGTCATGGCCATTGCCATTGTCGCAGTGTTTGGCGTTAAGGCTTATAAAGAGTTTAATCATAGAAAAACCAGCGTCGATACCAGCGAAGTCGATGCACTAAAAGGTGAACTGGTTAAGTTGCAGGAAAGAGTGGCAACTCTGGAGACCATAGTCACAGATAAGTCTTACCAGCTCAGTGAACAGATAGACAGATTATAATGTTTTAAGATCTGATACTAATCGATATAAGTCTGAGAAAGATCACTTAGTCCCAAAATAAAAGGCCATCACCTTAGGTGATGGCCTGACAAAAGCTTTAAACACTCGCTGTAAACATCAGCCTTAAAAGAAACCTTAAACGAACAGGTGCTTAATGTTTTTCAGATCGCCTTTACCTTCCGCCAGCTCTTCCGCTGAGAGCCCAGAGACTTCATGAGGGAAGACCAACCACTCTTCGGACTCATGGATGTAGTAATCAGGTTTTAGCGGTACAGAAGTATTTTTCGGCTTGTAATACGGGCAGGCAATACGCACATCTTTGGGCATATTAAAGCGCATCAACTCAGCCAGTTTCTCTTTAAGCGCATGGACACTACGGCCAGAATCGAAAACATCATCGACAATCAAGAGCCCATCATCAGCATTCGCATTCTCGACGATATAGTGCAAACCATGAACCTTGATCTGTTTACTCTGCTGGTTAATACCGTAGTAAGAGGAGGTGCGAACGGCAATATGATCCGTTTCAATCTCCTTGAAGTCGAAGTATTCCTGCACTGCGATACCTATCGGAGCGCCGCCGCGCCAGATACCAACAATGAACTGCGGACGAAAACCGCTCTCATAAACTTGCGCCGCTAAGCGAAATGAATCTTCAAGCAACTCTTGTGCTGTAATAAAGCATTTTTCCGACATCAGACCGTCCCCATCTTGTTATATTAGGTCAATTTAGCAGGTGAGAGCGGACATTCCAAAGACAGGAATGTACCGCAAAATAACCGGTTAAAAAATTAACAGGCTAAAGTGTAGGCACCGACCAGATTTTGGAGGCAAATTTTATACTAAAAGTGAGTTTTGTGCTGCAAATAAAGTGAAAAATTAGACACGCGGCGCTATTTTTAACTTTATTTTTATCTCTGTATCAACCCCCACACCTTTCCATCTATAGAGATAGTCGATGGGATAAACAGGTCCCTGTAAAGAAAAGCCACCCGAAGGGGTGGCTGGATTGGAGCTTATTAGTGTAATGATGCGATTAGCTGACTGGCATGATTTGAGGTGAGCCAATTTGGCTGACGGCACTAAATTGCTTATCCATATCTTCACCGAACTCCGTCGATAAGATGGTATCGACGTAATGCCAATCACTGCGCACCTCTTCTGCGGTAAATGTTAGCACCATAAAACCGCGATCACGCAGGTTAGTGTACTTAAGTCCGTCGACCATCTGGGTGATCCCCGCTTCGGTTACCGCCTGTTGATCTTCCGGGATCCCTAAGTAAAACTCCAATCCCGGAGAGGAGACTGAGCTGGTCGCAAACTCGACAGCAACGGCATCGCCAGCTGCGTCGGTAAGCTCATTAGCCCAGGCATTATGGGTATCACCGGCTATCACAACAAGATTTAACGCCTTAGACTTAGCCGTGGCTAAGATAACCTCACGCTCATAGGCATAACCATCCCACGCATCTAAGTTATAAGGCACATTTGGCATCTGTAGTAACGCCATCGCCTCAGGCGTTAACTTATGCTGATTGCCGATAAGGAAACTGTACTCGCTGGCGGTTAGAGTTGGATCGCTGGCTTGAGCTCGGGCTGCGAGTTGTGCTATCGCCCCTAACTCGGCAAACTCGGCAATGCTCAACTTCTGCATCGCGATCGCCGCCGGCAGTAACATCTTGCCCATCAATACCTGTTGACCCAACAGTTGCCACTTGCCCGTTGCGGTTAACAGGCTTCCCTGCAACCATTGCAACTGCTCCTGACCTAACATAGATCGATCACTGCTGGTCACATCGGACATAAACCTGGCACTGTCCATGGCTTGAGTAGCCGGGTCGATGTAGTCGACATAGTCTAAAGGCTTATCTCTGGCTAACACGCGGGTATCTAACATATGCAGATCCACCAGATCGCCAAAGCTGAATGAACGGTAGATCTCTTCGTGATTACCTTCCCGCCACGGACGAATTGGCAACCATTCGAAATAGGCCTGCAGAGCATCTGCTTTACGGTCGGCGAAATCCCCTTCGCCCTCATTATGATTCTCTGCGCCGTCGGACCAAGCATCGTTGGCGACCTCATGGTCATCCCATACGGTGATAAATGGCACCTTTGCATGGAGTTTTTGCAGGCTCCCATCGCCACGGTATTGACCATAGCGCGTTCGATAGTCACTCAAGGTGAATAGCTCGCCTTCAGGCAGCACTTCACGGCCTAACTCTGCCGCGTTTTCGCTGGCATACCCCCCGCGGCCATACTCATAGATATAATCGCCAAGATGTAGCACCGCATCCAGCTCATCTTGCTGAGCCGCGAGCTCATAAGCATTAAAGTGACCGGCCGGAAAGTTAGCGCATGACATCACTGCCAGTTTAACTGAATCGACGGCCCCCTGAGGCAGGGTGCGAGTCACACCCGTTTCGGTGACAGTCTCTCCAGAGGAGAAGCGATAGTAATAACGGCTCCCCGCCGCTAACCCTATGGCATCGACCTTAACCGTATAATCTCGCTCTGCCGTGGTCGTGGTTTCACCGTTTGTCACCAGATCGGTAAAGCCTTCATCGGTAGCCACCTCCCAGGCAACTTTCACCTCGCCCTCCGCTTCCGGTGTCACTCGAGTCCAGAGAATGATGGCGCTATGGCTGGGATCGCCACTGGCGATGCCATGGACAAAACTGACAGCGCTAACACTGGTATCGTCATCGCTGCTACTGCACCCCATTAGGCCATATGATACAACTGCGGCACCCACACCTTTGGCCGACATTGCTAGAAAATCCCGACGAGAAAAAGACCGATTCATTATTATTATTCCTTTATTTTTAATATCACTTCTAGTGGTAAGAGGTCTAACTTGAACCCATTTTGTAACATTCACATGACAATTGCGCTACAAAAAAATGATCTAAATAAATTATTGTTTGATAAATTGTCTAATAAATACTTGGAATTAAGGCTATATTGACTGTAGCGAATCGATAAACGGTCAAGGGAGTAATAACGATGAAAGTAAGTGATATTATGAGCACTCAAGTGGTCTGTATTAGCCACAAGGCCAGTTTGAAGGATGCCCATGAGCTGATGCAGAGCCGAGGGGTACGTCACCTGCCCGTAATATCTGAGTTTGATTCGAAGCTCGTTGGTATTCTTACACACAAGAAGATGATCAGCACAGTGATGGCCATGATGCATAAATATGGCGGGAACGCGTTAGACAGAAAAGAGCGGGGACAACTCGTTGAAGACTTAATGGATACCGATTTTCAAAGGCTCACCGAAGATGAGCCCCTCTCTATCGTCGTAGAATACTTTATCGAGAACAAGCTAGGCTGCCTTCCTGTGGTTGACACTCAAGGTAAGGTTGAAGGGATTGTGACTTCATCTGACTTCGTCAAACTGTGTGCAAACCTGTTGAAAAAATAAACCCTCAATGTGTTATCTCTCTACCCAATGTCGACAAAAAAGGGGCTGAAATCAGCCCCTTTTTAATTATTGTAGCTTAGTCCTACTTAGCCACGGGTACACTCTTCGAGCAGATAGGCCAGATGACGATAAGGGACGCCGCTATGTTGAGTCAGGCCGACTTCACACATACGGTTAGCGTAATACCCCTCTTTCACATCGACCGGGATCAACTTCTTAATGTTGCGCAGTGCACTGGCATTAATCTCTGGCTTATAGAGCCCCTTCTCACCCGCATAACCACAGCACTCTATCCCCGCCGGACGGATCACCTGATTACAACAGGCATCTGCGATTGCGGTCATTTTAGGTTCAACCTTCATAGTGCGGGCGCTACAACCAAGATGCAGTGCGGCGTGAGACTTCTTCTTAATGGTCAGTTTAGGCAACAATTTATCATGCATAAACTCAACCAGATCCACTATCTCCACTTGCTCAGTCAGAGCTGCATCGCCGCCTAAGGTTCGCTTAGTACATGACAGCGCATCGACGATCACCGGAAACTTTCCGCCTTGTGTCATGGCTGAAACAGCCTGGATCAATTCTAGACGTTTTGCATCGGCATTCTTAAAGTCTCCCTTAGACTCCCACATCTGGCCGCAGCACAGATCGCGGGTCTTGGGTGGGGTGATCACGTTGTATCCCGCTCGCTCCAGTAGCGTCACCACGACTTCCGGCAGTGGTCGCTTATCGGTATCGACAGGCGTTGGACCGAAAGTACGTCCACCACAGGCTGGGAAGTAGACCACAGTTTCCTGCCCGGGCTTGGGTGCAGAAACCTTAGGGAGTTTGCCGCCTTTAGGGAAAGAAGGATTCCAGTACGGCACTTCACTGCTGATCAATCGTCCGGCCTTCATCATGGTATTGGTGATACCGTCGCCGGTGATCTTATGGATCACACCCAACATATCGAAACCTGTACTGATCACACCATTTACCACGCCGAAGTGATTAGCCTGAAAATCGAGGAACTTTTGCTGACCACTGCTGATGGATGGGGTTCTGAGTTTGCGCACCAACTGACCCATCTTATTATCGACAGGACAGGCTATGGTGCACAGCTGACAGGCCGCACAAGTGTCGATAACATCATATTTGGCAGCGGCGCGCATGGTATCGGCGGCCTGCTGATCACCACTTTGCTCCAGGCGAGCAATCTCACGCAATGTGGCAATACGCTGACGAGGGGTGAAGTTCAGCGCCGAGGTCGGGCAGGTCTTCTCACAGAAACCACACTCGAGACATTTATCGACAAAGTCATCGACTACCGGGCAGGGCTTAATGTCTTTAACGTGGATTTTAGGATCATCGTTTAAGATGACACCCGGGTTCAGGATCCCCTGAGGATCGAATAGCTGCTTGATGCTCTTCATCAGAGTATAGGCTTCTTGCCCCCACTCCATCTCAACATAAGGCGCGACCGCGCGACCGGTACCATGCTCGGCTTTCATCGAACCGTCGTACTTGTTAATCACCATCTTGGCAATTTCATCCATAAAGGCATGGAAATTGTCGATATCATCCTGAGTCGAGAAAGTTGGCGTGATGATAAAGTGGAAGTTACCGGCTAACGCGTGGCCATAGATGCAACCTTCGGGATAACCGAATTTGTGCATTAACGCGGTAATATCACTCGCGGCGGTAGCCAGGTGTTCAAGCTCGAACGCCACATCTTCGATAATAACCGATGTGCCTTTGGGACGCTCACCCGCAACGATTGGGAACAGACCCTTGCGCATGGCCCAGTATTCGCCATATACCGCAGCATCGCAGGTAAAGCTGATCGGACGTAGAAAATCAAACCCTTCAAGCTTAGTGATCACATCCCGGGTGTAAACATCCAATATATCGGCATCGTCGGCACGGGATTCGATCAACAGGATAGCTGACTGAGGTGGCAACTCAGATAACCAGTCAGGCATCCCAGGTTTGCCGGTAACGGCCTTGATCGATGGCCAGTCGAGTAGTTCGGCTGCCGCGACACTCTCGCCATTGATCAATGGGATAGAGCGGGCCGCATCTTCCATGTTGTGGAAAACGGCCAGAGCCGAAGCCTTAAACTTGGCTTCATTGACCGTGTGGTAGGTCACCTCGTTGATAAAGGCCAGGGTGCCTTCCATGCCGACCATAAGATGATTGATGATGTCAAAGGGATCGCTGAAATCGACTAAGGCATTGATGCCGTAACCTGTGGTGTTTTTGATGGAAAATTTCTTACGAATTCTGTCGGCAAGCACAAGATTGTGTCGCGTCATATGAGCCAGTTGATGCACCCCCTCAAGCATTGTGCCATGGGACTTGGCGAATGCGACCTTAGATTTTTTACACCCCGTATCAAGCTCGGTGCCATCGGCGAACAGCAACTTGGCCGACGCTATGGTCTGGTAACTGTTTTGCGCGGTACCACAGCACATACCCGAGGCATTGTTGGCCACAATTCCACCAACCATGGCCGAGGCAATCGTCGCCGGATCCGGACCAATTTTACGGTTTAGCGGCGCTAGCGCTGCGTTGGCATCGGAACCTATGACGGCAGAGCCAAGGGTGATCTGCCTGGCATCGTCGCTGACTTCAATCTTTCTGAAACCATCATGGCCCAGAATAAGCAAAATACCTTCACCAATGGCCTGACCGGCCAGGCTGGTGCCTGCCGCGCGGAAAGTCACGGGCGCATTATGCTCACGGGCAACGGCTAGAGTACGCTTAACTTCATCCATGTTCTCGGCATGAACAACGACCTCAGGAACAATTCTGAAATAGCTGGCGTCGGTTGACCAGGCGAAGCGACGAACATATTCATCCGTCACAGGTTTTTCACCCAGTTGCTTACGTAAATCACTTACTACAGCTTTATAATTTATCGACATTGGATATATCTCTTTACTCGCTATGATTAAGCTCAATCAGAGCCGGTATGTACGGCTCTGATTGATCGGGTATCACTTTTTAGAAACCACCCCAGAGGAAGGCTATGGTGCCCGCAATCATGGCGTAGGCTAGGGCTACCGGCATAGTCTTACGGATAATTTCTGATTCTCTTCCCGCCATACCTACTACGGTAGCGGCGGCAACGACGTTCATCACACACATCATGTTACCGGCGTTAGCGCCAATTCCCTGTAGTGCCAGTACCATAGCTTGGTTCATGCCAATGCTGTCGGCGACGCTGTACTGCAGGCCGGAGAACATCATGTTGGAGAAGGTGGCACTGCCTGATAGGAAGGCACCGAAGATACCGACGACAGGTGCAACCCAGGACCATACCGCACCCATGCTGCCAGCCAGGGTATCGGCCAAGGCGACAGGCATAGAAGCCAGCCCGGAACCGTTGGTGCCCGAGTTCAGGAAGATCTTAACCATAGGCACAGAAGCGCCCAGAGAGATGATAGTCGGCACCATAGAGCGGCACGAAACCGTAACAGACTCTTTAATGGCTTTCTTGTTCATTCTGAACAGGAAAAAACCCAGGATACACACGACGACGAAGAAGGCGCCTGGTGCATACAGGGTCTTGAATCCGGCACCCAGCTCGGTACCCAACAGGCCGGTCCACTTGACGTTAAAACTCAGCAACCATGATTTTAGCGGGGCAATAACACGAGACAGCACCAACAAGGCCGCCATGATGATATAGGGAGTCCAGGCGGCAAGCTGAGAGAACTGTGCTTTACCTTCAACCTTACCAGCTCTATAGGATGGTGCTTCGGCAAAATCGTTCCAGGGAGTCTTAGGTAACAGGTAGCCTTTCTTGGCAACCGGGATAACGATAGCCATACCAACCAGTGCACCGATAACCGATGGGAACTCGGGGCCGGCAACGAAGTTGATGATCCAGGCCGGTACGGTAAATGCCAGACCCGCAAACAGGGCAAACTTCCAGATGGCAAAGCCTTCGGCGAATGACTTGTTACGACCGAAGAAGCCGGTCAGCAAGGACACCATGACCAGCGGGATAAGCGTGCCGGTCACCATATCTATGGTGATCATATGCATAGCAATAAACTGAGCATAATCGGCAAAGTTGCCACCATGCTGAGCAATCTGTTCGGCGGCCATGTTAACTCCACCAGAAGTCAGTCCCTGCTCCATACCGAAGAGGACAGGCAGACCGATGGCACCGAATGATACAGAGGCAGAGTCGGCAATCAGGGCGACAACCGCTGCGGCAATGGGTGGAATACCCAGCAGTACCAGTAGAGGAGCGCCGATAGCAGCCGGTGTACCAAAGCCGGCACTACCTTCGATGAATGAGCCAAACAACCAACAGATAATGATGACCTGGACGCGGGCATCGGCACTGATATTGGTGAAACCTGCGCGAATGGTATCCATCGCGCCTGAATACTTGAGGGTATTAAGCAAGAACACGGCACCGAAGATGATACTCAATGGTGTCAATGCGGCAAGTAATCCTTCGACGACGGATGCCGCCAAAAAGGTCGTATCCATCTGCCAGACAAACACGGCGGCCAGGCCGGTTAAAATTGCAGAGATGGGCATCGCCCGTGATGCGGGCATCTTCAGCAATACTAAAAATAGCATTACGCTGATCACCGGCGTTAAACTTGCGAGTAGTTGAATTAAGGTCATGCTTGCCTCTTATTATCCTGTTTTGTTACTTAGCGTTATTTCCAGACACTAACGGATTTGTTGACTCGTTTTTTATTGTCATTTGCCTTGAGCGGTGACCTAAGATCAGATGCCCGGCAAACTTACTTGTTTATCTGAGGCTAATCATATGGCTTCGCGGGGGCATTTTTTATCCGTGTTTGCACCTAAGGCCACTAAGGGTTTACACGTAGAAACGCCGGTTCCCCCCTTTTCAGGCTTGCAATTTTTTGAGAAGATAATCGGGTGAATATTATTTTTAACCAAATAATACATGTGGTTACGAAATTATTACTTAAGTGAGAGTTAACTCGTTACAGGGAGTAATTGTAGGCGACTGGCGATATGATGTAGATCAACTTTGTAACGATTAACCGTGAAATGTGTTATCGATGAGTGTCGAGAGGCGATCGCAAGGTCGGTAAATGACGCGGAAGCGGAAAATTAACATGACCACTTATTCCGATTGTAAACCTTCATTTTTATTGTGCTTTTTGATGAATCCGACTGCATATTATTAATATTAATGACTGTGAGCGCCTGGTTGTGGTGCCATTGCCAAGGTGAATTATTCACCCAGTCTTTGATTTAACCCCCATATAAATGGGTATTTGTTACTACTCGGTGGTTGATTAACTGTTAATATAAACCCCGTTTTCGGGGAGCACTCCCTGATATAGAGACCCGGATATTGAGGAGTCGTTGTCAGCGATGAATATTAACCATAAGTTACAGCTAATCACCGTGCTTCCACTCATTCTATCTCTGATACTGGTGCTGTTTGTGACTCAAATGCAGTATCGGGATCTCTCCCAGCAGGTGGTCGACGTTTATCGGCAGAGTATTATCGATCACCGCAAAGAGGAGCTGAAAAATTATCTGGCGATCGCCAACGTCGCGATTAAGCATTTCAAGCAGAATCAGAACAAGAGCAACCAACACCCCCAGCAAACCCAGCAAGAAGTTAAGTCCATGCTGGCCGAGATGCGCTTCGGTAAAAACGGATACTTCTTCGCCTACGATCTCGATGGAAATAGCCTGGTCTTACCCGATCAGGAATGGCGGGTCGGCAAAAACTGGCTGGATTTGACCGACGACAACGGGGTCCCCTTTATCCAGGAGTTAATCTCAGGGGCGAGGAAAGGCGGCGGTTATCTCACCTACCTGTTTAACCAGCCCTCCAATGACGGTCAACCGGGAAAAAAACTCGCCTATGCCGAGGTGTTAGGGCAATGGGAGTGGATGTTTGGCACCGGCGTTTATATTGATGATATCGATGAGGAAGCGGCATCGTTAAGCACCTCAATGAGTCACCATATCCGCAACACCTCCATCATGACTCTGGCGATCGGTACCTTAGCGGTCAGCGCCGTGTTTATCGGCGGCATCTTTATGCGTGTGGGTGAAAAACGACTCGCAAATGCTAAGCTCAGAACGCTCAACGAACGAATTTATCAGACCCAGGAAGAGGAGTGTAAGCGGGTTTCCAGAGAGTTGCACGATGGAGTTAGCCAAACTATTGCCGCGGCCCTGTTTGCTATGGAAACCGCCCAGTTGAAACAGGAATATGGCGGTGATTCCGGCCCGGAACTGGAGAAGTCGATTACACTGACACGGCAAATTATGCTCGATATCCGTAATATCTCGCATCAGTTACATCCAAGCATCCTCGAGGACTATGGGCTGGGAGCGGCGTTAAAAGAGTTGGGCAGGGAGTTTTCGTTGCGTACCGGTATCGAGGTCAAGGTGCAGCGATTATCGGTGCGCAAGATCCTGTCAACCGAGCTTAGCTGCGCGCTTTACCGCATTGTGCAGGAGTCGCTGACCAATATTGAACGTCACTCGGGGGCAAAAAATGTGCTGATTTCGATCGGACTCACCCCGGGATGGCTGACCCTGGAAATTCATGATGATGGTAAGGGGTTTAACTATGAATGCTATGAGGAAAAATCGACCCCATTTGAGGGAATAGGCCTAAGGAATATGAAGGAAAGAGTAAGTTTTTATAATGGTGAGCTTAAGGTGGAGTCAACGATTGGCAAAGGAGTAACCTTGGTGGCGCGTATTCCCCAGAGTGAGTTGCGTTATCGAGCCGATACTGCCACAGGGGGACTGTTATGATCCGTGTGCTTCTGGTGGACGATCATCCCCTGTTTCGCGAAGGGTTGCGGCATCGTCTTAGCCTCGACAGTGACATAGAGGTGAAAGCTGAAGCCGACAATGGTCTTCAGGCACTGGAAATTCTCAAAGATACTGAGATCGATCTGGTGTTGACGGATATCAATATGCCGCAAATGGATGGCATGTATCTGCTCGAGCTGATTAAAGAGCAGGAGATGTCATGCAAGGTGGTGATGTTGAGCATGCATGACAACAGAGAATATATTGTGGCGGCAATGCGCTACGGTGCAGATGGTTATATTCTCAAGGATGTCCCCGGTAAGGAACTGATTGAAGCGATAAAAAAAGTTGCCGCCGGCAAGGCCTATTTCAGTGCCGAGGTCATAGACACCTTGTCGCAGGAGCTCGCCAGTGGCAAGCAGGCTCTGGTAACCCAGCGGGAGCAGTTGGTGTTACGTTTGATATCGCTGGGAATGAACAATAAACGCATTGCGCTGGAGATGAATGTCAGTGTACGCACGGTCGAGACCCACAAGCGTAATATAAAACAGAAACTGGCGATTGACAGTACGGCCGGTCTGGTGCGTTATGCCATAGATCATGGCTTAGATAGGTAACACGATTCACGCCCTGTTCTCAGAGCCTACCCTAATTAAAAAAAATACCCGAAGCGGGGTCATGCTTCGGGTAAAAACATGGCAAACCAGCCATGTTGTGGGAGTTATACCGATTGGTATTAGGGTGTTTCCCTCATGTTTATGGTCAGAGGAACAAGGCCAACCATCCCACTGGATGACCTTTCGGAAGTTATTCTCTTGGGGGCTGATGGATGGCAGCCAGTTTAAGTACTTTGTTTCCCGCCCTGCATGCCTTATTGATAGGGGCAAGTGCGCGGACTTTTACAAGGAAAACCAGCGACATAAATTAGATTATGCCGCCCGCTATTAAAGTACGTACTT
>PJEL010002381.1_pt1 | contig 17352 bp, 12 predicted proteins | sample 1853271 | NCBI WGS metagenome assembly PJEL01 (sample SAMN08108733, study PRJNA415343) | Invertebrate metagenome, whole genome shotgun sequencing project. | host: Globobulimina | place: Sweden: Gullmar Fjord | collected 2015-08
CGCAAAGGGATGATAATCGTGAACGAGAGTGTGGCGGGTCTTTCCCCTCTTGTGGGAAGAACCGGATATAGCGCCAGTAAGCATGCCCTGCATGGTCTATTTACGTCACTACGTTGCGAAATGAGGCATAAAGGGGTTCATGTCCTGATTGTCTGCCCCGGATTCATAGAAACCAACCTGCAAACTCGTGCCCTGGGGGGGGATGGTGGAGTCACGAATCGTGCACAAACCATTGTGGGAAAACCGGACACGGCGGAACATGCTGCGGCTGAAATATACAGAGCTGCGGTGAAGAAAAAACCGCTGCTGATATTGACGCTCATGGGCAAAATAGGATATTGGGTCAGTCGTTTAGCTCCGGTTCTGTATGAAAAAATGATGACCAGACAGTTCAAGGAAGAGCTCAACTGACGATGAAGAGCAAAAAATATCAGCTCCAATATTGCTACCTGCATTGTGTGGGCAGAAAGACCTATATAGTTGATACGGTTGACACAAAAGAGGAAGCCCTTGACTGGGTGACAGCTCAGTCTGATTCCCAGCTATTCAAAACCAGGAATCCGGATGATGACCCTGTCCACTGGTGTCCAGTGCACCACTGCCATATGAAACGGCAGAAGCCCTGGTTTTCATACGTTGAAGTAAATCCAAAGAATTTGTAAATTGCCGGTTCAAATAGCCCAGCGGAGACTCAGGTAGACGCCACCTCCAGAACCGTCCAAATCTGCTGTGTAGGTCACATTGTTGGTTTTATCCTCGAGATCACCATAATTGGTAGTAAGCGAGTGGTATCCAAAACGTCCTCCAAAGACGTCTCCGCCCCAGTCAAAAAACGCTCCAATCATGGTTGTACTCCCAGTTGCTTCCATTTCCCGATCTACTGATCCATATACTGTATCTGTTATTTTGTAAGTTGCAGGTCCAGTCCCTCCAGTAAGGCCAAAGTGGCTATATCCCCTGTTTTTTGTGTTCATGGGAAACCAGAGAGTTGCTGTTATCATCACAGCGGTATTTTTAATATCCTGTTCAAAATATCCATCGGTCGTTTCTCTTTTAGCAGATGTTAACAGATATTTCATACCCAATCCAAGGTTCTCATTTACGAAAAATTCTATAAAAAAATCAGTTCCAATAGCGTCAGCGACTTTGTCTACACTTAGACCTCGATATGTTCCCTTTTCCCGGATATCATCATCAGCGGAAAAGCTAAACACAGGCGTCAAGCTAAATCCAAAAATAAACGGATTGTCCTCCCCGAAATCTTTTTCTTCGCGTTTTTCAATCACAGGCGTTGGTGGTGGAACCGGTGCCTTGGGAGGAGAAAACGCATTGAAATCTACACGGGCGGCCTTGTTAGGCTGCGCCATAACAGTCTGAACTTCGGAGGCGAAGGCGCCATCTTTCGCCTTTAGATTCAGAGCGATATCGATTTCTACCTCAAACTCCTTGACTGTCTCGCCACTCATTTCCCCCAACAATTTATCGGAAGAAAAAATCTGTGCATAGCGATGATCTTCGGGAACCCTGACAATTAGTTTCCCTTTGGCAATTACAAGCGGTTCCTGTTCAGTTACGTCAGAACAATCGCTTCCCATCAGGTTATGGTATCGACTACAAATCGGGGCTCGCTGCTCAGGTTTAGCACTGATGATTGCCCGGAAAAGTGATTGTCGAAATCCATCAAATCCACGTAGTTTTGAATCGCCAAAGGTAGATACTTTTCTACCTTTGATAGTCACTAATATACCATTGGCCATCTCAGCCACGGATAAATTGTATATACAGGCGTCACTACTAATTCCTTGCGTTGGTATTTCATTAACTGTTTCAAAATGCTGGGAGATCTGAATTAGTGATATCTGGCTGATGGCCTTTGTATTGAGATTGCCGGGATTTTCAACGGCCAGATAACATTGAGCCCAGGCAGCTTGAAATGCTCCCAAAGTGAATAATAGAAGGACAAACAATAAAATGCGTTTCATTTCAACTCTCTAAATATTGTTAGCCATCTGGACTAGGATATTTTTGACTGATTGATAGACCAGTTTGGCCGTTGCTTAATACTCATAAGCCATTCGCTTATGAGTGTTCACAAACTTCATATTTTGGGGCCGATTTTTATATCCTTAAAGTCCCGACAAACAGACTGGATTTGTTGCGGTTGAATCTTTATGGTTTTTTAGTCGAATAATCAGTTTCGGTCAATTGAAATCAGGCGCGTTGCAGAACACATATATTGGGTTTTTTGTGAGTAATCCTTCGTAAAACCAGGAACATGCTATCAAAGGTAAACGAATGAATTTATTTGAGTAACCGTTGATCTTGATATCAGCGTAAACTAATAAATCATCACTTGACTCTGAGAGGCCAATTTCTTATTATTTGTCATCGTATCTGTATTCAACAGGAATCAAGAGAAGCTGATAAATCATAAAAAATTATTGGAATATTGGAGGAAGACATGGCGCGTTTGGAAGAGTGTGCAGAAGGCATGCGAAAGCATCTTGAGAGTTTACCTTGTCCCACCTACGAAACCAATCCTTTTGTAAAAGGCAAACCGTTGTCTGAAAGCCGTTTGGCTGTGGTTTCTACGGCCGGTCTGCACCATAAAGATGCCACTCCTTTCACATTTAATCCCGGAGACCATTATCGGGTCATACCGGGAGATGTTCAGAACAGTGAACTTGTCATGTCCCATGTATCCGCTAATTTTGACAGAACAGGTTTTCAACAGGATCTGAATGTCATTTTTCCGATGGATCGCTTGAAAGAGATGCTGTGGGAAAAAAAGATTGGAAGCTTGGCAGACTATCATTACTCGTTTATGGGAGCCACAGATCCGGCTCAATTTTCTGAAGCAGCACTTCAGGTGGCTGAATTACTCAAAAAAGATCAGGTTGACGCAGTTTTACTGATCCCTGTCTGACCATTCTGTACGCGCGCAGTTGGCGCGCTGGGACATATCTTTGAAGAAGCCGGTCTACAGACTACACAAATCAGCCTGATACGACTTCATACAGAAATTATCAAGCCACCCAGAGCCCTGTGGGTACCGTTTGAACTGGGACGACCTCTGGGATCGCCAAACAATCCCGACTTTCAGATGAAGGTGCTCGAAGCCACACTGAAATTACTGGTTAGGGATGAAGGACCTGTGATTGAGGACTTTCCGGAAGACGAACCAGCCTCTGCCGGTCCGGAAACTGTCTTAGCCTGTCCTGTGGGATTGCCTGCAGTCCCCCAGCCTGAAAATGAAGCTGAGGCGTTTTGCAGTGCGCTGACACAGGAAATTGCTCAATATGCTCCCTGGTATGAGATAGCTGTCAAGAATAGAGGTCGAACAACCGTGGGTGTATCAGGGTTGACGCCGGAAAAATTAGGGGAGTTCTTCAACCGTTTTATCATGGGGGAAACCCCTGAAAATCCCAAAGAGGATCTGGGATTGGCGTATGTGATTAATCTGGCCGTTGATGATCTGAAAGCGTATTATACAGAATCGATGACTGCTCAGCCGGCACAGGAATCAGTGGCCAGCCGTGTCTTGGACGATTGGTTCTGGAATGAAACAACAGCAGGCAGAGTAATATTTAAGATTAGCGAAATTATCTCTCGGAGTGAAGATGGAATGCTGAGAATGATCGGCAAAGCACTCCTGATACCCTCAAGCCGAATGAAAAGAGTTGCTAAATAGGCCTGCACATATAGGGGGGATCGGACCCGGATGCGGCGTTAACGGCGTATCCGGGAGTATTAAAACATCAGAGGTCAACATGTCTCCCATTTTGATAGTTCCAGAGCTTCGATAGTGGCATGACAGCACCCTCCGGGGTGTCGAACACCGGGATTTGATCCCCAACCAGAATTTCGATATCGCTTTTGATATCATCATGGCCTACCACACATACCACAAACGGCTTTTCAGGTGCGAGCTTTCTGATCTTCTGCAGATCCCCATACAACATACGGACGAGATCCTGGGATGTAATGATTTTTCTATAGACTGCATGTGGGATGGTGATGATGGGGAGTAGCATATCTATCACCGGGTCCTGGACCAGCGCCTCGATTGCCGGCCGGAAGAGTCCTGATGGTCCAACATCCAGCGGGTTTTTGACATTCATCCAGTCTGGCGCTTCTAAGCACACTTTGTCGATGGTCTCTTTTGATGGGAACGGAACGGTGAGTCCGCAATCGACCCCTTCATCTGTAGCGAGGGCTCCCATGCTGCCACTGCCGGTGACAATGCCCAGGCGGTTGCCTTTTGGTAAGGGTTGCGTCGAAAAGACCCTTGTCATGGAAATGAGTTCCGCCAGAGAGGCAGCGCGAATAGCACCCGTCTGTTTGAACATACCATGGTAACTACTGTCTACTCCGGAAAGACTACCGGTATGGGAAGCCGTTGCCTTTTTCCCCAGTTCTGTGCGTCCGCTTTTCAATACCAGGACGGGTTTGTCTGCGGTTACCCTGGCAAGTGTTTCTTTTAGACGTGGCCCATCAGCAGCCCCTTCGAGATAGAGAACTATTACAGCTGTGTCCGGATCTTGATGCAGCAGATCCAGCATATCGCATTCATTGACATCTATCCTGTTTCCCAGTGTGATTGCTTTGGAAACCCTGAGGTTCAGCAGGCAGAATTTATCCAGCAGGATATTACCGAAGACACCGCTCTGGGCGATGATGCTGATGTTTCCAGGCGGGAATGCTTCTGGCAATATGGCTGCGCTACAGAAACCGTTGGTATTGTTGATGATACCGATACAGTTGGGCCCGATGATACGCAGTTGATAATGAGCCATGACCTGTCTGGCAGACTCTTGAAGCTGAATCCCCTTAGCACCGGTTTCTCCGAATCCGGCAGTCTCGATGATGACATGACGGATTCCCCGTTCACCAATATCTGTCAAAGCTTGAGGAACATGAATAGCGGGCACTATCACGATGGCCAGATCCACCGGGTCTGGGACATCGGCTATCTTTTTGTACAGGGTTCTTCCATGTAGTTCCCCACCTTTGGGGTTGACCATGTAGGCGGTCTCCCCAACCTCTTTCTTCCAAGGCCAGAGGAATGTCAAAACCGAATCCTGCCGAACTTCTGGCTCCAACCAGAACGATTCCTAGAGGCTCGAAAAAAGTATTTAAATGATGACCTTGCATGAATTCCTCCCTGGAGTGATAATGTGACTTGACTGTGAGTATTTCCACCGCTGATCCCTCAGCATGTCTTGCAACGCAGGCATGTTTCAACAACAAATATCTGCTTGATTTCCGGTCAATTAGTGTTGATATAATATCAGGTCATAGTAAAAATAACAATCGATACCCCCCTCTTCGGCTCCTTGGTGACACATGCCCTTGCACCGAGAAGATAAGGATTGACGCTCCTGTGATGCCATCGTACTATTTACACTTCAGACCGTTTTCGATAATCATCTGCGTGTTTCTGCTTATTCTAAAAACCACTGACAATATTCCCATGTTTCAAATAGATCAAAAAATTCTGAATCTCATAACCCTCAATCCAGCCCAGTATGGAGAACTCGGTCTGTTTTGTTATGACCTGCCCGGGTTGGGAGGACGAATAAAAACGGTAGCCGAAGATTTCGAGGTCGAGGAAGTTCCTACCTATGAACCTTGCGGTGAAGGAGATCATCTTTTTTTGTGGATTGAAAAACGGGGATTGTCATCGGATCAAATGGTGCAGCACATCGCCCGGAGGTTGAATATTTCTGCTCAGGAGATCGGCGTTGCCGGTAAGAAAGACAAGATGGCGGTCTCGCGTCAATTTGTTTCCGTCCCCCGAAAAATGGAATCTCTGATTGACCGTCTCAATGGCGATGATGTCAAAATTCTCTCATCCAAAGCCCACACCAACAAATTATCAATTGGACACAATCGAGGGAACCGTTTTAAAATCGTCGTCCGGGACCTGAAAGTCACTGATCCGACGATTATCGGGCAGATTGTTGACCGAATCAAAGAGATGGGATTTCCGAATTTTTATGGGCCTCAACGATTTGGCGCACAGGGAAATACAGCTGAGATCGGGTTCAGAATTTTGAGTGGGGATGAGGCATCGGTACCGAAACAGTGGCGGGTCAGAACACGGAAAAAGTTTGCCTTGTCAGCTGCCCAGTCTTTTCTGTTCAATCGGTACCTGCTTTGGCGCATTATTGAAAAAGGGATCTCCTCTTTAATGCAGGGGGATGTTGTCTTCAAATATACTGGTGGGATTTTCCGGGTGGAGGATTTGGAGGTTGAACAAAAAAGGTACCTGTCCCGGGAGATAGTGCCGGCGGGTCCGATATTCGGAAAAAAGACTTACGCAGCATCTGATGAGGCGCTCGCGTTTGAAGATGATATTCTGAAGCGGATGGGATTCGAGAGAGAGTTGTTCTCTGCGTTTGGGAAATTGATGTCAGGGAGTCGGCGAACGATTTTTTGTCGTCCGGAAGGGTTGCAGTACAAGGTGTCAGGAAAAGATCTGCATCTGGAATTCACACTGCCCGCAGGCAGCTATGCAACCGTATTACTGGCGGAATTCATGAATTCAAAAACACAATCATAATTCTAAGGGATCGTTAAAAAATAACTTCACTCATTCTGTTTGCATAAGTCCCCAAAGCCGGACATTTTACAAACAGAATGTGGAGTAATCTTTTAGCCGATCCTTACTTACTCAGGGATGCTTTTTTCAAAACGGTAGACTTCGTTGCCATCCGCATCAAAATAGCAAAAGGTAGCTGACCGGTTGGTCATATGGGCCCAGATATAACCGAAGCACTCTTTATAGTAAAGGGTGTTTTTCAGTCTGGGATTCCTTGATCCTTCGATAGGCGATCCCCCTCCTCCTGAAACTATCTGGTCGAATCCCCTGGTTTCGACATGCTCAAGCACATGATTGTGCCCTGAAACGAAGAAATCGATATCGCTCAATCCAATTAGATAACGTTCTAATGGAAGCATACCTCCGTGTCTGCCACTGGAGATGGCGGGATGATGCCCTAGAACAAGGTGCCAGGGCCGGGGACTTTTTTTGAAAAGCTGCCACAGGTTTCGTACAGAGCAGGTCGTGTTAATAGCCTGTATAAAAACAGGGCCTGCATTAAAGTGGTAGTTGGTTGCCGGTAGTATCCAGCGCTTGCTTTTATGAGTATAATCAATCTGGGCTTTCCAGTTTCCCTTAAGGTCGTGATTTCCTAAAATTGCGTAAAACGGAAGGTCCAGGTGGTACATGGATTCGAATTTTTCATCCAACTGGGAATCATCGGTCGATGTAATCCCTGTCTGAATAAAATTGTCACCGGCCATCAGCACAAAATCACATCCCTTATTCAGGGCGGTGCGTTCGGAACTGCTGGAAACATTTTTCTGATCCGCTGTACCGGACCCGGTATCCCCCAGAATCAGAAATTTAACTGAGTCCGCGTCGGGTACGATATCGAGTGACTTTTTGTATTCGATCCCGTAGGATTCACAGGCCCGCTCGTTCCACAGCTTTTTAATGGATTTTATCAACACGATCAAATTTTAGGGATCGTTAAAAATAACTTCGCATAATCTGTTTGCAAAAATCCTAAAAGCTGGACATTTTGCAAACTGAATGTGTCAGCAACGTGTTTCCTTTTCCGGCGACGTGTTTCTGGCGAAACACTGGACTAATGGGAAACACTTGACTAATTTTTTAGCCGATTCTTAGGGATCGTTTAAAATAACTTCACATAATTTATTTGCAAAAGTCCTTAAAGCTGGACATTTTGCAAATAGAATGTGAATTAAATTTTAAGCCGATCCTTAATTGTTTTTGAATTCGCCACTGGACAAATCGATAGTGATCCGATTGTCTGCCGGTGGCAGGTCGGTATACCAACCTTCGATTAGTTCTCCCTGGATACCAAGAACAATCCTACCCCAGAGGCCCAGTCCATTTTTGTCGATGGCTGTTTCCGGCTTGATTTCGTCTCCCCGAAGATGAGCTGAATAGGCTTTTGCCACCTGTGGATTGATGAGTTGTCTGTCTTTTTCGGAAACCATGAACTTTTTCAACGCAACATCAGCCAATTTGAGGGTCCCATCGTAGACATATTGATCACTATAGGCCCTAAAATTGTCTCTGTTAGACGGAATCGATTCGATATATTGACTTTGAATAACCGCTTTCTGGTCAAAGGTGAAATCCACAATGCGGTATGGGCAAGGACTTGTAACCAGAGAACCGGTTTCAATATCATAGATCGTTTTCCCGGTTTCGCTGAACCTCTTCAGGGTAATATCCTGCGCGTGGAAATGACCACTGAAAACAAGTTTGACATCATAGGTGGCCAGAAATTCAGCAATTTTTTCATGGTCATCCACCAGATATTGAGAGTAAAAATCCTCGTTTGCTGGGTAATGCTCAAGAACACCATGATGAATGGCAACTATCACCGATTTCTTCTTGCGTTTCGCACGAATCAGAATGTCTTCAATCCACTGCAGGGTCTGCTCGCTGAATGCAGCACCGGTTTTCGGATGTTGGTTCGGTTTATTGGTTTTCCAATGTGTGCCGTCCAGCGCAAGAAGCCAGAGTCCGGGGACTGGTTCTGCCAGATAACTGAGCGTTTCGGAATCCCTGTCGAGGGATGCAGCATAACCGTAGTCTTCGTAAATTTCTGCAAACTCACCAGCGGTGATATTTTCAACAACCCTGGTTTGGTCCCCTTCAAAAGCAATTGACTCGCCGTTCTGGACGTCATGATTACCGGGAATCACAAAGACGGCCTTGCCCGATTTGACAATCTCAGCCAGATTTTCAGCTACACCCAGATGATTGCGTTTTTCGCCATCTTTGGTCAGGTCTCCGGTAATTAGGACAAAGTCGACCTGTTGTTTGCCAATCTCTTTAATCGTGGTGGCCATCAATTCGCTGCTCTCTGCCAGCAGTTTTCGGTCCTTGTCTAGATAAGCCTGAAAAGCGGCGCCGCTGGTTCCTAATTCAGGATCGAAATAGTGGGGGTCCGAAAAAACAATGAATCTGGCTTCTGGGTAAGAGGCCTGCGTATTCATTAACGATTGAATCTCAGGGGAGGTTTGATACAACCGCTTGGGTTTGATACAAGATGCCGTCAGTCCTGTGAGCAGTAGCAGTGTGATAGTCAGATTGATAAAACGCAGCATGGTTTATCTCCATTGATTTTTATGTGTCTTGCATGAACCGTCCGTGCCTCGGAGTGTTTCGCGACCAGTTCCTAATCTTTTTCTATTTCAATTGCTATGGCAACGGATTTTTTCCAAAATACGGGTTTATGTTGATTTATTTTTTCCTTTTTTTATCAACAGAGCCAGTCTGGGGATCGTTCATAAACAAATTCACATAATCTATTCGTAAAAGTCCCCAAAACACTGGACATTTTGCAAACAGAATGTGAACAAGTTTATGAGCCGATCCGTAGTAAATGGTTGCTTTCCGGGCCTTATTCATTGCATGGATAAATGAAAATAGATTTATTGGTTGCAGAATTCTATCAGCTTGATAACATCAGATGTAAGCCCTCTTGTTTTTTCTTCATCTGACAGTCAATAAAAAAACGGCTTAAATGTCTAACTCAGGGAACTTCCATGGCAAAAGCAATGAAAAACTCGATGTGGGACGAACGTTATGATACTGATGAATATGTCTATGGTATACATCCAAATAAGTTTCTAGCGAGCATCGCAGATAAAATTCCGGTGGGAAAAACTCTCTGTCTTGCTGAAGGTGAAGGTCGCAACGCGTCTTATCTGGCAACGCTTGGTCATGATGTGACGGCTGTCGATTCTTCAGCAGTGGGTTTGAAAAAGGCAAAAAGGCTTGCACAACAAAAAGGAGTCGAAATTCAAACTTCTGTCACAAATCTGGCAGATCTGGAAATTCAGCCGAATAGCTGGGACGCTATTATTTCCATTTTTTGTCACCTGCCTGAAGATTTACGAAAAGAGTTGCATCAGAAGGTGACAATGGGTCTCATATCTGGTGGTATGTTTGTGTTGGAAGCGTTTACTCCGGATCAACTTAAATTCAAAACCGGCGGTCCACCGTCGAAAGAACTTCTGGTTAATTTATCTGATCTAACTGATGAACTGGAAGGTCTCGAATCTGAGCACGCAGTTGAATTGGAAAGAGATGTATTTGAAGGAAAATTTCACACCGGCCGCGCTGCCGTCGTGCAGGTCATCGCTTATAAACCTTGATAGTTATCTAAAGGTCGGCTCATAAATTTAGTTAAAAAAATATGAATAATCAGCAGCGTTATGTGATTGGTGTGGCGGGGGGTTCCGGCTCTGGAAAAACAACCGTAATCAACAAATTGATCGAAAATATTGGCTCACAAAATATCGTGGTGATCCAGCATGATTGGTATTACAAATATAATCCCCATTTATCATTTGATGAACGAGCGCTGCTGAATTATGATCATCCAGACTCCCTTGAGACCGATCTGATTATATCCCATACGTCAGAACTGATTCAAGGGCGACCCGTGACAGTGCCAATCTATGACTTCAGCAATCACCTGCGAACAGATGAAACACAGCTGGTGCAGCCCCGGCCGATTATCATTGTTGATGGGATACTCATCTTCAGAGAGGCAATGTTGCGGGATCTGATGGATTTGAAGATATTTGTTGATGCTGATTCAGACCATCGGTTTATTCGTCGTATGGAGCGTGATATCAAGGAAAGAGGCCGGTCAAGAGACTCGGTCGTCAAACAGTACCTTGAATCTGTAAAACCGATGCACGATCTCTTTGTTGAAAACAGCAAGCATTATGCAGACATTATTATTCCCCATGGCGGTAAAAATCCGGTAGCCATCAATCTGCTGATTGCTAAAATTGATTCTGTTCTGGCGGGCAATCCGATTCTGGATAATTCAATGCCCTCAGCCGGTTGACAATAGGCCCTCTTTCTTAATTCCCTCTTCTCTTTCTATTTTATCATTTAAAAAAATCTGCAATCTCTACTGGTTGACGGATGGTAAAGATCTCACAACAAGGGCTTTCCGCTGACTCGTATGGTCTACATCAGGAAAAACAGAATAATTCATTGGACGTTTTCCGAATAATTTAAAAAAATAGAAAGATAATTAACTAAGGGTCGGCTCAAAAATTAGTTTACATTCAATGTGCAAAATGTCCTGTTATTTTAGGACTTTTGTAGATAGATTATGTGAAGTTATTTTTGAACGATCCCTAAATAACAGGTTGCTTCCTCCCATGTCTCAGTATTTTAGAAATGGTTGGATTTGGATGATAAACTTCCATAAACAGTTTCCGCCGACTTTTTATCATTTTTCTAGTCCCTCAGCGTCGAAAATGGAACTTCCGGCTTGAGGAGAAAAGGCCCTAGCAGTGGAATTTGATCGAATAATAAGGAATCGTCATGTCAATTAAATCAGATCTAGATGTTCTCTTTCATCCCCAATCTATTGCTGTGGTTGGTGTCCCCAGCAAGTTGGACGAGAAGTCCTGGCCCGGTATGTACGGTAGTTTAATAAAGTTCGGATATCCTGGACGGCTCTATCCCATTAATCCAAAAGTCTCTGAGATTGGTGGTGTAAAAACCTATCCCAATCTTACCTCTCTGCCCGAAGCTGTTGACCTGGTTATTCTTTCTATTCCGGCAAAGAATGTCCCGGATACCCTCAGAGAGTGCGCGGCCACAGGTAATAAAAACGTGCATATTTTCACGTCCGGCTTCAAAGAAACCGGAGAACCGGATGGTATTAAGCTGCAAAAGGAGATTGAGACTATAGCCACGGAAAACCAATTACGGATTATTGGCCCTAATTGTATGGGGTTATATGTCCCCAAGTCGAAAATTGTCAGCTGGATCGGGGCACCTGTGGAGAGCGGTCGAGTGGCTTTTCTGAGTCAAAGTGGAGGCCATGCACAGGATTTTACAAACTACGGTGCCAAGCTCAGTCTGCGCTATAGTAAGGTTGTCAGCTATGGAAATGCCTTGACACTGGATGCAGGAGATTTTTTGGAGTATCTGGCTGAGGATCCGGATACTGAAATTATTGCGATGTACCTGGAGGGTATCTCGGATGGACGAAGGCTTTTGAGAATAGTGAAAGAGGTCAACCAACTCAAGCCAGTGGTCATACTCAAGGCCGGCTTAACCGAGTCGGGAACCAGGGCTGTTGCGACGCACACCGGGTCAATGGCTGGCGAAAACCATATCTGGGATGCATTTTTCAAACAAAGCGGCGCTATTCAGGCACATACCCTTCAGGAAATGGCCCATACCGTTCTAGCACTGCAGAATTTGAACAATGTCCAGGGAACCAGAGTGGCTGTGCTGGGAGTTGGTGGCGGGGTCGGCGTGGAAGCGGCTGATGCCTGTAGCCGGGCAGGTCTGACCTTACCGGATCTGATCCCATCAACTCAACAGAAGCTGCGGGAGTTCGTAGCCCCCGCAGGCAATATGATCAAAAATCCAATAGATGCAATGATTGTTCTGCTCAGTTTCAGGTTGTTGAGTAAAACTCTGGATATCATCAGCTCGGAACCCTACTTCGACATGATAATCATCACGCTTCACATGGACTGGTTATACGATATGGATCAGGGGCTTCATATCCAGAAACTGGCAAGTTATCTTGCTACATCTGCCCGAAAACATTTGAATGGGAAACCTTTAGCTGTCTGTTGGAGATCCTCAAGACTGGATTCCAATATTGAAGAACTGGGACTGCTGCTTGAAGAAACGTTGCTGAAAGCCGGCCTGCCGGTTTACCGTGAATTGCCTCAAACCGCCAACTCGTTGGCTAGACTTTCCGAATATCATCAGCGGAAAAAGCAGCTCTACAATTAGATAACCTGTTTCCACTTCCGTTAAGGCCATTCATTCTGGCCTTTTCATTCCCCAAATGCCACTCTCATGAAGATCTGCAGGGTGGCTGCCACATACCCTCGATTGTATTACCAAAGTGCTTTGGAAAGCAAAACCCTGGAAATGCTTGATAATGACTCTCTTCCGCTTGATATTAATTCATCCAAATGTTCACAAAGTAGCTTAACTCAAGTCCCCCCCACCCAGAATCAGAGCTAAAAGACAGATTTCATGCCGCACATCTGCTGTTTATCTTAACCATTCTACCCTTGTTGAAAGTCAAGACGATTCGCAGCTTCTGTGGTAAATACCGGCCGATCAGGTCATAAAACCGGAAGGATGCATTTAATCGATTCAAGAGAAAACAGTCTTATCGTTGACGGTCTTTTCTCCATCAGGTGAATCTTGAGTTTTTTAAAAAAATATAAAGCTGAGATGCACGCCTCTGAAGCAGCGATACATTATCATTGACGATACCATTTTCCAATAACGTGGCAAGAAGATGGGGAGCATCTCTTTCGTTCGCGATCATTCCACTGGCCTGTCAGTATAGAGTTTTTGCATTGTCACCCTGGCCTTACAAAGGGTGCAAACAGATGCTGGAGTTGGGCAAAGACCAGACCAACGTTTTTCAATCTCAAATTGCAGCAACATCCATCAGTTTCCTGCGATTCAACCTTTTAAGCTGACTGAATAAAACTAAGAACTACCAAACTCTTGGCGGCTTTTTCGACATCCTGACTGATGAAATGGCCGTCATAACTTATGCTCAAAGGCTCTATGGATTATTTATCAGTTTGTTCCAAGTTGCGATATCCAAAATCTTTGAGCTGGTTGGTCTCAATGATGATTTTCAGGCCTATTTGGATATCATGACCGGCCAGTTGAGCTGTTTAGGACCCTTTAAAGGTTGTGAAACTAGAAATGTATTGAAAAAAATATTAATAACTTATATACTTCAGTTATCCGGGGTAATACTGGACGATTCTGCGATGTTTTTTAGCTGAATAATCCAGCATCCAGAGTTGGATGTTCCTTTATATGGTGGAGATGTAGGCCATTTCTGGTGGCACTTCTGCTCAGTTTTAATGAGCAGATGACCTTAGGGTAATGTTAAAAAGTTTGCAAAGAAAGTAGATCGAACACATTAACGTTGAAACCGTGGAGGATAATATGAAAATCGCTCACCATGTTTGCTTAGTTACAGCATTAATTGTTCTGGTATTTGTATCAGCAGTTTCAGTGCACGCCGAGGTTATCATTGGACTAAACTATCCAAAAACGGGTCCATATTCAGTGCAGGGATTGGATCAGCACAGAGCTGCAACCCTGGCTATCTCGGAAATAAACAAAGCTGGCGGTATTCTTGGGCAAAAGATCAATCTGCTTGTATCCGATTCAAAATCAAAAGTGGACGTGTCCACTAAGAACGTCAATGGACATTTTGATAAAGGCGCAAAAATGGTCTTTGGCGGATCAGCAAGTTCAGTGGCGATTGCTTCAGGGAAAGTAGCCGAACAGAGAGATAAACTTTTTTTTGGAACTTTGACGTATTCCACCGCTACCACGGGAAAAGAAGGTAGAAAGCACTTATTCCGGGAGTGTTTTGATGCCTGGATGGCAGCAAAAGCAATCGGCTCCCACTTAAAGGAAAATTTTTCCGGGAAAAAGTATTTTTACATTACAGCGGATTATACCTGGGGGCACACAACTGAAGCGTCAGTACGAACTATTTCGAATACATCAGATGTCAAGAAACACAGGGGTGTAAAAACACCCTTTCCTGGTGCGAAGGATAAGGATTTTAAGAAAGCTCTAAGTTTTGCAAAGCTTGTCAAACCCGATGTATTGGTTCTCGTGCTGTTCGGAAAGGATATGACTGCAGCGGTTAGAATTGCGACAGCCATGGGATTAAAGAAGAAGATGCAGCTCGTTGCTCCGAACCTGACCCTGGGCATGGCTGAAGGAGGCGGGGCAAAGGTTATGGAAGGAGTAATTGGAGCCTTGCCATGGACCTGGAAAGTACCCTATCAGTACAACTACCCAAGAGGGAAAAAATTTGTGGAAGCTTTCGCAGCCAAGTATAATCGATACCCAAGCACTTCCGGTGCCTCAGCGTATACTATCCTCTATGAATATAAGGCTGCTATTGAGCGGGCAAAATCATTCGATACCGCTGCTGTCATAAAAGCCCTTGAGGGCCATAAGTACACCTTGTTAAAAGATCAACAAGAATGGAGGGCATTCGATCATCAATCAATACAGACAGTCTACGCAGTTGTAGGAAATCCAGCACCTGTTGTAAATAAGGATAAATTCAAGTTGGATTATTTCAAGATCCTTAGCTCTATTTCAGGTGATAAATCAGCAATCACCAGGCAAGAATGGAATGCCTCCCGGGTGAAAGCCGGAAAACCGACAAAATTGTAATGTCTGTGTTCAACGGGTTTTGCTGACATTATGAATGGCTGGGTCATTTCAGAAATGACTATCAAATAAACTGCACCGTCGTGGGCAGCAGGGTATCAGTAATCGTTCCGGAGCTGATCCGGAATCCAGATTCAGGTTTGCTGGATTCCGGTTTTCAGTGGGATGAGGACGCCGCAGGCGGCGGGGTATTGAACCCAAGCTATACAAAAAAAGTTGGAGGAAAAATGGGTATAAGGAGCTTGTGGTCTTCTCTCAAGATAACAAAAAAAATCATGGTAGGCCTGCTGTTTTCAGTAATTCCGATGCTGCTGATTGTTGTAATTACCTATTCCAATACCAGTAGTTCCTATCGGAAGAATAGCAGTTCGGTCTTACAGCTGCTATTGGCGAATCATGCTACTGAAATCAATATGGGCCTCAAAACGGCCGGAACAGTTTTTAATAACTGGACTAAAGAAGATGTCTACGGGATGTCCATTGAGTTTGAAACAATTGAAGAGATAAAAGCCAGTTTTGTAACGATGTTGGATGGAGCGCCGGTTTTTGGAATGGTGCTTCTAACTGGGAAAGATGGTAAAATTCTCTCTTCGGCTTCCGGCAAAAATTTAAAGGGATCACAATCGGTCAATTTTGTCGGAAAGTTTATTAAAGACGTCAACGGTCTTGCTAATAAAAAGAAAACGATACGTGTTACAACAAATCAATATCTGGCTGAATTTGGTCAGAAATTTCCAAAAACATTCGAGTTCATCTATCCAACTAAAAACTCGGAAGGAGCACATAACGGGTTTCTGATTGCCATTTTAGACTGGACTTCGTTTCAGGAAAAAATGGAGGGGTTCATCGAGCGCTTTTACGGTCTCGATTACAATAATGCGTACAGTGTCCTGGGCGAAATTGGGCAACCGAATGTAATTTTACATTCGAAGAAGGATCTAATTGGAAAACCGTTTACGATTTCAGATCAGTTGATACAGTGGATGCGTGGTGAAAATGATAAAAAAACAGAGCTGTTTAATATAGCAGAAACGGACAGTTTTTTCGTATTTAATTATGTTGTAGATAACGATTCGGTTTTGACCGACTCACTGGATCTTTCGGGTAGCAAGCTGTATGTGAATGTCATCGTTCCGGAAAGCGATGTTTTGGTGTTTGTCCAGAATCTATTGTTTGTTTCCATCATCATTGCGGTTATTGGTGTGGTGGTTGTATTTTTGATTTCATTTTTTACTGGTCGCCAAATCAGTAAACCGATGGTGCGTGCTGTAGATATGATGAATCAACTGGGTGTCGGAAATTTTGACAGTCGACTGGATATACTTGGTACTGATGAAGTTGCCCAGATGAGTAAATCGATGAATGAGTTTGCCGAGATATTGCAGTTAGCGGTGTCAAATATCAATAGTGTACTCACCAGTATGGCAAATGGAAATTTAAATCAGAAAGTTGATGTTGAGCTTAAAGGTGAGTTGAATGCTTTGAAGAACGGGGTTAACAGTACAGTTGATATTTTGAGCCAGATGATTGGAGAAGTGGGAAATTCTTCAGAAAATATCGATAACAGTTCCAGAGAACTGGCCGATACATCCCAGAGCCTGGCTGATGGGACTGTTACACAGGCCGCATCCCTAGAAGAGGTTTCAGCTTCCATCAACGAAATAAGCAGCCAGAGCAAAACGAATAACGAAAATGCTGCCGAGGCCCAACAAATCACGAAGCAGACCTCAGACAATGTCAAAAATGGAAACGAAAGGATGGCTGCCTTGCTGAATTCCATGAATTCCATCAAAGAGACCAGCGCTAATGTCACCAAAATAAATAAAGTGATTGATGAGATCGCTTTTCAGACAAACCTGCTGGCGCTTAACGCTGCGGTTGAAGCTGCCCGAGCCGGTAAATACGGTAAGGGTTTTGCAGTGGTGGCTGAAGAGGTTCGAAATCTCGCTTCAAGAAGTGCGGAAGCCGCCAAGAACACAACAGAATTGATCGAAGCATCAGTCAAAGAGATTAATATTGGCGTGCAAGGTGCCGATGCGACAGCCTCGGTGCTTACAGAAATTGACGGCGGA
>PJEL010002383.1_pt1 | contig 17345 bp, 16 predicted proteins | sample 1853271 | NCBI WGS metagenome assembly PJEL01 (sample SAMN08108733, study PRJNA415343) | Invertebrate metagenome, whole genome shotgun sequencing project. | host: Globobulimina | place: Sweden: Gullmar Fjord | collected 2015-08
CACCGGCACCCTTCCCCGCGAAGCGATCGTCACGAGATTGGGTCTCCCGCTGTGATTTCTCCGAAAAATTGTAAAAGAACTGGCCTCGTGGCCGTTCTGCCTGCAATTTTCGGAGAAAGCGCGGCGGGAGATCCGGAATCGTGACGATATAACGTAAAGGGGTGGCAGCACCAACCCTCCCCCACGAGGCCCCGGTTCGTCCTGGCCCTGCAGGACGGAGCGATCAAACGTTGGGCGAGAGAAGAGCTTGCTCTTCGAGGGCCCAACGTGAAGATCGCCAGGCCGTGAGGTACGAACGGCCGTGCCGGGGCCGGTTCGCGCCTAAACCAGCTTCAGCAAATGCCCCATCTTGTGCTTCTTGGCTTCGAGATATGCACGGCTCGAGTCGGTCGGTGGAACTTCGAGGGATACTCTCTCGACGATCTCCAAACCAAAACCTTTGAGCGCCTTGTACTTCTTCGGATTGTTGGTCATCAGTCGTATCCGCCGCACACCAAGATCGAGCAAGATCTGGGCGCCGGTACCGTAGTCGCGCGGATCAGCGGCAAAGCCGAGATGAAGATTCGCTTCGACCGTATCTTCACCTTCGTCCTGCAACTCGTAGGCCCTCAGCTTATTAAAGAGACCGATTCCCCGGCCTTCCTGCAGCATATAGAGCAGAACACCCGACCCCTCAGTCGCGATCTGCCTCATCGCCTTGTCGAGTTGTACACCACAATCACAACGGTCTGACGCAAAAACATCACCCGTCAGACACTGAGAGTGCACGCGCACAAGAACCGGATCTTCCCCATCGATCTCGCCCATGACGAGGGCAAGATGTTCTTCATTAGTGATGGTATTGCGATACGCGTTGATACGAAAAACTCCGTATTCAGTCGGCAATCGGGGGCCAGCAACGCATTCGACAAGGCTTTCTTTCTGGAGTCTATAAGAGATCAGGTCTTCAACAGTGATAATGCCGAGACCGTGCTCCTTGGCAAAAACCTCGAGACGAGGCAGCCGTGCCATCTGGCCATCATCATCCATGACTTCGCACAAGACACCCGAAGGCGTCAAACCAGCCATTCGCGCCAGGTCAACCGACGCCTCGGTGTGACCGGCACGTTTGAGCACACCACCCGGGCGGGCACGCAGCGGGAACATATGCCCAGGCCTCTGAAGATCTGAGGGCCCGGACTCCGGATTGACGAGCGCTTGAACCGTCAGCGCTCGATCGTGAGCGGAAATCCCGGTCGTCGTGCCCTTGTCGGCCTCGACCGAAACACAAAAAGCCGTACCATGCGCAGAGGTATTCTTCTCAACCATCAGCGGCAGCTCAAGCTCATCACATCGCTCCGATGTTAATGAAACGCAGATCAAACCCCGCCCATAGCGCGCCATAAAGTTGATCGCTTCATGGCTGACAAGATCGGACGCGAAAATGAGGTCTCCCTCATTCTCACGGTCTTGATCATCAACAACGATGATCTGTTCACCGCGGGCGATGCGCGCGATGGCTTCTTCAATTGAAATGAAAATATCCGAATTATCGATGTTCACTTTTATTCCTCAATAACCGCCCGCATCAGCACGGGAACCTCTGTCGTTCGCGAAATGGAGTCATCAGCGCTGGAAATTGTGACCTTTAACCTGTACTCGGTTCCCGGTGACATCGAAGACAACGGCAACTGCGTTCCCCACACCCAGACTCCAGGCCCCGCAGGCAATAGAGTAACACTCTGTGGTTGGGAACTCGGCGCAGGTCTTCCGTTGATATACCAGCGCATACGAATCTTAACATTCTTGCCCTCAGGACCAACGGTATCCGGCACGGTAGCAAGGCAGAAAAGGCTGAGATTGTCAGACGAGACATAACGGCCTTCGGGCCGGGGTACGAGTTGATAACCGCCAAAAACAAACGCATCTCCGGCCACAGCATCCTTGGCCGAAGAAACCTCGGCGCCGGCAAATACCTGCGAGAAATGCACCTTCCCTAGCTCGGATTCTTCAAACTCGAGAGCGAGACTCGTGCCGGCGACCGGTAGAACGCCCGAAAGAAGCACAAAATCAAGTTTCGTCTGTTTCTCAGTCGCAGGAAACGAAAAACTGTAGGCCGTACCCAAAGCGGTCACGATTGGGGTCACCGGCAATTGCAGCGAAGCTATCAACGATCCGTCGTTGTTCATGACCCGGCCGACGACAACATCAGCCTCGGCCAATCCTTCAGGCAAGAGCGCCGAGATCCAATTGGGATGGTTATCGGCTGAAGCGATTCCCTGGGCGCGGGTGACGACCGAGTCTTCCGGCCATTTCACGGTCTCACCATCAAGCACGCTGAGTTGCTCGGCAGTTGCCGGCGAAACACCCGCTAGCGAAGAAAACGCTGGAACTTCAGTGAGATCGGGGTTAACAATCAGCGCAGCGGGCGCCTTTGAAAGAACATCTTCAGCTTCTTGAGCACGACGAATACCGCTTTGAAGACGAAAAGCGCCAATGCCATGAGAGTCAAAAAAGGCAAATATCACTTCACCGTCACCCTCGTAGACTCCCTCAGGCAACGTCTCAGCCGTATACGCCCACGCGTCAGCCATACCCTTTACACGATTAAAGGTGACGCCTTGCATCGTTGCGTCGGCGTTGATGTTTTTGGCATCTGGTTCTGGTGGCGCTATTTCGTAAAGGGCAGCGAGATAATCGCCGATTTTCATCCGCCCATGGCGATCCGGAAAACCGAGCAGAATCAAAACCTTTCCCTGCGGAGCGAGGGCGCCGCGATCCTTCTCAGTCGAAAACTCCTTGTCGGCGAGTTCGACTCTTGCATCATATTCAAACTTGAATTCATTTATTTCTGTACTGAGATCGGGATCTCGTTTGGCCCAAAAAAGGTCAATAAACTCCTCAGCCTGCTCATCGTTGGGGAGGTTGATGAAGCTTTGCCGTTCCTCTTCAGTCACCAGAAAACCGGCGGGACCGTCTATCCATGATGAAATTCCATCTGACATCTGCGCCTGGACCGGCATCGCTGCGGTGATGAAAAGAGCGATAGACATCAGGACTTGAATGGGGATTTTTGGTTGTGGGGATCTCATTCCACACCTCCTCAAGGTGCATGATGGTATAGGGAGAGAAGACCCTCTGCAAGACCGAAGTGGTAATCGGTATCCAACGTACCTAAAATCAATATTTTACGCTTTCGACTCGACGACAGAGATGACGAACCAGACACGCCTCTTTCCAGCCTCTTTGATTCTTTGCCCGTTTCAGCGCTATCAACCCCCCTCAAAAATGGTATCTTTGCGGCGATGTCAGATTCTATTTACCTCGACCACAACGCCAGCACACCGTGTGATCCACGGGTCGTCGAAGCGATGCTGCCTTTTTTCACTGAAACCTACGGCAACCCAACAAGCCGATCCCATGGGCCAGGCCGTGATGCCTTCATCGCCCTAGAAGAAAACCGACGCCTCATCGCCAAAGCCGTTGGCGCCGCGCGAGCAACCGAAATCACGATCACCTCAGGGGCCACCGAATCGAATAATACGATCATCACTGGTTTGGCTCTCGCCCTCAAAGACCAGGGCCGGCACATCATCACCCAAACCACCGAGCATCCATCCGTTCTTGAACCCGTAACGCGCCTCGCCAAGAAGGGCTGGTCTATCACCTTTGTCCCAGTGGATAGCGACGGGATCATCAACCTCGAAGCCTTTGAAGCGGCGATTCAGCCAGATACGACCCTGATCACCCTCATGCTCGCGAATAACGAGACCGGAACAATGCAACCGATTCGTGAAGCCACCCTGATCGCCCGCCGCAAGAATGTGCTGATACACACCGATGCCGCTCAAGCTGTCGGCAAGGTCCCGCTCACCATAGATGAGCTGGGCGTTGACGCGTTGTCACTTTCTGCCCATAAGTTCTATGGCCCTAAGGGAATTGGCGCGCTTTATCTGAAACGAGGGACGCCGGCTCCAATGCCACTGCTTGTGGGCGGCGGTCAAGAATACGGTTCACGATCGGGGACCGTCAATTTGCCTGGGGTTGTCGGAATGGCAACAGCGCTAGAAATCCTCGACATCGAGAACGAAACGGCGAAGTTGACCCTCTTGCGTGATCGCCTCGAAGCTCGAATCCATATGGTAAAAGGCGTTACCGTCAACGGGTCGATCAAAAACCGCCTGCCTGGCACGAGCAACCTCTCGTTTGAAGGGGTCGACGGTGAGGCGCTGCTTGCTTCGTTATCCGACCTCGCGGTCAGCACCGGCTCGGCTTGCGCCTCAACCAGGCCCGAAGCTTCTCACGTTCTACGCGCAATGGGAGTCGAATCGAAACTGGCGGGCGCATCGTTGCGACTCAGCATCGGCCGCTTTACCAGCGAGGACGAGATCGATCGGGCGAGTAGGCGCATCGTCGAAGAGGTCACGAGGCTGCGGAGGCCGTCCCGAAAGAGGACATCATGAGAGCAATACGATGAAAGTAACACCATGAAAGTCATGAGCGGTCTTGACGTTGCCGCGGGCGATCCAACAATCATCGGCAACCAGCGCTGGGGCCTGCTTGCAAATCACAGCGCCGTCACCTCATGCTTGACGCCCGCGCGCATCGCCCTCGCCGCCAGCCAGCCGACCTTGCTTTTCGCCCCAGAGCATGGCCTTGAGGGCGTAGCCCAAGATATGGAAGGCGTTGCTGATGCATATGACAATCTCACCGGGGTTCCGATCCGCTCGTTATACGGTAACGACGCCTCAACCCTAAGACCACGGGACGAAGATCTAAATGACATTGAACTCATGATCGTTGATGTACCAGATATCGGTACTCGCTACTATACGTTTGCGGCAACAATGGACGCGGTCATGAATGCGTGCGAAGCTCGTTCGATCCCTCTTTTGGTGCTTGACCGCCCCAATCCGATCGGTGGTCACAAGCGCGAAGGCGGGCGGGTTCACGACGGGTTTTCCTCTTTCGTTTCCCAGCTTCCGACGCCGATTCGCCATGGACTCACTCTCGGCGAGATTGCGATGCTTTTGCAGCGCGAACGTTATGCGGACCTTGAGTTGTCAATCCTGCTGTGCCGCGACTGGAAACGTAAAAACTGGTGGGATAAGACTGGCCTGCCATGGGTTGCCCCTTCGCCTAATATGCCGACAATCGAAACAGCAGCGATCTATCCCGGCATGTGCCTTTTTGAAGCAACAACACTCTCCGAGGGGCGCGGCACGACCCGGCCATTTCACCTCATCGGCGCGCCCTGGATCGATGCAAACAGACTCGTTGACGCCCTCAAAACGAGAACGACTCCGGGCTGTGCTTTCCGGCCTACCGCATTCCGGCCGATGTTTCACAAACACAGCCATGAAGTGTGCAACGGCGTTGAGCTTCACATCACTGATCGGCAAGCGCTCGATGCTTTACGGGTCGGTGCCTGTCTGCTCCATACGATCTTCGAACTCTACCCCGAGGAATTCGGGTGGCGGCAGAAGGCCTACGAATTCGTATCCGGCATTCCTGCCATCGATCTCCTGACCGGCTCGCCCGGTTTGAGATCCTGCGTTGAATCGAATGGGAACCTCGACGAACTGTTTGCGCTTTGGGATTCAGAAGTCGTCGACTTCGAAGATCAGCTTGACGGAATTCTTCTCTACCACGACCGGGATTGACTCGAGTCAGACACATCAAGGCCACAAGCTCGATCCAGTTTAGGAATGGAGGGCGGTATGAAAACAAAGAAACGACTCGCGGTGGTTTTTGGCGGGCGCTCAGGCGAACACGAGGTCAGCATCGTCTCTGCGCGATCCCTGGTCAAGGCGATTGACAACAATCACTACGAGATCATCCCAATGGCAATTGATCAACAGGGTCTTTGGGCAGATGGTGAAACAGCAAAAAGAGTGCTTGACGATTCGCTCGACAATACTGGTGGTGTTGTCAGCTTCACCGGCGTTTCGAAGCTTGACCAACGCCTGCTTGACGGTAGCATTGACGTCGTATTCCCAATCCTTCACGGTCCGTTCGGCGAAGATGGAACAATTCAAGGGCTGCTCGAGGTCCTCGATCTGCCATACGTCGGATGCGATGTCACTTCTTCGGCGATCTGCATGGACAAGATCATCTGCAAACGGCTGTTCGTTGAGGGTGGATTCAATACTGCGGCGTGGTGCGAAATTTCCCGCGAGCGATGGGTCGCCCAGCAAGCCGTGCTTGAAGAAGCTTGCTTCAAGATTGGTCTCCCGCTCTTCGTAAAACCGAGTTGTCTTGGATCCTCGGTCGGCATCTCCAAAGTTTCGAGCCGGGAAGAACTCATCCCGGCAATCGAGATCGCCCTCGATCATGACGACCGCGTCATCGTCGAGCAGACGATCGTAGGGCGGGAAATCGAAGTCGCTGTTCTCGGCAATTCCGATCCGAAAGCAGCCCTACCCGGCGAAATCATTCCCGGCGGTGATTTTTACGATTACGATGACAAATATGTATCCGACGCGTGTCAGCTTCTTGCTCCGGCGCACCTCGGCGACGATCAACGTGAACGCGTGCAGGCACTCGCCATCGATGTCTATCGCCGTTTCGGCTGCGCAGGAATGGCCCGCGTCGACCTTTTCCTCGAAGACGAGAAAATCTGGGTCAACGAAATCAATACGATCCCCGGTTTCACATCGATTTCAATGTACCCGAGACTATGGTTGATCTCGGGTCTGAGTTATGCCACATTAATTAACAACCTCGTCGATCTCGCGATCGACAGGTTTGCCAATAGGTCCACAGGCCGAAAAGCTCGGAGGAATTTTGACTGAAACACTGAAGGCTATCCTCGACAACAAAGGCTCGTCCGTACACAGCGTGGAGCCAGCAACAACTGTTATCGACGCCGTCCGCACGATGAACAAGAATCACGTTGGATCTCTGCTCGTCATCGAAGCCACCAAGGTGGTTGGCGTTTTCACAGAACGCGACGTCCTGACACGCATCGTCGATGCCGGGCGCGATCCACATAAGACTGCCATTTCAGATGTCATGACTTCGACCATCGTCACCGTCGATCCCGCAATGAAGGTCACCGACGCAATGGCTCTGGTCACCGAAAAACGCTGCCGGCACCTCCCGGTAATGGAAGAGGGGGAGCTCAAAGGTCTGGTTTCGATCGGCGACCTCATGCGTTGGGTCACCCGCAATCAAGAAAGCCACATCCAAAATCTGGTAAACTATATTACAGGAAAGTACCCTGGATAGACCGGCCGGCTGCAGATCGTTTCATCGACTCCTTCGACCGGGAAATTAATGATGTTGGTTTGAGAAGGAGAATGAAATGCGATCAAAACTGATAGTTCTTTCACTGATGGCCCTCATGGTAACGCTCCCAGTAATAGCAGCTGCCGAAAGTGGCGGTATGCGTTATTCCGTTACGGTTTCCAAGTTTGAGAACAAGGCCGGTTGGCACGGCCAGTGGGATATCGGTGATGCCTGGGGTACGGTCATGACCGATCTCTTGATGCAAACCGGAAAATTCATCGTTCTTGGCGAAACCGACATGCGTCAAGAAGCCCTCGGCGAGCAAGATTTTGCAGCATCCGGCAGAACCGCGGGAGGCAATAAAGCGCCAGTAACAGGTCAGATGACACCAGCCCAGCTTCTCGTCAAAGGCGCGATCACCCATGTTCAGGATGGCACAGCCGGTGGCGGAGGTGGCATTGGATTTAAAGGCATACGGATCGGTGGCAAAGGCTCGAAGGGCGAAATCAACGCGACAATCTACATCGTCGATTCGACAACCGGCCAAGTCCTTGCCTCAAAAAGCGTCGTTGGAACCTCCAAACAAAAGGGCATGAGCCTCGGTTATACCGGTCACGGTGTCAGTACTGGCGGCAGTGGTTTTAAGAACGACAATGTCGGCAAAGCTGTTGAAGCTGCCTGCTCAGAGGCCGTCGAGTTCTTGCTCGAGCAACTCCCGAACGTACCGTGGACCGGTTCGGTCGTGATGAACAAAAACGGTAAAATCTATGTCAATCGAGGAACCCGCGAAGGCGTCACCGTCGGCCAGAGTTTTGTTGTCGGCGATGTCGAAGTTATCCGCGATCCAGACACGGGTGAAGTCCTGGACGAGGACATGACGACGGTCGCGACAATTAAGGTCGACAAGGTCAAGGAAAAACTATCGATCTGTTCGGTGCTTACTGGAGATGCCGGTCAAGTAGGCAAGGGAATGGCCATTCATTTGCCCTAACAGGAGCGGAGAGACACCAATACTGCGGACGCCGCTTCACCGCGGCGTCTGTTTTGATAATCCCGTATTGGTTCGAAAAACTGAGAATATGAGGATCAAGATGAGGACTATTGCCAAAATCGGATTGCTGATCGCTTGTGTTCTGATGGTCTGTACTGGCGCTATCGCTCAGGAATTTCGAACTATGGAGAGCCCTTTCCAGGAAGGCTTCTCTTATCGCGTACCCAACGATTTGCGCCCCATGGTTGATGTTGAGATGATTCGATGGTCCAAGATGACCATCGCTCCTAAGAAGGGCAAGGCTATTGATGTCGGGAAAGTCAACGCGGTAACGGTGAGCCTTGATCTCGAGAACCTCAATACGAGAAACGCCCAGATCCTTTTCATTGTCCTTCTTGAAAATGAGCACGGACAACAAATCGGGCGTTTCGAGGCAAAACCGATCAAGGTAAAAGGCGAAAAGAAGACGACCTACTCCGAAAAAGCCAAGATCGAAGGTCAAGTTCTCCAAGACACGGCGAAAATTTGGGTCTTATTCGAGGTCACCAGGTGATCTGACGCCGCAACAAAGCTAGGTATTCTTCGCGAACAAGACGATCCTTAAACACACCACGAAGCGCAGATGTTGTTGTTAAGGCGCCCGGTTTTCGCACACCTCGCATTTCGACGCAGAGATGTCGTGCCTCAATGACCACCATCACACCCTGGGGTTTGAGCGTTGACCACAAGAACTCGGCGACCTGTTCGGTCAAACGTTCCTGAAGCTGCGGTCTTTTTGCGTAGAACTCCAAGATTCGTGGAAGTTTAGAAAGACCAACAATCTTCGAACCGGGAATATATCCAATGTGGGCGTGCCCATAAAACGGCACAAAATGGTGGGCGCACATCGAATAGAACGGAATCTCCCGTTCAATCACCATGTGGTGATAATCCTGATCATTAGGAAAAGTCGTCACTTTAGGCTCAGCGCCTTGGCGAAGTCCATTGAACATTTCGAGATACATCTTCGCCACCCGCTCGGGGGTGCCTTCAAAATTAACGTCGTCAAAGTCAAGCTCAAGTTCTTCCATCAGAGCTCTCATATGCACGGCCATACGATCGACTGTAGCTTGCTCCGCTGCTTCGATTTCTTTCGTTTCACAGCATTCATTGTTTTTGGAAACCATCAGATCCTCCACAAAATAGAATTTTGAATTCATAATTTTGAATTTCAAATTCCAGAAACCGGCTCAAGAAAAATATCACTCGATACTGTCGCCACGCAATATACAAGGAAGCAGTGGTTTGAATCCCAATCAAGAATTCAAAATTCATAATTCATAATTATTAAAGAGCGTCTATACGGCAGAATCAATCAACTTAGGATAATGAATACAATTCACCAGATATTCCAGTCCCTTTTTCTGGTAACATTCCCAATGTTGGGAGAAACTGCAATTGAACGATATCGTCATCATGGGAGTATTCGGTCAACTCGGACGTGCCCTCCTGACCGAAACCGGGAACCGAAACATCCGTGCGAACGGACGCGACATGGATACGCTCGATATCAGGGATAGAGCTGCCGTACAACAATTCCTCGACGAAGAACGGCCTCGGACCGTGATCAACTGTGCGGCCTATACCGCGGTTGACGATTGCGAAACCCACGAGGATGAGGCTCATGCGATCAACGGGGCGGCTGTCGATGTGCTCGCTCATAGCTGCAATCGTATCGGCGCCAAGCTCATCCACATTTCAACGGACTACGTCTTTGACGGCAACGCGTCGATACCTTATCGCGAAACTGACCGTGTCGCTCCGCAGTCGGCCTATGGCCGTTCAAAACTTGAAGGCGAAATCGCTGCGGCCCATGCCGAGCGACACCTCATCGTGCGTACCGCATGGCTTTATGGCCACGGCGGCCGCAATTTTGTCGAAGCGATCCGGGGACAGATCAACAAGGGCGTCTCATCTCTCCGGGTCGTCTCCGACCAATTCGGCACCCCAACACTTGTTGATGATTTGGCGTGCGCGATCCTCGATCTCGAAGCGGTCGATGCCGAAGGCATGATCCATGCCGTCAATTCCGGAGTCACAAACTGGCATGGCTTTGCATCATCAATTGTCAAGATTCTCGGCAAGAGCATCAACGTCATCCCGGTTTCAACTGACGAATTTCCACGCCCTGCTCCGAGGCCTGCGTACTCAGTACTCGACACAACGCGGCTTAATACACTGATTGGGCACGATCAACCATCGTGGCAAGATGGCCTTCGCCGCTATCTGGACGCAACATGAGGGTTCTGATTACCGGAATCACTGGCTTTGTCGGGCCCCACCTCGCAGAATTCATCCTCAACAATCACCCCGAAACAAAGATCTGGGGCATGGCTTTTGGCGATGAAGGCCGCGAGATTCTTACGACACTAGAACCTGGCCTTTCAGTCATCGAAGGGAATCTTAGCGACCCAGATTCTCTCAAAACGGTGCTTGAACAGGCGAAACCCGACGTCGTTTTCCATCTCGCGGCGGCTTCGTCGGTCGGAACTTCGTGGGCGGACCCAACCGCAGCATTCTCGATCAACGTACTTGGTCAGATCAATCTTTTCGAAGCCGCACTCTCGCTCGGCATGAAACCACTGATGATCATCTCGTCATCAGGCGAAATCTATGGTGACGCCTCAGCCGGGAACGTTGCTATTAACGAAGATGCGCCACTTGATCCAAGATCACCCTACGGCGTCAGCAAGGCGGCCCAGGATCTCGTCGCCTCCCAATACCACTTGAGCGGCCAGCTCCCGACAATACGAATGCGCCTATTCAATCACACAGGGCCTCGACGCCAAGCGAATTTTGTCGCTTCCAGTTTTGCGCACCGCATCGCCAGAATCGAAGCGGGACTGGTCAAACCGGCTATTGACGTCGGCAATCTTGAAGTCTACCGCGATTTCAGTGATGTCCGAGACATCGTGCGTGCGTACTGGTTGGCCGCCTCAAAGGGTGAACCAGGCGTCGCATATAACGTATGTTCGGGCGTTGCTGTCAGCATCAAAGAAGTCCTCGACCATCTCTTGGCGCTCTCGAGCGCTCAAGTCGAGGTGCGCCTCGATCCTCACCGCCTCAGGGCCGCCGATATTCCGATTCTCGTTGGCAACCACTCTCGATTCACCGAAGCGACCGGGTGGTCCCCCAAAATCCCGCTCGAACAAACGCTTTCCGATCTTCTCGACTGGCGGAGACTTCAGATTGCGCATACACGGAGGTAATCTATGACAGATATGGACCGCAAGAACAGAATCGCACAGTGGGTTTTTGACGGCCGTTCGATTCTCGGTCGCTTCCACCTGTGGCTCGAAGACGTCGATGAAAACTGGATCATCGGTGAACCGGATGAAGATTTTTCCTTCGTTGGTTCCTCCCTGCAGCGTGCATTTGTCGTCACCAGTGCCGTCACCGCTTTGGGAACGCGCCTCTTCGGGCGCTGGGGTGAAGGCCGGGATATGGACAAAGAAGACATCAACCGCGTCAAGAAAGATGCCGACGCCATATCTGCCTATGCGATGAGCGAGGCTCTCTGGTATCTGACCAGGTCGCTCCCGGAAAACCACGCTGTGATGGTCAGCCTCGGCGAAGGTCTCATGCCCAAAGCCGGTGAAACCCCCGAAATGGGATCCAATCCCCTGCTCGGTTTCGGGCGCGTCTATGCGCGTCCCCAGGTCGCTCACTTTGTCGACCGCCGGGTCAACCGCCTTGTCAATGAGGACGGTTATGACTGGCAACAATTCTGGGCTGATCTCTTGAAGGCCAACATCACAGTATGGGGCGCCGCGGTTGACACGCTGGAAAATACGACCCGTTTTGCTCAAGGGACAGATACTGGCCCGATGGCCGTACTCCATCTCTTCGACCAACCGCTTAAGGTCACCCAGCCTTATGAGGGTTATATGGGCAACCTCACGTTACCCAAGAAGGTCATCGAGAACGCAGCCGAACATTCGATACTTGTTGATTATTTGACGCCGAGAAAACTCGTAATGGATGCCATTTTCGAAACCTACCCCGAGATCAAAGCTGAGCACGTTCACGTGTGGACTCTAGGCGGTCCCTCGCGAGCCCATCGGATCGGCGCCTTGTGGCAACAGTGGGAGGATCTCGGCGCTCACGTCATCGAAGACGGTTGGGTATTTCCACCCACTGGGATTCCGGCCTTCACCGACTCGGGAACCTACGCACCGACCCACGCTGCTGGTCTGTTTCACGACAAGGACGGCACAAAACATCTGCTGATCTGCGATGGATATTCTGCATCTGCCGAAGCTATTCAGGCAGCGAGTCTCGATCAAGTTCTTGGACTTACGACCTCACTCTGTCTCTTTTCTTCAGTCTTTAAAGTACCGTACGACATCGAGCCCCGCATCATGCGCCTCGATCCCGAAAAGGATGATTTTGCCGCCCAGATAGCCAAAATCACAGGAAACGAGATCGAAGAGAGTCTCATTGAAATCTACCGTAGCAACATTCGCGAGGCCAGCGAAGCCGAACTCCCGGTCGGGCGGCGCACCCTCACGATCGACGATTTTATTCCCAAAAAGGAATGGAGGGTGTTGGCACTTGCGTCATATATGCAACCCGACCCATATATCGGCGCGCCAGGGGACCCCAACTGCGCGAGTCACTGGAGCCAGGGCGGTTATCACCCATCACGAAGTATTCTTCATCACTCAACAGCAAAGGCGCCATGCTTGTAGGGCTGGTGTAATCCAGATATTCTTCCCGAGGGATAGGATCACCATCGATGAAGACAACCCCATTTTCGATCGCAACAGTTTCACCCGGCAGACCAAGGATTCGTTTTACAAAATCTCTGTTTGGCTCGTGCGGAAACTGAAACACGATCACGTCACCCCGCTCTGGTTCACCCAGGATATAACTGATGCGGCTGACAATCAATCGTTGGGCAGGTTCCAGCGTAGGGATCATGCTGTTGCCCTCGACGAGGTAATTCTGAAAAAGAAAGGTCCTGAAAACAATAATTAGGAGTCCTGCCAGAATCAGAGTCTGCAAGACTTCCCATACATAGTGACCTAAAGACTGCTGTTGTTCGTCCTGCTGAATAGGCGCTGAGACCAGATCGGTCTCAGCATTGCCCTCATCTGTTGGTATTGGGGCAGGTAGTATCTCGGAATTAGTCACACATATCGTCCTGGTTAGAAGTTGCGGGTCCGACCGGTCAGTCGACGTAGTTAATGTCTACCGCAGATATGATCTCGCAATTACGGCATTATAGCACTCGCCGCGTGCTTGCAGCAAAGCATCGAGCATGATGCCATGTGACTCCGCTTAAAAGAGAAGGGTGGGGTGTATAAAAAAAGCCGGCCCCGTAAAGGAGCCGGCTTATGCAGACCCAGCTATGCGTTGGCTCTCACATTAGTTAAAGTGGCGCCAGCTACCGCTATCGTAGAGAACGAAGATACCTCGACTTGAGGTCCACAACATTTCACCATAATCGTAGCGTTGCTTGGTGGCCTGGACGGGCCGCACATGAGGGACTTTTGCCCAGCCTATACGTTGGGAGAAGTTGTCGTCGTTACGCCACATTTTGCCGACACCATAGGTTGGTTGATACCAACCTATGGGTGGATGCAAGTAAGGATTGACGATTGGATCACCTTCTTGCCACGTGTTCGGCATCACAACCCAGGTGCCATTGTTGAACAGAACGTAGATCTGTCTGCCGTCCTGGTTGCTGACAACGTAAGCGTTCTTGAACGCTTGATCGCCGGCCGTGAAGCCGTTTTCTGTTTCGGTAGGACAGCCCAGGGCATCGCGAACCTGCGGATTGTAGTACCAGACATTGCCGAAGCCGTGGACCGGCGTAATGCTACAGGCAGGTGCGGAAGGATCACCTGGATGCGGGGGTGGGGGATAGTATCCAGGTGGGGTATAAGGATGGGGCGGCTTCGGGTGTGGTGGTGGTTTCGATTTGCACTTGATCACCAGGGTTTGGCCTGGATAAATGCGGTTCGGGTTAGGAATGCCATTTTTCTTGGCAATTGTCCACATATTGACACCATACCATCTGGCAATACCTGCCAATGATTGGCCACGCTTTACGACATGATAAACACAGGCCCCCGAAGATGGTTGGTGTTTTGGTGGTGGTGGCGGTGGCGGTGGCTGATAAGATTTCTTGCCTGGAATGCACAAACGTTGTCCACGGTATATCTTATTGTAGTTCCTAATATTGTTCGCATTTGCCAACGCTTTGGTGCTTACACCAAAGCGCGCGGCGATTATCGAAAGCATATCGCCACGCTTGACAACATACACTTTACGACAGCCACCCTCAGAAGGCGCTGCTTGTGCAGATGCCGCTGGTACCAATGTCAACAACAATGCGCCGATAAGAGCTAGAAGCAAGTAGCGCTTCATGATTAGACCTCCTTACATCTCTAAAATCTGGTTCGCGTTGATAAAACCATTATACCACTATTTTTCTATTCGTCAATACCTATTACGGATGAATTTAAAGGTTTTTCGTGTAGTCTGCTCACCGAATATCGTGAGATAAGAGTGAGTATAGTCGGTCTGCATTGAATTAGGGCTGCGTATAGTGATCGGTGATCTCGTTCAGTATACGATATGCAGTATTTATCAGACTCTATTTACTATTATCTTTCAATCCACTTCAGTCCGCACAACGATTTTGGCAAAATAATCGTGCTCTTCGTCCGATATGAGCGAATATTGGCCGAAAAACAGGGTGTCTTTGTGGGAAACCGCTGCTATTGAGGCAATTTCGTGTAGTGATATCATGGTTGACTGTGCATAATCTGGCGTCGTGGGCTGCACGCTTTCAAAGCTTTTGCCGGCGAACTGATAGCAAAATCGCATGGACTCTAGCAATCGTACTTTGCAAGTGTGCGTTCAACCGAACTGACATAGCCCCCACCGAACAGCCTGACATGAACAAGGAGCGGATACAGATTGTAAAGTTCCCTTCTTTTCTTCCAGAAATCAGGGTGAATCGGACGTATTTCATCGTAACGCCGGAAGAAGGGTGATCCAAAGGTATTGAATAGTGTGATGAAGGCCAGTTCTATCTCCGAATCGGCGAAATATGTTGCTGGATCCAGAAAGCCCGTTACCCTGTCCCCTACAGCAAGAATGTTGGTGGTCCAGACATCACCATGGATAAGTGACGGGTATGCTGGCTCTACCAGCCATGCTTGTAGCCTGTCCGCCAGCTTATGTAAGCGCTTGAACAGCGGTGCAGGTAACTGACCTGCTTGCAAGGCCTGGTCTGCCATATATAGTAATCTGTGGTCGCGAAAGAATTCCAGCCAGGAGTCCATCCACGGGTTGGGTTGATGTAATCCACCAATGAGATCATGTTCGTCGAGACCGAAAGCTGATGCCTTGATGCTATGGAGATCGGCCAATAATTCGGCGGCGTGTTCTTGGGCGCCTCCAGAAAAATGGCTGGCGCCGGATAAGTATTCGATAACGAGTAATTGGCTGTCGGCATACATGATCTCAGGAACAGGCAGTTTGCTACGGCCTGCCAGAAACCTGAGCATGAAGGCTTCTCTGTCTAGTGCAGGACAAATTGAGTTATCTACTTTTGCTACCAAGGTCATGCCATCCGGCATGTCCACACGGTACACTTCGCCCACACAGCCCCCGCTAAGTGGCCCAATACGCCGAGGTCGCCGACCCAAGGCAGATTCTAATCTATCTACAATCTGTTTGTTCGCCATGTCACTGTCCTAACGACAGATGAGCATCGGCAACCGACTCGATCTCAATAGCTCGTTCACATTACTATCTCGCACGATTTCGGCAACCGGCGCAGCGGAATAGCCCCCCAGGATGATGAGATCATTTTCACGTTCTTGTGCGACTTTTAGTATCGCATCACGGATATCATCCTCCGTTTGGATGTAGTTGGCATCGATATTCTGTGACTGCAGGTAATTGAGCGCGTCTTCAAAGTTATCTACCACTGTGTTACCTGCTCCAGCCGCCGCCAGGACAGTAGCTTGTAAGCGCCATCGTTCTGCCAGGTAAGCTGTCACAAAGAGTGCCTCTTTTGCTTTGTCTGTGCCATTGTAGGCAAGCAGAGGGTGTTCAAGACTGTACCAAGATCTGGGTACGAGCAGTAGTGGGCCTGCGCAACGATGAAGCATGAGGCGGATGCCCGAGCCAAGACGGGCGATGGGGCTGCGATCCGGGGGATACATGAGTCTGATCACGGTGAGATCGGACCAGCGGGCGCGATCACAAATAACCCGCGCGACCTGTCCCACATCGGTCGAGAACTGCATAGGCACCCCAGCCTTTGTGCAACGACGGAAGAACTCAGAGCGTATCTCGCGAACGGCGTCGGTCGTGGCATCAGATTCCTGAGCGATGACGTGCAATCCCAAGATGCGGCTGCCCTCGCGCCGTGCAACCTGCAAGGCCTGGTGCACCGCAAACCAGTGTTCTTCACGTCCAGTAACCGGAACGAGGATATTTTCGAAAAGACGCTTTCTGCTGGAATCACGTTCGTGGGCCCGGCGCCACTGACCGGTACGAGGTCCCCCTTCCAAAGGGTCTGGGGTAAGAACGCCGGCCAGTTTTTCTCCCACCCGCGAAAGCACGCGTGCCGGGCGGGTGCTAAATTGTTTCGATACATCATCCGCTACGAACTCGGTTGAAACATCCCAGCCCAAGGTGTCTTTCAGGTCGGATTGATGTCGCGAGATCCACATATACAGATCGAGGGGTGTGCGTCCCGGAAAATCTCGTAACATGCCTTGTCGTTCAATACGATCGGTAATTGGCGTGTAGATTTCATCGAACCAGTACAGCACTGCCTTCTCATAGGGTATCAACTCAGGTTCGCCATCACTTAACAGATAGTGATGAAGGTCAATGTGTTCGAGTATCTCCTGATACCGTCCAGGAAGTGTCACACGTAGATCGGCATCTGGCCGCAATTCATCGAGGCGGGTGCGTTCAAGAAATTCGACATATTCGGCGGCCATGATGCGTTTTGCTGATTAAAAAATAGGGAAATGTATTAATGTGTTGATATTAAATATATAATTGTCTTTAAACGTACATTCAGCACCTAAAAAACCAGGTTTCCGTCAATTTTTTTGTACTGTTTTCAAGA
>PJEL010002384.1_pt1 | contig 17340 bp, 15 predicted proteins | sample 1853271 | NCBI WGS metagenome assembly PJEL01 (sample SAMN08108733, study PRJNA415343) | Invertebrate metagenome, whole genome shotgun sequencing project. | host: Globobulimina | place: Sweden: Gullmar Fjord | collected 2015-08
GCATCAATGTTGGAGATAAAACGAAAATTGAGACTCCGGTTTGTATAGGCCTGTAGCGCTTCATAAACCATCATCGGGCCCAAATCAGAACCGCCAATGCCAATATTGACAATGTTTTTAACTGGTTTCCCCGTGTACCCCATCCACTGGCCCATTGATATCTTTTGGGATAGGTGCTCCATTTTTTGAAGCTCCTCATTGACATCCGGCATCAAATCAACCCCATCAACAATATGGGAAGTTCCGATTGGATTTCTTAAGGCAACGTGCAAAACCGGCTTGTCCTCAGTCTGATTGATCCGTTTTCCTGCAAACATGTGCTCGATTTCTGCCTCCAGCTCCACTTCACGGGCTAAATCGAGCAATAACAGCACGGTTTTGTCAATAATCCGGTTTTTGGAGTAGTCTAAAAACAATCCCGCAGCATTCAGAGTCATTTGATCAGCCCTCTTGGGATTCTCCAAAAACAGATTTCGAAGATGCAACCTTTTCAATTGCTGAAAATGCTCTGATAAAAGCAGCCATTGCTTCCTTTCATTTGTTTTCATATTTGAAAATCCATTGCATTATTAATCAGATACTGCATCTGAAGCGATCCCTTTCCGGTTTTTCAGCACAATGACAATCGCCGAACTTAGGATTTAATCTACCATTATTTTTAAAAAGTGCAAAAAAATGAGTTGCATTTTTAACAGTGTTGAAATAGAGAAAAAACAGATACTAAGTCACTTTTTAAAAACTATATATTAACTAAAAACGCTCATGAATTTTTTTGATCTTATTTTTTCAATTTTGATCCTTTTCTTTTTGTTCCTTAGTTTTTCCAGGGGATCCCTGAAAGAGTTACTCTCCACGTTCGGAATTATCATCGGATATTTTAGCGCCGAAAAGTTTTATGAACGATATCTCGGAATCACCCTGCAATATATCGAAGATTATTCACAAGCGAAAGTTATCACATACCTTGCAATTTTTGCCATCGGTCTGTTCATCGGTATAATTCTCTCCACCCTTGTTCGAATGATAACAGACACCCAACGCCCAAATTTTCCCAGTCGCATCCTTGCCAGTTTTTTAGGGTTGCTTAAAGGCGTCCTCATCTGCCTCGCTATCTATTTCGTCGTAGAAGGTTATATTCCTTCTTATTTGGATGATCTATACAATTCTGCCTACACCCCTTGGCTTCAGCAATTTAGAAAACTGATTCATGGTATCAACTTTGCTTTAATTCAGAATATACTTGCATAGACCATTGCTAATTAGTTTTAATCTGATGTTAATTAATTAGACATCAGGTGTTTGCTCTGTGCACTATCTTTGATATCCGTCTATCCTGAGCCATGCGATCTTTTCATTCAGTATTTTTCAGACAAGTTCGGCTTTTTGTCCTCTTTGTAATGTTAGTTTCAGGGGCTTCCAGCTGCCAATATATTCCTGCCAAATTCTCCTCCCTTTTTGAAGATGAGCCCGCCACCACAAACTCTCAGCCCGTAGATGAGCAAATTAAACAGCCCGTAGATGAGCAAATTAAACAGCCCGTAGATGAGCAAATTAAACAGCCCGCAGATGAGCAGAAAAAACAGTCGATAGTTAAACAAAAGAAAAGCGGAATGAGAGAGATTTATATCCAGAATTTTAGCGGCCAGAAAGTCAAAGATGTCCAGGAGATCTTTTTTGAAGCAGCAAAAGAACAATCGTATTATACATTTATGGAATTGCTTCCCGACGATCTTGAGCAGTTAGGGGTGTTGCGCATAGATGTTGCTGACTTTAATATCTGGGAAATTGACGAAAAAGCAACCGATTTCAATGATTCCCAATCAAGCTCAATCAATCCAGAAGAACCCATCAAACGGATTAACGCTATTGTCAGCCTCAAGGTCAATCTTTTTGAAGCAAAGTCGGGGAAGCTACTGATAAACCGACATTTTTCACAACCTTTTCAACAAATCTATGTTGGAAAGGAGATGATTGAAAATCGGCCTGATAGCCGCATTGAGCTGGATCGACTGACAAAATTGTTGATATTCAGCATGTTGGACTCATTCCTCTCCATGGAAGAAAAAGTGACGGTCATACAATACGAAAAAGGTCTCGCCCATGATTGGTTTGCAAAGAAGCTTCATAATTTTGGAAACAGAAGAATTCGAAAGGGGATTCGACTGGCCATGGCGGGAGATCTAGATGAAGCCATCTGGATTTGGAGAATCAACCTCTTCTCACCCATGAAAGACGAGCCAAAAGAGATCTATCTTTATAACCGAGCTGCTACCTATTACAACCTGGGCATCGCTTATCAATTGAACAATGACTCGTGGAGAGCGGCAGAAATGTTTTCCCACGCCAATCGAATCAAGCAGAAGTTGAAATATGCACAAGCCTGGGGCAATAGTATCCAGTTATGGCTGGAGGAACAACGGAATCCGGCATCAAAAAAGAAAGATTCCCCTATTGTGAAAGCAGAAATAAAAAAGGTAGAATTAGATGAGAAAGCAGAGCCATTATCAGTTATAAGCATCGAGAAAAATGGCCAGATGCTTCTTAAGCCAAGAATTTTGTGGCCTCTTGACCCCCATTTGAAAAAACGTGAACAGTTAAAAGAGAGTGAGAAAATTGATCAGTAGTCAAAAAGTGCATCTGAAAGCCTATACAAACCTCAATGTCACAATCTTTTTGCTCACTTCATACTCATTCATCAATTAAAATTGTTGCCAGTTGACATAAAACCGAAATCAACTCAAAAACTAGCAAAGAAGGCGGTGAAAATGAAAAGGAGAATTCTATCAGTTATCATTCTGTTAGCAGCGTCATTTATCCTGCCTGTCTGTATTCATGCAGCTGTGATCGGAAAGGGGCAAGCAAAAATTTTCAACAACAACGAGGGATCTGCAAAAAGTCAGGCACTAAGAAACGCTTTGCGAGATGCTGTCAAACAGGGAGTTGGTGTGCTCCTCGACTCCAAAACGATCGTCAAAAACTGGACAGTCATCCAGGATGAGGTCTATTCCAGCGCCCGAGGTTTTGTAAAAAACTATAGTGTGATTAAGGACAAAAAAGTCGGCGATACTTGGTATGTGGAGATAAATGCAGAAGTTGCGACAGGACAAATCAAGGATAAACTCGGTGAATTGCGGATTTTACACAAAAAAATGGGGAACAAACGTCTGATGATCATTTATCACCCTGAGCATCCAGATGCTCTCCCGATGGACCATAATGCCGTGAGATCTGCTTTGACATCAATCCCTTCCGAATTCAACAGATCCGGATTTCGTATCTTCGATCAACGTTCTCTTGGGCGTATATCCAGCAAATTGAGTCAAACCGGGCAGGGCAAGGCTGCCTGGATGAAAATTGCAGATGAACAGCAAGTTGATATGTTGGCCGAATTTGAAGTGCTCTCCAGTAAAAAGAATCCTTTTTCAAATGCTACCTTCACCGCCGCAAAAGTCACCCTGCGGATGAAAATCTATGACGTATCAACTGGCCGGTTGATATCAAACGTCCAGGCTAACCAGAAGCAGATGACAAATGCCAAAGCCGGAAGTTACGACTGGGATAATGCACTGGCCAAAGCGAGTGAAAAATCAAGTGAATCTGCTGCAATCGACTCCATCAACCATATTGTTGAGTTTTATAAGTCTGTGGGTGATATTGGAAATAGTTATCTCATTGTTTTTAAAGAATTTACTGAAGATGAAACAGATATCATTTTGGATGCTTTGGAAAATCTCGAAGGGTACCAATCCCTTTCCGAACTCCAAACGACACCCAACCTCATGAAAATTGAGTACTTTTCAACCATGAACAAAAGCCGTCTCAGGCGGAAAATCCGCTCTGCAGTCAAAGTTTACAAGATTAGACTCAGTTCTAAGGAGGTCTCAGGAAATCGCTTTATTTTTGTTAAACAATAACATCAAGAAGTGATTGTTACTGATAAATATGAATCAATCAGATGACAGATGAAGTGGCTGAACGCCGTTTTTCGGATTCAATCATCTGCTTGATTCTGTCTTTGAGTGCCTTTAACAATTCAAGATTCTGTACACGCTTTTTCAACAAAGAATGACGATGATCACGACTTTGACTGGATGATTTGGTCGTCTGAAGCGCTTGAAGTTGCGTTTTGATCTGTTTTTCCTCTGTCAGAAGCTCTTTCAGGAGTACAAAAACTTCTTTTTTTCTCTGCTCAGTTTCCTTTTGTTGCTCCTGCTGATCCACCAATATTTTAATCCGGTTTTTAACAACAGCATAGTTGTGCTTAGCGTCTTGATCTGTTTTTAGGGGAAGGCTGACAGATCGTTGTCGCTCTTTGTCATATTCAATGACAGCCCGATACTGTCCCAAACTCTTCTTTAGCAAATCAATGGACTGCAAACGATCATCTGTCTTCTCGCTTAATCGGAACAGTGAATTCCCCAGATTATAGGATACTTTTTTTATCAACTCTGCATCTGTTTGAGATGAGTTGAGAACTTCTAAAAGCAACTTTTCAGCTTCATCAAAGCGGCTTTGTCGATAGTAAAAATAAGCAAGGTTATATTTCAAATCCGGGTCATCTGGATTTTCCTTGAGTTTTTCTTCATAGGCTACGGACAGTGAAGAACTGCTTGTCCTTTCCGGCGTAACCCCCACTAATTCCCATTTTTTGCGCCCTCCGTACCAGAAAGCCATTAACAAGATAACTAATGCACTCAACAGGATCACAGCATTTACTATTTTCGTAAAAAGAAATCCTTTTCTGTAACCCATTTAAATCCTACTCAAGCTTGATGATGGTGAACGGCTGGATAAACCGCAAAAACCGAAATAATTCATGTTTACCTTTATTAATTGAGTGTTTTTCCGGAATAACCGGAAATCAACGATTTCCGATCAATATAGAATACTCATTCATAGAACCCAACCCATTTTTTTTCAATGTTCCTCTATAAGTACCGCAGTTAGCGAGCTCAGTAGTATCTCCTGATATTATAATATTGATTTTATTAAGTTTTTTTTGCAAATCCCTGCAATGCGGCGCCTGGATTAGTTTTGAGAGAGTTTGAAAAAAATACACACAAAAGAAAAAATATCGGAAAAATCTAACGAAAGTCTTGACATTATGTGTTTTTGTGACTTACTGATGATAACGTTGTTAGGAAACGTGTTCAGAATTTTTTTGAAACTAAGAATTCATTAACAGGATTCGATTAAGAGGAGTTTATATGAATAAGGCCGAATTGATCACAAAAATCGCAGGTGAAGCAGAAGTTAGCAAAGCAATGGCAGAAAAACTGTTAAACGCCACTTTGGCAGGGATCCGCGAAGGACTGACAGGTGATGGTAACCTGACACTCGTTGGTTTCGGCACATTTTCAGTTGTGAAGAGAGCTGCTAGAAAAGGAAGAAATCCCCAAACTGGAAAAACGATAAAAATTCCTGCAAAAAAAGTTGTCAAATTCAAGCCAGGAAAAAACCTGAAAGACGCTGTCAACTAAGTAAGATCAATTTGCACCTTTTATCATCAATTCAACAGCATCCAAAATAAATAATGCATTTTGTGCTGAGTGCTGTTGATGATGATAATCGGTGAGATTGGTTCGGCGTTATAAGATCGATGTTAGGAATCACGGATCGAGATGCCTAAGCTTTTTACCATCTTGAGGAGGCTGTCTCTGCAAGTGAGATCGGTCATGATGGAAAAGAGATACACGAAACAAACAGTAGTGAGCTATAGCAGCCTATACCAATCACAAACTTCAAGTAACAGCAGACAACGCTGGCAATCATCAGATTAAAGCGATGCAGCTGCCGGCAAAGTCTAAATTTAGGATGCTTCTGGGCATCAAAACATCCCCAGCACTTGTATATAGACACAAATCCCCGTCCCTCCCAGCTGCTATCCCATTTTTATGCCCGCTTAATACTGCCACTGATAATTCAGTTTAAAAACTCATAACCAGGGCTAATAGAAGACCTGATGATATCAGAGCCCGCTGCTCACCACTTTCTGATTTGATAATGATCTGTTCATATTGGTAACCGGGAATAATTGTGAACCGCTTGCTTACTTCGATTCTGGCACCTGCCGTCAATAGTGGCCCATACCCTGTTCCAGATGTTGCACCAATTTCACTATCAGCATGGTCAAAATCATAAGTATAGCGCTGAATTGAAATCCCCGTGCCGATATATGGAATTACAGTCGGATTGGCTTCGGATATGTATCGCCACATTATACCACCACTCAGGGACGTCCTGCTGGATTTGAGCTCTATAATTGAACCGTCCGAACTTATATAATCTCCGGTCGCATTTCCATTACCCAACCTGACGAAATAGGCCCACTGTTCTGTAAAGAAACGCTTATAGCCGATAGAAAGCATAGTGCCGTCAACCTGATCAACACCATGCGATTCCTGATAGCTGCCGAATGAAATGTTGGTAACGCTTCGAATTTTATTCTGGGCGAATACGGATAAATTCCAGGATAGTAAAACAATCAGAGTCAAGACTCCTTTGAATGCCATATTATTCACGAGTACTCCCTTTTATCAGTCTTCCTGTTCAGACACATTTGAAACCGGTTTGAAGGGGTCAGGCGTATCTTCAGCAATAATGCCCATCCGCTTTCCAACCTTTTGGGAAAAGGTAACAAAATGTCCTGTCGATTTGGCACACAGCTCTTTTTCGTGATTATAGATAAATCCCTCGGTGATAACTTCATGTTTACCGGTTGCCTCTTTAACCTGTCCTTCGGCCATGATTTCATCCCCAATCTGAATAGGCTTGATAAATTCGATCGTCATGGTTTTTGTCATGACCATCTGTTTTCTCGAATAAATGGTTGCCCAACTCATCACTTCATCCAAGATGGTTGAGGCCACCCCACCGTGAATGAGTCTGTTCCAGCCACACAAATGATCAGGAACCACAAGCTTTGAACGAACTACATGCTCATTCCACCAGAATTTCATTTGCAGACCAACGCTATTATTTGTGCTACACCCAAAACAATTTCCGTCGAATCGGTTGGGCATTCTTTTAAATCCTTCTTCCATACACATAAATATCCATGCTATGATTGGTTTTTAGTACCGTGCTTCAAAATGTCCGAGGTGGGATGGTATTTTGGACACAATTCCCTGTTTTTGATTTCAAGTTTAACTCTTACGATATGGGTATTTTTCCAATCATGCAATTCATGGGGAATAGGTAACATCAAGACGATACCCTTACTCTCTAAAGAATCGGTTATAATCTCTATTTGAACGATTTTTCATTGTTTTAAAGCTGTTGATTCTGTTAAGTTTTTAATCGTTATGCAAACAAATTCGGCAGTAAAATTCAAATTTCTTTTTTCATGTTTTTGCAAATGATTGAACTGGCATAGTTCATAAGGACGAGTGCCTTCAATAATCTACTCTGGGAGAAAAAATGGGTGACACATTAGATCAATTACCACCAGAAATTCGCGTTCATATTAAAGCTATTACGCAGTCTGCCGGTCTGCCCGATACTGATGAATCGTTCGAAAAAATCGCACAGGGCTGGGTGGAGAAAAAAAAGATATTTGAGGAGCAAATTGCTGAAAGTGGAATGATTGAGATAGATAGCCTGGCAGCAGACGACGAAAAAGGGGCAGTCGTCTTGACGTATTCCGGGTCCCTAATTCTAATTGGGCCTCTTGTTGAGGGGTTTCGTAAAGCCGGTTACAACAGTATCGGTATTAGAAAAAACGTCCCTGACTCGCTGATTAAAGAAAGCTCAAAACTGGCAGCAGACATCAACATCAACGCCCCCATTGAATTTGAAACCGGGCCGGTAAAGAGTACATCATCAATCTTTAAAATCGCTGTGTGTAAAGAGGAACTGCCGGCTGAAGATCAGGAAACCAAAATATCGGAAGTGACTGTGATCATGACAAGCGATTTTGTCGATGTGAACAAGGCCCTGGTACCTGTTGACAGTGAATAGTTGTCATCGTTCAGCCCCAAAGTACCGGTCCGCGCTACCAGGATAACCCAACTGTATCATCTGAATTTGTCCTATCCGGAAAAGAGGTCATATCAATAGTCTCTTTTCCACATTTTTTTGGTGCAATCTCATTAATTTAAACAATCCCTGTTGATCACCATGTCCAAACAGCCATCAAAAATCGGCAAATACAAAATCCTGTCACAAATTGGAGAAGGAGGCATGGGAGCTGTGTTCAAAGCCGAACATCCGACCCTAAATCGGACTGTTATCATCAAAAAACTGACAACAGCCAGTAGTCAGGACTTTATAGAGCGTTTCCGACGGGAAGCAAAGATAATGATGGATTTTCGGAATGAGCACATTGTCCAGGTGTACGATCACTTCAAAGAGGGAGATACTTATTTCATTGTTATGGAATATGTTGACGGTATTACCCTGGAGGATCTGATTCAAGAAAAGCGATATCTTTCGGAACAGGCTGCTATCCTGATATTTTCAGAAATATGTAGAGCCCTGAAATATGCGCATGATCAAAAGGTAATTCACAGGGATATCAAGCCGGCAAATATCCTCATTTCTAAAGAAGGCGTCGTGAAGTTGGTTGATTTTGGCGTTTCAACCTCTCTTGAAAATGAAACAGAAGACGGCCTGACAAGAGCTGGTATGACAATTGGTACCCCGTCATATTTGGCTCCTGAACAAATCGCCAACGCCAAAAACAGAGATAAAAGAACAGATATTTATTCAATGGGCGTCATGTTCTATGAGATGGTTGTGGGTAAAAAGCCTTTTCAAGGCGGATTTACTCCAGAAATCATCGCGCTGATCGAGAAAGGGAAGTATATTCCGCCTAGAAAGATTAATCCAAAAATCAGCCCATCGATCCAAAGAGTGATCAAAAAGGCTATGCATCATAAGGTCAACAAACGCTTTCAGGATCTAGGGCTGATACTGACCAAATTCACCAAAACACTGAAAAAATTCTCAAGCCAGGAAAACATCAACGCCGCGATAAAAAGCTATCAGGAAGGTGGGGACGATTTAGATGTCAAATCCTCAAAGCGGCCAAAGTTAAATATCTCAGGACGTTTGTTTGGTATTGCGGTTGCCATTGTTCTGATGTCAGTAATCGCAGGCGGAACCGCCATTTGGGCCTGGCAAAAGAATTATCACAACGAATACCTGTTCTCAGATGACTATGGTGCACTGCAGGTTAATATTAAAACGCGAAAGCGGAGTAAACAACTGGATGATCTTTTCATCAAGACCATTCTCTTTGCAAAGCATAATGGCAAGCTGAAACAGCAGAGTGATGTGGTGTTCAATTACAGGAAGAATAAGCAGGGTAATAGCAAATATTATGAGATACTAACATCGGAAAAGGTTTATTTAAAAGCAGGAAATTACCTCGCTCTATTCTATATCGAAAATGAACAGTATCGGCAAAATTTCTACCTCGCGCCTCGCACCTTTCAAAAGCATCAACATGATACAAAAGAGGGGCGTCAAATATCTCTGACCATTGGCACTCCACCCCAACAGCCAGTAAAACTGATCTATAAAGTTTTAGACAACCAAACTGGTCGAGCACTCCCACAACAAAATGACGCTATTTCCATTTACAATGACAAAGCGTGGATCAACTGGCAGGACTATATTCAAAGTAAAAATGGACTCAAGAAATTCAGGTCCGGAACACGTTACCGATTTAGATTTAGATATAAGGGGTATTATACGTTATATAGTAATGTTACGATCCAGCCTGAACAAAATATTTTAAAACTTAATATCAGTCTAACGCCACTCCCAGGGGAATTGTATTTGAAATCCAACCCATCAGACCTTGAAATGCAAATTAACAGTAGCTCAGCGTATATTTCAGGCGGAAAGTCTGCCCAGTATAAACCATTGCCCCCATTATCAAAATCCTATCAAAAGCTGACAGTTGCGCCCGGAGTGTATTTTTTAACCGTTAATAACAGGCGTCTGATTTTCAATGCCACGTCATCCACCCAGAAACTGACTGTCAAATCAGGTAAAAAAACTTATGTTGACTTAAGTGTTGATCCGCGGGATCAATCGGTCAAAATTTCAATTAAATAAGCAGGAGCTAAAATGTCGACCCTAATGCGGAAACTTATCTTTGGAATAATCGGATTAATAGCGGGACTTGCAGCTTGGCCAGCTGCTGAATTCATTCTCACTTTACAATCCGGGTTTCCATCTTACCTCGTTTTCACGATCACTCTGGGGGTATTTTTCGGTGCAATCATGGGTGGATTCCTCGGAAGTGTTGAGGGTATCACTCTATCTGTCCGCTCCAGAATACTGCCCGGTATTATCACAGGTATTCTGGTTGGCGCCATCGGAGGAGCAGTCGGTTTTTTAATTGGACAAGGAGCCCTATTTCTAGTCAGCGACCTGTTTTTTCATTCCAATAAAGCGATGCAGTCCTATGGCATTCCTATATCCAGAACTATTGGCTGGGGGTTTCTTGGGTTCTTCATCGGAACCGTTGAAGGGGTTCGCGCCAAATCCTGGATGAAAATCAAAGTCGGGATGATTGGCGGTATCGTCGGTGGGTTGTTGGGGGGCTTTATGATCGAATATCTCCGTATTTTGTACCCCACCTTCATTTACGCGCGTCTGGTGGGATTGCTGATCCTCGGATTTCTAATCGGTCTGTTTTATGGTCTTTTTGAAAAACGTTTTTCACAGGGTGTTCTGAAACTGTTAAATGGCAAGTTAAAGGGAAAAGAGTATCTCCTGGTTCAGAAAACAATTCGCATCGGCAACTCCGTTAAAGCTGACATTCAGCTCACCGGCTATCAAAACGTCGCTGACATACACGCAGTCCTGCAAACCGTCAAAGGCGAGATCTTCATTAAAAACGTTCAAGTAGAGAATCGTATACTGGTCAACGAATTGAACATTCTAAAAGAGAAACTGAAGTTCGAAGATGTGGTTCAAATAGGTGCTGCAAAATTTCTATTTTTTTATAATTAAGGAGGAGTAGATGTTTTTCAAAAAGATATCTGTATGGGTGTTGTTCAGCTTGATCTTGACTCCCTATGTTGTCGCAGACTCGGTTCGTATTTCTCAGATCGACTCTACAAACCTTCTTCTAAACCAGGAAGTCAAACTGTACTTAAGTGTCATTGACAAAAAAGGTGACGCGATTGAGAACTTAAGTAAAGAAAACTTTCAAGTAATGGAGTCGGCGAATGGAAAAAACTATATCAAAAGCGGAGGCGTCACACAGTTTCAAGTAGGATCTAACTATGAAACAGGTGTTAACTTTTTGTTACTGGTCGACAACTCCGAGAGTATGTACTGGACAATGGAAGGCAAGAAAACTGCCAATGTCAGTTTGCGACGGATCACCAAGGCAAAAAAAGCGATGAAGGCTTTTCTGAAGAGCATTGCAAATCCAAATGATACGGTAGGCCTGGCTGTTTACAATACCTATTATCGTCTTTTGTCCAAGCCCGTTGAAGGGACAGCGCATGTAGAGGAGTTTCTGGAAAAAATCGAGCGTCCAACACGCGATGCTATCTATACCGAAATTTACGGCGGATTGACTATAGCCGTTGATGAGTTTCAGAAACTCAAGGGCAGAAAGGCAATAATTATTCTCTCTGATGGGGTTAACAACCCTGGGTTTAGGCATACAAAACAGATCAACCCTCAGTTCGGTCTAAAAAATGTGCCCTTCCAAAAACCGCTTGAGGAGCTTCAGCGGGAGGGGATTTCACTGTATGTTATCAACTTTGGGCCTAAGGGCGAAAAGAAAGACCGAAATCTAGTTAAGATCGCCCGGCAATCTGGAGGAGTTACATTTAATGCCCATAGTCAAAAGGAACTACGAAAGATCTATCTGAGAATTATGGATCAAATTCTTAAGGAGTACGTGATCAGTTATCGTGCAACCATGGATCCTGCTGAAAAAAAGTATGTCCAGGTTAAATACACAAACAACAAAAAACGGCAGACAGCATCACGAATCTATTTTGCAAGTTCCGTTTTTGGAAATCCCGCCAAGTCTATCAATTTCCTCGCTTTTTTAGCTTTTATCTTAGCCTGCCTGTTGCTCTGGCTGATATCAAAACTCAAGTTTGAAAAACAGCATGGCCAACCCACTATTGAAGTAATGAATTCGGGACCCGGAAGCCCGTCTACCAAGATATTGACCCTCAGCAACGAACAGACAATCATTGGCAGTGCCCCCGAGTCCCACATGACCATTGCCGGAATGCCTGAAATTGAAAATCAACATGCGACCATCATTTACGATGAAAAGAAGGACCAGTATCAGCTTGTCGGTGAAACTAAAATGCTGGTCAATAATCAGGTGGTCACAACAAAAATTCTGGAATCTGGAGATTTAATTAACTTAAACGGCATGACAATGGTATTTGATGAAGGGAGTGAAAAAAACGAATCGTGAAAATAGTCATATTAGACGGCTATGCTCTTAATCCTGGGGATTTGAGTTGGGATGGCCTCAGAAAACTGGGAGACTGCACAATCTATGATCGGACCAATCCAGCCCAGGTCGCGAAAAGAATGGCCGATGCAGAGGTTGTTCTCACTAGTAAAACAGTCATCGACAGACAAACTCTGTTAAATCTACCTAATCTGAAATACATCGGTGTTTTAGCGACGGGGCATAATGTAGTAGATACGACTGTTGCAAAAGAAAAAGGAATCATCGTCACCAATGTCCGAGGCTATACCGGTCGCTCTGCTGCTCAAATGGTATTTGCTCTGATTCTTGAACTGACGCACCGGATCGGCCACCACAGTCAGACCGTGATAGCAAATAAATGGTCCGAATCCGAGGATTTTTGCTATTGGGATTACCCCCTCATTGAATTGGATGGAAAGACCATTGGTATCATTGGATATGGCGGAATTGGAAAAAATGTAGCCACTATTGCCACGGCATTCGGAATGAAAGTGATGGTCAGTACCCGGACCACACCTCAGCCTGCGCCAGAAGGAATTGATTTTTGTGAGCTTGATACAATTTTCGAGAAAAGCGATGTTGTATCACTACACTGCCCCCTGACCAAGGCAACAGAAGGACTAATCAACACGACTAGATTACAGCAAATGAAAAACAGCGCCTTTCTGATAAACATCGCCCGTGGGCAACTGGTCGTTGAACAGGATCTGACGGATGCGCTGAATAGTGATCAAATTTCAGGGGCCGGACTGGACGTTTTAGCAACTGAACCGGCTGATCCAAATTGCCCACTTTTAAAAGCCAAGAACTGCTTCATTACGCCTCATTTTGCCTGGGCAACTCATGCTTCACGATCCAGACTACTACAAACTGCCATTTTGAATGTGGCGTCCTTTATCAAGGGAGATCCACAAAATGTTGTCAACTAGTTAATGGGAAAAGAATGCCAATTTACCTTGTACAACATGCGCTGTCAGTTCCCAAAGAAATGGATTCTGAACAGGGAATTTCTGAAGAAGGTCGAGCGGATGCAGAAAGAATCGCCAGTGTTGCCAAAGGATATAATATCAGGGTCGATAAGATTCAACACAGCCGTAAGAAACGGGCGAGGCAGACCGCTGAGCTGTTTGAACGTCTTTTAAAGCCCAAAGAAGGAGTTGAGACCAGATCAGGTCTCAATCCTCTGGATGATGCAACTGAATTCGCCAACTCGCTACAATCAACCTCAAATTATATGATCGTGAGCCATTTGCCTTTTTTGGAAAGATTGACTTCCTGGTTAATCATCGGCAAAACCGAACGTGCTATTTTTAAATTTCAAAATGGGGGGATTGTTTGTCTTGATAAGACACCAGAGGACAAATACTGGCACATCAAGTGGACCTTGATGCCTAAGGTTGGGTAAAATATATGTCTTACTGGATCAACTGGATGATCTTGTTTTTGTCGTTGTAAATCTCCTCTTTGACTAGACCTTCGTTTTTATCGAAGTATGTCACACCCCGAAAATAACCTTTTTGAGTCAATAATTCAGGCGTGTAGTATCGGATCATTTTTGTTTTTGTCCCTGCCCTATTATAGAAAAAAACGGTTCTCGATACCCCAAGACGCTGTGCCCCAAATTCTGATGGAAAATTCTCCTGCTTCGTTTTTATACCATTCTTATCAAAATAGAATGTCATTTTTTCTATCTGTTGCTCTCTTGTAAACTTGTCTGTCATAAACCACTCCTCCTTTTTCTTTCTCGACTTATCGTCGAATGAGAATATAGATTTATAATATCCAAGCTCATTGGATTCCCTATCTACATAAAGAATCGTCAATCTGATTTTCTCCTTTTTACTATTATAGTCAATGATCTGGCGATAGTAGGGGTTAATGCCATCTGGATCAGCGGCATAGAAGATATCACGTTGTGTCACATGTCCGCTACGACCGATTTTATCAGCCACTTTTAGTATCTTTGAAGATTCTGTCTTGCGGTCGGTACTAAAACGCTCAATTCTGTCTGTTTTATTATTTTTATTCAGATATAAAACCGATTTATGAACCTGAATTTCCAGTGTTTTTTTCTGATTATGGTGCTTCTCAATGCGGAGCGTCTTCCCATTCCTATCTAAAAAGAGAATATGCTTATAGTCTCCTGTTCGCTTCGATTTCTTGCTTGAGAAGTATTTGGCGATATGGGTTATACTACCTTTCTGGTCATAATAGCTTATTTTTTTGACACATTGGAGTTTGCGGATCTTTTTCTCGTCATAGTAGCGGATCTCTTTCTCAAGGTTATCAAACTGATCATAATAGGAAACCAGTATATTCTGAGGTTCCACATTGTTCTCATACGCAAAAATGTGACAACCAGTCGTCAGCAAGAAAACAATTGCGAGGATATATCTCTTTTTCATTTGATTAAAATTTGATTTAGATTCCAGCACAATCCAACCCGGAAGCACGATTAATGAATCGAGCCAAGCGTATCCTGGTCAAGTTGCTGTTTATTGATTCGGTGATAAGTACCATCTTCTTTAATCAGTATAATGTAATTTCCATCAATCCGAAATTGTCCCGTTCCGGCAACAAATACATGACAAACCCGATCCATTTCATTGGATTGTTTAACTGCTCTGGAAATTTTATTTTTAAGGTCTAACACTGTCATATTAATAACTCAATATATAATCAAACCGCAGCTTGAGTTCTAAAACAGTTCTGGCAATCTCAGCACAGCTGACAACCACCATTTTCGAATTAATAGGAAACCACAAAATCATTGAATTTCAGTTACTGTGGCCTGTTGCTGACAGCAAGGCTTCCAGATCCCATGACTCACTAATTCAAAGCATCAACCATACCAGTTCATTGGTTTTTATTCATATTCCTGACTTTTTTATTTTCATTTTCCCCATTTTTCAATAAATTGAATCTAAAAAAACCTAAATCGTTAAAAATAACCATTAACCACAAGAGTAGCTGCTCTTGAGAGTTCTTTAAAATGGCAGCGATGACAAAATTAACAAATTAAGGCATTGACACAGTTAAAGGTACGATCAATGCTTAATTTCTTGAGGCAATCACTACTTCCTGATGTCTGATAGTTTTGGAAGAGGGTGTGAAAATCCAATTTTGCTTGATAAATGTTGTTAATTACTGAATAATATAAACACAATACATGAAGTCCTGACCCGACCTAAGGGGTTGTACTGATATAAATAACAACTCTTTGCACAGTGAAAAAGCAGACTGATTCGGTTAATGGGTTACCATACGGCCTGATAATCGGGAATAACCAACACATCAGTATCACTGATCATCAGGAACCTATCAAGACTGATTCTTCCTGCAAGTGATCTAGTAAAGAAACACGGATCAGCGCATTACGAACATGGGATCAGTCGCTCGCAGTATTTGACTGATGGATCCGTTACTCCAATCCAGACAATAGACGAACCGAGGTCTGGGATTATTAGTATTTTGATATCTCCCGATCTGGGTAGCAACAACTGACTGAAAACAATAAAAATCAATAAACAATGCTGAATCCAACCTCTTCAATAAAAGAACTGAAAAATCAGTCCCCTGAAGATCAGATGTATCTATTGAAACTGATAGCACATCAAATGCTGGGGGCGAAATGGATGTACTACAGAAAGATCAAACAGGGCGACAAAGGAATAAAGCTATTTAAAGAAGCGAGCCTCATGGAACAAATGAAGGCGACTCGTTCAGCATTGAGATTTACCACTAAAAATACGAAAAAAATCTACCGCTTTGCCTATCAGGAGTGTCTGAAAGAAATTAAGAAATTTGCAGGCATCAAAGATGGATTTCCTGAACTGCCTGAAGTGGAAGAAGGTGAGGAACTACCCTCCCTGACTTCAGAATTCGATGCCATCATCATTTCGTGGACCCCGTTAAAGTTTTTGAACCCTGCCCAAAAAATACGGGACAAGGGGGCCGCGACACAGCGGCACACCGAAGGACTCATTGCCAAATTATATTTCAAAGTTGCAGCTTACTACGCAAGCCCGGACAATTGGGATACCAGAAAACTGACTTTGTATCTAAGAAATATTACTAAGGAGTCTACCCATCAGGATATCGTCGTGGCCTTTGAATCCTTGAAATCTGACTTGCAGATTTTTAGCGAAGTATACGAACCTTTCAAATTCGGCAAAGCGTCTCTGTCAAAAGATGTTGCCTCTGATGCAGATTCTTTTGATGATGCAATGAGTGTGGAAAGTTCCGAATCTCAGATTCAAACCCTTTATTGGCACGATTTCATATATCAAGCAGTCGAGCTTTTTCTGATCCGGTACTATTTAACGTTAATCACTTCCACAGCCTCCGTGGGTGCGATTCAATATATCACTAATATATTCAAACCGGCTCTGTTCAAAGCAGCTGAAAATCGAGTGCTTTTTGCCGGTTCCTTCGAAACCGACCACTCTAAACGGACGTTTCGGGTTCCTTATCAGGAGTTCGTTCAGAAAAAACAGGCAGAACCCATCAAGAAGAAGCTCAAAACCAAAGAGGGCATATATGAAAGTTACTGCTACAATTTGCAGATGCTGGATAAACTCAAGATCGACTTCGATCTCGAATCCGCTCCTGGTAAAGATTCAAAATGGTGGGATTTTCTAAGTCAGTATATTCTTGCTATCGGTCGCCCTATCATTTCAATTCAGGAAGACGATCCGCAATACGAACAGGTCGATGCTTACAGAGAAGAGATGGACCGCATCATTGAATTGAGTACACGTCAGTTTGTCTTTATGCAGTTGATTCGTTCATTGATTACCTACGCAACCAACAAGAGACAAGCAAAATACCAGATTCTTGAACGGTTTAAGCAACGAATCAAATCAGAGCATGAACTCGAAATCAAACGGATCGAGGAGATGCGCAAGATG